>WNFL01032638.1_pt1 | contig 47689 bp, 37 predicted proteins | sample 5400361 | NCBI WGS metagenome assembly WNFL01 (sample SAMN13153351, study PRJNA577476) | soil metagenome | isolation source: 40 cm soil on Douglas fir-dominated hillslope | place: USA:California | collected 2013-09-17 | reverse complement strand
GCGTACTGGATCATCAAACTGCAGGCGCGGTTCCTGGCGGGCGAGTACGTAGCAGCACTCGCTGCCGCCCAACAAGCGAAACCGCTGCTGGGGGCCATGATCGGCCAGATCCCGCTGCTCGACTACTTTTATTATGCCGCGCTGGCGGTAGCGGCATGTTTTGAGAACGCTTCAGCCGACGAACAGCAAGGGTGGCGCGAACTCCTGACGGCGCACCGGGAACAACTGCGCGAGTGGGCCGAAAACAATCCACTGACTTTCGCCGACAAGCACGCGCTGGTGATGGCCGAGATCGCCCGTCTCGAGGGGCGAGATCTTGACGCAATGCGCCTGTACGATCAGGCCATTCAGTCGGCTCACGAGAACGGCTTCGTCCAGAACGAAGCGCTGGCTTATGAAGTGGCCGCGCGGTTCTATTTGGCGCGCGGCTTCGAGAGGCACGGCCACGCCTATCTCCGCAGCGCGCGGAACTGCTACGACCGCTGGGGCGCGCACGGCAAGGTGAAGCAACTCGACGAACGCTACCCGCAGTTGCACGAGGAACGCCTTCCTACTTCTACTACCTCCACAATCGGCACGTCCGCCGCGCAGCTGGACGTCGAGACGGTAGTCAAAGCCTCACAGGCGCTTTCAAGCGAGATCGTTCTTAGCAAGCTGATCGAGAAGCTTATGCGAATCGCGGTGGAGCATGCAGGGGCCGAACGGGGCCTGCTTATCCTTCTCCGTGACGACGAGCCGCAGATCGAGGCGGAGGTCGCCACCGGTAACGGTACGCCCAAGGTTTCCGTTCGACGGGCAGGCGTCACGCCATCTGATCTCCCCCAATCTGCCCTTCATTACGTGATTCGGACGCGCGAGCGCGTGGTCCTTGATGACGCATTAATCAAAAACTTGTATTCGGAGGACGAGTATGTGCGGGCGAAGCGCGCCAGATCGATCTTATGCCTTCCCATCGTCAAACAAACCAAGCTTATTGGCGCACTCTATCTGGAGAACAATTTGACTCCGCGCGCCTTCACGTCGGATCGGGTCGCACTGCTGGAGATGCTGGCATCGCAAGCCGCGATTTCGCTGGAGAGCGCCAGCCTCTATTCCGATCTGCAACGCAGCGAGGCTTTACTGGCTCAAGGGCAGAGAATAAGCCACACAGGCAGCTTCGGCTGGAACGTTTCGAGTGGAGAAATCTATTGGTCGGAAGAAACGTACACGATCTTTGAGTATGATCGAGCGGTTAAGCCCACGCTGCAGTTAGCACTCCAGAGAATTCATCCGGACGACAGAGATCTCGTACAGCAGACTATCGACCGTGCGTCCGCTGCACGGGCCAATCTTGATTTCGAGCATCGTTTGTTGATGCCGGACGGTTCGGTCAAGCACCTCAACGTTTTAGCTCGCGCGCTGGAGAACTCCTCGGGCAATCTCGAGTATGTGGGTACCGTGATGGATATCACCGAGCGCAAGCGGGCGGAGGAAGAGCGCGAGAGACTGCGCCAGGTAGAAGCGGATCTTGCGCGCTTAAGTCGCGTGACGACGATGGGCGAGTTGACGGCATCGCTGGCGCACGAAATTAAGCAGCCGATTGCCGCTGCCGTCACCAACGCCAATACCTGCCTGCGATGGCTTACGCGCGATCAGCCCGAGGTGGAAGAGGCACGCGAGGCAGCCGCGAGAATCGTCAAAGACGCAACGCGCGCGGCCGACATCATCAGCAGAATCAGCTTGCTGTTTAAGAAGGGATCTCTACAGCGGGAGCTGGTAGATGTAAATGAACTTGTTCGAGAAATGATTGTCCTGCTGCGCAGCGAGGTAAACCGCTACTCGGTCTCCATCCGCACCGAGCTTGCAGAGGATCTTCCCAAGGTCATGGCAGACCGAGTGCAATTGCAGCAGGTGATCATGAATCTCATGCTCAATGGCATCGAAGCCATGAAAGACATGACCGGTGGAGGTGAGCTTACCATCCAATCGGGAGCCTGCGATGCTCAACTGCTGGTCTCGGTCAGCGATACCGGTGTGGGATTGCCTCCTGAGCAGGCGGACCAGATATTCAACGCATTCTTTACGACCAAGGATAACGGAACCGGTATGGGGCTGCCCATCAGTCGCTCGATCATCGAGTCGCACGGTGGCCGCTTGTGGGCGGTGGGCGCATCCGGGCGGGGCGCAACCTTTCAGTTCACCCTGCCCGCCAGGGTCACGACACACGCATAGGAGCTTGCCATGTGGAAGATTTCGGCCCCGGCAAGACGCCATTTGCTTTTCATTTACGCGTTTGCTTTCTGCTCTGTGCCGATGTATGGCCAGACAGCCGACACCGGTGCGATCGCTGGCAGCGTGAGCGACCCCAGTGGAGCGCAGGTAGCTGGCGCGGCAGTGGTCATCAACAGTCTGGCCACACGAGAAGAGCGTGATCTCACTACCGACGCCGAGGGTAACTTCTCGGTCCCATTCCTGACGCCTGGCAACTATGACGTAACGGTTCGCACGCCTGGATTTCAGCCACTCGTCTTGAAAAGTGTTCAGGTTCAAATCACCGAGGTGAGCCGGGTGAAAATTCAGTTGACGATCAGCGGCGTAAAGGAACAAGTCACCGTCAGCGCCAATCCACCACTCCTGCAAACGGAGAACGCCACTCTCGGACGAGTCATCGGTCAGCAAACGATCGTCGACTTGCCGCTCGTCAGTCGCAATTACACCGAGATTCTCGGCCTGACGGCTGGAATAAACACCGACATCGTGGACGCGACCCAACTGGGGGCTGGAACCCAGGAGATCCGAGCCAACGGTGCACGAAGCGGTGACAACAATTTCATGATGAACGGCGTGGACGCCAACAGCTACGGGTCCAACATCACAGAGATCACACCTTTTGGTGGCGCGGGGATCGCGATCCCCGCTCCGGATACCATTCAGGAGTTCAAGGTCCAGACTACGCTCTATGATGCTCAATACGGCCGCGGAGCAGGCGCGAACGTAAACGTCGAAACCCGATCGGGAACTGCGGAGTTTCATGGGAACGCCTATTATTTCGGCCGCAACGAAGCATTGGATGCGAATAATTTCTTTGCGAACGCAACCGGAGTGCCAAGAGGAGAATTCCGCCGCTCGCAACCTGGGGGCACTTTGGGGGCACCGATACCTTGGGCAAAGAGACGCGCCTTCTTCTTTATTTCCTACCAAGCCACAAGGGATGTCAATGGGGCGTCACTGGCCACGAGTGTTAGCTCTCTAAGACTTCCTCCCATACCGCTGGTCCGCACGCCAGCCACCCTGGGAGCGGTATTCGGGGGCAAAACCGGGCTATTCGGAGGTGTGGCGGTGGCCCCGGATGGCTCGAATATTAACCCGGTCGCACTCAATCTTTTGAACGCGAAGAACCCCGATGGCACATTTGTAATCCCGAGTCCTCAGACCGCGGGGAGCGGTGTCAACTACACCGCAGTCGTGCCGGGACACTACAATGAAGACCAGTTCAATACAAACGTCGACGTTGCTTTGGGCACGGCGGATCGCCTGTCGGTGAAATTCTTCTTTTCAAACTCGAATCAAGACGTTCCTTTCTTTGGCGCCACGGTGCCTGGCTTTCCGGCGCTCCGTTCCTTTGAGAACCGGAATTTGGCAATCGCCGAGACCCACATTTTCTCACCGCGCACAATCAACCAATTCCGTTTCGGCTTCACTCGTCTTGCAGGTCAAGACGTCGCCGGAGGGACGCTCACCGATCAGGAGGTGGGGATAAATCGCTTCAGCGACCCGCAAGAGCGGCTCATTCCACAGATTCTGGTTATTGGAGCTTTGCAATTAGGCAACTCGCAAAACGACCGAGGCAAAACAGCCAGTAATAACTTTTACACCTCCGACGTCATATCCCTGGCCCGGGGCAAGCACGAGCTTCGCGTGGGCGCGGAGATCTTCCGAAATCAATTTAACAATCTAAGCGATGGCACCGCTGGCCTCATGTTCCTGTTGTCGTTCCCTGATTTCCTGCTCGGTTTGCCTGCTGGTGCAGGAGGGAACGGCACTCCGCTCTCAAGCATTTTCGGGTCTGCCGTGAATGCTGGAATTCCCAATGTGGGGGAACGTGCCAGCGCCGCGGATTTTTTTGCGTTGGACGACTGGAAAGCTACGCGAACTCTCACATTGAATCTCGGGGTTCGAGTCGAGGTCAACGGCCAACAAAGTGAAGCCGAGGGTCGCATATCGAATTTCTTCCCTCAGTTCTACGTTGCACCCCCACCCGGTGGCTTTACGAGCCCGGCCACGTCCGGATTTGTTCTGCCCGACAACTTTTCCGGCAACGCCCCCACGGGATCTCCTCGTGGGAATTCAACCCTGTTGAATCATCCCGTTCAGGTGCATCCAGAACCCCGCATCGGCTTCGCGTGGCAGCCATTTTCTTCGAAGGACCTGGTTCTTCGAGGAGGATATGGCATCTACGCAAACCGCATCAGCTTCGAGGGGAATGTCGCACTAATGACTTTTAACCCGCCGTTCGTGTTGGATGCCGCGCTAAATGGCGGCGCTAATGCGGCCGCTAACCTGCAGAATCCCTTTCCAAGTCTGCCGCCGACCTCCTCCTTTCCAAATTTCGTGGCCAACATGCTACCCGGTCCACCGTTTACCGGGAACAGATTCCCGCGAGCCGCCACCATTACCGATCCTAATTTTAAGGAGTCTACCGTCCAGCAGTTTGACCTCGATCTGCAGGTTCAACACAAGAGCTACGTTTTGAGCAACAATCAGCCTCTTCTCGCCAATCCTTCTAACCCTGTGAACGGACTCACAACCAATTCAGTGGCCAACGTGACCGAGCGTGTTCCCTTTGTCGGACTGGCTCCCTTGATTTACCGTCTGCAGAGCAGCGGGAATACAATCTACAACTCTCTACAAGCCACGCTGATGAAAGACATGAGTCACGGTTTTCAATTCCTGGCGGCTTACACCTTTTCAAAATCCATCGATGATGCGGCTGATAGCCTCGGTACACCTCTCGGTGGCTCATTCGGAAGACCGATCCTGGGGCAAGTGGTGTACAACGATCAAAACAATGTCGCTGCTCAGCGCGGCGTCTCCGACTTTGATCGAACTCACCGATTGGTTATCAGCGGTACGTGGAGCGTGCCCGGCCCCGGACACGCGACTAGCGCGGTTGTTCGAAAGCTCGGAAATGGCTGGAGCATCTCGGGCATCGTCACACTGCAATCGGGGCTGCCGTTCAGCATCCTAGACAGCGGAGCCGGCACGTTATTTGGTCCCGCAACCCTGTTCACCACAGGAAGCCTGGCTCCAGGTGCGACACTCGGGAATGCCGCTCGGAGCGGCAGCGTCAGCAGCCGTGTCAACGAATTCTTCAACCCGAAGGCATTTGCTCCGGCGCCGTTTGTTCCAGACGGTGGCCTTATTGATGGCAAATATCCGGTCTCCGGTGGCGGGACGATCTTCGGCATCCTCGGAAGAAATATTCTTCGCGGGCCTGATCAACGCGTTGGTGACATTGCTGTAATCAAGGCCACTCCGCTCACGGAGCGGGTAAACCTGATCTTCCGTTGGGAGATATTTAATGTGCTGAACCGGCCCAATTTTGCGAATCCATCCAATGATGTTTCGACTACCAGCACTTTCGGCGTGATCAGCGCGCTGACAGTGAACCCCCGGATCATGCAATACGCGTTAAAACTGGAATTCTAGTCTGCTGCGTCAAACTCCCCTGGCATGCAACCATGGAGTTTCGCCTTAGCCGAACAAAGACTTGCCGGCATCCTGGTCTAACACTTTGCGAAGACGAGGGTTACGAGGCCTGTAAGACCCGTTCTGAGAAGCATCCGAACCTGCCGCCCCACTGCGGAAATGGCAATTCTGTACCGCTGCCGCTGATCTTGGGCGAGTCACGGGCAAACAGGAAGTTACCTGACAGTTTAGAGCGGACGTGCTCACATCTGGGCCCTGAAGTGATGACGACGAAGAGATTGGGAACAGCTGCTGCAAGCTCAAAGAAGGTGGAATTTCGCCAAGATTAGACCTGGCGGATGGCTCTGGACTCTGAGATTCCGTCCGAACGAGCCCCATCTGGACCGAATCGACCGAGAGTTGAAGGGTGGAGCAGTTGAAGTGGCCGCTGTACGTGCTTGATGAGGTGATAGTTGCGCCGTGCGGCCGTAGTTCTCAGTTCATAAGAGCGTCTGGTTTGTCGGCAGAAGGTCAACGGTGAAGAGCGATTGTTCTTACTCTTTTCAGTTCAATGAGATGGCGCGCCCGGCAGGACTCGAACCTGCGGCATTCTGCTTAGAAGGCAGACGCTCTATCCAACTGAGCTACGGGCGCACTTCGTGGCTATTCCGATTTTAGAACATTTTTGCTTCCAAAGTGCCATTTACCGTTCGGGTGGCCAGTCACTTTTGGGAGCTTGGCCGGCCGGCGGCCGTGCCTTTCGGCAGTCACGATCGGAACGTAATTTAGTTCAACTGCCTGACGCACGCACCGCAGCATCAGTCCGCCGCGGCTCATGTCGCCGCGCCCGACGAATTCCGCGGGGAAAACGAGCCGCTCGCCAAAGATCGCGAGCAGAGGTTCGACATACTTGGGCGTCGCAATACTGCCGAGCAGCACAACCTCGCAATCGTCGCCGACCTGTTTGTGCAGAAGGCGTGCGTCGCGTTCCAACGGCACTCGGTAGCGTGGCTCCGACGCCTCCACAGGCGCGGCTGAGATTTCGCAAAGCGCGGATCGGGTAACGAGTGCGGCGGGGGACATAAGTCCTCCACAGGCGGTGATCACCAAGACGCCGGGTGCTCCGAGGGGAGGAGCCGCAAATGCGCTCGCGTACGCCAGCTTGCCGCGAAAATACAGCCCGCTGATGAAACTGAAAGCCTCGCCTAGCGGCAGCCCGCGCTCTCGGAGCCGCTCCGCCAATTCAAATGTGGCGGCTTCCCGCAGGAGTAGCTGTGCGCGCTTGCCACCGGCGTTCGCCGGAGAAAGTAGAAAAACCCTTTTTGCGCACGGCGTGCCGCCGGAGTGTACTTCGGGTTTTATCGGGAAACCTGACACATTCAAATAATAGCGCATTGCGAAGCAGGCAACTTGCTTCACACAGCAAGCTCCGCCGGACTGACGGCCCTAAACGGACGAACGCAGAATTTTCTGGATGGAACGAAATAAAAGATTCACACTGGGCAGCGCAAAATTTCCGGCGCAACACTCCGCCGCGGCGCTGCCTGCATGACGCGAACGCTTTTGATTGACACTGACACCGCTTCCGACGACGCCGTGGCGCTCATCATGGCTCTGCGCTCGCCTAGTGTTCGAGTAGCCGCCATAACCGTTGTCGCCGGCAACGTTCCGGTCGCGCAGGCTACCAGCAACGCTCTATTCACCACAGAATTGTGCGGCGCGGACGTCCCGGTTTATTCCGGCGCGGAGGCCCCTCTGCTGCGAAAGCTGGTGATTGCGGATTGGTTCCACGGTGTCGACGGCCTTGGCGATCACGGGTACAAGCCGGCAAAGCGGCGTGCGGAGTCTCGTCATGCCGTCGACGCGCTCATTCAGACCGTGCACGAAAATCCCGGCATTGAGATCGTCACGCTGGGCCCGCTGACGAATTTGGCGATGGCTCTGCTACGCGAGCCGAAACTCGCGGCTTCGGTGAAGCGCTGTGTGGTGATGGGTGGCGCGCCCTGCTGCGACGGCAACGTGACTCCCGCCGCGGAATTCAATATCTGGGTGGACCCGGAAGCCGCGCGCATCGTGTTCCGGTCTGGGCTGCCCTTGGAAATGGTGGGTTGGCAGCTGTGCCGCGGGGACGCGGTCCTCAACCCGCTCGAAATGGAACGGGTGCTCGCCCTGAAGAATCCTCTCGCGGAATTCGCAATCCGTTGCAACAGCACAGCCGTGGAAGCGTTTTTCAAGCAAACCGGTCAAAGGGGCATATCGCTGCCGGACCCCGTAGCGATGGGCATCGCGCTGAATCCTGCGCTTTGCACCTCTTCCAGCGAGCACTATGTCGAAATCGAAGTCTCCAGCGAACTCACGCGCGGTATGACAGTTGTCGACCGATTGGGCGTCGCTACCGATTCACGGAATAGAAATGTTTGGACTGATGCTATCGAACGCGAGCGCAAAGTCCACGTGTGCTGGAGCCTCGACATACCCAGTGGAAAAATCTCCTGTTTTCTGCATTGGGGTAGATGCGCTTCTTCCTACCAGACGATTGCTGCTGACCGCATATGATTACGCAAGCTTATACATACGACGAAAACTGCGCCTTCTGCAAAATTGCACGCGATGACGACGGCTTTCGTGTCTTCGAGGATGAGCAGACTATAGCTTTCCTGGACCATCGGCCTTTGTTTCCAGGTCACTGCCTGCTAATCCCCAAGAGCCATCTGGAAACGATTAACGATCTGCCGGATTCTCTCCTGGCGCCGCTGTTCGCGAATGTGCGAATGCTTTCCGCTGCCGTCGAGCTGGGCATGCGCGCGGAAGGAACGTTCATCGCCACCAACAATCGCGTCAGCCAGAGTGTTCCGCATTTTCACGTGCACATCGTTCCACGCAAGAAAGGCGACGGCCTAAGGGGCTTCTTCTGGCCGCGCCGCAAATATAAAAGCGCCGAAGAGATTGGCGAGGTATTGAGCCCGCTGCGTGCCGCGATTGAGCAGGTTCGAGCACGTCGAGGCCGCTAGCGCCGCAGACGAATACGTCACCGGGTGCACGCTGGCGCTCACGCTCGATTCTTGATGTAATCCTTGGGCTTTCGGACAAATACAAAACTCTGAGGCGGCGAAGGGAAAAAGACTGATGGCCGATCGCGTTCTCGTTACTGGAGGGGCCGGCTACATCGGAAGCGTAGTTACTTCGCAGCTCCTCGCCAAAGGCTGCGACGTCATCGTTTTCGACAATCTCTCGCACGGCAGCAAGAAAGCCGTTCCTGCCGGCGCGAAGCTCATCGTTGCGGACACTGCGGACCGAGCTGCGCTGGATCGCATTTTTCAGCAACACCGCATCGACGCGGTCATGCACTTCGCCGCATTCATAGAAGCCGGCGAATCCATGCAGGTTCCGGAAAAGTATTTCCGCAACAACACGGTTAACTCCCTCACTTTATTGGAAGCGATGCTGGCGCACAAGGTGCAGCGCTTGGTGTTTTCTTCCACCGCGGCGGTCTACGGCACGCCCGATCACACACCCATTGAAGAAACTGACCCGCTTCGCCCCACGAACGCGTACGGCGAATCAAAATTGCTAGTCGAGCAAATGCTCGCCTGGTTTCACCGCATCCACGGCTTGCGGTATTCTTGCCTTCGCTATTTCAACGCCGCGGGAGCCGCAGGCGATCTAGGCGAGGACCATGTGCCTGAGTCGCATTTGATTCCCCTTACGTTGCAAGTCGCGCTCGGGAAGCGCGAATACATCTCCATCTTTGGCGCCGACTATCCCACTCCCGATGGCACCTGCGTCCGTGATTACATTCATGTCAGCGATCTCGCCAGCGCGCATATTCTGGTGCTCGATGCTTTGCGTCAGCGCGACCAACTCATCTACAATCTCGGCACTGGCCGCGGCTATAGCGTTCGCGAAGTTGTCGAAGCGGCTCGCCGCGTGACCGGGCACCCGATTCCCGCGCGCGAAGTGGCGCGGCGTCCCGGTGATCCCGCCGTGTTGGTGGCGGGCTCGGGCAGCATCCAGCGCGATTTGCACTGGCAGCCGCAATTTCCCACGCTCGAGTCGATCGTCCGCAGCGCGTGGGACTGGCGGCGCACGCATCCTGACGGCTACGCATCTTAGTTTCTGTCTGTAATCATTTGACGCGTCGGTTGTCGGAACCAAGAGAGGGAGGACTGATGACGCATCGCATACCGCGACGCGAATTTCTCGGCGCAATGAGCGCCTTGGCGGCTGCCACGGCATTTCCGTGCGACACGCTTTTCGCGCGTGAACGACTTTATCCACCCATCGATTTGTCGCACTTCGACACGCCCATCACCCCCGCGCCTTCCGAGATCCATTTCGGCTACGCGGCTATCACCTGGGGCGGCAACGATCGTCAGGCCATCGAAGACGTCGCCGCAGTCGGTTTTCGCGGCATACAGTTGCGCTCTAACAGCATCGCGGAGTTCGGTAGTCCTGCCGCGGTGCGCGATCTGCTTCACCAGCACGATTTGAAGTTCGTGGCGATGTCCAGCGGCGACTTGCTCAGCGACTCTGCTGCCGCGAAAAAGAGCATCAGCGAACATGCTGCGCATGCCAAATTTTTGCATGACGCGGGCGGACTCTATCTCCAAATACTCGACAAACGCCCGAAGGACCGCGCCGCGACTCCGGCGGACTTCAAACAATTGGGCAAAGCTCTCACCGAACTCGGGAAGCGCACCGCTGACCTCGGGATCCCGCTTGGATATCACAATCACATGGGCTCGCTCGGGGAGCGCCCCGAAGAACTCGACCAAGTCATGGGCCTTTCGGATCCCCGTTACGTCAAATTGGAATTGGATATCGCGCACTATTTTCAAGGTGGCGGCGACCCCGTTAAAGCCATCGAAAAATTCAGCGATCGCCTGCTTTTCATGCACATCAAGGACGTCGAGCGCCTCCCGGAGGGCAAGGACCCGCAGCATTCCTATCGCTGGGTCGAGCTTGGGCACGGCCTGGTGGACGTCCCCGCCGTCTTCGACGCCTTGCGCAAAGTTAATTTCCGCGGCTGGGCAGTCGTCGAGCTCGATGGAGTGCCTGACAATGCCCACAGCCCCAAAGAAGCCGCCGCGGCGAACAAGCAATATCTCCAGGACAAGCTGGGACTAATCGTATGAGCTCTCCCTTTCGAATTGCCGTCATCAACGATGAACTCGGCCAGGATTTCGGCCGCGCTTGCGAAGTCGCTTCGCGCGAATTTGGCATGGAGTGGATCGAACTGCGTGGCATGTGGAACAAGAATATTCTCAAGCTGGATGCTTCGGAAGTTGCCGAGGCGCGGCGCATTCTTGAAAAATACAAGCTGCGCGTGACCGACATCGCCAGCCCGCTCTTCAAAGTAGACTGGCCCGGCGCGCCCACATCGAAATTCAGTCCCAAGCGATCTCAATTCAACGCCGACTTCACTTACGACCAGCAAGGTGAAGTGCTCGAACGGAGTATCGCGCTGGCGAAAGCGTTTCAGACGGACCGAGTTCGCTGCTTCGATTTCTGGCGGCTCGAGGATCCCGCGCCGTATCGCGCGGCAATCAATGCGAAATTGATGGACGCGGCAAACGCAGCAAGCAAGCAGGGAATTATCCTGATCCTCGAAAACGAATTCGCCTGCAACACGGCGACCGCGGCTGAAGCCGCAAAGACTCTCGCTGGCGTGCAGTCGCCCGCCTTCATGGTCAATTGGGATCCCGGCAATGCCGCAGCGCGTGGCGAGACTCCATACCCGGACGGCTATAACCTCCTGCCCAAAAATCGCATTGGTCATTGTCACTGTAAGGACATTGCGAAAATTGCCGATGCCAAGGAGCCTGCCTGGGCTGCCATGGGCGCGGGCGCAATCGATTGGATTGGTCAATTCACTGCGCTCAAGCGCGACGGCTACCACTTTGCCGTCAGCCTCGAGACCCACTGGCGCGGCGCGGCCACCGCGGAAGAATCGTCTCGTCAGAGTTGGGCTGGAATGAAAGAGGAGTTGCGCAAAGCCGGCGCTCTCGCTTAAAAGGCTAAGCCGTCGAAAGCTCCTTCATAAGACTCTTGCCTTTACGGAACCACGGCCGCTCCACTCTCTGCATGTAGCGCGGCAGCGTCCGCTTCTTGGCCAGAAGCTTCTGCGTCCATTCGCGCGCTTCGTCAAGCCGATTCTGCAGGCGTAGAAAGTTCGCATAGTTGTAGAGCGTTTCCGGCGTAGTCGAAAACTGCGTGACCTCGGCAAAGTACGGGGCGGCACGCTCGAGCTGGCCGGTGCGCGCGTACGAATCCGCCAGCAGGCCTGCTGCGCGGTAGTAATCGAACTTGCGGTCGATTCTCACCACGTGCTCGAGATCGGGGATCGCGGCGGCAAGATCGCCAAGGCCCAAATAGCACTTCGCGCGGTTATAAAACGCGTGAGGCGAATCGCTGCGCGCCGCAATCGCCTTGTCAAACGCGTCGCGCGCCTTCGCATACTGCTTCTGTTCCAGGCAGAGCTCGCCCAGTTCCTCGTAATTTCCAGCGGAAGGATTGTCGATAATCTGTATTTCCAAAGTGTGGATGCGCGATCTGCGCCCGAATCCGTGAAACACACCGCGAAGGAGCCCTGCGTCCGGCAGCACCTCCACCACGATGTACGCGCTGGCTCCCAGGAATCCCCCGAAGAAAATTATGTACAGCCAATAAGTTTCCGGGCGACGCCGCACAAAATGCACTAGTGCGACGATCTGCACCAAGAAGCCCCACGGATAAAATAGTTGTCGAAGTCCGAACATAGGATGACCACGCAGTTAACAGCATGTATTTTCCGCTAGCAAGAATCAAACACAACGTTCGGCCGTATACGCAGAAAGTTACGTCCTTCCAGATTCGCGGGCGCTGGTACCATGTAGATGGTGAACCCGCTGCAAACCCTTGGCCTCGCGCTCGGAGCCGGATTTTCTTCCGGCCTGAATCTCTACGCCACGATCGCGACGCTCGGCCTTCTTCAGCGTTACGGCGTCATCCATTTGCCGCCTTCGCTGCAAGTGCTCTCGCATCCGTGGGTTCTCGGAATCGCGCTCGCGCTCTATGCGATTGAATTTCTCGCCGATAAAATTCCGTACGTCGACACCATCTGGGATGCCGTTCACACGTTAATCCGTCCACCCGCCGCGGCGCTTCTAGCGTATAGCGCCACAGTTGCGGCTCCGCCGGAGTGGCGCTGGAGCGCCGCGCTTCTAGCAGGCGGCGTCGCTCTTACTTCGCACGGCACAAAAGCGAGCACCCGCGCCGCCGTCAACACCAGCCCCGAGCCCTTCAGCAATTGGGTGCTTAGTCTTGGAGAGGATGCTCTGGCCGTCTGGCTCACTTGGATGGCCACAGTACATCCCACTGCGACCGTTGTCATCGTGGCGTGCTTGCTCGTCCTTGCAGGCTTCTTGCTGTTTTATCTCTTTCGCTTCTTGCGCCGGTCGCTTCAGCGATTGCTGGCATGACGTTGCAGCGCATTTGCGCAACGCCATTTCTTTGGCGAAGTCCCTACTTCAACCACTGCCCGAGCCAATCAAAAAATGTCTTGTACCAAAACTGCGCGTTCTGCGGCTTCAAAATCCAATGCCCTTCATCCGGAAACACCATCAGCTTCGAGGGCACGCCCTGCCTCTGCAGCGCATTGAAGAATTCCAGCGATTGCGTATACGGCACGCGATAATCGCGTTCGCCGCAAATCACCAGCGTCGGCGTTTTGAATTTGCCCAGCTCGGCCGCGTACGTTAGCGGCGCCCACTTTCGATAACTCTCCGGGTTCGTCCACGGTGTGCCCTGCATGTCGTGTTCTTCAAACCACAACTCCTCCGTGGCATACATCGAGAATTTATCGAAAATGCCTGCATGGCTGATGATCGCCTTGAAGCGCCCACTATGCGTGGCGATCCAATCCGCCAGGTATCCGCCGTAGGAGCCACCCGCCGCCGCCATCCGCGTTCCGTCGATGAACTTGTATTTCGCGAGGGCTGTATCCACGCCCTTCATCACGTCCACATACGCTTTGCCGCCCCAATCATTCGTGATCTCATCCGTGAATTTCTGCCCGTACCCGGTCGACCCGCGCCGGTTGATCAGCAATGTCACGTAGCCGGAGGCCGAAAATACCTGGGCGTTCCAGCGATAACCCCATGAGTTGGCCCACATCGTCTGCGGACCGCCGTGCAGCAACACCAGCAACGGATACTTCTTCGCCGCGTCAAAATGCGGCGGACGAATCATCATTGCTTGCACACGCGTGCTGTCCGCGCTCTCAAACCAAAACGTTTCCGGCGCATTCATATCCAACTTCGCCAGGATCGGTTCATTCTGGTGCGTGAGCTGCCGCGCCGCGGAGCCGTCGCTGCCCGCAACAAACACCTCCGCCGGCATGGTCAAGCTGGTGCGTTCAAAGGCCAGCGTCTTCCCGTCGGCGCTGATCGTCAAACCCGTGTTAAAGCTGTCCGCGATAACTTTTTTTGGCTCCGCCCCGACCCGCGCGGCCATCGCGTACACCGGTTGCAGCGTCTCGTTCTCCGCCGTGAAGAAAATCGTCTTGCTGTCCGGTGACCAGTTCAGCTCGTTCGCGCTGCGGTCGAAACCCTCGAAGAGGTTCTCGATCTTGCCGCTCTGCCGGTCATACAACATCACGCGCCAGCGATCCGACTCATATCCCGGCGTCAACTGTGCGTGATACGCGATGAAGCGCCCATCCGGCGAGTACACCGGATTGCCGTCGAACGCCGGATTCGTGGTGATGCGTTTTGCTTCGCCTCCTGCAACCGGAACGAGAAAGAGATCCCCGTTCGTGCTGATGGCTTCTACTTTGTCTGTCACGGCGGTGAAGCAAAGCTCCTTGGAATCCGGCGAAAAATTAATGTCGTCCGGGCCTCCTCGCTGGTCGGGAGGCACGTCGTAATTCGCCCCAGCGTTCAAGTCCCGCGCTTCGCCGGTGCCATCCGCCGGCTCGACAAACAAATGGCTGCGCTTGCCCTCGAACCAGTGGTCCCAATGACGATACAAAAGCTGCTCGTATACGCGTGCCTTTACCTTGTTTTTCTCCTTCTCCTCCTCCCGTTTCTTGTTGCACGCATCGTCCTTGCAATCCGGGTAGACCGATGATGTGAATGCAATCGTCTTGCCATCCGGCGACCACTTCACCAAATCCGCGCCGGTCGATAGATGCGTCACGGCATGCGCCTCGCCGCCTTCCATCGACAGCGCATACACCTGCGAAGTTCCGTCGCGGGATGACGAGAACGCCAGCGTCTTTCCGTCCGGCGACCACGTGGGCGAAGAATCATGTCCGCTTTGCGTAAGCTGCATCGCCTCCCCGCCAGCAGTGGAAACAACCCAGATGTTGCTCGCGTTGCGGTTCGCGCTTATGTCCGGAGTCGCCACCGCGTACGCCACCCATTTGCCGTCCGGAGAAATCTTCGGGTCGCCCACGCGATGCATCTGGATCATGTCGTCAAACGTGATCGGATGTTTCTCCGTGTTTTGCGCATAGCTGGCGATGCCACCAAAAAGCAGCAGACCTGCGGCCCCGAGGCCGGTTCGCAAGGTTTTCGGGATCATCGTTTTTCCTCTCATTTTCACTGGTGAGATGATGGTAGGCGCATCAAATGGTGGATGTTGTCACGATTCCACCTCGATTCCAAGAGCACTAAGCAGTTGCCAGAACTTGCCGGCGACGCCGGCGACTCCAAAACCAGTTGAGCGCACCAAGGGCGAATGTGACCGAGACAACGGCCAGCTCACCCCAATGCATTCGCGTGACCAGCACCGCGCTGAACAGCAGTGCAAGCGCCGCGAAGAGCACTCCGGCGGGCAAGCGAAAGTGCGCCGCTTGCGGTTGCTTTCTTCTCAGCACCGGGAGCGCCGCGGCAATCGAGCCATACATGAACATTCGAGCCACGGCGGAAAGCATCGCGTTCCACCGAAAACTTCCGGCTGCCGAAAACAAAGTCAGCAGTACAGCAAAAGCTACGATGGAAATATAAGGGGTGCGAAACCGCGGATGGATCGCGGCGAAAACTTTCGGGAACTCTCCATGTTGCGCCATCGCGAACGTGACGCGCGGAGTGTGCAGCATGTTCGCGCTGAGGTACCCGTAGGTGGAGACCAAAGTTCCCGCCGCTACTAACCCAACGCCGAGGGGTCCAAGGAATTGCCGCGCGGAGTCCACCACTGGTGTCCCTGTGGCGGCGGGATTCGCCAATGTGTGAATGACGACGTACTGCACGGCGATAAACAAAATGGTTGCGGTCACTAACGCGATGACCAATGCGGACGGCGCATCCTTGCGCGGATTCCGTGCTTCGCCCGCCGCGAACAGCGCGGCCTCGAATCCTCCGTACGAATACACCATCAGGATGATGGCGTCGAACCAATCTCCCGCTGACGCCGGCACGTTGGCTGGCATCACTCGAATCGCTGGATGCAGCGTCAGCACGGCAAGCCCACCGATCACAAACACGGCAAGCAATCCCAGCTTCGTCACCGTAAAAAGATTGCTTAGCCGATTGCCGCTGCTCACGCCGCGGTAATTCATCGCGGCAAGAAAAGACAACAGCGTGACGATCACAACGAATCGCGCCAGCGGTGCTTTGACTGCCGGAACGAATGTAGACAGATAACTGATGAACAGGTTCGCCACGGCCGACGCCGCGGAAATACGCGCCAGCCAAGTCAGCCAGCCGATCTGAATGCCCACGAACGGCCCGAAAGCAGACCGCGCATACAAATAGGGTCCGCCAGCTTCTTGAAATTGCGACGCAACTTCCGCGAGGCACGCGGCGATCACCGCGATGCCGGCAAATGCCACCAGGTATCCCGCGGGACTCCGCTTTCCCAAGTGCGCTGCGATCAGGGACGGCAGCCCAAAAATGCTCGACCCGATCATGGTGTTGAGCATCAGCGCCGCCAAACTCCAGCGGCCGAGGTCGCGAACCAGTCCGCCGGATGAGTCGGACGTCGAGCGTGACTCCGGTTCGCTCAGTCTGTCCCCACAGTCAAGGCCGGCGCCCGCATTTTTGCGATTTCGCCGAGAACATCCGGCTTGCTCTCGACACGCTCCAGATGCGGATAGCGCTCGCCGCCGTGGTAGTCGATGCGATAGCTGCGAAAGTACTCTTCATTTTCCATCAGCAACTCGATAGGCTCGCTGCCGCCCTTCGCGTGGCGGATCGCCTCGCGCAAAATTTCCGGCGTCCATTTCCTTCCATTGACGGCGAGCAATTTCATGTCCGGCGCAATCCCCGCTTGCGCCGCCGGAGAGCCGGGAATTACGTCGCCAACCGCGTCGCTGTTGTCGCTTCCGGGATTATGCACGATCATTCCTAGCGAGAACCGTACATCGGTCCGATGCACTAGCGTCTCGAAAATGGCCTGCTGTTCGTTCATCGTTTCGTTGTAAACGAGCCGCCAACCGGTGTTTTCCAGTCCGCCCAGCGGCGCTCCGGGCCCATGCGTATTCAGACGCTCAGTAAAGAAAGTTCTCCAATCGTATGCAACGACTTCCTGCATGGCCGCGACCACATCATCAAATGTGTACGGCGCGATCTCTGGGCCAGTGCTTTCTCCACCGTGAAATTTCTTGCAGAAATCATCCAACGAGCGTTTCCCCTGTGTTTCGCGGCGGATGATCGTGTCGGCCTCCAGCCAAATCAGCGTGCTCTCATCATAAAAGTCGACGCTGCGACGCCACGACGAACCTTCTTCCCGCGCGCCATATAAAATCTGCGCGGCGATGGCGGTGTCTTGCAAATTCCGCCACGTGCGCCCCGGCCAGTTATTTAGATAGGCGGCAACCCGAGCAAGGTCTTCGCGCAATTTCTCCGGCGTCCAAAAGCCGCTGCGCGCCGCCAGCATCGTGCCGTAGTACTGCGTCAAGCCCTCATACACCCACAGGAGTTCGCCCTTCATAGGCTGCTGGTAATCCGGCGTCGCGAGGCCGGCTGGACGCCGGTATTTTCCGTTCCACGAATGGAAGAATTCATGGGGCAGCAAATCGGCGGTAGCCCGGAGTATAGGAGGGTCCAGCAGCATGCGTTCCGGCCCGCGATTATCACTCGATTCATGATGCTCTTCGCCGAAGAAACTCAAGTTATTGCTGAGTGAAAGAAGAAAATCGTAGCGGCGGTAATGCCGCGCACCAAAGAGTACTCCCGTCTCCGCAACGAGTTGCCGCAAATGCTGCACTTGTTCGGGTGTCGCTTCTGCGGCCGCCGCGCTGTCCGCCGCGATATGAATGCGATGCTCCGGGCGCTGGCCTTTGGAAAGCTCGAACGTTCGCAGGAACGCGCCGGTCAATACCGTCGAATCGACAAGCGTCGTCAGCGATGCTGGCTTGAATTCAATGCCTTCTGATGTCTCGCGCTCCACCGGCAAAGCAGTTCCGTATTTCCATCCGGCCGGAATTCTTAGGCTGGCCACGTAGGTCAAATCATCGCTCTTCGGCCCCAATGGATACAGCAGCACGAGATTCCAATTCAGGATGCCGATCTGGGCGGTGGCCGTCGGGCTGTTGGAGAATCCCGGCGCCGCAGCGGGCGAAAGGAAATCAAGCGAGACTTCCAGCATGTTTGCCCCGGCAGGCACGTTGCAATGGAACGCAAACATGTCCACGTCGTCGCGCAACCAGGGAATCTCTTTCCCACCTGCGCGGAATTTAACTCCGGTAACATCCACGATCGGCCCATTGGGGCCGTGCTCGCCGGGAATCCACTTGGGATAGACCAGCGTCAACGGTCCGGCGGCAACGGGAAACTCCATCTTGGCGTGGTAAATGCGCTTCGGCGCTTCGCGCAAGTCCACCGCGATATGAATCGCTTTGTGCGCCTCTTGCGCCGGCAGCGGATGTACCGCAACAAAGAAAACCAACAATAATTTTAGAAATAAGGCTCTGCCCATCCGCTTATTCATCGCAAAACGCTCCTCAACACCAAAGCCGCGCAAGCATAGCATGACCTTCCTCTTGCGACGTGTTGAGCGAAGTTTCTTGCAAAACCAACGGGTCTCGCACACGCCCCTGCTGGACGCCTGCTCTGTTACAATTTCTGCGCCACGCATGACGAATAGCCCCGCATCGTTCCCGCGGAATTTTCGCAAAGACTACTCCATCGCTGCACGCGGCGAAGGCTGCTGGATCATCGATCAAACCGGCCGCCGCTTTCTCGACGCGTCGGGGCAGGCTGCGGTGGTCAACATCGGGCACGGCGTCCCCGAAATCGGCCGCGCCATGGCCGAGCAGTCCTCGCAACTCGCCTTCGCGCACACCACGCAATTCCAATCCGAGCCCGCCGAAAAGCTAGCGCGCCGCCTTCTTGCGCTCGCCCCGCCGACTTTTCGCTCCGGCGGCCGTGTCTATTTCACTTCCGGCGGCTCGGAAGCCACGGAAACAGCCATCAAATTAGCGCGTCAATTTCATCTCGAAAATGGCGAGGCAGCGCGCTTTCGCGTTGTGTCCCGCCGCCAGAGCTACCACGGCAGCACTCTCGGTGCCATGACTGTCAGCGGCAATGTCGCTCGCCGCGCCCCCTATCAGCCGCTCCTCGCCGAATGGGGACACATCGCCCCCTGCTTCTGCTACCACTGCCCGTTCGACAAAAAATTTCCCGACTGCGGCATAGCCTGCGCAAACGACCTCGATCATTTACTAGTCGCGAATGACGCCGCGAGCGTCGCCGCGTTCATTTTCGAGCCAATCGTAGGCGCCACGCTCGGCGCAGCCGTCCCACCCGACGGCTACGCCCAGCGTATCGCAGAAATCTGCCGCAACAGCGGCATTCTCCTCATCGCCGACGAAATCATGAGCGGCATGGGCCGCACCGGCAAACCTTTCGCAATCCAGCACTGGAACGTCGAGCCAGACATTATCTTGGTCGGGAAGGGAATCGCCAGCGGTTACGCGCCCCTCGGCGCCGTCCTCGTAGCTCCGCGCGTCGTCGAAGCATTCGAACGCGGCTCCGGCACCTTCCAGCACGGCTTCACCTATCAAGCACATCCTGTAGCCACCGCAGCGGGCAACGCCGTCCTCGATTACATTGAGTTGCGCAATCTCTTCGATCGCGTGCAGCCCACCGCGGAAATTCTTCGCACCGAATTATCCACGCTGCAATCTCAGCCTCATGTAGGCGAAATCCGTGGTCTCGGTCTGCTCCTCGGCATTGAATTCGTGAAGACCAAATCCACTCGCGAGCCGTTTCCCAAAGGAGAAAATATCGCCGAGCGCGTCCGCCAAGCCGCACTCGACGAAAACGTTCTCACCTACCCCACGCAAGGCTGTGTCGACGGTGTCAACGGCGACCACATCCTTCTCGCCCCACCCTTCGTCATCACGTCACAGGAATGCGGATTGATTGCGAGCGCACTGCATTCTGCGCTGCAAAAAGTTTTCCCCACTTGAACCCGCCGGCGCTTTCTGTGAACGTAGTCCTTTTCGTTGCGGCGTTTTTTACCTTCAATCATTAGGAGAGCCGAATTCATGCGGAATAATTCTCGCCAGGCCATTGTCGCGTTCGTCGTCATCTCTTTTCTCGGCTCAACTCTGCACGCCCAGGAAAAACCCGTTGCAAAGCCGCGCGCCCGCGATCTTGGCGTTCCTTTCGACGGCACACCCGGCCCACTCAATGCCATCACCGACATCCCCGGCATTACCGTCGGCCACACAACCCTCATCTCCGGCGAAGGAAAACTCCAAATCGGCAAGGGTCCGATCCGCACCGGCGTCACCGCAATCCTCCCACGCGGAAAAGATTCGATGAGCAATCCTGTGTTCGCGGGCTGGTGGTCTCTCAACGGCAACGGGGAAATGACGGGCACCACGTGGGTAGAAGAATCCGGCTTTTTGGAAGGCCCGGTGATGATCACCAACACGCACAGCGTTGGCGTCGTGAGAGACGCGGTCATTCAGTGGCGTGTGGCGCACGGCCAGCCCGACCCCACCGGCTACTGGTGGTCGCTCCCTGTCGTCGCGGAAACCTGGGACGGCTGGCTCAACGACATCAACGGCTTCCACGTCAAACCCGAGCACGCTTTCCACGCCATCGACTCCGCGAAATCGGGCCCCGTCGAAGAGGGCAATGTGGGTAGCGGTACCGGAATGATCTGTAACGAATTCAAGGGCGGCATCGGCACGTCCTCGCGCAAAATCGAATCTAAGGCTGGCTCGTTCGCGGTCGGCGTGCTGGTGCAATGCAATTATGGCACGCGCCCCAATCTGCGCATCGCCGGCGTTCCAGTAGGTAAAGAAATTCCAGAGGATGGCGCTTACTCGTCCGCGTCTTTCGCCGATGCAGACCGCGGCTCCATCATCGTCGTGGTTGCCACCGATGTTCCGCTCGTCGCCCATCAACTCAAGCGCCTCGCCCGCCGCGTCTCTCTCGGCCTCGGCCGCGACGGCAGCATCTCCGGCAACGGCTCCGGCGACATTTTCATCGCCTTCTCGACGGCAAATTCCGGCGCGGCCGCAGCCGATCACATCGTCGATCTAAAGATGTTGCCAAACGATCTGATCGAGCCCGTCTTCGCTGCCACCGTCCAAGCCACCGAAGAAGCCGTAATCAACGCCATGGTCGCCGCCGAAACCATGACCGGCATCGAAAATCACAGAGTAATCGCCCTCCCACACGACCGTCTCCGCGCCGTCCTGAAGAAATACAATCGCCTCCAGTAGCGCAGGCTTCAGCCGGTGACAACCGATCTGCGGCCGAAGCTCAGTCCAATCGAGCAAGGTCGCCAAAAAAGTAGGGGCGTAGCACTGCTGCGCCCCGTCTAGGCAGGATGTCAACTTTTCACCAAAGCCCAAGGTTTGCAAAAGCAAATTCCGCAAGGCCCGCGCGCTTTCACACCACCGGCACAGCCGTCTTCCTCGGCGGATTGAAAAACGGCATCGCCACCACCCTCGCCGAAACCGTCCGCCGCACCGCCTCCACCGTCATCTCCATCGCCAACGTCGTCCCCACCGCCGACTGCTCGCGCCTCACGCACGCAATCGCAATCATCTTCTTCAGCGTCGGCGACCACGTCGTCGAAGTCGCCTTCCCCACTTGCTTCCCAGCGCGATACACGGGCACCGCCACACGTGACGCCATGCTCGGCACCTGCGGCGCCATTTCCACCTGTTCGTACAATGCCTCGACTTCGTTCCAGTCAATCTCCAGTCCCACCAGTGCACGCTCCGGGCCCTTTTTCGCCTCCGCTGCCAGAGCCTCGCGCCCAACAAAATTGTCTTTCTTCAAATCCACCAATTTCCCCAGCCCAATCTCCGATGGCGAATATTTCTGCGAATCAATCAGCGCCTTCTTGCTCGACGTGTAGTCCACCTCGATCAAAATCAGTCCTGCCTCGATCCGCGCCACGTCTAGCGCAATCATCCCCGCCGGATGAATATCGAAAACTTCTCCTTCATTCACCAACTTGTCCCAAACCCTCAGCGCATCCTTCCACGGCATCCAAATCTCAAATCCCAAATCCCCCGTGTATCCCGTACGCGAAATATCCACCGGCACGCCCGCAATTTTCCCCCGCGTCACGCGAAAATATTTCAGGTTTGCGATGTTCGCGTCTGTCACTGCATGCAGCAGCTTCCCGGAAGTCGGCCCCTGCAGCGCCAGCGCCGCCACTTGCTCCGAAATATCCTCGACCTTCACATCCAGCCCCAACGCATTCTGCTGAAACCAGCGCAAGCTCGGATCCGCCGCCGTCCAGCGATACTCATTCTCGCCCAGCCGCGTGATCGTCCCGTCGTCGATCACTTTCCCCTCGGGATCGCACCAGCAGCAATAAATCACCTGGTCCACCGCGACTTTGTTGATGTCCCGCGAAATCACGCGATTCACCAGCTTCGTAGCATCGGGTCCCGTCACTCGATACTTAAACAGCGGCGAAATATCAATCAGCGCCGCCGAATTCCGTATCGCGTTGTACTCATGCTCGTGGTGCGTCTCATACACGCTAACCGTGTAGTAGCCCGACCACTCGCGATAACTTAAACTCTCGCAAAGCGCCATAGTTCGCTCATGAAACGCAGTCCCAACCGGCACAACCCCTCCTCATCCTACTCCGCGCAACTCCACGTTCTCAGCGTCTCCGCGTTATCTGCTTCTTCTTTCCCGCAAAGTATAAGTGCGAATTCGCAGCCCTCGCAAGACGCCTGCAACTCTCGGACCTCTCCGTGCCCTCTGTGAACTCTGTGTTAAGTCTTTCTCTTCTCTCTTCAACCCCTTGTACGCCATCGGCCCGTCCCAGTAAACTCTTCGAGTCTCGAGCATCACTTTTGCTTTCGGATTTGCGCGGAGCTTCACTGCATGCCTCAGCATTACGACGGAATCGTCATCGGCGGCGGCCACAACGGCCTGGTCAACGCCGCGTACCTCGCCAAAGCCGGCAAAAAAGTCCTCGTACTCGAACGCCGCCACGTCCTCGGAGGCGCCGCCGTAACCGAAGAAATCATCCCCGGCTTCCTCTTCTCCGAATGTTCCTACGTCGTCTCGTTGCTTCGTCCCGAAATCATTCGCGAACTCGATCTGCCTCGCCACGGCCTCGAAATTCTTCCCCTCGACGGCACTTTCACTCCCATGCCCAACGGCGACTACCTCTGGCGCATGAACGACCACGCCCGCACGCAGCGCGAAATTCGCCGCCACTCCCGCGTCGACGCCGAAGCCTACGACGAATTCTCCAAGATGATGACCCCCATGTGCCGCTTCATGAAGCCCATCCTCTCCATGATCCCGCCCGATCCCACCACGCTGCACCCACGCGATCTCCAGCGCCTCTTTTTTCTCGGCCAGCGTTTCCGCGATCTTTCCTCCGACGAGCGCTACACCCTAATCCAGCTCATGACCATGAGCGCCGCCGATTTCCTCGACCAATGGTTCGAGACCGACGTCCTCAAAGCCACCATGTCCGCCTCCGGCATCATCGGCACCTTCCTCGGTATTCGCTCGCCGGGCACCGCCTATGTTCTTTTGCACCATTACATGGGTGAAATCGATGGCGCTTTCCGCTCGTGGGGCTTCAGCCGAGGCGGCACCGGTGCCATCAGCAACGCCATCGCCGCCGCAGCGCGCGAACTCGGCGTGGAAATCCGCACGCAAGCCCCGGTGGAAAAAATCCTGGTCAAAAACGGCCGCGCCACTGGCGTAGCACTCAAGTCCGGCGAAGAAATTTCCGCCAGCGTAGTTTCCTCCAGCGTCGACCCGCATCTCACCTTCGAAAAATTTCTCGCGCCCAGCGAACTCCCCACGGACTTCCTCGAAAGCGTCCGGCGCTACAAATTCCGCGGCTCCTCCGGCAAGGTTAATCTCGCGCTCGACGCGCTCCCCGATTTCAAGTCCCTGCCCGGACAAGGCGCGCATCTTCGCGGCGCAATTTCCATCTCTCCCAGCATCGAGTACATGGAGCGCGCCTACGACGACGCCAAGTACGGCCGCTATTCCCGTAAGCCCTACATCGACATCGTCATCCCCAGCCTCACCGACCCTAGCGTCGCGCCTCCAGGCAAACACGTGATGTCCTGCTTCGTGCAGTACGCGCCCTACAAGCTCGCGCAAGGAACCTGGGACGATCACAAGGAAGCTTTCGGCGACACGGTAATCAACACCATCGCCGAACACGCACCCAACATAAGAAAAATAATCGTCGGCCGCCAAATCCTCACGCCGCTCGACCTCGAACGCGAATTCGGTCTTACCCAAGGCAATATCTTTCAGGGCGAGCTTTCACTCGAGCAGCTCTTCTTCCTCCGCCCGGTCCCCGGTTGGGCGTACTACCGCACTCCGGTCGACAACCTCTATATGTGCGGCTCCGCCACGCATCCCGGCGGCGGCATCATGGGCGCGCCCGGCCGCATCGCCAGCCAAGTCATCCTCAAAGATTGGAGCAAAGGTTTTAAAAAATCTTCGCGTTCGAACTCCGCAAAATCATCTTCCAACTCTCACCCCGCACCACGTGCTTCTCAGCCCGCCGAAGTGGCCGCTTCCTCTCCCTCCCCGGTCGAGAAAAACTGACCATGCCCCTCGGACAGCGCGTAGTCCTCATCGGTGGTGGTCACAACGCGCTCGTCACCGCCTTCTATCTCGCCAAAGGCGGTTTCAAGCCCTTAATCCTCGAGCGCCGCGAATTCGTCGGCGGCGGCGCCATCACCGAGGAATTTTATCCCGGCTTTCGCGCCTCCACGCTCGCCCACACCGCCGGCCCGCTCCGCGCCGATATCGCCGCGGACATGCAGCTCGAAAAATTTCAATGTCACATGGTGCATCCCAATCCGCGCCTCTTCGCGCCCACGCCCGACGGCAAAGCCCTCCTCTTCTACAACGACCACGCAAAAACCGCAGGCGGCATCGCGCGCTTCTCCGCCAAAGACGCCGCCAAATACACCGAGTTCGCGGACACCCTCGAACATCTCTTTCCGATCCTGAATCAACTCCTCTCCACAACGCCTCCCTCCATCGATTCGCCTTCGCCGGAAGATTTGTGGAATCTTCTCAAGACCGGCCGCGGCATCCGCAGCCTCGGCAAGAAAGGCATCTTCGATCTCGTCCGCTGGGGCCCCATGGCCGTCGCCGATTTCGTCGCCGAGTTCTTCGACACCGAACTCCTCCGCGCCGTAGTCGCTGCCCGCGGCATCTTCGGCACCGCGCTTGGCCCATGGTCCGCGGGCTCCACCGCCGTTCTGCTTCTTCGCGCCGCCGCAGACCCGCATCCCGTCGGCTCCGCTTCGTTCCCGCACGGAGGACTCGGCTCTTTCACTCGCGCCCTCGCCGAATCCGCCCGCCAAGCCGGCGCCGAAATCCGCACCGACTCCGAAGTTCGCCACATTCGCGTCAAGAATGGTGCTGTCACCAGCCTCGTACTCGCCAGTGGCGAAGAAATCTCCGCCAACGCCGTGGTTTCCGGCGTCGATCCCAAGCGCACTTTCTTCCATCTCCTCGACCCCTCGCAACTCGATCCGACTTTCGCTCTGCGCATCCGCAACTTCCGTTCGAATGGCACCGTAGCCAAAGTTCATCTCGCCCTCGGTGATCTCCCCAATTTCCCAGCGCTCACCGACGCCATCGCCTCCGACGGTTTCCTCAAAGCGCTTTCCGGACGCATCCACATCGGCCCCGAAATCGATTACCTCGAGCGCGCCTTCGACGCCTCCAAATACGGCGAATTTTCCCCCGCCCCGTATCTCGACGTCACCATTCCCACGCTCCTCGATCCTACCCTGGCTCCCGAAGGCAAACATGTCCTCTCCGCCTGCGTGCAGTTCGCGCCGTTCAAATTGAAAGAAGGGAATTGGGACGACCGCCGCAAGCAACTAGGCGACACCGTGGTAAAAACGCTCTCCACCTACGCGCCAAATCTTCCCGATCTAGTAGAAGCAATCCAAGTCATCACCCCGCAAGATCTAGAAACCTCCTACGGTTTCACCGGCGGCCACATCTTCCACGGTGAACTAGCCCTCGACCAACTTTTCACCATGCGCCCGGTCCTGGACTGGGCCCGCTACAAAACTCCCATTCGCGGCCTCTTCCTCTGCGGCTCCGCCACCCACCCAGGCAACGGCCTAACCGGCTCCTCCGGCGCTAACGCCGCCTACGAAATAATCCACGCCCTCCGCTGATCATTCTGGAAAGTCTTTGGAGTGCGGCGGTCTTGTTTACCCTGTTTATCCCGAGCTTCGAGGGGAGCCTCGAAGGGCCGTCACTCTCGAGCCCACAGCAATCACAAAAGCGCATCCCACGGGGGGCTCATGGGTCAGCGCACCCAATTCACTTCGTATTCACGACCAGCGTATGTCCGCCGGTACAATCTGGGAACTTAGAAGACACGTCGATGGTGATGGATTTCGTTACTGAGGGCAGGTCTCTCAACTCGACTCCCGCAATGTTGACTTCCGGCCTCCCAAGAGCGTACTTTCCTGCTATACCCTCCCGGTCAGCCGCAAACTTCCTCATAAGGGGCGGCCAGGCGATGATCAAAATAAGCGGCACTGTTGGCTCGGTTCTTAAACGCAAAGGCAGCGAAGTCTGGTTTGTCACGCCAGGTCAAACCGTCTACGAGGCCATTGAAAGGATGGCCGACAAGGCAGTGGGAGCCTTGCTTGTGATTTCGGACGGCAAGGTCGTGGGTATCATCTCGGAGCGCGATTACGCCCGAAAGGTAATCCTCAAGGGAAGATCTTCGAAGACGACCCTAGTCAAGGAGATCATGACGAGCCCGGTGATTTTCGTGACCTCTGGCCAAGCTGTGGACGAGTGCATGGATACCATGACCAGAAACCGCATACGTCATCTGCCGATCATCGAAAACGAGAAGGTGCTCGGCGTCATCTCCATCGGCGACCTGGTGAAGTGGGTTGTCTCCGAGCAAGAAGAAACCATCGAGCACCTACAGAACTACATCTCTTCGAAATACCCCACCTGATATCCTTGCCTCCGAGTTGTTTTGGGCGAAGTCGGTTCGGGAAGTGGGGCTGGCCCAAACTATCTTCATTTGGATGTTGGTCGTATTACTGGATACTGAGACTCGCTGGCCGCTTGAAGCCACAGCGGACAGTTCAGTCACCTCGCTCGCCCTCCTTGCCGATTCTCCGTATTCCGATTATCGTTTCTCCTCGAAATCCACCATGACCACTATCGATCGCAAAAAACTCCACGCTCTCCACGAACGCGAATCCAAACGTTTCGTCGCCGACCATCCTCACTCCGCCGCTCTCTACCAGCGCGCCCAATCCTCCCTCCTCGGTGGCGTGCCCATGAACTGGATGAAAAAATGGGCCGGCGCGTTCCCCATCTTCGTCAAATCGGCCAGAGGCGCGCACTTCACCGACGTCGATAATCGCGATTACGTTGACCTCTGCCTCGGCGATACGGGCGCGATGACCGGCCACTCCCCCGATGTCGTCGCTGAAGCCGTAGCCCGCCGCGTCCGCGAAGGCATCACCCTCATGCTCCCCACTGAAGATTCTCTTTGGGTCGGCGAAGAACTAAAGCGCCGCTTCGGCCTCCCCTACTGGCAATTCACGCTCGCCGCCACCGACGCCAATCGTTTCGCCATCCGCATCGCCCGCGAAATCACGCAGCGCCCAAAAATTCTCGTCTTCCACTATTGCTATCACGGCACGGTCGACGAATCCTTCGCCTCCCTCCACGACGGTGTAGTCGGCCCGCGCCGCGGCAATATCGGCCCGCCGGTAAATCCGGCCGAGACTACGCGCGTAGTCGAATTCAACGATCTCAACGCCCTCGAAGCCGCGCTAAAGCATAACGATGTTGCGTGCGTTCTCGCCGAGCCCGCCATGACCAACGTCGGCATCATCCTCCCCGAGGAAGGCTACTGGCGCGCCGCACGCGAACTCGCCCGCCGCTACGGCACGCTTCTAATCGCGGACGAAACGCACACCATCTGCGCCGGCCCCGGCGGCTGCACGCACGAGTGGAAACTCGATCCCGATTTCGTAGTTTTTGGAAAGCCCATCGGCAGCGGCATCCCCGGGGCCACCTATGGCTGCAGCGAAGAAGTCGCCCAGCGCATCTCCGCCCGCATTCAACTGGAAGATTGCGACGTAGGCGGCATCGGCGGCACGCTAGCCGGCAACGCGCTCTCCCTAGCCGCCATGCGCGCCACGCTCGAACACGTTCTAACGCCAGCCGCCTTCGAAAAAATGATCCCGCTAGCTAAGCGTTTCACCGACGGCGTAGCCCAGCACATCCGCGCCGCCAATCTCCCCTGGAATGTCCAGCAGCTAGGCGCCCGCGCCGAATACACCTTCGCCGCCAAACCTCCGCGCAACGGTGGCGAATCCGCCGCAGCCGCCGACTTCGAGCTGGAGCGTTTCCTACACCTCTACGCCCTAAATCGCGGCGTCCTGCTAACCCCATTCCACAACATGGCGCTGATGTGCCCCGCGACAACGCCCGCCGACATAGACCAACACACAAAAATCTTCGCAAGCGCAGTAAGCGAGCTAGTGTAGCGGCCACCTTCAGGTGGCCGGCGTAGCTTATCGCCCGATGGTTGGAGCTCTCCGCCGCGCTGTCGTATGATTTTTGTTTCCTCGGAACGCAACCAGCGAATCCGAGAAGGAACCCCGATCTCGACCTCGCCATGGCCATCCGCCGCAACACGGTTCTCATCGCCGCCGTTATACTCTTGACGGCCTTGTTTTTTGTCATACCCGCTCTCTTTAACGTCGATCGCTATCGCGGCCAGGTAATCTCGTATCTCCAGCTGAAAACGGGCAAGCAGGTCGAGATCGCGCGGCTGGCGCTCACCTTCTTTCCTCTTTCGATTCGGGTCGATAACTTGGGCGTGAAGAATTCACCATTGTTTCCGCCCGGGTATGTCGTTAAGGTCGCACGGATCGACGCTGGCCTCGATGCGGCCGCGCTTCTGCATCGCGAGATAGTTGTTAAATCCCTGGTCCTGGACAATCCCGTTATCCACCTGATTTCGGATCCCGATGGCCCGTGGAACTTCGAAAATCCTCAAGCGAAGTTTTCCCCGAACGTCTTTCCCCTGGAACCGATTGCCAACATGCAAATCAAGCGCGGTGAGGTGATTGTGTCAGATCTTCTTCCGTCCGACGCCCCGGGCCCCATTTTGTTCGAAGCTCACGACATCTCCAGCGAACTCGCGCAGGTGAATCTCGAAGCAATTCTCAATCCTTCTTCTTCCTCCGTCGACGGCCAAGGTACTTTGAAGGCCGGCCGCCTGCGTTTTGGCTCGGTTCACGCCACAAATGTAAATGCCAAGCTCCGCCTCGAGGCAAGGCAGATTGTTTTCAGCAATGTCACGGCGGAAATGTATGGCGGGACCATGAACGGAGAGTTTGTCTTCAAACTGTCGGGAAAAACCCCGAGCTTCGCGACCAAAGCGCAACTACAAGGCATCGAGATGGCTCATCTTCTTGCCGGATTTGGGAATGCCCGCGGCATGATGACCGGAAAAATGGCTGGAGACCTGACGTTAATTGGAGATATAGAGCACTCCTCACATCCCCTGGCGGGCATGCGCGGAGTTGGACACGTAACCATTCGCAACGGAGAAGTACCCAGCCTCGAGCTCAACACTAATCTAATGAAGCTCGTGCATTTCAACGATCTTGGCCCCGCTAAAAATGATCCCTCCTCGTTTAATCTCATTTCCACCGATCTACAGCTTGTCAATCTGCGCATCGCCAGCACCAAGATAGATGTCGATGGCTACGGCGTCGATGTCGATGGTTCCGGCAGTGTCAGCGTGTCCGGCTCAAACGTGCTCGATTATCGTGGCATCGCGCAAATCACCACCAAGCAAGGCTTCTTCACCAACTTATTCGGCCGTCTGTCCGGAGGCAAACTGGTAGACGGCAAGTTGACGTTCCCCTTCAGGGTCAGCGGCACGATCCAGAACCCCGTCTTCTCCAAAGGAGAAGACGACAAGTAGATGAACCTGGCTGCGCCTTCACTCTAGCGTCTCTTGAGGGCCTCGAGTTCTTCGAGCGTGCGCGGCCAGTCCTTTCCCAATAGTCGAGACAAGCTGCGATCCGCAAGGACTTTTCCACCAGTTTGGCATCGAGCACAATAATTTGTTTCGTTGTTCGCGTAGCGAATCCGCAGAATCTTTTCTCCGCATCTCAAACAAGGCTCTCCATAGCGTCCGTGGACCGCCATATCTTTGCGGAACGCGGTCACGTTTTCGGGAAAACCGGCTTCCGCTTCTGCGCGCAGCCGGTCTATCCACAGCCCGAGCGTATCGCGCGTCGCAGCGAACAACCCTTCCCACTCCGAGGGCTCTAGCTTGTGCGTGAGCGTGATAGGTGAAAGTTGCGCCGCGTACAAGATCTCATCCGAATACGCGTTGCCGATGCCACTGAGTATGCGCGGATCGGTAAGAGCCCTCTTCAGTGTACGGTTCTCAGCCGTAAGCGCGTCCCGAAACGAGTTGAAGTCGTTGGCGAAAATCTCGATTCCTCCCGGGTCGACGGAACGCAAACCCTCCTCGCCAGTGAGGACATGCAAGGACGCGCGGTGCGTTGTGCCGGCTTCCGTAAGCACGAGAGAGCCGCTGGGAAAATCGAAAGCTGCCAGACTCCGGCGCCCTGCCAGCTTTGCCCCTCGGGGTCGCCAGTGCAACCGCCCGGCAATCATCAGGTGCAGCACCAGCCAGAGGTCGCCTGCTACTCCAATCGCGATTCGCTTGCCTATTCGCCGCAGCTGGCGTACGACGCGTCCTTCCACACTCGTGATGCGCGGTTGCACGGTTCGCAGCAGAAAAGGGCTCGCCAGTCGCACTCGCTCGATCGGCTGCGCGACGATTCGTGTTTCGAGTGCACTGATGTAGGCGGCGATATCCGGCAGTTCCGGCATGCTTATCAGCTTGCAGGTCGCAGCCGCGTTCTTGCAACCTCGCTAAAGCTGCCTGCGGCAGTTCTGGAAGAAAGTCCGGCAACCTTCATAAAATCCGAGCGGATTTGTCACACCTTCTCTGACATGACCGGCGGAGATGAGGCCTTCGCCAGCATAATCAATGTTTCAACGGAAACAATTCGATGTTTCGGAAGAACACCTCAGCGCCTTCGGATTGCAGCAATATCTTTCCGCTCGACGGAAACGCCTCCGATCCTTCATTCGCCAATTTCCCATTCACGAATTGCTTAACGTGATCTCCTTGTGCCACCAGCTCCAGCAAATTCCACTCGCCGTGCGGTTTTTCCAGCTCACCCACCGGATCGCGAAAGCCAGTCACGTTGGTCCACGGCCCTTTGCCGATGCGATCGATTTTCAGCGCCGTCCCCGGCGGCCCAGTCACGCGCACACCATCTAGCCCGGTGATCGCCCCTCCATCCGTCATCCAAAAATCGCCTGTTCCGCCCTCAATGATTTGAAACTCTACCGATCTCGGCCAAACCTTCTGCTCGCCCTGCACGTGATATAAAATCCCGCTGTCCCGCGCCTGCCCCTCGCGCGGAGCGTACGTACCTTCGCCCCACTTGAACTCCGCGCGCAAATAATAGTTCGCAAACTCCTTCTTGGTGATGACGTAGCCGAATTCCTTTCCGGAAATATGAATGACCCCATTCTCGACTAGGAAAACGTGGTCGGGATCGTTGTTCAGGCCGTGCTCTTTCAAAAACGTATCGAAATTTGTCAGATCGCGCCCATTAAACAACACCACCGCTTCGCCATGCGGCGGAATGTCGCTCTTCGCATTCTTTCCGCCGAAGGCGATCGTCGTGATGACCAGAGTCATACTCAGGACGGCAAAACCCCATATCGCTTTTAGCATTCAGCCACCTTATCAATGTTTTCCGCGCTTAATATGCGCGGGAAAGCCGTTCGTATTCCTGGCCGGAATGCTCGGGCAGCAGCACCCAGATGGTGTAAATGCCGAGCGCCGTCCCGAACGGCGGCCGCACCAGGGCAAGAAAGCCGAGAACCAGCCCTAGAGGGCGCGCCCACGGCTCGCGCTGAAACAGTCCCCAAGCCAAAATAAGATGTGCGACGCCGAATATCGCCAGTACTCCGCCGATCGAGTAGAGTCCGAACGGAAGAAAATTGAACGGCCAATTCCCGTAATGTCCCCCGATTCCCCAGCCCATCAGGAAGGGCAGCATTTGTCCGGCGACGAAAATCCAACAGACCTCGACTAACCGCAAAACTCCGGTGGCCAGCCAAAGGCTCGCCAGAATCTGAATGTGCCGCCGAACGCGTCCGTCGGAGACGGGCCCGGCCGCGGGAGCCGAAGCCGCAATGGGCGCGGCGCCAACCGCCTTCCCGCAGGAGCTGCAGAATTGCGCGCCGGAGGTGATTGGCGTCCCGCATTTATCGCAAAACATGGATTCTTCCTCCTTTTACCTGAATACGCCGACCGCCCCGGGAAGGTTCCGGCGCACGAGGCGTGTAGGCCGCCCCGCTAACGCAAGCTCTCCACAAATTCCTTAGGGGCATGGCGACGCAGCAGCGTGATCGAGAACACCAAGACTGGAATGAGAATCACGAGCAGCGCCAGCTCAATCATGGAAGCGTGAAAAATACTTGCGCTCTCGGCGGACCATCCTCCCTGCCGGGCGAGAGTAGTCATCTGCAGGCTGATGATAAGCACCCGCCGTATCGAGGCAATCAGACCGACGACGAGGAACGGCTCCATGGCGAGAAAAATGTGCGAACGGATGGAGATGCGAACGGTGTGCAAAATCTCCACAACCATGAGAACGATCAACAACTGATCGAGCACGCGGAGCGTTTCGATAGCGATGGTCCAGTGAGCGAACCCGATCCAAAGCATATGCCCGGCGCTGACGATGGCCGCCCCCGCCGTAACGGCAAGGAGCACTCCAACAATGTGGTAGATGGCCACTTCGGCTTTGCCGAGGTAGTCGCCGACGTAGCGGTCGATGGCGCCTCCGGGGAGCTTGGTCTCTTCGGCCATTGCGCGGATGGTATCAGACGCAATCGAGCCGTTCAATTGACGTAATGATTGGCACCAGTCTCGCCCGCCGCGATACGAACCGCTGCTTTCCGTCCCCGCTTCCCTTGTAGTACCCTCTCCGCCATTCCCGGTCTCAGCATCGGAGGTCGCGCCCGTGAAATCTCGCCTCTTGCTATCTCTTCTCTTGTTCCTCCCGGCCACCTGCCTCGCCGCCGGCGTACCCAGCGACGACCTCTTCGACATCAAGCCCATCGCCGATGGCGTTTACGCCGCTATCGCCAAGCCCGCCTACAAAGTGAATTGCAACGCCGCCATCATCGTCCTCGGCGATAGCGTCCTCGTCGTCGACACTCACTCCAAGCCTTCCGCCGCTCGCGCCCTCATCGAACAAATCAAGAAACTCACGCCCAAGCCCGTAAAATACGTCGTCAACACGCACTTTCATTGGGACCACTATCAGGGCAACGAAGCCTATCCCAGCTCCTGGCCCGCGGGCGTCGAGATCATCTCCTCCGAAGCCACGCGCCAAAACATTCAGCGCCTCGGCATACCCCGCATCAAAAACGAAATCGTCACCATGCCCCAGGAAATCGCCAATCTGAAAAATGATTTGGAGAAAACTTCCGCTGCGGAACAGAAGGACGCCATCCAGGAAAACCTTCGCCAGGCCGAGGCCTACTTCGCCGAGCTCAAGCTCATGCAAGTCACTCTGCCCACCATGACCTTTGATCACAGCCTCATCCTCCACCGTGGCTCCCGCACCGTCGAGATCCTATGGCTAGGCCGCGCCCACACCGATGGTGACGTCTTCGTCTTCCTCCCCAACGAAAAATTCATCGCCACCGGCGACGCCCTCCACGGCTGGACTCCTTTCATGGGCGACTCCTATCCCTACGACTGGATCCAAACGCTGGACGCCGCAGAAAAACTCGATTTCGACTCTGTCCTGGGCGGCCACGGCGACGTAATGCACGGCAAACAAAAATTCGACCTCTGGAAACAATATTTCCAGGACCTGATGGACCGCACCGCCGCCGTCTACGCCGAAGGCGCCTCCCTGGAAGAAGCGAAAAAGAGCGTCGCGGACTTCCTCACAAAAAAGTACGCCGCCCAATTCGATCCCAACTTCCCCAAATCCGTAACCGCCAACATAACCAAGGCCTACCAAGTAATCGCCTTCCCCCGTTGAATCTCTTACGCGGAAGCAGGTCTTCCAGGTGGAAGCCCCGGACTTCTAGTCCGGGGAGCGGCGCCTTCAGGCCCGCGGAAAACGTCACCCCAATTAGCTTTTTATGTAGAGGCTGGGCTTCAGCCCAGCTAGCGAGCAAAGCGAGCGCTCCGAAGGTTGTCATCCCGAGGGCAGCCGAGGCACCGCTTCTTCCGTCAGAAGGCTAACTCTAGACGCCATGTCTCAAATATGAGACATTGTTTGCCAACGGTACCCGATGAAAAAATCTAAAGTGATCGTCACCCGCACAGCTGAGCAGCTGGCTAAGGCGCTAGGATTGACTCCCGCGGATGGCGCCGAAATTGAGCTCCGCAGTGCCCTAAACTCGAAGATTATCGAAGCGGTCCATCGCAAAGACTTGACCCATGCTCAGGTTGCTCGGCTAGCTCGCACCTCACGCACACGCATCACGGCTATCATGAACCGCAACACCAATAACATCTCGACCGACCTCCTGCTCCGCGTCCTCTACGCCCTTGGGTATACCGCCAAAATTACCTTCCAGAACGCCGCCTAGTCTACGGTGGTCGCTATGCCAGAACAAGCTCCATCACAACGGTCGCTTCCCCATCCTCATAATATCCAGGGGTGTTCCGTATCGCCTTGAACCCAAACTTCTCGTTAATCGATATCATCGCCGCATTGCTCTCGCGGCAGTTAGTCACCATCCGCCGGAATCCATTCCTCTTCGCATATTCGATCTGCCAAGCCTTAATCCGCTTTCCCAGCCCCCGCCCTCGAAACTCCCGCAGCAGCCCGGTACTTTGAATATAGACCGTACCCGCTTGAGCAGCGTTTTCCCCGTCCTCTCGAAGATCCTCCTGAAACTCCACGTCATGAACAAACGCCGCGCACCCAGCCACCCGCCCGTCGACTACCACCCAGTACGATTCCAAACTCAACCAGTCCTCCTGCCGGAAAGCATCTTTCCCAAATATCGCAACGTCCAGCTTCCACAACTCATCAGCCTCCTCCGGCAACACCGCCCTCCGAAACTCCAGCACCATGTCGAAATTATATCCTCCAGCATCCTCCATGTGGCCGGTCCATGTCGGCTTGGCTTCCGGCTTTCTCATGCTAGACTTCAATCCATGGAGCTCACCATTCACATCCCGGACGATGTCGCCGAGCGTCTCTCCGCTTCAGGCCGTGACCTCTCCCGTCGAGCCCTGGAAGCCTTCGGTTTGGAAGAGTACAAGGCTGGTCGGCTCAGCGAAGCGCAATTGCGTCAGCTTCTGGGTTTCCCCACTCGTCAGGAACTGGACGGCTTTCTGAAGGCCCATGAAGTGTGGCTCAACTACACGGTGGAAGACCTGGAGCGTGATCGGGCCGCCCTAAAGCGATTAGGCTTCGGCAACCCCACTCCACTATTTGATCCTGGTCGATGCGGTCAACATCCTGCCACGCCTTTTCGAGAAAATTCATATCCCCGTCGAAGTCAGCGACGAACTAACGTGCCAAGCTGCCCCACCAACTGTCCGAACCTGGATGCAACACCCTCCAATCTGGATCGAGATCTTTCCTACTCCTGCTGCGCTCGATGATGATTCCACACTCGCTTCTCTGGATCAGGGCGAACGTGCTGCGATTATTCTGGCGGAATCTATAAGGGCCGACCTCTTATTGATCGATGACCGCACTGGCGCATCCGCAGCCCAGCAACGGGGCCTCGCCGTAACCGGAACGTTGGGAGTGTTGGACCTGGCATCACGATCAGGGCTGCTAAGTGTTCGGAGCACCTTTCTGCGCCTACGGAACACCAACTTCAGATACCCGCCCTCGCTAATGGAAAAGCTCATAGAAGAGGAACGAATCCGCGGGAAATAAAAGTCGTCCTCAGTCGGTGGTTATTTCTAACTTTCCTAATCCTGAACCGCAAACCCAACTGAGCTCTGCGCTCGTCGGCTGTACTCGTTAGGCGCGCCTTGTCGCGCTCGCGAGCGCCGCAGTAGAATTGGGAACTTGGGATTCATTAGGAGAACCGACCATGGCGACTGCTGAGACGAAACCGCAGGTTTCTGAGTTTGTGAACGAGCCGTTCATTGATTTTTCGCGGCCAGAAAACCGCAAGCGCATGGAAGAGGCGCTGAAGAAGGTGGCAGGCGAGTTTGGCCGCGAGTACCCGATGTACATTGGCGGGCAGAAGGTGATTACCACGGAGAAGAAGGTTTCCACCAATCCTTCGCATCCCTCGCAGGCGATCGGAGTGTTTCAGTCGGCGAGCGTGGACCAGGCGAACCAGGCGGTAGAGGCGGCCGCGAAGGCGTTTGAGACCTGGAAGCGGGTTCCAGCGGAGCAGCGGGTGCAGTGCCTGTTTCGCGCGGCGCAGATTTTGCGCGAGCGCAAATACGAAATGAACGCGCTGATTGTCTATGAGGCTGGCAAGACCTGGCCGGAAGCGGACGCAGACACGGCCGAGACGATCGACTTTCTGGAATTTTACGGACGGGAAATGCTGCGGCTGGCGGGTCCGCAGAAAGTTGTGCCAGTGAAGGGCGAGAGGAATTATCTCGTCTACATTCCGCTGGGCGTGGGCGTGGTGATTCCGCCGTGGAATTTTCCGGCGGCGATCATGGCGGGGATGGCGATGGCGTCGCTAGTGACGGGAAACACTGTGGTGCTGAAGCCGGCGGGCGACACCATGACGGTGGCGGCGAAATTTGTGGAGATAGCGTACGAAGCGGGGATTCCGAAGGAAGCGCTGAACTTTGTAACCGGCGCAGGCGCGACGGTCGGCGACGCGCTGGTGCAGCATCCGAAAACGCGCTACATCGCGTTCACGGGATCGAAGGAAGTGGGGCTGCGCATCAGCGAGCTGGCGGGCAAGACCGTGGCGGGGCAGATGTGGATCAAGCGCACGGTCCTGGAGATGGGCGGGAAGGATTCGATCATCGTGGATGAAGAGGCCGACATCGAGGCCGCAGTGGAAGGCGTGGTGCAGTCGGCGTTCGGATATCAGGGGCAGAAGTGCTCAGCGTGTTCGCGCGCGATTGTGTCGCAGAAGATTTACGACAATTTTGTGCAGAAGCTGGTAGAACGCACGAAAAAGATTAGCGTAGGGCCAAGCGAGGATCCCAACAATTACATGGGGCCGGTGGTCAGCAAACACGCGATGATCACGATTTTGGGCTACATCGACGTGGGGAAGAAGGAAGGGAAGCTGGTCCACGGCGGCGACCGCGCGCCGGGAGACGGCTATTTCGTGCAGCCGACGATTATCGCGGACGTGGATCCGAAAGCACGGATTTCGCAGGAAGAAATTTTTGGCCCCGTACTGGCGGTGATCAAAGCCCGGGACTTCGATCACGCGCTGGAGATCGCCAACAATACGGAGTTTGGGTTGACCGGCGGAGTGTATTCGCGCAACAAAGAGAAATTGGAGAAGGCGCAGGAAGTGTTTCACGTCGGAAATTTATATCTGAATCGCAAGTGCACCGGCGCAATGGTAGGCGCGCATCCGTTTGGAGGATTCAATATGTCTGGCACGGACTCGAAGACGGGCGGGAAAGATTACTTGTTGCTGTTTTTGCAGGCAAAGACGGTGGCGGAGAAGGTGAGTTAAAAGAGGTTCTGCGGGAACCGCGAAAGCGCCCAGGCGTTGTAGGGGCGCGCTTTAGCGCGTCCCAGCGCGCCGCAGGCGCCGTGGATGTCCACAGCTCGTTCTTATCGCGCTCACTGACCCCCTACATTTCACGCTCCCCGTCCTCGCCGGTCTTGCTGAACGCCTTCAGCAGGCGAAACACCGGATAGCTCAGCAGCAGGATGAGCAAGGCCAGCATGGCCGGGCTCGGCGGCCAGACCTTGCCCTTCGTCGCTGCGGTTTTCAGATCGGGTGCGATGGACGCCACTAGAAAAAGCGCGGACGCGAGCAGCGCGATTCCCGTAGTCCACGGGTAACCCCAGGCGCGGTAGGGGCGCTCCATTAGCGGTTCTTTCTTGCGCAGCGCGAAGAGCGATACGTAGGAGAGTGTGTAATTGGCGACGAAGAAGAACGAGAGCATAGCGATGACAATTTCGAAAGAGCCGAGCACGAAGAGTACGCCGACCAGAGTGCTGAGGAAGAGAGCGAGAGTGGGAGTGCCGCCTCGGTTGACGCGGGTGAAGGTCCGGAAAAACAAGCGGTCGCAACTCATAGCGTAGAGGGTGCGCGAACAGAAGAGTTGGTTGGCATTGAGGCAACTAAGCAGCGAAACAACCATAATCGTGCGAATAATTGTGTCGCCGTAAGGGCCGAAGATTTTTTCTGCAGCGGTGCCGAGAACGAAAGTGTTGCCGGCAATTTGAGACATAGGGAGAACGTAGAGAACGGCGGCGTTGATAAGGAGATAGATGCCCATGATGGTGGCGACGCTGCCGAAAATGGCGCGAGGGATGTCGCGGCCGGGGTTGCGGACTTCTTCGCCGAAGTAGATGACGCCGTCCCAACCGTCGATGCTATAAAAGACGGCTTGGAGTCCAAACAAGATGGCTAAGGCGAGCGGCCATCCGGAGGGCAGCGGAGGCATTGCGGCGACGGATGCGGGAGCGACGGCGCGGGCGTGTCCGCCCCAGAGGAAGCAGGCAGCGACGACGATTACGAAAGCGATGGTCTTCATCGCCGCCGTGAGGAGTTGCGTACCGCTGCCCCACTTGATGCCGCGCCATTGCAAAACGAAAAATCCCAGAATGATGACGACGGCAATGAGCTTGACGTGGCCGGCGAACGGCGGAATGAGTTCGCCGCTGTATTCGCCGATGACGATGGCGACGGCGGCGGCGGTGCCGCAGGTGGAAAGCCAATCGCTCCAGCCGACGATGAAGCCGGCGTACTCACCAAGCGCGCGGTGGGAAAAATTATATTGGCCGCCGCTGCGAGGAATCGCGGCGCCGAGCTCGGCCATGGAAGAGGCGCCGGCAACCGCGTAGAGTCCGCCAATGACCCAGACACCAAAGAAAAGATAGACGTTGGGGAGCCACTGCGCGATGTCGCCGGGGGCGCGCACGATTCCCGCGGCGATCGTGTTACCGATGGCGGCTGAAATGCCGAACCACATGCCGAGGACTTTGAGCAGTCGGCCGCGACTGGGCGACGCCTTGGCCGTGATTTCGGTAGACACCTCGGTGCGCGAGTCGGTGGAAGGCGCGTCGGATGTGTTAGACAATGGAAAGACTCAAGGGGTGTTTCGGAACTTCGCCATGATAATGTGCGGCCGGGAAAATGCAAGGCGGAACTTGCGACGGGAGACGCATGCAATCGGGAATTCCTATCGCGGGCTAGTGAGGAGTGCCGACAAAATTCCACTTGCCCCATGCGAAAGATTCATGCGTGGGAGTGAAATACGTGTGCGCGAGCTTGGTAATCACCTGCGGTTGGCTCAGCCATTGTTCGTAGGTGCTTCGCTCGTAGTGAACCATGACCGCGAAGGCGTCGAGTTTTTGCGATGCGCGGCGCGCAAGCCGATTCTCCGACAGCCAACTCGCCAAGGTAAGGAACGGAGTGGACCACGGCTCGACGATCATCACTCGTCCATTTTTTCGAAGCACGCGATGCATTTCCGCGAGAGTCTGCCGGAGCTCTTCGGGCAAATTCGGGAGATGGTGCAAGCCTCCCTGAACGATCAGAACGTCCTTGCTATGGTCGACGAAGGGCAGATGACGGCAATCGCCGACCCTGCAGATCGCCGGCCCTTGGTATTGCGCCAAAAGACGCGGAGACAAATCCAGGCCCTCGAGATGCTGGAATCCAAGCTGATGGAGAGCGTGCAGTCCGTTGCCACGGCCGCAAAACAGCTCGACAATTTCCGCGTCGCGAGGCCATTGGTCGGCGCCCAATTTCACCAAACGCCTGATAAATTTGCGAATCTCCTCTTCAGGGCTTTCAAACCGCAAGTAGGCAACTTCCCACGGATCGGTCGAAGCCACGCTGCGCTGCTGAAGTTCGGAATCGACGCTCACCGAGACAGTGTCCCATACGAAAGAGCTTTTTTCGAGGCGCCACGAAATGGAGTAGCGTGTCGGCCTGGAATTGTCGCTCACTGCCAGAAATCGCGACCGGTCGTTTTTCCGCACGTGGCAAAAATAACCTGTAAAACGCTATCATGGCGGCGCACATGAACAATCTCGATGCGACACACGGCTCCGCGAGCCGCTCTTCCGGACTTGTGCCACCCCTGGAAGTTTCCGTGGTGATTCCTTGCCTGAACGAAGCGAAGTCGATCGGCCTCTGCGTGGATAAAGCAGTGCGCGCCCTGGCGGAATCCAATCTTCGAGGCGAAGTAGTCGTCGCGGATAATGGCTCGACGGACGGTTCGGTGGAGGTTGCGGAAAGTCGCGGCGCGCGCGTAGTTCACGTCCAGGAGCGTGGATATGGAGCGGCGCTGAGCGCGGGGATCGCTTCATCCACCGGGGCGTTCATCGTGATGGGAGACGCGGACGATAGCTATGATTTTGCGGACGTGCCGCGGTTTGTGGAAGCGGCAAAAAAGGGCTACGAAATGGTGATGGGCAATCGCTTTCGCGGCGGAATCCAACCGGGCGCGATGCCTGCGCTGCACAGGTATTTTGGGAATCCGGGCCTGACGGCGGTATTGAATCTTTTTTTTGGCGTAGGTATCGGTGATAGCTACTGCGGCATGCGCGGGTTCACGCGCGCTCTCTACGACCGCCTGGATGTTCGCAGCACGGGAATGGAATTCGCGCTGGAAATGATTATCAAAGCGGGACAAATCGGGGCGCGCATCACGGAGATTCCCATCATACTGTGGCCCGACAAACGGGGCCGGCCGCCGCATCTGCGCAGCTTTCGTGATGGCTGGCGAAGCTTGCGGTTCATGCTGCTGTACGCGCCCAACTGGCTTTTCTTGTTGCCAGGCGCAACGCTGATGGCGGTCGGCCTCTTCCTGGTGTTCCGCTTACTGCCGGGTCCGTGGAGCATTACGGCGCGCGTGACGCTGGACATCCATACCATGATCTTTGGCGTGATCTTCACACTGCTTGGGGCACAAATCCTGGCGATCGGAGCATTCGCGAAAGTTTTCAGTTACTCCGAGCGCTTCGATCGCAGCGGTGCGGTGTCGCTGAAGCGCGTGCTGAAGCAAGTTACGCTCGAAGCAGGACTTTTTGTCGGCGGCATACTGTTTCTTGCGGGGTTCATCGGCTGTGCGCTTGTGGCATGGAAGTGGGTTGTCAGCGGCTTCGGACCCTTGCAGGAAGAGCGTCAGGTGCTGTTCTGGTCAATGTGGCTCTTCTTGGGGCTTCAGGTGATCTTTGCGTCGTTTTTCTTGAGCATGATGGGGATCAGCCGTGGGACATACATTGGCGACTACGAACTGAAATAGACGATGGAAATCGCGCAGAACTCCCGGCTATGGTCATGGATGAGACATTGGCATCGGGTGCTCGTCTCTGGCCGGCGTGCGCGTGTCCTTTCCGCAGCGCTTGCGGCGCAGATTCCGGAGCGTGCCTCGGTGCTGGACGTTGGTTGCGGAGATGGCGCGATAGGGAGCCTGATCGCGGAGCTGCGGCCGGATGTAAAAGTCCACGGCGTCGAAGTGATGGTGCGGCCCGGGTGCAAGGTTCCCTGCACGGCATTTGATGGCACGATCCTGCCGTTTGCCGACGATTCGTTCGACGTCTGCATGCTGGTGGACGTACTGCATCACACGAGGGACATTCCTCCTTTGCTGCGAGAGGCAACGCGTGTGAGCCGCTCGTTCATTTTGATCAAAGATCATCTGAACGAGAGCCTTTTGGATAGTTGGACGCTCCGCTTTATGGACTGGCTGGGAAACCGGCCCCATGGGGTGCGCCTGACCTATAACTATCAAAGCCGCGGTCAATGGTCCTCGCACTTCTCCGAGTGCGGCTTGCAGGAAGCAAGCTGGACGACGCAAATCCCGCTGTACGCGCGGCCGTTCAATTTAGTTGTCGGCCGGGGGCTGCACTTTGTGTCGTTATTAAGAAAAAGCAGCAAGCGAAGCTAGCGCGCTCTTTCGACTTGCGCCTTGCGGGTATTCGGCGCTGCGCCTTGCGGGGACGCTGCGGCCATGATGCAATCTCTTCCTGTGGCACCGTGAAATCGCGGAGCGCTACCCTTTTGACTGCCCACAGATATTTTGAATTTACGTGAATAAGACATCCCAACCGACATGGGCGAGACACCAGCTATCTTGGATCATGCGGTAGATACGCAGACCGAGGCGCCTCCTTCGCGCCTTATCGCCGCGCTGCCCACGCTGCCTCTGCTTTATCGGCATTTATCGAACGCGTTCGCGGACATGCCGCGTCCCAGAGTCCTTTGGAGCCGTGCGACGTACTGCGCATTTTTTGCGCTCATCGCCGTTTGGGCGGCGTTAACGTACGCGACGTGGGCGACCTGGGGAGACCTGACCATCGATTCAGGCCACGAAATGTATGTCCCCGCCATGCTCTCCGCAGGGAAAATGCTGTACAGGGATGTCTGGTTTATGTACGGCCCGGCAGCGCCCTATTTCAACAGTTACTTATTCCGATTTTTCGGTCTTCATTTGAATGTGCTTTACTGGGCCGGCTCGCTTGCAGCTCTGGGCTCCGCGATGTTCCTTTATCTCACAGGCATGAGCTTGGGTTCGTGGGTCGCCGGTTGGACCGCGGGTGCGATCGTATTGATTCAAGCCTTCGGTCAAGGGTTGTTCTGTTTTCCTTTACCATACAGCTTCTCTGCGGTGTACGGCTGCCTTAGTGCGTGCATCTTCCTCTGGTTGGTGGTACAGGCAATCCTGTCAGGGCGATGGGTGTGGATGCTCGGGGCAGGAACGGTTGGGGCCGTTGCGCTGCTGCTCAAAATGGAGTTTGGGGTAGCCTGCTACGGCACTCTTCTCCTGCTAATGGTGGCCCAGAGTCTACGACAACGATCATGGAAGCCGATCTGGACGGGCACAACGGCAATTCTGCCTGGGATCTTGGTTTGTACGGTAGTGGCGCTGTGGATGGTTTCGATAGCCGGGCCGGATTTTATCACGCAGGAAAATTTCATGAGTTGGCCGACGTCGTATTTTATGAAGGCGTACGGCAAAATGTGGCTCGAACGCACGGGATTCACCTTGAGCAAGGACGCGCTCCTTGCCGCATTGGGTCGTATATCGATCTTCGCGGGTATTGCGATGGGTCTCCATTTGCCCTTGCGCCGAAAGCGGGCCGAGGGCGGCCTTCTGTTCCTGTGTCTTGGCTTGGCTGTCGCGGTTCTCGAGTGTCTTTCGCTTCTGTTAACTCCTAATGGAGCGGCATTCCTGCGCTGGATTGTTTTTCCGAAAGACATGGTGTTGATCGTGGGACTTGCAGCGGCTGCCTGCTGGTGGGTTTGCTATCGGAGAGGCTTCTCTGACGGAACCCTTACGATTGGAATCTTATTAACGTTTCCAGCGCTTCTTGCCTTTCGTATGTTGATGGGCATGGAGTCCTGGGGCTATCCGATCTATTACAATGGCACTGTCATTCTTGCCTTCCTTTTCTTGGGCTCGCGTTTAATCGGTTGGTCGTTTGTTGCTGCTGTTTGAGCTGGGTAGTAACTCATACCGATGTATTCGTTGGCCAACACACGGACCTTGCGCCATTGATCACCGAACGCGGCGTAATTAAGACGCAAAAACACATGGTTGTGAATTACCAGAAGGCGATTGCATTCATGAAAGAGCGAGCGGCCGCTGGAGATTCCGTTCTCTCCATTCCCGAGGATACGAGTCTGTATTTTCTCTCTGGTACGATCTGCCCGACGCGCGTGTATCAATTCACTCCTGGCGTTCTAGCTCCCGGGAAAATGACGGAAGATGTCATCGGTGAAATCGAGCGAAAGAAGGTTCGATATCTGTTGTGGTCGAACCGCACGTCCGCCGAGTATGGCGTACCCGTGTTCGGTCGATTTTACGATACCTATTTCGGCGATTACCTGACATCGCATTACTGCCCGGTAGGTCCCGTGTATAAGAATACGGAGCGCGGGTGGAACGCGGTGGTATGGGAAAGGATGCCTGAAGAAGATAAGTCTCAGTAAACGCGGACTAAACGTAGAGGAGCGCCGCACGGCCAGCTAGCGCTTGTTGAGACGGACACGAGGAGCATCTTTGAAAGGATCGGATATCAAGGAATATTTTGAACGCGTCGCGCCCTCGTGGGAATACTGGCAGAGGCGGAATGGCTTCTATCACGCCTCGATGCGCGATCTGATCGGTGGAATGATTCCCCCAGGATCGCGAGTTTTGGAGCTGGGGAGCGGCACGGGCGACTTGTTGGCTTCTTTAAATCCGAGACGGGGCATAGGGCTGAACTTGGCTGAGGGATTGACCGAGCGAGCGCGCCGGAAGTATCCGGAGTTTGAATTCCATACCATGGAGGTTGATTCCACAAGCTTGCCGCCGACATTCGATCCGGATTATGTGGTCATGACGAATATGCTCGACTATGTTTACGACGTTTGGGACATGTTAGAAGGCTTAAAACCGGCAATCCACGAAAATACGCTGCTCATCGTAACGACCAACAATCCGCTGTGGGCTCCGCTGCTGCGGCTGGCCAGCAAACTCGGGCTGCGCATTCCAGATTCGCCACGCAATTTCATAACCAACCGCGATATTTGTAGCGTGTTGAGCCTGCAAGGGTTCAGTATCGTAGAAGAAGGTTTGAGCTTGCCCGTACCAAAGCGAATTCCCTTGCTCGGGCTCCTTGTCAATACGATCGTGCCTGAGCTCCCTGTGATTCGCTTCACGTCTTCGATCCAATACATTGCCGCGCGTCCGCGCTTGCCACGGCCAAAGCTCTCTTGTTCCATCGTCATTCCTTGCCACAACGAATTGGAAAACATCGCCGAATGCGTTCGCCGCGTGCCCCAGATTGGCACCTGGACGGAAATCGTGGTGGTGGACGATGGTTCGACCGACGGAACCCAGGAGAGAATAAAGGAGCTGATGACCAACGACTCCCGGTTGCGCTTGATTTCTCTGGAGACAAATCAGGGCAAAGCAAACGCGGTGCGAGCAGGCTTTGCCGCGGCCCGCGGCGACGTGCTGATGATTTTGGATGCGGATATGGCCGTCGTTCCCGAAGAGCTGTCGAAGTTTTTGACGCCGCTGCAAGAAGGTACCGCAGATTTTGTGAACGGGACGCGGCTGGTTTATCCCATGCACGACAAGGCCATGAAGGTGGCGAACTTTCTGGGCAACAAAGCGTTCTGTTTCCTGGCCAGTAAAGTGTTGCGCCAGCGGGTCAGCGACACTCTGTGCGGGACAAAGGCATTCTTAAAGCGCGATTATGTGCGCATGTTGTTGGGTGGAAAGGAGCGCTGGGGTGACTTCGACCTGCTCTTCGGAGCCGCGCGCCTCAAGTTACGCATTCTGGAAATACCGGTGCACTACACGGAGAGACGCGCAGGTAAATCCAAGATGCGAGTCATGATTGATGGCTGGCACTTCCTGTGGGCGTGTCTTTCCGGCTGGAGAATGCTGCGATTTGCGAAGGCGTTTCCGTGGGGGACGCCAGGGCCGCAAAGTTCCGGCACTCGCGAGGCTGCCCACGATGTAGAGATTCAGACCACCCCGTAGGCACTGTGGGAACAGATACGCACGCTTACGAAGTATTCTTGCGACATCGGCGCGTTTGGGAAGAGAAGCCGGTTTTACGGCGCATCTATCAAGAAGAATTCTTTTCGCGGCTGCTGGCATTTCGAAAACCGGAGGGTGTCTCCATCGAAGTGGGCGGGGGACCGGGCTTTTTCAAGCCGGCGCTGCCGGGGCTGATCTCGACGGACCTGGTGTGGTCTCCCTGGGTGGATGCTGTGGCCGATGCGCATACGCTGCCTTTTCGATCGCGCAGCGCCGCTAACGTTCTCGGATTGGACGTGTTGCATCATCTCGCGAAACCCGTAGTGTTTTTGCGAGAGGCCGAGCGCATCCTGATTCCTGGCGGGCGTTTGATCTTGGTGGAGCCTTGGATCACTCCGTTTTCGTACTTCATTTACCGCTATTTGCATCAGGAGGCGTGCGACCTCGCGGCCCAGCCGTGGGACACGAACGGGGGTGAGATAGCGCACGGCAAGAAGGCATTTGAAGGCAACCAGGCGATTCCTTACCTGCTGTTTGGGCCGCGGAACCTCTCAAGGACGCTCGGCGCACTGAAGGATCTGAAGCCTATTGCTGTCGAACCTTTTTGCTTATTCGCCTACCTACTGAGTTTTGGTTTTAAAGCGATGAATTTGTTGCCCGTGTCCCTTTATCCGGCGGTATCGAGATTGGAGCGGCGAACGTTGCCCCTGTGGCGCCGCCTTGGTGCGCTGCGTGTTCTGGTGGTCCTGGAGAAGACTGCGCAAGTGCCAGGAGGCGCCTTGAATCCAAAAGGAGTCTTAGAACGTTAGCAACATGCGCAGCAAGAATTCAATCTCCATCTTTACTGCCGGGTACGGCCTGGCGCGCAAGGCCGGCTTGCTTGAGTGGCGATGGTTCCGCAGAAGCTTCGTCGCCGCCTATTTCCTTTACAAGCGATTTTATGAAGATTCATTCTTAAGTTTAATTCGGCGGATGCCTGGGCTTTTTCAAAATGGCGACATCCTCGATATCGGCGCAAACATCGGCTACACGGCGTGCATCTTCGCGAGTGCCCTGACGTCTGGCTCGAAGGTCTACGCGTTCGAACCTGATGGGTCGAGTTATTCTCTGCTTGAGGACACAATTCGGCGAAAAAAGCTGTCTGTGTCGATAGAAGCGCTGAATCTCGCGGTCGGGAGTTGCGATAGCACCGTAGAATTCTGGCACAACAAAGCACACTCGGCCGATCATCGCGTCGTGACGGAGAAATTCAGGGCGCTCCGATCGGACCCCATCGAAACGACGACAGTCCCAATGACGAGTGTCGACACGTTCGTCAAAGAGCGAAATCTCGAGCACGTGTCATTCATCAAGATCGACGTACAAGGTTACGAACTGGCGGTTTGCGAAGGCATGCGATCCACATTGGAAAGATTCCCGGGAGCATGTATATGCATCGAATATTCCCCGGAAAGCTTGCACGAGCTTGGCTTCGCGCCCGAAAAAGTTCTCGACTTTTTTCGTGTCCGGGGGTATCGGATTTACGTTCTTTCGCGAGCACTAATCCAGGCAGCGCCCGACAATTTCGCCGTTGAGCGCCTTGCGCAGAAGGCAGGCTATGTAGATTTGATTTGCTCGCGAGAGGTTCTCGTCCCTTAGGTTGCCTTAAGGCGCGCTTCGAACCGAACATCGATTGTGAGAACTATTCCGATCCTGGAGGCGGGTAGGGTTCGAGGAAAGAATTATCGCTATCGGGGGTGACTAGCCAGATTTGGCGGTCTTTGAAATAGGCGAGGAGCTTGGCGTTTTGCTCGTCGTCGAGTTCGCGGGCCCAGAGGACTTTGGCGTTGTCGATTTCGGCGCCATTGTAGAC
>WNFL01272989.1_pt2 | contig 47737 bp, 40 predicted proteins | sample 5400361 | NCBI WGS metagenome assembly WNFL01 (sample SAMN13153351, study PRJNA577476) | soil metagenome | isolation source: 40 cm soil on Douglas fir-dominated hillslope | place: USA:California | collected 2013-09-17 | reverse complement strand
TGATCGATGACTTCATCGAGCGCAAACTCGGCCGCCGCAAAATCGAGTACGAGCTTCCCGAACTAAAAGAAATGCTCCAGGAAACCTACGGCGTCATCGAGAATGGTGAGCGTGGTGAGGCCGAGGAAGTCCATCTTCAGCAGGCCAAGCTTTTCGATGGCGCCCATGTCGAAGGCGGTGACGATTTCGTCGTTCTTGGTGCGGTGGAGCGGGACGAGTTCGGTGAGGGGCTTGGGGGAGATGACGACCCCGGCGGCGTGTACGCCGGAATTCCTCACCAGGCCTTCGAGCTTCCGGGCGGTGTCGAGGAGCTCGCGGATTTGCGAGTCGGACTCGTAGGCCTTGGCCAGGTCCGGCGAATCCTTCAACGACTGGTCCAGCGAAATATTCAAGACTGCCGGGATTAGTTTTGCGATGCGGTCGACATCGGCATAGGGCATGTCCATGGCGCGGCCGACGTCCTTGATAGCAGCCTTGGCCTGCATGGTGCCGAAGGTGATGATTTGGGCTACGTTGTCGCGTCCATACTTGCTGGTGACGTAGTTGATGACTTCGGAACGGCGGTTCATGCAGAAGTCGATGTCGATATCGGGCATGGAGACGCGTTCCGGATTCAAAAACCTCTCGAACAGCAATTCGTGCTGTAGCGGGTCAATATCCGTAATCCACAACGAGTACGAAACCAGCGACCCAGCCGCCGAGCCACGGCCCGGGCCTACGGGAATATTGTGCTCGCGGGCGTAGCGGATGAAATCCCAGACGATGAGGAAGTAGCCGGGGTATTGCATCTGCTGGATGATCTCCAGCTCCCACTTCAAGCGCTGCTCGTAGTCGGTTAGCGACCTCTTGAGCTTCCCCGCGCGATCGAGTTCCCGCAAAACCTCCAGGCGCTTGGCAAAGCCTTCCCGGGTTACATGCTCGAAATAAGAATCGGTAGTAAACCCGGGAGGAACCTCAAATTGGGGGAAGGAATTCGCCAGCTTCTCGAGCTTCATGTGGCAGCGCTCGGCGATCTCAACAGTGCGCTCGAGGAGCTGCGGGGCGTCGGAGAAAACGCGAGACATTTCCTCGGCGCTCTTGACGAAAAACTGCGTGCCCTCAAACTTCATCCGGTTGGTGTCATGAATCGACTTCCCGGTCTGAATGCACACCATCACATCCTGGGCATGGGCGTCGTCCTCGCACAGATAGTGCGAGTCGTTGGTAGCGACCATTGGAATACCAACATCCTTCTCGAGCTTATAAAAATCCTGCGCAATCTTCCTTTCCTGCTCGAGCCCCTGATCCTGAATCTCGAGAAAGAAATTCCCTTTCCCAAAAATGTCCTGAAACCCCGAAGCCGCCGCGCGCGCCGCCTCATACTTTCCTTCCGTGAGGCGCTCCGCCACTTCGCCCTTCAAACACGCCGACAGCCCAATCAACCCCCGATGATGCTCGGCGAGAAAGGCCTTCGAAATCCTCGGCTTGTAGTAAAAGCCGTGGAGGGAGGCTTCGCTGGTGATTTTGACGAGGTTGCGGTAGCCTTCGTCGTTTTCGGCGAGGATGATCAGGTGGTTGTAGGTGTCGCCGTCTGGGGGGGTGCGCTTGGTGTTGTGGTCGTCTTTTTTGCAGACGTAGAGTTCGCAGCCGACGATGGGCTTTAGGCCGTGCTGTTTGGCGGCGTTGACGAAGTGAACTGCGCCGAACATGTTGCCGTGGTCGGTCATGGCAACCGTTGACATGCCCTGCTCCTTGACGCGCTGGCAGAGCTTTTCGACGTCGGAGGCGCCGTCGAGCATGGAGTAGTCAGTGTGGAGATGGAGGTGTACGAAGTCGGGCATAGGTGGTTCTATTCTATTGGCTTCCGGTGGACATCTCTCCCTCCGACCTGTGGAAATATAGCCCGCTTCCGTTTCGCCTAGCTGTTTGCGGCCTGATTGGCCTGCAGAATCGCGAGTCCACCTATCCGTTCGGATACACCTGCAACCATTGGGATAGGTTCGAACACAGAGCTTTCCGCTCTTTGCCGCGGTGCGATTGATTTCATCCCGTCTTAAGTGATTGAGAACCCAGCCGGTTGCCTTCCGCCCGAAACTCGACTGCTGAAGGCCGGCGCAACGGCCCGAACGGTGCACTTGCTGGATGCTGGCGTTGGAGGAATTTGAACGAAGCCAGTTCAGATTAAGGAGAGACCCCATGAAACGGAAAGCGCTGCTTGTCATTCTCAGTTTGGCTGCATGTTTTGCCGGGTTCCTGCTGAAGTCGCAGGCGACCCTGAGCGCAAAGCAAGGGCCCCGGGTGCAGGTTTCGGTGCAGGCGACGGACGCCTCCGGGGCGGCACTGCGCTATCGATGGAGGGTCACGGACGGAGTGATCCAGAGCACGAACGGCGCCATCATGACCTGGACGTTGCCCACCGGGCCAGGCCTGCACTTTGCGTATGCGCTGGTCTCCAATGGCCTGGGTGGATATACGGAGCGGCGACTCGCGATTAACACAGACGCGCTGAACAATGCGACCGGGCCGGTTGGGCCGCCCTCGCCCTATACCGCGCCATCGGCTCCGGCGCAGTTGGGCGACTACTATCGTTCGTTCGTGGCGGTGAACGATGCTCAGGCCGCGAACGGAGATTTTCACGACGTCTACGCTCCCGATCTCAAAGTTTATCTGCAGGACCTCAACAATCCCGCAGTGCGCTTCCCTGCGAGCGGCACGGTCTCGACCAATCTCAGGGGAGAGTACCTGATTCCGGGCGTAGCTCCCGGGAGCTACAGCGCGAACTGCACGTTCTTCGGCACCGCATTCGACTGCACGAATACGGGAACGGCAACGTTGCTGTCCGACGCTTCCGGCGGGCCGGTGGCCTCGACGGATTACGCCGAGCCCTTTGCCAACTACCCGTTGGGCGTAATCTCGGGCAGCCTGACGCTGGCCGACGGAAGTGTGTGCGGAACGAGCGATGAACTGTTTGGCGTTACCTCGACGGCGAGTGCGACCTTGCGCGATGCTTCCGGCAAGGCTCTGGCCAAGGTTCGGGTGAATGAATTTGGATCCTATTCCCTGCCCGTGAAGGCCAATGCTGCCGACGTGCTCCTGCGCTGCGAAAACGCCACTCCGGTGGTGGTAGCCATTTCCGCGCTGGACCCGAACGTCGGAGCACAATTGAGCCCCGCCACAGTGGCCGGCGTGAGCGCCCCGACGATTACAGGAATGTCGGCGACTTTGCATGGAGCGCCGCTGAGCGGGACAACCTCACCTGCGGCTCTGTTCCTGCCGCCACACACCCAATTCCCCGGCGATACTCCGCCGACGGATTTTCCGTCGAATATCATGGCCCGCGCGGACGGGTTCCTAACGGTGAAAGGGTTGGACACGCGCCGTGGAGCTTGCCAGTACTACAAGGCCATTGGCGCGGCGCGGGATTGTGATGCAACCGGTCATTTGATCGGCGCGATTACGTTTGACGATTGGCAGCGGGCGGTGAAGATCGGCAAGTATGCAACCGGCGGAGTGCCGACCTTCAAGGCGAATTACATCAACGCCATCGACCTGAATCTGACTCGCAAACACAAATCGATTTCCTACGGCCCCAACCAGACGGCGGCCGTGGTCTGCAATCACCTGGGCGTGCCCATTACGACTGCCTCGGGTTTCCTGAACCCTGCGCAGGCGGAGGTCGACACGGCCGTGGACAACGCGATCCATAACAAGAACCTGGTAGCCTGCGTGGCGATGGATTACATGGTCAGCCCGGGGGTGAATAACAACCAGCCGTTTGTCCGCTTCCTGATCTTCGGCCCCGGTGGGCAGTTGCTACCGTCCGTGAATCTGGATGAACGCAGCGAGAAGTTTGTGCCGGGCACGTGCGTGGTGTGCCACGGCGGGGATCATTACGCCGGGAAGTTTCCGGAAAATGGTTCGGGATTCGCCAACGTCGGAGGACACTTTCTTCCGTACGATGTGGGGAATTTCGAATTCTCCAGCGTGCCCGGATTGACGAAGTGTGAGCAGGAAAACGCGATTTTTCATCTCAATCAGAACGTGCTCAAGGCCGGCCCGACCGTGGCGGAGCAGGATCTGATTGCGGGATGGTACGCGAAGGGGGTTAGCAGTTGTGGAACTCGCTCGGCGCACGTGCTGGATGAGGCTTTCATACCCCCGAGCTGGCAAGGCATCAGCACGGCTGCCACCGACTTCTACACACCTGCCGCACCTGTCACGTGGCGTTGGTCGAAGGCTACAACTTCGAGCACTTCCCCAACGTTGCGCCTGGCATCACCACCAACCGTTTCCCAGTCATTGACGAAGACTTCCGCATAACCTTATGCGGCGGGTCTGGCCAATTCGAGCGCGACCACATGATGCCCAACTCGCTGAATACCTTCAACCGGTTCTGGTTGTCGGACGTGCCGCAGGCAAATACGACGTCGTTGCCCAATCAGCCCTCTTTGTTTACCGGGCTGTACGTCAACACGGATGCAAGCCTTTGCGCGATCAGCCCTGGATCGACACCGTAGGTGCTGCAACAGAGACGGATCGCTGAATAAGGCTATTCCTCGGAGCCGCGGGCCAACCATCCCACGGCTCCGAGGATGATTCCGGCGATCGATGATTCCGGTGATCGATGACACGGCGAATCGATGACAGGGCGATCAATGACAGAGGTGCCCGCTGACAGCCAGGCAGGGTGTGTACCGGGGTTGGCTCGATTGGATGTTGTGGATTTCGAACTAGAAATGGAAAAGGCTGTGACTTTGGTTATGCTCTAGCCGCCAGCTCCTGCGAGGAAGCTAACAGCGTGGATGCATGTACCGTCACAGCCCTTGATGCGACCACCGCTTTCGCGGTTCCCAACCCCAACTGCACCTCGCAGAGCAGTCGGTTTTTTCAGGTTTGGAAGCTCTTCGAGTTACCTCTCCGAGCCGATCACCCAGCTTACTTCGGACTGGCAAAATTTTATTTACGCCAACCCTTTCAGCCGTCGACGAAAGTGAAGTTAAACATTTGCGGGAAAAAAGTCAACGCCGCTTTTCGGTGCAAAAGGGGGAATTCTGGAGTGGAAATCCGGCCATCGCAAGCCATTGAAATTGTTAACGCTTGATGAACCTGCGGTTAAATTCTTTCTGCTTTTGCACAGGAGTATGCACAGGAGAGGGTAAGATCGGGAGACAGCGGGCGTGACTATCGATTGGATTTTGAGTCTTGACGAAATATGGCGCGTGCTTCAAGGTGGGGATAGCGCGTTGAGTTGGAACGGGTGGGCGGGGGAGAGAGAATGGCAGATCTCGTGGCGTATATCGACGGCGGCTCATTGGGCAATCCTGGGCCGTCGGGCGTGGGAGTGGTGATGAATGGCGCGGCTGCCGGGCCGATACGGATCGCCAAGTGGATTGGGACGCAGGATAATAATGTTGCTGAATACGTCGCGCTGGTCGAGGCATTGCAGTGCGCGCTAGAGTTGAAGGCAAGACGCCTGCACGTGTATTCGGATTCGCAGGTGGTTGTGAAGCAGATGACGGGGGTGTACCAGTGCCGGAGCGCCCTGCTCTATTCGCTGCACTGGACCTGCCAGAAATTGGCGCGCTCACTGGACTTTTCCATCTCGCACGTGGGCCGCGAGCATAACGCCGAAGCCAACACGCTGGCGAATTCGGCGGTGCGGAAGCGCCCGCAGTAATAACAGGAAAGCCGCGCTGGTAGTCGCGGCTTTCCCGGTTTTCGCCAAAGCGATAGACCGCAATCAGCGGCTTACTGCTGCACGTGGATCAGCTTGCCGTTCGGGTCCAAAGTGCCGTGGATGGTGACCTTCTTACCTTCAAACGGTTTGACGGCGTCCTGCTTGTCGACATCGTAGCTGGTGCCGCTGGTATCCTGCAGCACAAACTTATCGCCCGACTTCATCACTGTGCCGGAGAAGGTCTGTGCTGTGCCGGTCTGAGATTGAGCGTTGCTGCCGGACGGCTGCGAACCTGAATCCGGCTGGGATCCTGGCTGTTGTTGCGCCTGGGGCGGTTGGCCAGGACGTGGCGCATCCTGCTGCGCGCTGAGGGAGACACCTACGCCGAGCAACAGGGCGAGCGTAGAGAGGGACAACAGAGAGCAAATCTGTTTTTTCATGCATCATCCTCCGGAAGATAGAATCTTCACGCTTTCGGGGAGCAAACGATTTGCCAAACACCGGCTCCCGCGGGCGAAGCAGCAGTGGGAATTGCTTGATGTTGCATCGGCAGGGGTTTAGCACGCGCTGAACTTTTTTACTCGGCGACCGATGCTAGTTTTCCTTTCCTGGAATACAGTGAACGCTGTAGCGGATGCCACCACGGATGGAGTGGCGCGTGGCGATGGGGCGCAAATTTTGCTCGTGTCTTGCGCGTCGTTTTCTACATAGTTTTCTACAGAAGTGGTCTCGCGAATCATCATCGATACCCGAGACACCTGACCCCGGGCTAAAGCGAGAGTTTCTGATGATCCGCCGGCACAGTTGAAGGCGCACCCTGGCGCGAGCTTTATCTCGGCGACTAAAGTCGCTGTCAAACCAGAGGTAATCGCAGCGCTGTACAGCCCAAAGCTGAGCTTTGTCTCAAGCGCTGGATCGAGGTCCGCGGTTCCCACCCTTCTCGCACAGAACGCGAGAAAGGATGGGGCACCCCTTGTCCGGACGGGCGAGGGGAGATCAAACACTCCCCCGCGCAAACCTCACGTTTCCGGAACACGCGCTAAGCGCGGCGGCGAATTGAGGAGCATGGTCTTGAACTGATCAAGACCATGTTCCCTTTCCGTCGAATCGAAGACTTCGGTGAAGGCTGCGGTCGACCGAGGGCTGCCATCCTTGCGTGGATGGTGGAATTCTATTTGTGTTTCTTTGCTTTTGCTTTGGCGGCGGGCTTAGGTTTCGCGGCCGGCTTGGGCTTAGCGGCGGGCGCTTTGGCCTTGGCGGCGGGTTTTGCTTTCTCGGCTTTGCCGGGCTTGGCCACCGGGGCCTTGGCGGCCTTGGCAGGGGGTTTCTTTGCGGAAGCAGAAGCTTCCTTCGCAGGAGACTGTTTCGCAGACGCTGGTTTCGCCGGTACGACGGCGGCTGGAACTACAGCGGGCGGTGGAACTGCGCCCTTGCCTTTGCCCTTGCCCTTCCCTTTGTCTGGGGGCGCGGCGATAACGACGGCGGGAGCGGCAGCGGCCAGGGCCTTGGCGGCGCGGCCGCGACGGGGCGGAGGTGGTGGAGGCGGAGGCGGAGGAGCCAGCGGTTTCAGATACTTCATGATCTCCGTTTGCGAGCGGAGTTTTCCGTCCAACAGCAGCAGGAAGACGCCATGGGCGATGGCGGGATATTCCGGCATGGCGGGAGTAATGAGCAGTTCCGTCATTTCCGGAAGAGGAACTCGCTTCTGCACGTCACGCCACTTGGTGAGGAAATTCCTGATCTTGTTGGAAACGGCCTGCTGCCGGGAACTGACAGCGAGAAACAGAAGGGCTTCCGGACGCGAGGCGCTGAGCAGTTGCCAGGTTTTCGAGGGCGTGGCGGCGTCCTTGCCGGAGAGGCGCTTGGCGAGATCCTTGGAAGCGCGCTCGAGGTCGCGCCAGCCTTCGACCAGGCCTTTACGCGGAATGGCTTTTTCGACCTCATGGCGATCTTTTTCGTTGAGCCTGGAAGTCAGGAAATGCAACACGGCGGGCGAAGGATCGGTCCAGTAGCCGAGCTCGGTCATCTGCTGGCGCGTCTTCATGAGCGCGGTGAGGCTGGCTACATCGATCTTGGTGGTGGTCCAGCGGGCGTGCAGGATGCTGAGCCAGCCTTCTTTTTCGAGGGTCTTGACGATGTGGAGGGGGTCGTCCTCGTAGGCGAGCTGCTCGATTTCGTAGCCCAGAGCGCGATGGCTGACGTGCTCGATGTAGTTGCCTTCCTTGGCGGCATCGAACCGCTGCTGGGTGCGCTCTTCGAGTGGCCAATTGAAGCGGGCGGCGAAACGGGTGGCGCGAATCAGGCGGGACGGGTCTTCGAGGAAAGAATAGTTCTGCAGAATGCGAATGAGCTTGGCTTCGAGGTCGGCGACGCCGTTGAAGGGATCCTGGAGCAAGCCCTTCGAGCCTTCGTTCAGCGAGAGAGCCATGGCATTGATGGTGAAATCACGGCGGCGCAGGTCTTCGGTGATGGTGGCGGGCGTGATAACAGGAGGCTTGCCAGTCTTTAGGTGCTGTTCGCTGCGCGCCATGCTGATCTCGGCGCGGACGTTGCCGGGAAGGTTCAGGTAGAGGGTGTTGGTGTGGTCGTCGGTGCCATGGATGACGGCGCCGACCTTCTCCAGCTCCTTTTGCAGCTTGAGCGGGTTGCCCTGGAGGGTGAAGTCGAGGTCGCGAATGGGAAAGCCTGTGAGGATGTCGCGAACGGCACCGCCGGTGAGGTAGACGTTGAGGCCGGCGGCGCGGGAAATCTCCTGAATCAAGGTGACGCCGCGCATTTGGTCGGGCGTCAGACGGCTTTCGAGGGTGTAAATGTAATCGGCCATTCGTTATGGGTTGAGGCCACGGGGGTACAGTGTAAGGACTGCCAGGTGCCGCGCCGACGGTTCAGGCCGGGCACGGAAACCCGGCAATCCGGAGCCGCCGCAAGCTGCCGGCGCCATCCGAATTCGGCTGTAAGTGTCTCTGCGCAATGGGCTTAGACCGATGTGAGGAGTCCCGACAAACTATTGAAGTTAACACACCCGTTGACCATTTGGCTACAGAGAACGCCAAAAAACATTCGTTTGGAGGCTGGAAAGTGCGAAAATCAAGGTGGAGCGGCAAACGGCCAAGGCCCGGCGGCGGCTCGAAAGTTACTGAAAACAAAGCAAATGTCCTCAACCCACAAGAAGATCATTGTGCAGAAGTTGGATCGCGACTCGATGAACGGGTATGTGGCGTCGTCAAGCTTTCTGGTAGATGGGAAGTTGGAGATGCTGAACACGGCCGGGGTGGTGGTTGGCATTGATTTGAAAGACATTAAGAGCGTTTACTTTGTGCGGGATTTCCACGAGACGGACCTGCTGGCGCGGAAGACGTTTACGACGCGGCCGAGGTCGGCGGGGCTGTGGGTAAGGCTGCGGTTCAAGGATAATGAGATTCTGGAAGGGACGATGCCAGTGGACCTGACGCAGTCGCCAGCGGAGGGGTATTTGGTGATTCCTCCGGACTTGCGGTCGAATACGCAGAGGATTTTTGTGCCGCGGACAGCGTTGGCATCGTTTACGGTGTTGGCGGTGGTGGGGGCGGTGAAGCGAAAGCGGCGGGCAGCAGCGGGAGAACTGCAGGAGAGGTTGTTCGAAGAGCAGTAGCCCACCACACGATTCACCACGGAGACACAGAGACACGAAGGAAACCCTTCCGACGTCTGACCCGAGATGTGCTGATCGACAATCCTCATGAGACTTAGACAACTTGCTTCGGCGCTGGGCGCGAGTATTGACTCGGGGTCACCGGATTCGGAGTCTCCGGATTTGGAGATTACCGGGGTGGCTGGGTTAGAGCAGGCAGGGGTTGGACAGATTACGTTTGTCGCGAACCCCAAGTACGCGGCGTTGGCGAAGGCGACGCGGGCGTCGGCGATTATCGTAGATGAGAAGTTCCCTGCTTCGGCTACACCTCTTCTGCGGTGCAAGAATCCATACCTGGCATTTGCGAGGGCGCTGGAGCTGTTCTATCAGCCGCCGCGGTATGCGCCGGGAATTCATCCTACGGCGGTGATTGATCCTTCGTCGAAGATTGGGGAAGGCGCACACGTGGGGCCGTATGCGGTGGTGGATGCGGATGTTGCGATCGGGCGGAATGCAACGATCCTAGCCCACGCGGTGGTCTACCGGGGTTGCCGGATTGGGGACAACTTTTTTGCGCACGCACATGCAGTGGTGCGGGAGAACTGCAGGCTGGGCGATGGCGTGATTCTGCAGAATGGCGCGGTGATTGGGGCGGACGGGTTCGGCTTTGCCAAGGACGACGCGGGCGGGTGGCACAAAATTGTGCAATCGGGGCCAACGGTGTTGGAAGACGCGGTGGAGGTCCAGGCAAATGCCTGCGTCGATCGGGCAAGCGTGGGGGAGACGCACATTGCACGCGGCGTGAAGATCGACAACCTGGTTCAGGTGGGTCATGGGTCGAGTGTCGGCGAGAATTCTCTTTTGTGTGCGCAGGTGGGGCTGGCGGGATCGACGGATGTGGGCAAGAACGTAATTTTGGCGGGACAGGTGGGCGTTGCCGGCCACTGCAAGGTCGGCGACGGCGTGGTGGCCACGGCGCAGACCGGAATTCCGAACGATGTTCCCGCAGGGCAAGTGGTGAGCGGGTATCCGGCGATGGACAACAAGCTCTGGCTGCGATGCGTCGCCCTCTTCCACCGACTTCCGGACCTCGCTAAAGCTCTGCGGCTGGCACGGTAGGCAGAGCTCGGGTTTCCTGTTGTGCTTCCTGAAATTCCGGCGGCAGACCTGCGTCGATGCTGCCGCGAACGGCTTGCATGAGCGCGTCGCGATCCGCGAACTGCCTGGGATCGATGGGATCATGGAAGGTTACGGTTACGATTCCCGGCTTGACGGCGAATCTTCCCTTGGGCATGGCTTGCTGCGTTCCCACAATTGTCACTGGGACGATGGAAAGACCGCATTCCATGGCGAGATAGAAGGGTCCGCGCTTGAAGGGGAGAAGCTTGCCATCGAAGGAACGCTTGCCTTCGGGAAAGATGGTCATGCTGATGCCCAGGTCGATGACCTTCCTGGCCTCGCGCACAGCGGCGATGCCAGCATCGCGATTGCCGCGGTCGACGGGGATGAAGGAGCCGAGGCGCATCGCCCTTCCGAGAATCGGGTAGTCGAAGAGTTCTTTTTTCACCATGACGGCGGTTCGCCCCGGGATTAACGGCAACAGGAGGGGCGGGTCGATGTTGGAGACATGGTTGGCCATGAAGATATAGCGCCGATTGGGGCTGAGTTTTTCGAGGCCCACGGCCTGCGAGCGGACTCCGGTAAGCTTGACACCGGCGGCGGCACACCATATCGCGACACGATATAACAGGCCGGCGTCACCGGTGATGACAGTGTACGGGAAACAGAACATGGCCGTAGGCGGAAGAGCTACGGCCCAGAACGCGAGCATGAGCAGGGTTCGAATCACGGCTGCGATTCCTTCGCCGCGAAAGTTTTGTATTCCGTGGATTGCGGGTTTTCCGGCGCCGGCATGAGGCGGGTACGGGCAAGGATACGCGAGACTGTGTCGCAACTGATCTTACGCCCCACTGGGGCTGGTCGTTCCCCCACGTGCCACCCACAGCTTGCGCTGTGGGCTATATTCCCGGGCCCCTTCGCGGCGATTTCCCGCCATTGCGTTCTATTTGTAGAAATTACGCGGGGTTGCGGCGCAGTCTCGCCCGTGCCTCCACCGGTTCCCGGTTCTAGCGCATGGGAGACTTGGGCATGAGGAACTTTGGCCTCGCGGACGCTAAGCCAATTTCTGCGATGGAGCAACTGCTGCAAGGTTGGATTTACGACTTCGGCGACTTCGTAGTCCAGCGTTTTTGCCGCACCGAGCTTCCACATGAGGTCGCGCTCCGCGCCGGTGGCGGCGCGCACACGGACGTGCAGCATTTCACCGATGGGGCGGCCGGCGATGCGAGCTTCGAAGTCTCTGGGAACGGGGGTGCCTTCCAACGCGAGGAGAGTATCCCCAGGGATAAGTCCGGCGCTGGCGGCGGTGCTCCCCGGTGCGACGTAGACTACGACGGGTGCGGCATCAAAATTCCGGACAGCGCGGAAACCGGGGTCGGATACGGTCTTCTCGCGGGTGACGACGCGGAGACCCACCCAGGCGAGGAAGTCATCGTAAGGGATTTCCTCGGTTCCTGCGACATATTTCCTGAAGAACAGGGTGAGGTCGGCACCGCTGATGGCCTCGGCGGCCTTGCGAATCCCCTCGGAGTCGTCGAAGAATTTTTCCTTCCTGGCGTAGGTTTGATTTAGATATTGGAACAACTCCTGCAAGGACGCCTCGTCGCCGCTGGCCTTGCGCATGGCCAAATCCAACAGGATTCCCAGAATAAACCCCTTGTTGTAGTAGCTGATGCTGCGGCCGGGCTGACGGTATTGGGGGTACTTCTCCAGCCAGGCGTCGAGGCTGGACTCCTCGGCGGACTGGGTCAGGTGGGCGGGGCGGTTTTGCAGGGTGCTGATTTCGCCGGAGAGATTGCGCAGGAAAACCCTCTCGTCGATGAGGCGGCTCTGGAGCAAGGCATACTGCTCGACGGTGCTGGTGACGCCCTCGCTGAACCAGAGAGCCCGAGTGTAGTTTTCCTTCGTGTAGTCCACCGGGGCCAGCGTTTGGGGGCGAATGCGCTTTACATTCCATACGTGAAAGAATTCGTGCGCGACCATGGCGGCGAGCTGGCCGGGGTCCGACTCGAGAGAAGAGGCGCTGAGTTCGATAGCGGTGGAATACGAGTGCTCCATACCGCCATCCCCGCGCTCGAGTGGAAAATGAAAGAGGAAGAGGTAGTTTTGGAACGGGCGGTCCTGCATCCAAGCGGTCTCGGCGCGGACGATTTTTCGGAGCGTGTCGGTGAGGCGCGGCAGATCGCAAAGGTCCGGAGCAGCGTGGACCACGATGCGGTAGTGCCCGCCGTTCTCGATGAAACTCGATTCCTGGAACTTGCTTAGCTCCACGGGAGAATCGACAAGAGCGTCGTAGTTTGCAGCCTGGAGTTCACCGTGGTCTTCCGGCAGGGGCGAGGCCAGGCGCCAGGCGTTGGGGACAGCAGCGAATTGGACCGACATGGGAGCGTCGCGGGCGTCCGTGGGGTACATCAGGATTTCAGCCAGATTGAAAAATGCGTGCTCGGAATTGAGTTGCGCGCCGAAGGGCCCAGGTTGGTCGGCCAAAACTTCGTATTCGACGAGCCCGCCCTGGGCGAGGCCCTCGATCTGCCAGCGGCTTTTATTGAGCTTGCGGGTGGGAAGAGGCGTGCCGGCGAGAGTGCGGGCGCGAAGCCAGAGCACGTACTCCGCGAAGTCCCGGATTTGGTAGGTTGCGTTCCAGACTGGTAACTGAAGATCGCGCTGCGAGGCGCCGGGCGGGATGGCGATGGCGACTTGCACGAAGTGTTCCGTTGGACTGGTGAGAGTGATTGTGTAGTGGATTGGGGTGTGCGTTTGGGCAGTCGCGGAGGAGAGCGCAATTAGGGCTACAAGAAATGCCAGAAACCACCTGCGCGAGATGGGTCCATCATCTCGGGGGCTGAAGCCCCCAGAAAGGGGGCCGAAACCGCAGCGCTGAAGCGCTGCGCCGCCCAAAAATATTGAACTCCAGGTCATACTCTTTTCGCTCCGGCGCCTCGGGCAGTGGCTTGCGCAGATTCGCGGAGGCGGCGTGGAAGTTTCTCGTAGATGTCGCCGAAGCCGCCGTTGGAGAGGATGGCCACGACATCACCGGAGCGCAGATCGGGGACAACGGCGTCAATAATGCGGTCCGCATCTTCGAGGACTTGGACGCGGCGGCCGGTTTGGCTGATTTGGGCGGCGAGGGTGTTGACGTCCAACCGTTCTTCCTCTGGAATAGCGTCCATTTTAAAGACTTGCGCCACTACGATCTCGTCGGCGCCCGCTAGACTCTTGGCGAGGCTGTCCTGCAAAATGCGCCGGCGCAGCGTGTTGGAGCGGGGCTCGAGGATGACCCAGAGGCGGCTGCCTGGGTAACGCCCGCGCAGTGCGGCCAGCGTGCCTGCGATGGCGGTGGGATGGTGGGCGAAATCGTCCACGATGGTAATGCCGTTGACCTCGGCTTTGACTTCGAGGCGGCGCTTGACGCTTTTGAAGGTCTGGAGGGCGGCGGCAATTTCGGCGGCGCCGATGCCGTAATGGGCTGCCAAGGCCGCAGCGGCTGTGGCGTTCAGGACGTTGTATTCGCCGGCCAGCGGGAATTCGAAATTCGCCCAGTCTTTTCCAGCGCGAAGGACCTTCCACGCTGTCTTCGTTGGACTGACCTGCATGTCCGTGATGCGCCATTCGGAGGATTCCTTCATGCCGTAACGTTCGACGGGGCAGAAGGCTTTGGCCAGGCAGCGATCGAGACTTTCTCCGGCGTCGTGGGCAATGAGTTTGCCGCGACGGGGCAGAAGGTTGACCAAGCGCTTGAAGGCGGTTTCCACGGCTTTCAGGTCGTCGTAGATATCGGCGTGATCGAATTCGACGGAAGTCAGGATGGCGCTTTCCGGAAAGTAATGCAGGAACTTGGGGCCTTTGTCAAAGAATGCGGTGTCGTATTCGTCGGCTTCGATGATGAAGTTCCTGCCGGAGCCAACGGCGAAGCTGCTGCCAAAATTTTCCGCGATTCCGCCGATGAGAAACGAGGGGCCGCGTCCGGCGCAATGGAAGATCCACGATAACATGGAGGTGGTGGTGGTTTTGCCGTGCGTGCCGGCGATGGCCAGCACTTCCCTGCTTTGCAGGAATTCGCGGTGGAGAATTTGCGGGAGGGAGCAGAACGGGATGCGTTCGTCGAGGACGTGTTCCAATTCCACATTGCCGCGCGAGACCACGTTGCCCACCACGACGAGGTCGGGGCGCGGGGTGAGATTGGCGGGGGAAAACGGCTGGGCAACTGTAATTCCCAACGAGAGCAGGAAATCCGACATGGGCGGATAGGCCGCGGTGTCGGAGCCGGTGACGCGATAACCGCGAGTCTGTAGCAGGCCGGCTAACGAGGCCATCGCCGTACCGCAGATGCCGATCAGGTGAATGTGTTTTGTGTCTGTCATTTTCTCAGTCATGCGGTGGTGGCCGGCTCCAGGAATTGCAGTTGCGTTTGCGTTCCGGTTACGACGAGCGAGGCTGGCACGCCAATCGGCAAAGTAATATTATGCTGCGCCACGTGGCCCGAACGCAGGCCGTAGGCCACCGGGATGCCCAGATTGCCGACGATGCGGAGGACGACCTCTTCCAGCGTGTAGGGCTGTTGCGGATGTTGAGTGCAGTCGTTCATCTCGCCGAAGACAATACCGCGGACGCCGGCGAATTTTCCGGCTTGCTGGAGCTGGATGAGCATACGGTCGATTTGGTAGGGCTTGGAGCCCACGTCTTCCAGAAATAGAATCGTACCAGCGGTTTGAACCTCGTGGCGCGTGCCGAGCGTGGCGGCCAGCATGGGCAGACAGCCACCATAAAAGATGCCCTCGGCGGCACCCGGGATGAGGCCTTTCGCGCCTGAGTTTGTGACTTCCCACGAGGTTGCCCCGGCCAGCGCCGATTCCCATGAGGCAAGGTCGACTCCGTCTTCGACGACGAAATCCTTGGCGGCCATGGGGCCATGGAAGACGCTGAGGCCGGCTTCATCGCAGAGGAGAGTAAGCAAGCTGGTCGTATCACTGTAGCCGATGAAGATTTTGGGATGCTCGCGAATAAGCGCCAGATCCAGGCCATCTACGAGATAGTTGGCGCCGTAGCCGCCGCGCGCGCAGAGAATGGCGCGGACATCTTCGCGCCGGAACACGGAGTGCAACTCCTGAAGGCGGCGCTCAGCAGTTCCGGCGAAATACAGGTCGTGTTCCAAAATTGAATCGTCGTAAACGGGATTGTACCCGAGACGGCGCAGAGTGCCGCACCCGGCGAGCAGGGCGTCCCGCTGGATGGCGCTGGCGGGAGCAACGATGGCGATGGTGTCGCCGCGGCGCAGCGCCGGGGGGCGCATGCGCTTTACACGGTCCATAGGTACTCCCCGCGGCAGATGAGGCGGGCCGGGCCGCGCAGGTAGATTTCGCCGCTCTCCCAGCGAACGGTTTGGGCTCCGCCGGGGGCGACGACCTGCAGAGGTGAACGGGCACGACCGGTGGCGATGGCAGCTACAGCCGAGGCGCAGGAACCCGTGCCGGAGGATCGGGTTTCCCCGGCCCCGCGTTCGTAGATGCGGATTTCGATGGCTTTCTCGCTGACGGCCTTAACCAGTTCGACGTTCACCCCTTGGGGGAAGTGAGTGTGGGCACCGATCTGCGCGGCTTGTTGCTGCCAGTTGGACGGGAAGCTGTCGACGAAAATCACGTAGTGAGGATTGCCGGTGGAAACGGGGATGCCTTGCACCGGGCCGCTTTCGAAAGTCAGGGAAAGAGGATCGCCGACGGTGGCCTGGCCCATCCCGGTTTCGAACTCGAATTCAGGATCGGAGCGGCGGGTTAAATGGCAGACCTTCGGGCCGGCGCCGGTTTGTATCGTGACGCGATCGAATGTCCTTTGGGAAATCCAGTGAGCGGCGGCGCAACGGGTGCCGTTGCCGGAGATTTCGGCGGCGCTGCCGTCGGCATTGATGAGGTGAATCTCGAGATCGGCGTTGGAGGCGGGAGAAAGCCACTCCACGCCGTCGGCGCCGACACCGTCGTGGCGGTCGCAGATGCTACGGGTGAACTGGGCTTTGTCTCCGTCGACCTCTTTCGCCTCGATCAACAGGAAATCGTTGCCGCAGGCGGTCGCTTTCACGAACGGAACAGGCTTCATGCGTGCGTCCTCATTCGTGCTCCGTTGGACTCTACGTAATGCATGGTCAGGCTCACTGCGGCTTGATCGAACCTTCTTTGCCGGGCTTGTTGTGGCGAACGTTCTCTTAGGTGAAATGTATCATCCGGGGGCTGGGTTTCCGCGCGGGGCGCGTTGACCGGGCAGATTACCGGGCACGGTAGATGGTGGCGCGAGGCTGGCCGGCAACTTCGAGCGTGAAGATCGCCGGGAGGTGGTGCTGCGCAGCCGAGGCATCGACGGGGTCGCCGGCGAAGCCTACAGCGTAGTCGGCAAATTGCTGCGGATTGCCGAGGGCGCGGGGCCAGAGGCCTTCTTCGTCGCGGGGATGCTTCCAGAGGCGCTGGTCGTTTTCATTGATGAGGCGGCGGAGATGGACTCCGGCTCGCTGCGGGGCACCGGGGAAATCGCGGAGTGCCATGAGGATGGAGGAGCTTGGAGGGAGGCGTTGGAGTTCAACGGCGAGGCGTTGTTGCAGTTCGACGCGACCTTGCATGTTTTTGCTGGCTTCTAGGAAGCTGGCGGGATTGGCGGCGGAGGTGGCAGTGGTCCAGAGGCAGAGAGCGATGGCGGCAGCGGCGATTGCCTGCTGGGTGCGCGGGCCGCGGAGTTGGAGGATGCTATCGAGGGCGGCGGCGCTGAATATGGCTACAGCTGGGAGGAGTTGCAGGCCGTAGCGCAGGTTGTATTGGCCGAAGGGCCACCAGTCGGGGACGAAGATGGGGACTCCTCCATAGGCGATGGAAAGGGCGTAGAACGGCAGGGGGATCCAAAGCAGCAGTAGGAACCACTGGCGGCGGCCCAGAACCGCGAGGGTGCCCAAGAAGGCGAGTATCAGCCAAAACTTGGCCAGGTGGATGTCGGACGCGAGATTCATTTCTACCGCGCGCACGAAGTAGAGTTCGGCTAGCTTCGGGTCGCCGGTGCCGGGATGGGGCGGCTGCACGATGCGATGCTCGATGGCTTTGGCGGAGTAAGGGCCGTTGGCGAACTCGAGTGGATTGCGGTAGACGGCGGCGTTGTAGGCGAGCCAGAGTGCGGGTCCGGCGGCGCAGACTATAAGGAAGCGCAGAATTGGCGTGTTGAACGACGCGGCTTCGGGTGTCTTGCTAGCGCGGACGGCGATGACCAGGACGACCAGCGCAGCGGCGGCCATGGCGATCCAGCCGTCGTAGCGGGTCATGGTGCATGCGGCCAGGGTGATGCCGCACCATTTCAGCGAGCGGCGGGCGAGTGCCCAATCTTCTCTCCGCACGGCTTGGGCGAATTCCGTGAGGTGGGCGGCCGCCCAGATGAAGAGCGCCAGATAGAGAGGCTCAGTCATGGCGGTGGTTTGGAGGTAGATCAGGCTGGGGTTTCCGGCGAATACCAGCACCGCGAACCACGCGGCAAACTTTCCTGATTTGGCGAGGCTCGACCGCACCAGACGGAAGATTCCAATAACGGAACAAACGTAGGCGATCATGGAGGGGATTGATCCGCCTACAGCAGTGTGCCAGGCCCAATCGGAGACTATGAACGGCAGCATCAGCAGGTGCGGAAGCGGCAGCCAGACTGTGCCCAGTTGCAGCGGTCCGGGCGTGCGCGAGTCGAAGACGCGGCGGGCTATGTTGATGTGGCCTTCGGCGTCGCCGTAGAGCAGGATCTGGTTGTGATGGAAGCAATAGAGAAATGCCAGCAGGGACACGGAGGCGGCTAGGGCAAGGACAGTCGCGGTTTCGCGGCTCCAGCGGTGGCCCGGCATTCGTTACCTCAGCGGCTAAAGCCGCAATTCAAAGTGGCGTTTATCGCAGCGTTGAAGCGCTGCGCCACCCAAAAGCTGACTCCGAACTGCAGATCCCTCACTTCGTTCGAGATGACAATCTTGGGTGGAGGCACGATCGGATAGTACCGTTGAAGCAAGAATCGAATCTTGCCGCTTGTCGTGAACATTGATCACCCAGGACTAAACTTTCATTCGATGTGCGTGAGTTCGCGAAAGATTTCGAAGCGTTCGTCGATTTCTTCGCGCTTGAGATTGCGCAGGCGGTGGGTGCCGAAGTTTTCCACCGCGAACGATCCCATGACGCCGCCGTAGAAGAGCGCGCGCTTGAGGACCTCGCGGTTCAGTTCGTCTTGCGAGGCGATGTAGCCCATGAAGCCGCCCGCGAAAGAATCTCCGGCACCGGTCGGGTCTTTCACTTCGTCGAGCGGCAGAGTGGGTGCGCGGAAGGGGTGGCGTCCTATGCCAAACGCACCATCGCGGAAGAAGATGGTCGAGCCGTACTCGCCGTGCTTGATGACCAGCGCTTTCGGCCCCATGGCCAGAATTTTCTGCGACGCGCGCAGCAGATTGCTCTCGCCACTCATCATCTTGGCTTCGCCATCGTTGATCATGAGGATGTCCATGCTCTTCAATGTTTCGCGGAGCTCTGGAAGGGTGCTACTAATCCAAAAATTCATGGTATCGCCGCCGACAAGCTTCGCGTTCGGCAGTTCACGGCACACGGCGGATTGCAGAGTGGGATGGATATTGCCTAGAAATACCAGCTTCGAATCGCCGTATTCCTTCGGAATCCGTGGTTGGAATTTTTCGAAGACATTCAGCTCTGTAAAGTCCGTCTTGGCTTCGTTGAAATTCTCAGTGTAGCGTCCGCCCCAACGGAACGTTTTGCCCGGGGCACGCTCGATGCCGCGCGTATCCACGCCGCGGGCTCGCAACACGTCTTCCTCTTTGGCGGTGAAGTCGTCGCCGACTACCGCCACAATGCGCACAGGCGCAAAGTAACTGGCAGCCAATCCAAAATAGGTGGCGGAACCGCCTAATTCATTGTCCACGTGTCCCGTGGGCGTAGTGATGGTATCGAACGCAACTGATCCTACTGCGAGAATGCTCATTCAGTTTTGGCTCTTACTTTCCTGCATCCAGGTATTTGTTGAGGAGCAATCCGAGGCGCTGGCGGGCGTCGGCGGGAATCTTGCTGCGGTCGGTGAGAATGGCGTGAGCCAGCGCGGAGCCGCATTTGCACGTGCGCTGTTTCGGCATGGCCGCAACCGTGTGCCGGACGACCTTGGCGGCGTTCTCCGCGTTCTTGTGCAACACGGCAATGATTTGGTCGACGGTGACGGCGTCGTGGGCCGGGTGCCAGCAGTCATAGTCGGTGACCATGGCCACTGTTACGTAGCAAATTTCGGCTTCGCGCGCGAGCTTGGCTTCTTGCAGGTTGGTCATGCCGATTACGTCCATACCCCAACTTCGGTAGAGATTGGACTCAGCTTTCGTGGAAAATTGCGGACCTTCCATGCAGACGTAAGTGCCGCCACGCTTCCCTACTACGCCGACCTTCTGGCAAGCGCCTTCTACCACTTTCGCCATTTCGCCGCAGATGGGGTCGCCAAAGCCGACGTGGGCCACGACTCCCCCGCCGAAGAACGTGGAAACGCGCTGCGTGGTGCGGTCAACGAATTGGTCGGGCATGACAAAGTCCGTGGGTTTGTGCTCTTCCTTCAACGAACCAACAGCAGAGACCGACACGATGCGCTCCACGCCGAGCTGCTTAAAGGCATGGATGTTGGCGAGGAAATTCAGTTCTGTCGGCAGCAGCATGTGCCCGCGTCCGTGGCGGGCGAGAAATGCCACCTTGCGGCCTTCCAGCTCGCCCGTGATGTAGGCGTCCGAGGGATCGCCGAAGGGCGTGGTCAGGCGGACTTCCTTCACGTCCGTCAAACCGGGCATGCTGTAAAGGCCACTGCCTCCGATGATTCCAATTTCCGCTTGCGCCAAGGGGCCTCCTGAAAGGTGCCGAATCGAACTTTGAATTATAGCTTTGCGGGTTGCTGAAGCCACAGGATGCCAAAAAAGAAGGTAATCGGTCAGTTTCCGGATTGCCGATTCGGAGACAATCACCAGGCAGCCGCGCCTTGCAAGACTCGACAGGCAGTTACTCGTTTTTCGGAGAAGCCACGGTCACAACATCCCGGCCGCGAGCTTTGGATTCATAGAGACACTGATCCGCGATTTTGAGCAACTCTTCGGATGTTGAACCATGTTCCGGAAATCCGGCTACACCAATCGAGACAGTGAGCGGTCCCAGGGACTGTTTCTTATACTGCAGCCGGAGGCTCTTTACTTCCGAACGCAGGGCGTCCGCACGAGCAGCCGCGTCCTCAGAGGATGACTGAGTCAAAATAATGGCAAATTCCTCGCCGCCATAGCGGCAGCATATATCGGTGGCGCGAAAAAATCTGTGGAACAGATCGGCAAGAGATTGGAGCACCATGTCTCCAGCGTCGTGGCCGAAGGTATCATTGAATTTCTTGAAGTGGTCGAGGTCGAGGAAAAGAACGGCAAGAGAAAGACTATTGCGACTCGCCATTTGCAGTTCTCTGGCGAGCGATTCCTCCAAGAATCGACGGTTGAACAGGCGAGTCAGCGGATCGCGAATCGACTGTTCACGAAGGGTTTCGCGCAGCTGCAGGCTCGCCAACGAAAGCGCGACGTGGGAGGCCGCACTTACGGCCAGGCGCTCACGCGAGTCGCGAAAACCCTCCCTGCCAGACTCGTATTGAAGCTCCGTTGTGCTCTCGAATTCCAGATGCAAGACGCCAACCGTGTTCCCCTGCGCGACCATCGGCAGGCAGAGAGACTCGGCAGTTGAATTCTTAGCCAAATGTTGGCAGTCAACGTCAGTTCCTGGATACCCATTCCAATGAGACTGGCCAAGGCGGAGAGACCAACATGCGTCGGGTGGAAGCGTCGGTGCTAATAAGTCCTTTTTTCCCCACCGAACTGCTGCCTCGAGGAGGTCGCGCGACGACCTGAATAAATAGAGCGCTCCGGAAGGAGCGTCAGGGAAAAGCTTGCGCACCGAGTTAGCGACGACATCGCAGGCTTCCTTAACAGTCCCACTACACGCCAGCAGAGAACCCATTTCGTTCAACGTAGTTGTCTGCTTTGTGCGGAGCTCCAACTCCTTCACCAGCCTGTCCAACGATTCAGCATGCAGCCGTTGCGCTTCGATCGCTTTCGTCTGCTCCGAAACGTCCTCATAGATCAGGTACGCGCCCCGCACTTCGCCTTGGACCAAAAGCGGGACGCCATGCAATGCCAAGTCAAGAATTTTTCCGTCCTTTCGCCGCTGCCGGACGGTTTTGCGCAAGGCGTTTCCGGCAAAGATCTGACGAATCAGCTGCGCGGTATCGGAACCCTCATCGCCGGGTATTACCATCGAGTTAAGCTCGTGCCGCTCGCACTGAAAAAGTTTCTCGAACGCGGAATTTGCCAGTTCCACCGCACCTTGCCGGTCAAGAACGATAATTCCCAGCGGGCTATTCTGTATGAGTGAGTCCAGATATGAGGTTTGCCTATGCAGATCAATGGCCAGGCGGTGCCGCTCGCTAACCTCAGAGCCCACGACGAGCCCTACCGCGGACAGCACCATCATGAGCAGGGCAACTTTGTTGAACATGACTGCACTCGGCGGGAACAAGTGCATGGCAACAACAATGCCAAAATTCATGACGAGTAGCCCGGTGGCAACTCGCCGGATTCCTTGCCGCATCGCAATCCAAATGATCGGAATAAAGCTCAGATAAAAGTGATCGTAACGCCGGTCCGCCAATCCGAATATGGCGAAGATGGCGGCGAATATTGTCAAAGCTTGGCCGACGGCTTCAGCGATTGCGCGGGGGAGGGCTGGAAGGGCGTTGGCGCCAGCCACCTGCGAACATGCGGAAAGATATGGACGAGAAGAAACGGAGCAATTCCCACCAAGCCGATGACATCGCCCAAGAACCAACCTAGACCGGAGGACTTGTATTCGCCCCAGGCAATGCTGTGATCGGCGATTAAGCTTGCCACGCCAAAGACGCTTGCTCCTGCCGCCGCGGCCGTAGTGACGAAAACATAGCCAACCACATCCCGGCGGCGACGCAGCCCAAGATCGATTTGCAGGGGCCCCCGTAATATGCAGGCCGCTACCCCATAACAAAGAGCACTTCCGATCGCACCAACTGTGCTGCTGAAGGACAGGACTGGCTGAGCGTAAATAACCTTCGCGGCAAGAGCATCGGCGAAGCAGATCAGGAGCGCGTACCACGGACTGACACCTAACAGGAGCGCCATTGCCAAACCGATGGCGGGATACCAGGCAACGAATCCAATGCGAGAAATGAAAATAACTTCGGGCCGGTTCAACACGAGGTACAGCAACACGAACAAAAGGGAAACAAGCACGTGGCGAAAGATCAGACGTTGCGAAAGCATGAATAGCGTCTCAGTGAAAGCAGTATGAAACGATTCGCGATTTCTTAGCCCAGGTAGCCGTTCTAAAACGCCGCGATTATCGCTGCCTTGGATTGTACGGGAAAGGGATGACCACATGATGTTCGGCAGCGCTCGAAATGCTCATGCAACACGGAGACGAACGGCGTGGCAGGTCAACATCTCTGCCGGTCGAAGCAGTCGATGCATGGCCGGCTAAACGGAAACTGACCCGCTACTGAAAGCGGCGGATTAAACGAGTGCAACCGTCTACTTTGTTCGGACTGGCAGGACTAGCCCAAAGACAGCCTCAGGAATGCGCTCCTCATGATCCAGATTCTCGGCGACGAGAACCAAGTCACCTTGGGTGCAGATGAGTATGGAGCCCTCTTCGCTGGTCCAGGTGTGGCTGCCGGTAAGAGTTTCGTTGGCCGCATCCGGATGAGCGCCTTCAACCACTACTTCAACAGTTTTCTGGTATCGCTTCGTCAATCCACGCGCGTAGATCGCGGCGAACTCCGCAGCCTTCTCCGCGCTGGACCAGCGCGACACGTAGAGCAAGCCGAGCGGCGCGGCCCGCACGGCATAGTAATACCCGCCGCGCCAGCCGGGATAGACTTTCAACGCCGCCACTGGACTGGCTAGTTCCCCCACCAGCATGGCGGTATCAAACTCGCCGAAACCGCCCGCGTCCACGAGTTCGTAATCCTTAAACAAATGCTTGAAGTTGGGCACGGGCATGGCGGGCAGATTCTCGCCGGAAAGAAAGGTTTCCGGCTCCATGATTTGACGGGTGGTCACCGGCGGATTCTCGAACAACTTATTGACGCCGGCTTTACCGCGCTTCGCAACCACTTCCCCCACGAAACCCAAGCCATAGCGGTAGGGGAACGTCAGGGCTTCCTTCAGGAATAGCGGCGCCTTCTGGAACTGCACGGAGTCCGGCGTTCCTACCAACATGGTTTCCCGCATGGCCTCGACAATTTGCGGCGAGGTCGCCATCGTCATCCCGGCGGGAATCAACTGATAGTCGATCAGCGCGACCGTAGCTTGCCCTTCGACAACCGCTTGCCTCGCCTCGGCGGCTTCATCCTGCTCGAATAGCTTTCATCCACTTCTGCAGGTCGAAACTCTGGTCCTGGAGTGCATGAGTGAGTTCATGGGCGAGAACAGGTTTCTGTTGCTCGGCGTCGACCCAGTCGAGCAGATTCACGGTCTTGGTGGAAGGGTCGTAGTAGCCGGCGATTTGTTCACGCAGCAATCCGATCAGAAACGGCCGCAGGTCAAAGTCACGGGGGATGAGACCGAACTTCTTCAGTACGGCCTCGCTGCGGCGAAAGCGCTGCGAGTCTTCGTCCTCGTCCATGTGTTTGCTGAGGTACGCGACCACCTCATCACGGCTGACCAGGCGGCGTTTGACCGTTTCGCGTTGGGGTAATTCCGTTTCGGTGGCGGCGAATTTGAGAATGTCGTCGACGGAGCGGAAGAGTTCGGCCGCCTGGTCGGTGGAGATCTTGTGTTCGGAGGAGGTCGGGGGCGCGGCGGTCTGCGCGCTCGCCAGGCGCGTGGCGAAGGCTACACCCAACAGAACCGCCATGCTCAACAACAGCGCGCTGGAAGCGCGTTTTGGCACTCGGCGGGGTGTCATTTGCGGGCGCTCGGCTGAGACGGTATTTGGAGATTCACAGGATTCGGGCATTCGCTGTCTCGGCTATAATCGAGTGTACCGATGTTAACTGATCTACAGAGCGGCGCTTCGGAAAGCGATGCTCCGGAGCTACGTGCTGCCTTGCCGGATCATCCGAGATTGGCAGCGGACGACACTTGCGCCAGCGCCGAATTGCGGAGCCTGATCACCGGTTGCGGCGTTTATATCCTGGCCGACCGCGGCAAGATTCTGATCACCGGCGAGGACCGCACGCGCTGGCTGAACGGGATGGTCACCAACAACGTGCGGGATCTGGCCGCTGATCACGGCGTGTATGCCTTTTTGCTCAATCCGCAGGGGCGAATTCAAGGCGATCTTTATGCTTTCAATCGGGGCGCGGATATCCTGCTCGATGTGGATCGCGGGCAGGCTGCGAACCTGCTGGCCGTGTTCGATCACTACATTGTGATGGACGACGTGCTGATCGAAGACGCGACGAATCAGCTTGCAGCAATTGGCCTGCAAGGGCCTAAGGCGCGGATGGTTTTGGAAGCGAGCGGCATCGCGGTGCCTGAACTCGAGCAGCTGCAAATCGCCAGCCTCACGTGGCGCGGCTCCGGGGTTACGTTGGTCCGTGCTGAGGCGTGGAAGGGCGAGGCGTATGAGATCTGGCTGGAGCCGGAACAGGTTGCGGCTGCGCTCGAAGCCCTCCGGCAAGCCGGGGCAACTTCCGTTGGCGCGGCGGCACAGCGGCTGTTTCGCATGGCAGCGGGAATTCCGCTGTTTGGCGAAGATATCCGCGAGCGCGATCTGCCGCAGGAAACCGGCCAGGAACGAGCGTTGCACTTCGCCAAAGGTTGTTACGTGGGCCAGGAAATTGTGGAACGCATCCGGTCGCGCGGCCAGGTGCATCGTGTCTTTTCGGGTTTCGAGCTGACCGCCCCGTGCGGGGCCGGAGACAAGATCGAGGCCGAAGGCAAGGAAGTAGGCGAAATCACGAGTACGGCTAACTTTCCCGCGCCGGATGGCAACCGCAGGATCGCGCTCGGCTACCTGCGACGCGAAGCCTTCACGAAAGCACTCACTGTTCACGGCGCGCCGGTGCATCGGCGCGAACTTCCATTTCAAGAACTTTTGCAACCCTGAGAGTCCTCCATGGCAAAGAGAAAAGAAGAAGAGAGCTTCACAGTATCGGACCGGCGGCTGTTTTCCACAGATGGCGAGTTGCGCGCCGAAGCGGACAACGCTGCGGACAACGCCGCCGACAACGCTAAAGACAAAATCGGAGAGAACCAAGTATCGCGGATCGCCGGCGAATCACAACCCGGCACGATTCCTGGAATCGGGACCGCGGAAGCGGTTGCGGAGCCGCTGGCCGACGTACCCCCTCCCCCATCCGCCGAGGAGCAGAGCGCTCAAGCCGCCGCCTACCAGCAGACCAACCGCTCGATGGACGAGGCTATCGGCAAAGAGATGGGGCCTGGTGTTGCGGATTTGGAAGTTACTTTCGAACGCTTTCTGGGTTCGCTCTACATGACTTCGCTCATGCAGCTTGGCTTGGCGCACGAACCCAACGGCCAGCCCCGGCTGGATATCATCAGCGCGCGGCAAACCATCGATACCATCGGGCTGCTGGCGGAAAAAACCAAAGGCAACCTCAGCCCCGCCGAGCAAAACTTCCTGCAGAACGCGCTCTACGAGCTGCGAATGGCGTATTTGGAAGTGACTAACGCTCTGGCGCGCGGACCGAGGGCGGAAGCATCCGGTCCGGGAGTCGTGGGACCAGGCCCTGTCGGATCAGGCCCGCGGGTCCGTTAAGACCGCGGAATGAAGGCGACGCTCACCGTCCTCGGCAGCGGCACCTCCATGGGCGTACCTACAATCGGCTGCGAGTGCGCTGTGTGTCACTCGCCGGATCCGCGCGACCGCCGCACCCGTCCGTCCGTGCTCATCGAATACGGCGGCAATTTTGTTCTGATCGACACCACGCCCGACTTCCGCGAGCAGGCCTTGCGGGAAAACATTCGCAAGATCGACGCCGTGCTCTACACTCACGCCCACGCCGACCACGTCCTCGGCCTCGATGATCTGCGCCCGCTGAGCTACCTCCGCCCCAACAAGATTCCGCTCTACGCGCGTGCCGATCACGCCGCGCTCATTCAGACCATGTTCCGTTATGCTTTTGATGCGGTATACAAGCACGGCGGGCTGCCGCAAGTGGAGTTGAAGCCTCTGGAGGGCCCTCTGAATTTGTTTGGCGCGACGTTCGAGCCGATTCCCGTTCTGCACGGGGATGTGGAAATTTGGGGCTTTCGGTTTGGCTCGGCCGCATACCTGACCGACTTTTCGGAGATTCCTGAGAGTTCGCTGCGGAAGTTGAGCGGTCTCGATGTTTTGTTTCTGGATGCTCTGCGCCACACGCCTCATCCCACGCATTCCACGGTTGCAAACTCTTTGCGCATCGCAGAGCGGCTGCAGGCACGGAGAACGTTCTTCACCCACATTTGCCACGACTTGCCGCATGAGGAAACGAATCGGAGCTTGCCGCCACAGGTGCAGTTAGCCTACGACGGCTTGAAGCTGGAGTTGGAAATCTAGATGCAGGTCTTTCGCCAGCTCAGCGAGATTCCGCCAGGATTTGGTCCCGCGATTGTCAGCGTGGGCAACTTTGACGGCATCCATCGCGCGCATCGCCACATGCTGGAACAAATCGTGCGGCGGGCCCGCGAACGCCATGCCCAGTCGGTAGCGGTCACCTTCAATCCGCACCCAGCGCGGTTCCTGCGCCCGGAATCCAACCTCAAACTGCTAACGCCGGAACCGGAAAAGCTGCGCCTGTTTGCCGCCACCGGCCTCGATGCCGTGCTGTTGCTTCCCTTCAATGAGGCGATGCGGCTCACAACGGCTCACGATTTCGCGCTCAAGATCCTGCGTGATGCCTTGCACACCTGCGAAATCCACGAAGGCTTCAATTTCCGTTTTGGCAACAAGGGCGCAGGGGACATCCGCACCCTTGCCGAATTCGGGCGTGAGTTTGGCTTCGAGGTATTTTCGTATCCGGAAATGCGGCTGCGCGGGCTGGAGGTCTCCAGCAGCGCCATCCGCCGGCTACTGGGCGAGGGAAAGGTCCACCTGGCGCGTCACTTGCTCGGCCGCGTTTTCAGCTTGCTCTCCTCCCCGGCACAGGGACGCGGATATGGGTCGAAATATACGGTCCCGACCATCAACCTCGCCCCTTACGCTGAACTCATTCCGCAGAACGGCGTCTATGTATCGCGGACGCGCGTAGGAGAGGAACTCTTCGATTCCGTCACCAACATCGGAAATCGCCCCACCTTCGGCGCCGAGTCTTTCGCCATCGAAACCCATTTACTGGATTTTCATCCCGTTGATTTGAGCGAAGATACGGAGGTGGAAGTATTTTTCCTGCGGCGGCTGCGGGCGGAAATCAAGTTTTCCTCGCTCGAAGCGCTGCGCGAACAGATTGGGAATGATGTTCGCGCAGCGAAGCGTTATCAGAGGTTGCGGGTGGTTTTTGGGCGTGGCTCGGCGTAAAACCTTGGCTGCGCTTCAACCTTACCTCAGCGCCTAAAGGCGTCTCACCGCGCTTATATATTGCAGCGCTGAAGCGCTGCTCCACCCAAAAGCTCGATCGATAAAGTGTTTGTTGTTCCCAGAGCCAAGGCAGATCCCTCCCGTTGGTCGGGATGACAAACCTTTTGGTTGTCGGCGGTGTGGAGGGTATTACTCGATCGGTTCCACCAGCAGCGCTGCCGGGCCGGCGCGGTCGGGTAATTGGGCGAAGACAATTGCGCCCAGCACCAGAACTATCCCAACCACTTGCGTTGCGTTCAGACGCTCACCGAGGAAAATCGCGGCAATCAGGATGGAGAACACGGGTTCCAGGCAGCTCGTGACCACCGCCCGCGTGGGTTCCAAATGCTGCAAGCCGGCGAAATAGCACGAAAACGGGCCTAGCATCGAGATCAAGGAGAAGACGGCAAGAAACAGGAACTGCGGCCCGGAGTAACCGGCGGCCACGATTTTCCAAGGCGGATTCACCACCATCCAAAACACCGACGCGGTCAGCACCGCCCATAACAGGATCTTCCAGCGGTCGTACCGGGTCAGAACATCATGCACGGCAATGTTGTAGTAGCTGAATGAAAACGCCGCCAGGAGGGCCGCGCCCACGCCGATGGCATCCAGGCGCAAAGCGTTGCCGTGTACCAGATCAATGGCTAGGGCGATGCCAACGATGGCCAGCCCGACCGCACCAATACGCCGTAGTGTCGGCTTTTGCAACCCGCGGCCGACCATGTACAACAGCACCCACACCGGCGCCGTATATTGCACGATGATCGCGGTGGCTACGTTGGTCCTCTGGATGGCGAGATAATAGAAATAGTTTGAGGCCGCCATGCCGAGCGTGCCGATGAAGATCATCATAACCAGGTCCCGGCGCGGCAAGAGCAGAGAGCGGACTCCGCGGCGCGCGATCAGAATGGTTAACAGCACCAGGCAGGAAAACGTAACCCTGCCCTGCGCGATTACAAGCGGATTGATCGCGCCAACCACTCCTCCGCCAATGCGAAGTCTGCCGGTAAATACGGCGCGGCCCAGGCTCGCGGCAATTCCCCATTGCAGGGTGGCCAGGGCGATGTAGAAAAATCCGCGAAGTGGATGGCGTTGGGTAGGCAAGATTTATTTTGAGGAAATGAATCGACCCTGTGCTATCGGCCTAGCAGTTGATCCAGCCGGCCGGGATCAAATCCGATCATAACCTCTTCGCGCTCCGGCGGCCCAATCACCAGAGTTGGCGTGGAGCGGCTCTTGTACTTTTGCGTCAAGTCCTGCACTGCGGCGGGGTCGCGGGAGACATCCCGATCTTCAAACACGATCCCTCTCTCCGAGAGGAATGCCGTAACCGCGTGGCAGGGCGGTCAGCCAGGTTGTGTGAAAATGACGACTCTCGGTTGGCCAGTTTTACCTTGTTCCATGACTCCTTGGATGACCCGAACTCCAGCCTCGGCGCGCAATCTTACTCATACATACTCGATTGTAAATGTAATGGCAGCTGTCTTCTCCAACATGGCGGAAACCGAGCAGTACTTCTCTTTGGACAGGCGTACCGCGTCCTCCATCGCCTTTTTGGAGACGTTGCCGCGGACCTTATAGACGAGGCGAATGGCCGTATAGACCCTGGGTGGTTCGTGGGCTTGGTCGGCTTCAGCGTGAACTTCGAGCGCGGTGAAAGGCTCGCGCTTTTTGTGGAGGATGCTGACGACATCCGTGGCAGTGCATCCGCACAGGCCGATCAGCACCAGTTCCATGGGACTGCTGGCGCTCTTTTCCGTAGATGCCGCATCCATAACGATGGAATGCCGGCTCCCCGCAATTCCCACAAATCTCGAATTATCCGTCCAAACTGCGTTCGCGGAAATCACGGCAAGAAGCCTCCTGGAGAATCAAGCATGCGTCGGTGGATACAACCCGCGATTTATGTCAGCGCAGGTTGTCCGTCACCGGCTCGGGATGAATCAGCACGCGAAACAACTGCGGCGCCGCCTGTTTCAGGCGGATTTCGAGTTCTGTCTGCACGTCATGCACCCGCGAGAGCTGCATTCCGTCGGGCAGCGTGCAATGGCAGGAAAGATACAGCCGGTTGCGCACGCGGCGGATCTTCACATCGTGCATGTCGATGATTTCCGGAAACCCGGCGGCGATGGCCTTGAACTTCTTGACTAAAGCAACGTCTTCGACTTGTTCCTCGCCCGGTTCAATCGTCGAAGGTTCGCTTTCAATGTGGGTCAGAATCGTGGAGATTTCAGGCACTTCCGCGCGAATCTCGGATTCCAGTTGCGTCACGCGGTCGTGCGCCTCCTTCAGCACGTAATTCTCATCGAGTTCCAGATGCTGCTCCACATGCAACCGCCCGTGCAACTTCTGGACGCTCACGTCGTGAACGTTGACGTTGTGCCGGGTAGCCACGGCGCGGACGCGGTCGAAAATGCTTTCATCCATCTGCGGACGGGCCAGCGAGTGGACCATCACGTCGGAGTTGGGCAGCAGCTTCTGCACAGCCGAGGTAACCGCGCTGACAATCTGTTCCGATCTCTGAAACGTTACCACACGAGGAAGAGCGACAGAGAGGTCGGCGAAATACCGGTTTCCCGCCCGGCGGATGCGAACGCGGTCCACCTCAACCACACCTTCAACGCCGGTTACAGCGTTAATGATTCCAGCGCGCACGCCAAGCGGGGCCGCGTCCAGCAGGGCGTCCACGGTGCGCCGCGCCAGCCGCCAGCTCACCCAGATCACCACCCCCGCTACGCATAGCGCAGCGATCGGATCGGCATCCCTCAACCATCCAATCCCAGTCCGCCGGCCCATTGCCACCAGAGCCAGTCCCAGGATGACCACGGAGCTTGACCAGATGTCGGTACTGAAATGCAGGGCATCCGCTTCCAGAGCCTGGCTGTCATACTTGGCCGCAATCCTCCCCAGAGCGCGCGACCGCCAGAAATCTACACCAATAGACAGGAACATGACCGCAAACGCCGCCACGGAAGGCTCAATCTCCACGCTGTGGAAGAACAGGCGGTGCTGCGCTTCGTAGATGATCCAAACGCACGTCAGCAGCAACAGGAACGTCTCAATGAATGCGGAAAAATTTTCGACCTTGCCGTGGCCGTACTGGTGCTCGGCATCTGCTGGCTTGTCGGAAACGCGGACCGAGAAATAGGTGACCAAAGCGGCCACCAGATCGAGTCCGGAATGCGCCGCCTCAGACAATATCCCCAACGACCCCGTGGTGAACCCCACCAAAACCTTTAACGACGTGATCGCCAGCGCCGCCAAAACCGAACTCCCGGCCACGGAACGCTTCTCGGAGCGCATTTTCCAGCGCAGAACCTGGGTCTCGGTCTCTGGCTCGGTCTGGGGCTCTATCTGGGGCTCGGTGTGGGGCTCGGTCATGGGCGTGGGTTCGATTATCGCCTCTCCCTGCCTCCCCGCCAAGTTGCACCTGCGCAACGCCGTAAATACCCCATATGCTACGATGAATGCCGGTCATCTATTTGGAGGAAGTGCTTCGTGATTCTTCGTCATTTTTTCGCCGTAATCCTGTCCTGCTCCATGGTGTTCGGGCAGGCGTTCGGGCAGGCCACCAGCCCCGCGGCACCAGCCCCGCCCGCAGCGGCCGCCACTGCCAGCACAGCCACGCCTGCCCCTCTGCTTGCGGATACGCCCGTGGTTACCATCAAGGGCGTTTGCGACCCGCCAGCCGCCGACTGCACGACCGTCATTACCCGAGCGGAGTTTGAAGGCATCATCCAGGCCTTCCAGCCGCAAATGAAGCTCTCCCAGCAGCGCCAGGTCGGCACCAGCTATGGGCAGCTCCTAACGATGGCCGCCGAAGCTAAGAAACGCGGCTTGGATAAGTCCGCGCGCGTGCAAGTCCGCACCCGTATCGCCGTCATGCAGGCCCTGGCAGGTGAGCTCCGGGACAACATGCAAGAGGAAGCCGGTAAGGTCTCCGACGCCGACGCCGAAAAGTATTATTCCGACCACAAAAGCAACTATGAGCAGGCTGACGTGGAGCGGCTGATCATTCCGCGCACCCCGCTACCGGCAGACAAGGATGCGGACAAGGACAACGACAAGGCAGAGGCCAAAACCGCAACCACGAAACCGACAGCAAGCGCCAAGGCTGGATCCGCCAAGTCGGCTACTAAAGCCACCACTGCCAAGGCGGCGGCGAAACCCAAGACCGCCGGCGTCACCGACGAAGCCGGTATGACCGCGCTGGCCGACAAGCTCCGCGCCCGCGCCGCCGCTGGCGAGGACTTTGCCAAGCTCCAGGCTGAAGCTTTTGCCGCCGCCAACATTAAGGGCGCTCCCGTCGACACGAAAGTTCCTAAGGCCACCCGCGCCACCCTGCCGCCCAAAGTGTTCGACCTCAAGAGCGGCGAGGTCTCGGAACTGATTCCCGACACCCGAGCTTTCTTCGTCTACAAGATGGGGACGAAAACGACGACCTCCCTGGACGATGCTAAGAGCGACGTAAAGACAGCGATCAAAAACGAGCGCATGCAGGAGGCACAGAAGGCAGTTTCCGAAATCGGCACGACGACCTTGAACGACGCTTATTTCGGACCGCCCGAGCCGACACCCGCCCCGGGTGGGCCGGGCCGTCAGCCTCAATCCGCTCCTCCCTCTAACTGAGGGCGCTAACCCGGGAAATGAGCGATACCAGACCGTCGATTGTCGTAACCGGGGCAGCCGGCAACCTGGGCCGCCGGCTGCTCCCGCTTCTCGCAGAGTACTCGGTCACAGCCGTGGATCTAGCTCCGCCGGAAAGCACCGTGGCCCAGTTCGTCAGCCTCGATCTGGGCAAGGAAGAGTCCTGCCGCGAGCTGTTTCATCTGTTCCAGCAGGTCCGTCCTTCAGCGGTGGTCCACCTTGCCTTCGTTCTGGACCCGGTCCGCGCGGGCGTCCTGGACGTTGACCGCATGTGGCAAATCAACGTAGCCGGCACGGCGCGTGTGCTGGAAGCCGTTTCGGAGACCAACCGCAACGGCTATAACACCATCCGTAAGTTCGTCCACCTGAGCAGCGTCGCCGCCTACGGTCCCGAGCTGCCCCGCCCTGCCACCGAGAACTCCCGTCTCGGCGCCCACACCTTGCCTTATGCCATTCACAAGCTGGAAGCGGACCAGGTGGTGCAGACCTGGGCCCCTTCGCTAGCGCAGTCCAGCGTATATCTTCTGCGTCCCCATATCTTTACCGGTGCTTCCGTCGACAATTACATGGTCGGCGCATTCCGGGGCACACCCAACGGAAAGGGACGCTGGGCGGAGAAGCTTCGCGCCAAGGGCAAGCGCCTGCCTTGCATGCTTCCCCGCAACCCGCGGTTCCTGGAGAAGAAGATTCAGTTCATTCATGTGGATGACATGGCCCGCCTGATTGCCCACATTGCGGGCCTTACCGAGCCGGAAACGCAACGGCTCAACATCCTCAACGTGGCGGGCCGCGGCCCCGCCCTTACCTATGGCCGCTGTGTGGAGTTAGCCCAGGCCAAGTTGCTCCGCATGCCCGGAGTGTGGTCCTGCCGCATGGTTCTCGAGACCCTCTGGCGCTTAGGCATTTCGGCCATTCCGCCCGAAGCGCTTCCCTATATGACCGGCGAGTACACCATGGATACCAGCCATTTGCAGACATGGCTCGGGCCGAAGTACCAAGAAATCATTCAATACACAATCGAGGACGCGTTTCGGGATACGTTCCAAGCAACGAACTAACCGCGGGCGGCTGTGCCTACTTCTTTCCCCAAAACAGGCCCGCAATCCCAAACGTATACGGCGTCCAGCCCGCCTCGGAAAACCCAGCAGCCCGCATCCGCTCCAGCATTTCCGGAGGCTTGGGAAAACGCTCCACCGAGCTTGGCAAGTACGAATAAGGCCCTCGAACCCCAGACAGCGCCGTTCCGATTTTCGGCAACACGTGACGAAAATACACCCGGTACACGGCCCCCAGCACGCCTTCGGGCTCGCTGCACTCCAGAATGCCGCATTCTCCGCCGGGCCGCAGCACGCGCAGAATTTCCCGCAGCCCATCGTCGTAACTTGCTAAATTCCGAAAACCGAACGCCGAAGTCACCAGCCCAAAGGCATCATCCACAAACGGCAATTGCAGCGCGTCGGCTTCGACCCAGCTCGGCGTCCTGGCTGCGCGATCGGTCATTTCAGAAGACTTGAGAACCGCCCGATGCAACATGGGATGCGCGAAATCCGCCCCCACAATCCTCGCTCCTCCCCGCGCCCGGCGCTGCAAGGCAAACGCCATATCGCCTGTCCCGCAACATAAATCCAGCACCCGCGCGCCGCCGTCCGCCAGGATCGCGTCAAACCTTCGCGCCGCACGCCACCACCACAGGCGGTCCACATTCATGGAGAGAACATGGTTGAGCAGATCGTAGCGCGGCGCGATCTCGCTGAACATTTGGCGCACCGCCTGCGCGGCAGCCTGAGGATTCCCGGCTCCCTCCGGGCTCGCACCCTGCGTGCGTTCTTGCGCGGCTCGCTCTTCCTGGGCGTTCACCATTTGTACATTCGCCATCACTGCCTCACTGAAATCCGCCGCACCTGTTCCACGGCTTCCAGTGCAACGCTCTCCGGAATTCCAGCGACCACTTCAACGGCCCCAATCCTCTTCGGCAGAATGAAGTGGACCTTTCCTCCGCGCGCTTTCTTGTCCGACCCGAGCCGCGCCACCACTCGTTTCGCCGACGCGTTCACCCGTGGCAACTTTCCCAGGCTCAGAATTGCGCCCTTCACCCGCTCCGCATCCGCGGCCTTCATCGTACCCACCGCTTGAGCAATGTGGACTGCCGCAATCATTCCCCACGCCACCGCCTCCCCGTGGAGAAACTGGCGGTACCGCGTCTCTGCCTCCAGCGCATGGCCGATCGTGTGCCCAAAATTCAGGTTCCGGCGCACGCCGTTTTCCCTTTCGTCCGCCGAGACCACTTTGGCCTTCAGCTTGACCGACGCTGCAATCACGGAATCCAATGCTGCGCCTTCCCGTCGCAGAATTGCGGCCCGATTCTCTTCCATGAAACGAAACAGTCCGCCATCTCCAATCACGCCACACTTGACGGATTCATAAAGGCCGGCGCGAAACTCGCGCTCCGGCAGCGTGCCCAGCACCTCGGAATCAATCAGCACCGCCAGTGGCTGATGAAACGCTCCGGCTAGATTTTTGCCGGCCCGCAGATTCACGCCCGTCTTTCCTCCCACCGATGCATCGACTTGCGCAAGAAGGGTCGTGGGAATCTGCACCAAGTCGATCCCGCGCATGTAGACCGCGGCCAGGAAGCCCGCCACATCTCCAACCACACCACCCCCAAGCGCAATCACCGCGCTGTCGCGATCCGCTCTCAGAACAACCATGCGTTCCGCCAGCGATTCCAGCGTGCGAAACTTCTTGTGCGGCTCGCCATCGCCCATTTCCAGAAATTCCGTCCGCAGTCCCGCCTGCGTCAAAGATGCATGCAGGGGGGCGCCCCACAATCGGCGCACCTGCGGCACCGTTACCACAAAGCAGCGCCGCTGTTTCCCGAGCAACCGGGCCAGCACGCGGCCCGAACGCTGCAGCAACCCGCGTTCCAGCAGGATGTCATAGCGCCGCGGTGCGACCTTCACCTGGATTCTTTGCATCACCTTCATCATAACCGAGCCGCCACACCGGCCAGAGTCTCCGCACCTGCGTGATACCATTTGCCCAACAATGAAGCCAGCATCGAAGGAAGCGGATTTTCTCGTGATTGGAGCGGGAATTGCCGGCTTGCGCGCCGCCATCGAACTGGCGCAGGCGGGCCGCGTCCGCGTGCTGGCCAAGCGGCAAGTCACGGAGTCCAATACGCAATACGCTCAGGGAGGCATCGCCGCTGCCCTCAGCGATGAAGACGAAATCAGCCTGCACCTCCAGGACACGCTCAACGCCGGTGATGGCCTGGTTGACCCGGAAGCCGCTCGCGTTCTCGTCGCGGAAGGCCCCGAACGCATCGAGGAACTCATCCGCTGGGGGACCGAATTCGATCGCGAAGGCACCAAACTCGTCTTTGCGCGCGAGGGAGCCCACAGCCGCAATCGCGTCCTCCACGCCCACGGCGATTCCACCGGACGCGAGATTCAGCGCGCCCTCTATGCCAAAGCCAAGGCGCTGAAGAATATTTCGGTTGAGGAATTCGAATTCAGCATCGACCTGCTGACCGAAGGAGACCGCGTCTCCGGCGTCACGCTGCTCAATGAATCCGGCTGCCTGGAGGAGGTCCGGGTATCGGCGGTATGCCTCGCCACCGGGGGCCTGGGGCAGTTGTATCGTGACACGACTAATCCTCGGGTCGCTACCGGGGATGGCGTCGCCATGGCGTTTCGCGCCGGAGCTGAAATTGCCGACATGGAGTTCATCCAGTTCCACCCCACCGCCTTGTTCCTGGAAAATGCCCCGCGCTTTCTCCTGACCGAAGCCCTGCGCGGCGAGGGCGCCCACCTGCGCAACGACCAGTTGCATCGCTTCATGTCCAAGTACCACGACATGGCGGAACTGGCTCCCCGCGATGTAGTTGCCAGAGCTATTGTTCACGAACTGGAAACCAGTGCCGCGAAAGTTCCAACCGTCTACCTCGACCTCACGCATTTGGATCCGGAAGCCATTCGCAAGCGCTTCCCCCGCGTGCATGCCACCTGCCTGCTTTACAACATCGATATCACCACTGATCTGATCCCGATACGTCCGGCGGCGCACTATGCCATGGGCGGCGTGCGCACTGGCCTGGACGGCCGATCGTCTCTCGCCGGCCTCTATGCTGCCGGGGAGGTTGCTTCCACCGGCGTGCACGGCGCCAATCGCCTGGCCAGCAATTCGCTGCTGGAGGGCCTGGTGTTTGGCGCTCGCGCGGGTCATGCGGCTTGCGCCGAATTGCGCCCGGGGACCGCGAAATCATCGTCCGCAAAAACGAACCCGGGTGCTGTATCCGCAACGGACCTCGACGCCGCCTCGATGCGCTCCGTGCAAGAGACGATGACGCGGCACGTCGGAATTGTTCGCGACGGGGACGGATTGCGGGCCGCCCTGCAGCGTCTCGCCGAGATAGGCTCCGCCATCGCGCATCCCAGCAGCAGCGCCGGCTATGAGGCCCGGAATCTCCAGCAGGTCGGCACACTCGTCACGCGCTCTGCCCTCGCCCGTGAAGAAAGCCGCGGCGGCCACTACCGCAGCGACTACCCCACCCGCGACGATGCCCATTTCCTCAAGCACACTCTCATTCGCGGCGAGGAGCTGCACTTCAATTAATCGTGCCATCTTGAGTGACTTTTTCCCGCCCCGCGTATCTAATACCTACAGTGAGTAGATTTCGGCTGCAAGTTGTCGCGTTTTTTTTGATCGCCTGCGGAGCGATTGCGTTCGTGGAGGTCCATTTCTGTTTTCCGCAATCCACAGCGGGAGCCGCTACTTCGGAACCTTGCTCTGGACCCCACCCCGGGGTGCCGGGGCCGGCTCCCGCGCCTCACCAGTGTTGCGTGGCGGGCCACAGCGTAGCCTTCCCGCCGAGTACCTACAGGGTCGCCAGTTTAACCCTTCAGTTTTCGCCTCTCCCGCTTGTTGCTCCCATGGGCAGCACGCGCTTCAGTGTCCTCCTTGCCTCTCTCCCCCTCCCGCGCGGAGTTCCCTTCGATAACGTGCCTCTTCGCGTCTAGGCCGAGAACTCGCCTAGCTTTCAGGGAAAGTTCTCAATGTTTCACGCCTAAACCCGAGGAGGAACCGTGCGCAGTATTTTCCTTTCGCTGATCGTTGCTGCCATCATCCAGCCGTGCCTTGCCCAATATCCCCATCGGGGAATGGACATGCCCGGCATGAGCGACAACGGCATGACGAATCACGATGACCACGCCATGCACATGCAACCGCAATCTCTGATGGAGTTGCTCGAGCAGCACTCCACCGCCGGCACCGACGCCCAACCCATTTCCATCCCCACCGAAATGCTGATGACGCAAAAGGGCTCGTGGACCTTCATGTTCCACGGCGAGGCCTTTCTCGCCGACATCCAGCAAACTGGACCGCGCGGGCGCGACAAACTCTTTTCCACCAACTGGATCATGCCCATGGCCCAACGAAAACTCGGCCACGGCACGCTCACCTTGCGCACCATGCTCAGCCTGGAACCCGCCACCATCTCCCGGCGCCGCTATCCCGAACTCTTTCAGCAAGGCGAAACGGCATATGGCCGTCCCATTGCCGACGGCCAACACCCTCATGATCTATTTATGGAACTCTCCGCCCTGTACGATTACCGGCTCACGGAAAAGACGCTTCTCTCTTTTTACTATGCCCCCATGGGCGATCCGGCGATGGGCCCTGTCGCCTATCCGCATCGCGCCTCGGCGTCGGAGAACCCTCTGGCTCCCCTCGGCCATCATCTCCAGGACTCCACCCACATTGCCAGCAACGTCGTCACTCTAGGCCTTACTTACCGCAACGTGCGCGTCGAAGCTTCTGGCTTCCACGGCCGCGAGCCCGACGAGCATCGCTGGAATATCGACCCCGGCAAGCTCGACTCCTGGGCCACGCGCTTCACCCTGGCGCCAGGCGCGAACTGGACTCTCCAATACTCCATCGCCCAACTGCACAGCCCGGAAGCAGCCGCTCCCGAGGACAACGTTCGCCGCATGACCGCGTCAGTCATGCACAACCGCCCGCTTCACCGCGGAAACTGGTCTTCCCTAGTGTTATGGGGACGCAACCAGAGCCTGCTGGACGGCAACGTGGGCAACAGCTACCTGCTGGAATCAACTTTGAAGTTCCTGTCCCGGAATACAGCCTGGACCCGCATCGAGAGTGCAGACCGCACAAATGAACTCTTGCTCGGCGAGAACCCGCTTCCACCTGGCTTCAGCGAAAGATACTTCGCGCGAGTCCAGGCTTACACCGCTGGGTACGACCGTGAAGTCGGCCATATCCCCCACCTCTCAACCGCCCTGGGAGGTCAGTTCACCTGGTACGGAGTGCCGGAAGCCCTCCGGCCAACGTACGGCTCCCATCCAGTTGGCGCGATTCTGTTCCTGCGTCTGCGGATTCAATAGGGTTCACTGTACGGAACAGCTATCTGCCCGCCGCCAACCGCGCCACCGGGGCCGCCACCGTCAGTGCTTCATAGTGCGCACGCTTGGCAAAATACATTCTGTGGTCGGCGTGCGCCAGCAATTGCTCGGCGTCCGCCCCATCGTCCGGGAACACCGCGACGCCGACGCTGAGGGAAATCTGCTCCCGCCCGCAGACCGCCCGCCCAGCCTCAACAACCATTGCGTTGAACAGCGCCGTCTTTTCTTGCGCCGCTGACGGGGTGATGCTGGGCACGACGACCACAAATTCGTCGCCCCCCATTCTCGCCACGTAGTCGTACTCGCGGCAAACATCTTTAATACTTTGCGCGAACATCCGCAGCAACCGGTCGCCCTCCAGGTGCCCAAAGCTGTCGTTCACCTGCTTGAATCCGTTGATGTCGCACACCATAATCGCCAGATTCTCCCCGGCGCGGTCACAGCGCGAGATCTCCCGGTCCAGATGCAGAAACAGCGAGCGCGCATTGGGCAATCCCGTCAAGTAGTCCGTTGTCGCCGAGTCTTCGGCCTGCTGATACTTCACCGCGTTCTCCACCGACAGCGCGAGTTTGGAACTGATGGCCTGCAGAATGCGCAGGTGATCCGCACTGAACGAATCCTGTTCCACGCTGTACAGTGCCAGCACCCCAACCAATCCGTTCATGCCTTCCAGCGGCAACGCCAATGCCGAGCGCAGGGTCGTGAACCGGCCTTCTTCGCCCGTGTACCCCGGCTCGACAGCCGGATTGCCGTTGACAATCGGTTTCCGGTTCTGGGCCACCCACCCGCAAAGACCTTCGCCCATCGGCACTCTCAGTGACGAAAATAGCCGGAAATTATCCCCGCTCACATGAGCGGGGATAATGTCGTTCCCTCTTACCGTAAACGTAACGATGGAATCGTAAGGAATCAGTTTCCGCAGACGCACCGAGAGTACGGAGAGTGTTTCGTCCAAACTCAGCGATTTGCCTAAATCCTGGCTTAACTCAAACAGCATCTGCGCTTCCTGTCGCGCCGCCGCGATGGAGGTAAGGAAGTCGTTTTCATTACGCTGCGGCCGGCCCCCGTCCGTACGCTCAAACCCAGCCGCAGGCTGCAGCCCACGGTTTACAGGAAACTGCGTCGCGATCGGGCTCAGTGCGTCCTCAGGAATCGCGTTTGCTACTTTTTCTTCAAGCTCCGCGTACCGCCGCGACAGCACCTCGGCCACCTTCGGATCAAAGTGCTTTCCTGATTCCGCTACCATCATCCGCAGTGCCTCTTCGGTTGGAACCGCTTTGCGGTATTGCCTGTCGGAGGTCATGGCATCCATGAAATCCACAGCCGCTAAAATGCGCGCACCGATCGGGATCGCTTCGTCCTTCAGGCCGTCAGGGTAGCCAGATCCGTCCCATTTTTCATGATGCGAGCGCACAATGGGGGCGACAGCGTAGGGAAAGGCCACCCGTTCCAGAATCTCCGCTCCCACCACCGGATGAATCTTCATTTTCTCGAATTCTTCCGGCGTCAGGCGTCCCGGCTTGCTGATGATGTGTTCTGGAACAGCCAGCTTGCCAATGTCGTGGAGCAAAGCAGCGGCGCGCAGCGCCTCGAGTTCGTCGGGCTCCAGGCCCATTTCTTTGCCCACTTCCAGAGCAAATGTACGTACGCGGTTCAAGTGCTTGTGTGTGGTGTGATCCTTCGCATCAATCGCCAGAGCCAGGGCTTCAATGGTGCGCAAATGCAGCGCCGTCAACTCCTCGGCATGTCCTTTTTCCAGCTCCACGCGGCGTTTTTCGTCTTCCAGGCGCCCCAAATACAGGTGGTACGAGCGATAGATCCAATACACGACCGGCATCAGCAGCAGGGACAGCTCCCATCCAAATGCCTTGTTGACGAAAAACACCATGCCCACAACCGCGGCACCGGCCTGGTAATACGGAAACGACCAGAAGTAGCACTCCTCCCAGATACCACGGAACGACTTGCCTTCCGTGAGCACAACGATCGTCGTCACCAGCAGCGTATTGGCGAAGAAATACGCCGTCGCGGCCACGGCCAGCAGCAACGGAATCTTATGACCGAGGAAATGCCCGAGGCCGTGGTAGGCCCAATACGAAGCGACCACGACATTCGCCATCATGCTGAAAACGTTAAATACCATTTTTGCAACGCGATTCGGTTGCCACGGCGTCCACAGGCACTGCGCCAGACCTGCCGCACAGCCGATGAGCAGCGTCTCCGCCAGCGACATTTCCATCACGCCCAGCAGAACGAACAGGAAGTTTACCGACATCGTCCCGTCAATGCCGGGCAGGCGAACTTTCAGGCGCGACGCGAGAATCGCAATGAGCAGGTAGCTGAAGAAGCGGGAGGGATCATCGCTGTGGCAATGGGCAAAGGCGCGCACGGAAAAAGCAAGTCCGATCGCCGCCGTGACCGCGATGAAGAGTCTGGCTCGAAAAGGCATTTTTGGTCGTTCTGTTCCCATTAACCGCACACACTTCTGCTGCGGTTTTTGCCTAGCTAATACGAGTGTAGGTTCCCCCCCTGCCCCCCGCACTTTACTTTAGTAACATGGGACCCAGAGATCCTAAAAATGGTAAATCCATTATTTACATATAGTTACGAAAGCAATGACCGACCGGAGCGTTAGCTCCAGACTGCGTCGGTGCCAACTCCGCTCCTGGTAACCGACTGGCTTGGGTACCAAAGTCAACAATCTGTGACAAAGTTTTAATCTGGTTGTCACACTCCCGCAAAGTCGGCAAGGTAGACCGTTAACCATGCCTAGTTCAGAACTTGCAACGCCGGAAAGCAATCCGCGCTCTCCATTCGGTGTGCGCGAACTATTGGCCGCCTCTGGATTGATGGAAAAGTTTCTGCCTTTTGGCCAAGTTCATGACCTTTACGCGCGAGCGCGGGAGGCCAAGAACGGCAATCTCTTTGAGGCCCTTCTCGCGGAGATGAAGGTCCATGCCCCCCTCGCGGAGGCCGAGTTTTCGCGCATTCCGGCGACAGGAGCCGTTCTAGTCGTCTGCAACCGTCCCTTCGGAATTCTGGATGCCGCGATATTGGGCGCAGTGACTCGGCGCGTCCGTTCCGATGTGAGGATCCTAACCGACAACGTCCTTCGGGATATCGAAGGCCTGCAGGAGCATTGCGTTTACGTCGACCCGTTTGGCGCCAGAGAAGCTCGCCCGCAGAACGCGTCGGCTCTCTTGCGATGTGTGCGCTGGCTGCGCCAGGGTGGGCTGTTGGTAACCTTTCCCGCCACCGGCCTTCCGCAAATGCCGCTGCCGGGGGGACCAGCCGCCAACCCGGAGTGGGAGGCATCCGTGGCCCGGCTTGCGCGCCTGACGGGCGCGGCCACGCTCCCCGTTGCTTTCCAGGCAAAGAACAGTGCGGCGTCGCAAGCCCTCAGCATGATGCATCCCGGAATCGTTCACCCCAGTCTGCGTCCAGCGCTCCTGCTCAATGAGTTCCTGGCGCAAAAGGGACGCACCGTCCATCTGCGCGTGGGGCGCGCGATTCCCGCCAGCACCCGGCGGCCCATGGAAAGCGATGCGGAAGCTGCGCACTACTTGCGCTGGCGCACGTACCTGCTGGCGCATCGGGGCTCAGGCAAGAACCTGGCGTCGGTTTTGCGCCCCATGTTGCCCAAACAGAGACTGGAGCGGCTAACGCGGCCCGTCGCGCCCGAAGCTCTTATATCCGACATCGAGAATCTCCGGCCGGAACAAATTCTCGACGATAGTCGCGACTTTTCCGTATTTGCCGCGCGCGAGCACGAGATTCCCAACATCCTTCCCGAACTTGGGCGTTTGCGCGAGTTCACGTTCCGCGAAGCCGGCGAAGGCACGGGCCGCAGCACCGACCTCGACAGCTTCGATCGCTACTACACTCACATCGTTCTGTGGAGCAAGCAGAATCAAGAGCCCGTGGGCGCGTATCGCATCGGCAAAACCCAGGACATCCTTCCCCTCCGCGGCCTCCCCGGTTTGTACACCAGCACGCTGTTCCGGTTTGAGGAGCGCTTCTTTGAAAAGCTCGGTCCCGCCCTGGAGTTGGGCCGGTCGTTTGTCCGACCCGAATATCAGCGCCAGTACGCGCCGTTGCTGCTGCTGTGGAAGGGAATCGCCCGCTATGTGGCGCTGCACCCGGAAACTCCGGTGTTGTTTGGCGCTGTCAGCATCAGTGGACGCTACACGCGCGCCTCGCGGGAACTCATTGTCCGCTTCTTCGAATCCCGCAATTCGGCCGACAAACTCAGCCCGCTAGTCCGGCCGCGCCGCGTCTTTCGTCCCGGTCGCATCCGTTCCTGGGATTGCCGCTCGATTTGCCACGCTATGCAGGAGCTCGACCAGATCGCCGACCCGATCGCCGACCTGGAAACCGACGGCAAGGGCATTCCCATTCTCATCAAGCACTACAGCCGCCTCGGCGGCCGCCTGCTCGGGTTCAATGTAGACGCGAAGTTTTCCCACGTTCTCGACGGCCTGGTGGTCATGGACTTGCGCCACACTCAGCCTTCCTCTCTCGAACGCTACATGGGAAAATCAGGACTGGCCGCTTTCCGCCGTTATCATGGTTTGCCGGCGCTGCAGGACCAGTACTAGCCGGCCCAACATTACGAGGTTTCCGCTCATGCCTTCCGCTCTCAAGAAAAAAGCCCCTGCCTATCTCGACTCGACGCAGCAAATCACAGGGATAGCGCTCAGCGCGTGCCTCGTTGCCAAGGATGCCACTTACAACGTTCGCGACTTCATGCAGGGCGGCTCCAAGATGGCTCTGCTCGCTGTCCGCGATTGCGAGAAGGAACTTGACCGCATCGAGCGCCAGATTGACGACGAATTGCCCAAAGCCATCACCGAAGTGAGCGAAGACGAAGCCCGCCTGCTCCTAGCTTGTTTCCGTTTCACCATTGATCTCGAGCGCATCGGCGACCTTACCTGGAGCGTCGCTCACCGCCTCGAGCAGCTAACCGCGCGCCTGCCCCGCGAAGATGCTCGCGATCTGGTGGAAATGACAAATGTCATTGAAAGAATGCTCACTCAGGTCCACGCCGGATTCTTGAACCGCGATCTGGAGCTGGCGCAGTCTGTTCTGCAATTGGATGCCGAAGTCGATACCGCCTGCCGCTCCGTCTTCCGCAGGCACCTCGAAATCACGCCCCAGCGTGTGGGCCCGGATAGCACCAGCATCCTGCTCATGGCGCAAGCCTTCGAGCGCGCCGGCGATCACACCAAGAACCTCGCCGAGGAACTCTTCCATCTCGTCCGCGGACACAGCCAACTCCACGCCTCCAAACAACGCAAACGCATCGAATAGCCCCGTAATGCAGGAGCGAGCGGACCGTACGACTTGCTCTGCCTTTCTAGCGGTCCGCCGCCTGTTTCGACCACTTGTACAGAGACTCGAGGAACGGCTGCGACTCCTTCGGCGGTTCTAGCAATCCGGTAAGGGAAGTCTTGGTAGGAACCATTCGACCGTAGAACTCGCGTGTGCTGTCTTTGTCCTGCTTGACCACAGCGCCGTTCAGTGTCACCCCGGCAAAGAGTCCACGGGCGCGGGAGTAAGTGAGAATCTCGGCACGCATCTTCCAGTCGGTGTTGCCCTCGGCGTGACGGCCTACCGGCCCGGCAGCAGCGCTGGCATCCGCCCCCAACTGGAACTGGCTCTCCAGCAGGTTCTTCATCCCGTTCTTGTTCATGATGAGCATTATCAGGTCGATCGCCTGTCCGCCGATCTGGAAGCCGAAGCTACCCCCGCTCACTGTGAAGAAAGCGGGCGCGCTCCAGCCCTTCTCGGTGCGGCAACTGGCGATTCCGCGTCCGTAGCGGGCGCCCACGACGAAACCACCTTTCAGCAGCGACGGCACCACCGCGACGCACTCTGCCGATTTCAGGACCTCTTCGGGAATCGCCTTGTCAGCTGTGCCCATGATTTCGTCGAGCACAGTGGCAGCGGCCTGCACCCGCTCGGCTGCTTTGGTTTCCTCGGCCGCGAATGCTCCGCTACAGACGGCAAAAGTCATTATTACCAACAGAGTCTTTTTCATGACGGAATTACTCCTGGGTAGATACCGGGACAGGACTCGCACGTTTGAGCCTTGCCTGAGCTGATGCAATTGTAGGTTATTTAAGAGCTTAGAGCGTTCAAAGCCGTCGCTGGTTGCAGGCTTTGGGGTTTACTTTGGGGGTTCGGTCGGAAACCGGCCTAGACAAACAAATAACAAAAAAATCGGGGCTGAATCCGGCGACTTGATGTCTCCAGTTTCAACCCCGTCTCCCAGGTTCTGTGGTAGGTGAATCGAGTATGCGGGACGATGGCCGCGCCGCCTAGATTACGGAGGTAGGGTGTACGCCTGTAAGAGTTACCAGCACCCGCTTTACTTTGTGGCTACAAGAGAATGCGTGATGGCGTGAACGGAGAGGGCTATACGATTCTGCACGCCAACCTTGCGCATCAGCTTGGCCACGTGCGCCTTTACGGTGCGCTCCTCGATGCCCAGCACGGAGCCAATCTCTTTGTTGGAGCGGCCCACCACCAGCATCTCCAAAACCTCTTTTTCGCGATCCGTGAAGGCTACGCGGCCAGCGGGAAACACCCGTCCCGGACCGGTCGTCACGCGTTCAATGAACAAAGAGAGCACGCGACGCGGGGCCCACACAGATCCATCATGCACGATGCGCAATGCCTGCGTGAATTCCGAAGGCGGCGCGGCTTCATCCACATAGCCCTTCGCGCCGGAGGCAATCGCCTTCAGGATGGTTTCGTCGTCCATGCCTGACCCGGTTACGATAATCTTGAGGCTGGGTCGCACGGCCTTCATGCTGGCCATTACGTCAAATAAGTTCTGCGCGCTGCGGCTGCCGAGAAGCACGACGTCGACTTCCTTGTCGGTGGCCAGATCCATCTGGGTGGCGGCGCTGAGTTCGAACTCGGAATCGGCGTCGAACAATGCGCGAAAGCCCACAAAACGAAGTGGGTCGCTTTCGACAACGGAGATGCGGATGGGTGTCTTCTTTGCCAATGCAGGCTTCATAAACCTTCCGGTAAGGGCTGATCTGCATGTAGCATAACGATCCAGCAAGGTTCTGCAAAGCAAAGGGTCGCGTCGGCCGTTACGCGAGTAACCCCTGATTTTTATTCTGAAGGAGCCAAACAGCCCATGAAATCAAGCACTCCAGGGAAAACGGCAGTTCTAATGGGGATTCTTCTGACGGGGGCGAGTTTCAGCCTGGCGCAGGAGCCGCAACCCGGAGCGCAGCAACCAGTTACCGGCACGACGATAGCCGCCCCAGAATACAAGCCCAAGTTCCCAGGCGATCCGGCGCGCTCCGACGCTGAGGCAGGCGCCCTTGGTTACATTCGTACCGTGCTGATGGCGCAGAAAATCTACAAGAAAAAGCACGACAGCTATGCCACTTCCCTGCCCGGGCTGGTGCATTCGGGGTCATTCACGCAACGCATGACCAAAACCGATCGCGGAGACTACTCCGTTAGCTTCCATGCCGAACCGAAGGGCACAGGATTTAGCGTGTCGCTCACGCCCAAACAATACGACCCGACGCATCGGGCGTTTTACAGCGACGAGACTGGGGTGATTCGCGCGGAAGACAACAAGGAAGCTTCGGAAAACTCGCCCAAGGTGAAGTAAGGGTTATTCGCCCTTCTTGATTTCGATAGCTTTGCCCTTACGGAACGTTATCGTCAGTGGCGCTCCTCCATTGGCGTAATGCAACACGCGCTCCTCGCCCATACCTGAACCTTCCAGCAAGCCCAAACCCACAGCGCAATCGGCCTGCAGTTCGTTCATCCCGGGACGAACCTCATGCCTGGAAATGGCATCCCAAACTTCCGCCGGCCAGTGCTTGTAGAGCACGTGCGGATCGTCCAGGAAGAGCATATCGTTCGCATAGAGGGTGAAGTTGCTTCCCTGCTGCGCGCCCAGAGGAAAGGCAAAATGCTTGCCATCCTTGGCGTAGACGGCCATGATCTGCTTCTGACCTGGAGCTTTGGGAGCCCGGTCGTACACCACGCTGGTGATCTGGAGTTTTTCGAGAGGCGCCAGCAGGCCCGCCTCGTGAGCGAAATCAGTATGTTCGGCATTCGGATCAAATGGATAGTAAAAAGTGCCGTAGCCGATCCGCACCCACACGGGAGCTTTGGTCAGCTCCTGCGCGCCTGCCAGGTCATAGGCGTAAAGTTTCCGAAGGGAGACGTAGTAGTCGGCGTCCAGAGTGTCTTTCTTGTGCTGCCGTTCCTTTTCCTGCTCGACGGCTTGCGCCGCGTCCCGGCTCCGCTCGTAAAAGATCCAGCCCGTACGCGCCGCGGCCAGCAGCATGGCAACGATGAGGATGGTTTGAACGCGTCTCTTCACATCAGCCTGCATGGGGCTAACTTATCACGCAGCCGCGCGACAATGGGTTACACTTTCCGTAACAGCAGGAGACCGGAATGCCCGTCACGGAAGAGGAAGTTCTAACCGCCCTGAAGGACTGCCACGACCCGGAAATTCCGGTCAACATCGTCGATCTCGGCCTCGTCTACAAAATCGCGCTAACACCCGCCGCCGACGTCGCAGGGCCAGACGTGACCTCGCAAGATGTGCCCTTGCAAGACGTGACCTTACAAGATGTAACTATCGACTTGACCCTGACCTCGCCCGGGTGCCCATCCCACGTGCAAATCAGCGCCGATGTAACCA
>WNFL01356969.1_pt3 | contig 47823 bp, 45 predicted proteins | sample 5400361 | NCBI WGS metagenome assembly WNFL01 (sample SAMN13153351, study PRJNA577476) | soil metagenome | isolation source: 40 cm soil on Douglas fir-dominated hillslope | place: USA:California | collected 2013-09-17 | reverse complement strand
ACGCCCGGAACGGGCAAGGGCTTCGACCTCATGTCCTACGGCGCCGACGGCAAGGAAGGCGGCGAGGGCGAGAACCGCGACATCCGCAATTGATTCCACTCGATCGCATGCGACACACGCGCGCAACTGGATTCACCCTGCTCGAGGTGATCCTCGTGCTGGTGATCGGCGTGGCCGCGTATGCCGTGATGCTCACCGTTCCCATGCGTGGCTCGAGCGCCGCCGACCTGAAAGCCGCTGCGCGTACGGTGGCCGCGGGGCTGCGCCAGGCGCAGACCATGGCGATGGCCACCCGGCGCGATTCCGCGCTGACCGTCGACGTGGAGTCGCGCGAGTTCACCGTGGCCGGCGATTCCTCGATCCGCCAGCTGCCGAAGGATCTCGAGATCAAGCTCTACACGGCGCAATCGGAAGTGACGAGCGAGCGGCGCGGCGCGATCCGCTTCTATCCCGACGGCAGCTCGACCGGCGGACGCATCACCGTGGCCTCGGGCGAACGCAAGTATCTCGTGGACGTGGACTGGCTTACGGGCCGCGTCTCCATCACGGACTAGCGATGCGACGCGCCAACACAGGATTTACCCTCATCGAGGTCGTCGTGGCTTTCGTGCTGCTCTCGGTGGTACTGGTCACCGTGTTCGAGATCTTCGCGAAGGGAATGGCGCGCGCGGGCGAGCTCGACGATTATTCACAGGCGCTCGTCATCGCGCAGGCCAAGCTCGCCGCGGCAGGCGTCGAGGAAAATCTCGCCGAAGGCGCCACCGCCGGGGACTCGGAGGGCGGCCGCTACCACTGGTCGGTCACTGTCGCGCGCAGTCCCGAAAGCGGCGATCCGAGTCGCCCGATCCAGGGCGGCTACAGCCTCTTCCAGGTCGAGGCGCACGTCGCGTGGGCCGGATCCGCGGGAACGCAGCGCAGCATCACGCTCCCGACACTTCTCCTCGCGCAGATCAAATGACGCGCGCTCGCACATCGGGATTCACGCTCATCGAAGTGGTCATCGCGATGACGCTGCTCGCGACGATCATGGTCCTCCTGTATTCGGGTCTCACGTTCGCGCTGCGCAGCTGGGACGCGGGCGACGCGAACGGCCGGCGTGTCGCCGATCGGCGACTGGGGGAGAACTTTCTGCGCCGCGAGATGACCGAGATGTTTCCGATGCGCTGGAAGGATGCGACCGCCGTGAAGTTCGCCTTCGAGGGGGAGCGTGACCACCTGCGTTTCGTCTCCTCGCGGCCCGCGGGGCTGTCGCAGGGAGGATTGTCGCTCGTGAGCCTGGACGTGCAGGCGGGACAGGAGCCGCGCAGCAGGAACCTGGTGATGCGCCGCGCGATGCCCGACGACGACGCCGTCGACTTCGGACCCCTCGACAAGGCCGAGCCGTCGCTCTTGATCGCCAACGTGGAAAGCGTGCAATTTTCCTATTTCGGCGCGGAAGGCGATTTCATCGAACCGAAGTGGACCGATGCATGGACTTTCAAGGCCGCGATCCCGCTCCTCGTCAAGGTGCGCGTGACGATGGTCGATGGACGCGTGCTTCCCGATTTCGTGATCCGAGTGATGCTGGGAAGCGAGGCGGGCTGCCTCGAAAGCTCCTTCCAACGCGGCTGCCGGCCGCGGCGTCCGTCATGAAGCGGCGCGAGCGCGGCGTGGCCCTGGTGCTCGTGATGTGGGTCGCGATCCTGCTCACGGTGATCGCCTCGAGCTTCATCTACGAGGCGCGGACCGACATGCTCGTCGTGCGCAACTCCGTTTCGATGGCGCGCGCCGAGGCCGCCACGGGCGCCGCCGTGCATCGCGCGATATTCGAGCTGTACCGGGCGGATAACGCGCCGGATGCTTGGCGGCGCGACGGCGCGGTGCGCGAATGGACGTACGAAGGGATACCGATCCGCATCGAGCTGCGCGACGAGTCTGGTAAGATCGACGTCAACACCGCGGCCGATCCGTTGCTTCGCGGGCTGCTCCTGTCCGTCGGGTTGACAGAGGACGATGCCGCGAAGCTGCTCGATGCGATTCTCGACTGGCGCGATCCCGATACGCTCAAGCGCGCCAACGGCGCCGAAGAACCCGAATACCGCGCGGCGGGCCTCACGTATCGTCCCGCAAACGCGCCCTTCCAGGCCATTGAGGAACTCCAGCTCGTGCTCGGCATGCGCCCCCACATCTACCGCAGGATCGCGCCGCTCGTCACCGTGTTTTCGCGCCAGACCGGCATCAATTCGACGCTCGCGAGCCGCGACGTCCTGCTCGCGATACCCGGGGTGACGACCGCGGTGGTCGACGCGTACGTCGCGCGCCGCGAGGAGGCGCGCGCCGCGGGGCAGCCGATTCCGGCGATGCCGGAAGCCGCCGGTTTCAGCGCGAACCTCACGCCGACGGCGAGCGTGCGCGCGGAAGCGCGTCTCGACGATGGAACCGTCTTCGTGCGCGAGGCGGTCGCCCTCTTGCGGCCGACGCCGCGTCGGGCCGTGACTTTCGTCGCGTGGCGCGAATCCACGACGCCCGTAACCGAGGAACAACAGGAAGCGGGCGCCACGGCGCCCGCCGGACGCTGATGTCGACCTCGAGCGAGCCCATCTCCATGCGGCTGCGCCCCGGCGTGAGACAGCAGCTCTCAGTGTTCTGGCGTTGGTGGACGCAGGAGCTGCTGCAGCTGGTTCCGCAGCGTTTTTCCGCCTACGCAGGCATGGCCGCGATTCCCCTGGTGGCGATCGAAGGCGACGAGCTCGTGCTGGTCGAAGGACGCAACGTGCCAGCGCGCCCGATCGCGCGCGTTGCCATGAGCGCCCTGGATCGTGAAGGGCAGCGAGCGGCGTTGCGGCGAATGCTGGAAGGCGCCGGCGAGACGCGCGGGCGTGCGCGGCTTTGCCTCGGCCGCGATGAGGCGCTGGTTCGGCGCGTGAGCCTTCCCGCGGCCACGGAGGAAAACCTCGGGCAGATCCTGGGGTTCGAGATGGACCGGTTCACGCCGTTCAAGCTCGAAGACGTCTATTTCGATCATCGCGTCGTGTCGCGCGATCCGGCATCGGGGCAGATTCTCGTCGAGCTCGCGGTCGCGCGGCGCGAGGTCGTCGATGCTCGTGTCGAGCAACTTCGCGGATGGGGCGCGAGCGTCCAGGGTGTCACCGTCAGCGGCGACGCGGAGCGCGGCGGGGCGCCCCTCGATCTGCTGCCGCACGAGCAGCGCGGACAGCGGGAATCCGGCGGTGATCGCTGGCTCGTGCCGGGCCTCGCGATGCTGGTCGTCGCGCTGCTCGCCGTGGCGCTGCTCCTTCCCGTCTACAACCAGCGCGCCGCGGTCGTTGCTCTGCTTCCGCAGGTCGCCAAGGCGAAACAGGAGGCCGAAGCAGCCGATGTGATCGCGCGCCAGCTCGAGCGCCACGTCGCCGACTACAACTTCATGATGACGCGCAAGCAGGGAACGTGGCCCGTCCTCGCGTACGTCGAGGAGGTGAGCCGGTTGCTTCCCGACAATACGTGGGTGCAGCAACTCGACGTGAAGACGTCGGGGCGCACGCGGGAGGTCCAGGTCACCGGCGAGACCGCGTCGTCCTCCAAGTTGATCGAGGTGCTGGAGCAATCGACCATCCTGCAGAACGCGGCCTCGAAAGGGACGGTGACGCGCGGCTCGACTCCTGGCGCGGAGCGCTTCGTGATCGCCGCGGAAAGCCGGCCGCGTCCGCTTCCACCACAGCGCTCGTTGCTCGAAATCGCGGAAATGCTTCCGGTTGCGCCGCCCGGCGCGCCGGCCGCGGCCGCACCGCCCGCGACGGCAACGGTCACGCCCGCCGACCAAGCGCCCCGCGCGCCACAGAATCCGCGCGAAGTTACAACGCCAGCGCGCCCCGGAGCGAGGTGATCGCATGCCGCTCGCGAATCTGAATCCCGCGCATAGCCGCCGCCTGGCGATCGGCCTTGCCGTCGCCGCGGTCGTGGCGATCATCGCTGCGATCGGCATCCCCGTGTGGATGCTGCATCGTCACTACGCCGAATCGCTCGCCGAAATGAGCGACAAGCACGAGCGCTACCGTCGAATCGCGGCGACGCGACCGGACGTCGCGCGCCAGCTCGAAGCGCTGCGCAGCAAGGACACGCGGCGGTTCTTCCTGCGTAGTGGCGCTCCCGCCTTCTCCGCCGCCGAGGCGCAGGAGGTGGTGCGCTCGCTCGTCGAAAGCTCGGGAGGGCGCCTGATTTCGATGCAGCAGCCGACGGTCAAGGAAGAGGGCCGCTATCGCCAGGTCACCGTCAACGTGCAGATCACCGCCAACGTCTTCGCGATGCGCAAGATCCTTCACGCGATCGAGACCAACACGCCGTTTCTCTTCGTCGACAACCTGGTCGTGCGCTCGCAGGTTCCGGGAAACTTCAAGCCGCCGCCCGGTGGTGAGCCCGAGATGTTCCTGATCTTCGATGTATCCGGCCTTGCATTGACGACCACGTGATGCGAAACCTCCTTCAGCGGCATCCACTCGCATTCGCGCTCGCCATCGTCGCCGCGCTGCTGGTTGTGGTGATCGCGGTTGAAGCCGGACTCGGAATGGGCTTGTGGCCGGCGGAAACGCTATCGGGCCGCAAGCCCGGGCCCGCCGCCGAAACGAAGCTGGTTCCGCCGCTCGCTGCGATCAATCCCGACCAGGCCTTTGCGGAAACCACCGCGCGTCCCCTGTTCACGCCGACGCGCCGCCCTGCGCCCGCGGCCCCGGTCGCCGCCAACGTCATGGTGAAAGGGCAGTACACGCTGCAGGGGGTGATTGCGACCGGCGACTTGCGCATCGCGCTGCTACGTGAGAAGGCGAGCGGGCGCGTCCACCGTTTGGAGAAGGGCAAGGAGCTGAATGGGATCACCCTGGCGGCGGTGGAGAACGACAAGGTCACGTTGAGCCAGGGTGGGGACCAGGAAACCCTTTCGCTCACGGTCCAGAAGGGCCCCGCAGTTGCGGCGGCGCCGGCGACGGCACCCCCACCGCCTTCGGCAGGGCCCTTCGGTCCCGCTCCCGGGACGGCGCCGGCGCCTCAGCCCGGCCAGCCCTCCGCGCCCGGCGCGGTCGGCACCCCGGCCGTGGCGGGCGGCGCTCCGCCGCCACCCGCGCCCACACCCAATCCCGCGACACGCTCGGGGTTTGGCCCCTTTGCTCCACCTCCATCCCCGACGACACCGGCGGCTACAACTTCAACGCCCGAGCAAGCGTCACCCATGACTCCGGAAGAGCTTCTAGCGCGGCGCCGTGCCCGGCGTGCGCAACAGCCGCAGAACCAATGAGCGAAATGATGCCTTCGAACAAACCCCTTATCGCTGTCCTGATCCCGTTCCTGGTTGGGGCATGCTCCATGTTGCCTCCCAGCCTTCGTAAAGGCGAGCCCGCCGCGTCCGTTTCCCCGGCACCGGCGGCGCAGGCGCCGATTCCGGCGCCCCCGCCGTCGCCCCTGCCCGACGCGAAGACGTTTGCCGGGAACGACCAGTTCGTGAACATCATCCCGCCAAAGCCCCAGGGGCCGCCGGGAGCGGAGGAAGCCAGCCTGAATTTTGAGGCCGCGGACATTCGCGAGGTCGCCAAGATCATTCTCGGCGACTATTTGAAAGTCTCGTACACGGTGCATCCGGGTGTCACCGGCACTGTGACGTTTCGGACGGTCAAGGCGATTCCGATGCGCGACCTTCTCCCGACGCTCGAGCTGCTGTTGCGGCAGAACGGCGCAGCCGTCGTCCTTGAAGATGGCCTCTACAAAGTGACTCAGATCGCCCAGGTGCGCGGCTCCATTTCACCGCAGCTCGGCGGCCCCGCTCGGCCGATACCCCAGGGTTTTTCCGTCGTCGTGGTGCCGCTCAAATTCGTGGGCGCCCGCGAGATGGAGAAGATCCTCGCGCCCTTCGCGCCGGATAACTCGATTCGGGTCGACGAGGTGCGCAACCTCGTCATTCTCGCGGGCAACCAGCGCGAGATTCGCCACCTCGTCGACACGATCGAGCTCTTCGACGCGGATTTCCTTTCGGGATACTCGGTGGGGCTGTTCCCGATTCGCAGCGCCGACGTCAAGGCCCTCGTCGCCGACCTCGACAAGGTTTTTGGCGCGCAGACGAGCCCGCTTGCCGGCATCGTGCGCGTCATTCCCGTGGAGCGCCTGAACGCGCTCCTGGTCGTGACGACGCAGGCGAAATACCTGGAAACCGCGAAGACCTGGATCGACCGCCTCGACCAGCTGGGGGGAACGACCGGCGGCTCGCGCTTCTTCGTCTACCAGGTGCGCAACGGCAAGGCCGAGAACCTCGCCCAGCTCGTCGGCGACCTCTTCTCTTCCCGGCGCACGACCACCACCGCGCCGACGCTCGCGCCCGGGCAGCGTCCCACCGAAATCCGCAGCGCCCCGTTCGGCTCGCCGCAAACCCCGCCGCAGACCACGACAACGACCGTGACGCCGCCGGCGGCGGCGACAGCGTTCCAGATTCCGGGAGCGGCAGGCGCCACCAGCAGCGAAGTGCGCGTGATCGCCGACAAGGACACGAACTCGCTGTTGATACTCGCGACGGCTGGCGACTACGACGTGATCGAGAGCGCGCTGCGCAAGCTCGACGTGATCCGGCGGCAGGTGCTGGTCGAAGTGCTGCTCGCGGAGGTGACGCTGACCGACGACTTGCAGTTCGGCATCGACTGGTTCATCAAAACGCGCAACAACACCTCGGGAACCCTCAACACGATGGGGGCGCTTCCGGCAACCCGTGCGCTGGCTGACGTGGCCGCTTTCTCCCCGGGCCTGCAGCTTGTCAATCTCACCGGCAACGAGGTTCGCGCCGTGCTGCGCACCTTCGGGGGAGAGGGCCGCGCACAGATCCTCGCTTCGCCGTCGATCATGGTGCTCGACAATGAGAAGGCGGAGGTCAAGGTCGGAAACCGTATCTCGGTGCAAACACAGGCGCAGACCGGCATCAGCACCGGCACGGGCGTGCTCAACAGCTTCCAGTATCTCGAGACCGGCATCCTCCTCGCCGTGACGCCGCGCATCAATTCGGGCGGGCTCGTGACGCTCGAGGTCAATCAGGAAGTGAGCGAGCCCACATCGAGCGGCACGGTCGCCAATCCAAATCCCGATGTCTCCACGCGCAACGCGAAGACGAGTGTGGTGGTAGCATCCGGCGAATCGATCGTCCTCGCGGGCCTGATTCGCGAGAATCGCAGGCGCCAGTCGGACGGCCTGCCCTTGCTTTCGAAGATTCCGATCATCGGCGCGGCCTTCGGAACGCAGACTTTCAACCGCGATCGCACGGAGCTCATCCTCATCATCACGCCGAAAATCATCAGCGAGAGCCTGCACGCGCGGGAGGCCACCGAAGAGCTTCGCGACAAGCTTCCGTTGCTGAGGGGGCTGCTGCCACCGTTGGTACCGCCCGTCAAACCGGCGCCGGCGACAGGAAGTCCATGATCTTGCGGAAGATCCACCTCCCTTTGGGGTCTTGATCCGGAGGCGCGATCATGAGATGCTTGCGCCTTTGTAAAACACCGATGCGCGCCTTCCGGACCCCCTCAAAGCCTAATTGCATTTGCCGTTTTAGATCAAAAGGTAATGAGGCAAAGCTCGAGTTGTTTAGATGTGAAGTGTGGCGAAAAAGCAACAGTGTTGCAAAAATCTTGTTTTTTTCATTGACGCCCCTTTTCCAGTTGACTACGCTTCGGAGCGTTGGATGCTAAAACCCGTAGCGGAATCAGCTTCATGGAGGTGGCTCGGCAGCGTGGCGATGGTGCTGGCCGCAATTGCCGCTTCAGGGTGCGGAACGCTGGCGCCGGGACAGAGCGACGAGAACGTCGTCAAGAGCAAGGCGCAGCAGCGGTGGGACGCGGTGATCGGGAGTAATCTGAGGTCGGCATACGATTTCATGAGCCCCGCGAGCCGTTCGGTGATGTCGTACGAGGCGTTCGACAAGAGCATGAAACGTGGGTTTCACAAGGCTGCGCGGGTGACGGAAGTGCGATGCCCGACCCGCGAGCTCTGCGATGTGAGCCTGGAAATCGAATACGAATTCTCGGGGAGTCGCATGAAGACACCGCTCTACGAGAAATGGGTCAAGCAGGATTCGGACTGGTGGTACTTGTATCAAAAGTAAAGAATCGTAGAAAGGGAGAGAGAGCCCGCAGGAAGCATCAGAATCGACTGGTTTGTCAGTTGAAAGTGAGTAGGCTAATATCCGTCCGTTGCAAATCTCTAGAGAGAGTGATCACTCGTTTTTTTATAAAGGAGTTACCGAAAATATGAACACGTTTAAAAGAAAGGCTCTGACGTGTGCGGTCCTCGCCGGGTTGGGTGCGGTCGCAACGTCGGCAGAGGCGGTAGTCCGAAACCCGGACAACACCGGCATGGTGCTGGTCTATCCGTACTACACGGTGCAGTCGGCGGGCGGAAACCTCTTCAATACGTACGTTTCCATCACCAACACGACATCCCGTGCCAAGGTCGTCAAGGTTCGTTTCCGCGAAGGCAAGACCAGCGCGGAAGTCCTTGACTTCAACGTCTACCTGTCGCCGAACGACATGTGGGTCGGCGGAGTGCGCCCGGACGGTACCGGCGTGAACGATCCGGCCAGACTGGTCAGCGGTGGCGACCTGTCCTGCACGGATCCGCCGATTCCTGCCGGTGGCGAGCCGTTCAAGAACTTCGCGATGACCGGTGCGGACGCGCTTCCGGGTGCGACGCTGGACCGCACACGCGAGGGCTACATCGAAGTGTTCGAGATGGCGAACCTGACGGGTACCGCCGCCACGAACGTCACGCATCCGCTGACGGTCGGCGCGGCTCCTGCCTGCCCGAATTCGATCATGTCGTACATCGATCCGAGCGTGATCCCTGCGGGTCTCGTGGGCAACTTGGAAGCGCCTAACGGTGGCCTGTACGGCAACGTGACGCTGATCAACGTCGCCAACGGCTCCGATATGGGCTATGTCGCCGATGCCCTCGATCAATATGCGGTTTCGCCGCTGCCGACGTTCAACATTTACGCGACTGTGGGTTCGACGCTGCCGGTCCTCGGGTTGTCCGCATCGCCTGCCCAAAGCCTTGTCCTTTCCGGCGGCACCAATGGCGGTACAGCCTTCCAGGACAACTATGTCGCCAGCCCGAGCCTCGGTTCGGCCGGCGCGCGTGCGGTCGCCTCCGTGTTCATGCACTCGGCGGTCCTGAACGACTACGTTCTCGACACCGCGACGGTTTCCAACACCGATTGGGTGATGACCTTCCCGGTCAAGCGCGAGTTTGTTAACGCGACCACCGCGGGCGCGCCGTTCACGGCCGTCATGACGAGCACGGGCGCATGCGAACCGGCGTTGTTCAACATCTTCAACCGCGACGAGCAGAGCCAGCCGCTTCTGCCTGGTGGATTCTCGCCGCCGCCGTCGGCTGCGACTCCGGGCACGGGTACCCTGTGCTGGGAATCGACCGTCATCAGCATTCGCAACGGTCTTGCTCACACGACTGCCGCCGGTACGGGCATCTCGGGTGTCCTGGGCTCGCGCAACACGCTGACCGTCACGGCTCCGCAGAACTTCCAGAACGGCTGGATGAGCGTGACCTTCACGGGTGCGGGTGCGACAGGTGCCGCGGGTGGTGTGCCGTCGATTGGTGGCGCGAGCCTTTCGGTCGGGGGTGTTGCCGGGGCTGGTGGAGTCACGTTCGTCGGCTTGCCGGTGACGGGCTTCATGGTCCGCACGCTCACCAACAACGCGATCGACTGCGTGCGTGGTGGTGTGACGGTGGCCGGCGGTTGCCAAGGCAACTACGGCAGCTTGTTCCCGCATGCGTACCGTACGACGACTCGATAACAACAATAGGGATGCCCTGCTTCAAGGGGCGCCGAAAGCAGGCGGGCGCAAGCCCGCCTGTTTTTTTCCTGCAGACGCTAGAAATTGATTACATACGTGAGAATTGCGTCACAACGTTTTGATTTCGTTCGCCGGTATAATCCTGCGTAAAGGCGCCGCCAGCACCTTTAGGACAACAGGGAGATGCAATGAAAGATTCAGTCAAGTACTACCGCACGCTAGCTATTGCCGCTACCTCGTGCGCGGCGACGATCATGGCCCCTGCCTACGCGGCAGGGAACGCCACGTTCAAGAAAGACGGCGTCGCCAAGATGTATTGCGCCTTTTCCGGACAGATGACCGTGACTTCCAGCGGCGACATCGAAGTCGTTTGCACGAGCGACGTTCTGACGTCCGACGGGACTCCGACGCCGACGCCGACTCCCACACCGACGCCGACGCCGACGCCGACTCCGACACCCACACCAACACCCACACCGGCAGGTTGCGAAGGGCTCACGCCGATCAGCAACTATGAGGCGCGTGCCAGCCTGGCGGGACCGCACCAGGGCGTCTTGGGCAAGGTCTATTCGTATCCGCTCCCCAAAGGCGCGGGCAATGCCAACCATTCAGGCTTCCTGCAACAAGCCGATAATCCCGGTACGCCGACGGAGATGACCATCGAATGGGCCATTTCCAAGTGTCCTGGCGACTTCACGTACTACAGGTCGGCCGCGGCGGTCGTCTCCGGACAGACTCCATGCGGCGGCATCAACGGCGCTGTCGGAGGTAGCTACTATTGGAGCCTCGCTGGCTCGTGGTACGAGTGCAGGGTGGACAACACTCAGAATTGGTACATCAACGTCCGGTACGTGAATGGCTGTCCGGCCGGAGCGACCTGCCCGGTCTCGTACTACCACGTTGAGTACTGACATTCGCGGATGACGAGGGGCTTGTCGGCGATCCTCGCCGCCATTGCCGTATCAGGATCGGCCTGGGGCGCGCAGCCTCCGGCCGATCCGCCTTTGGTGGTCAACGGAGACCTCGCCTTGACCGCCAACGATTTCGAAGCCTATCTCGAGAAGGTCCCGGCCAAGCTGCGCACGGATTTCAGGGCTGACCTCGAGCGCGTGAGGAAGACCGTCGACGGTCTCTGGGTGCAGCGCATGGTGGCGCAGAGGGCGCGCGCCGCCGGCCTGGCGGGCGACCCGCTGATAGCCGCGCGCCTCGCGCAAGCCCAGGAGACCGTGCTGGTCGAGGCCTATATGCTGCAGATCGAGAAGGACATGAAGTTTCCGGATCTCGTTCCCCGTGCCCGCGAGGTCTACAAGGCGAATCCGGACAACTTCAAGGTGCCGGGGCGAATCCACGTGCAGCACATCCTTGTGGACGTCAAATGCCGCAATCGCGACGAGGCCGTGAAACGGGCGAAGGAAATCCATGCGGAAGTCACCTCGGGCAAGGAGGATTTCACCGCCTACGCAAAGCGTTTCAGCGACGACCCCTCCAAAGACAAGAACGGCGGCGACCTGGGCTTCATGCAGCAGAGCGTCTTCGACGAGCAATTTCGCACCGCAGTCGCGAAGATGGCGAAGCCGGGAGAAGTGAGCGAGCCGATCGAGACCCGCTTCGGATTTCACGTCGTGCGTCTCGTGAAGCGTGAGCCGGATCGGGTGAAATCCTTCGACGAGGTCAAGGACGAGATCGTCGCCCTCGAGAAGCAGAAGCTGGTCGACGAAGCGCGCACCCAGGTGGTCCAGCAGGTGCGGGCCGATCCGAAAACCTACCTCCACCTGGAAAACGTCGAATCCCTGGCGGACAAGTCCGCCTCGCGCGACGCGGCCCCGAAAAAAACGAACTGATCGTCGGTCGAACCCGTATCGTCGCGTCGCGCGCGGCCGGCGCAGCAAGCGGCACATCCAACCATGATCCGAGTCTTCGTCGGCTACGATTCTCGCGAAGCGATCGCCTTCAGCGTGCTCAGTCATTCCATCCATGCGCGCGCCTCGGAGCCGGTAACGGTGGCTCCCGTCATGCTCTCGCAGCTCGAGGGCGTCTACCAGCGCAGTCGCAATCCGTTGCAATCGACGGACTTCTCCTTCTCGCGATTCCTCACCCCCTGGCTGTGCGATTTCCGGGGCTGGGCGATCTTCATGGATTGCGACATGATCGTGCTGGAGGACATCGCGGCGCTCTGGCGCCTGCGCGACGAGCGCTTCGCGGTGCAGGTGGTCAAGCACCACCACGTTCCGAAGGAGGAGAAGAAGTTTCTTGGCGAGCCGCAGACCAAGTACGAGAAGAAGAACTGGTCGAGTGTCATGCTGATGAACTGCGAGCGCTGCCGCGCGCTCACGCCCGAGTACGTCAATACCGCGAGTGGGCTTCAGCTGCACCAGTTCAAGTGGCTCGAAACGGACGAGCTCATCGGCGAGATTCCGTCCCACTGGAACCACCTCGTGGGCTACGACCCCCCGCGTCGCGATGCCGCCCTCGTCCATTTCACCATCGGCGGGCCCTACTTCGACGAATACCGCGACTGCGAGTACGCGCGCGAATGGTTCGCCGAGCGCGATGCGATGCTCGCCGCGATCCAGCGCGAAAGGGCGGCTGTTTGAGCGAGCGCCGCGGGCCGGCGCGATAGCGCCCGCATGACCTTCGAGGAAGCCTTCCACGACGCGCGCGGCTTCCATGCGCGCGGCGACCTTGCCAAGGCGATCGAGGGCTACCACAGGGCCCTGGAACAGAACCCGGAGCATCCGGAGGCGTGGCACCTCAAGGGGGTGGCCGAGCACCAATCCGGGCTCCTCGACGAAGCGCTGAAGAGCGCGCGCCGGGCCATCGCGGCCGGCGGCGAGCGCGCGCCTTTCCTGCTATTCGAGGGCGACGTGCTCCACGACCGCGGCGACCTCGCGGCGGCCGAGGAACGCTATGCCCGGCTCGCGGCCTCGCTACCCCGATGGGCTCCCGCGCATCTCGCTCTGGGGCGGGTGCGCATGGATCGCGGACGCGTCGCCGAAGCGCTCGATGCATTCTGGGGTGCCACCGTCGCCGAGCCGGCCAACGCGCGCGGCTGGAACAATCTCGGGGTGGCCCTCGAGAAGGCCGAGCGTTTCGAGGAGGCGACGCACGCGTTCGGCAGGGCGCTCGCGATCGACCCGGGTTACGCCCTCGCACACCTGAACTTCGCGCGCCTCCACGAGGGCCGTGATTCCCGTGCAGCGCTGGCGCACGCCGAAGCGGCACTGCGTTCCGATCCGCAGCTCATCGATGCGTGGCTCCTCTTGAGCGACATCCATCGGCGGCGATTCGCTCTGGGCTACGCGCTCTCCGCGATCGACTCCGGCCTGCAGTACGCGCCGAACGACCTGCGCCTTGCTGCGGCGCGCGCCGAGATCCTGTCCCACACCGGGAAGATCGAGGCAAGCCGCCAGGCGTACGCCGCGATCGCCGAGCGCTTTCCGGCGAGCTTTCGCGCGGCGCTGGGTGCCAATCTGCTCCTTCCGCGGGTGTATCAGGGCCTCGACCATCTCGAGGGCGCGCGCGAGGCATACACCCAAGGTCTCGAGCGCCTTTACGAGAGCGCCGATCGCTTCCGATTCGCAGCTCCCGAGACGGCGCTTGCCGAAGCGCGCTGGGTCAACTTCTACCTCGCGTACCAGGGACGCGACGATCGCGCCTTGCAGGAGCGCTATGGCGCCAGCGTGCGTCGCGTCCTGGAGCCCGCGCTTCCGGAATTCTTCCGGCCGCGCGAACCGAAACGCTCCGGTGAGCGAATCCGGGTCGGATTCCTCAGCCATTTCTTCTTCAATTGCGTCGTCGGGCGATACTTCGCCTCGTGGATCACCGATCTGGATCGGCAGCGGTTCGAGGTCTTCGTGTACTACTCGAACGAGACGATGGCCGAGGACACGAAAGCGATCGCCGCGGCGGCGCAGACCTTCCGGCATGTGGCGGGCCGCCCCCTGCACGCGATCGCGCACCAGGTGATCGCCGACGAGCTCGACATCCTGGTCTATCCGGAGCTCGGCATGCACCCCGAGACCTTCGTGCTCGCAGCGTTGCGGCTCGCCCCGGTGCAATGCGCCGCCTGGGGCCATCCGACCACCACGGGCTCGCGGGAGATCGATTGGTTCATTTCCTCCGAGGATATGGAGCCGGTGGGCGCCCAGGCGCACTATGGCGAGCGGTTGGCGCTGCTTCCGGGACTCGGCACGCGTTACGCAATTCCCCGGTCCGACCCAGCGGGCGATCGCAGCGCATTCGGGATTCCCGAGGACCGTACGGCTTATTTCGTGCCGCAGTCGCTTTTCAAGATCCACCCGGACAACGACGAGCTGATAGCCGAGGTGCTGGCGCGCGATCCCGCAGGCGTTGCGATCATGTTCCCCTCGAGCCAGGAGGAGCTCACGCAGGCCTTCGTCGCCCGTTTCGGGCGAAGCCTCGAACATCGGGGCCTCGACATCCGCGAACGCGTCCGTTTTCTTTCCTTCGTGCCGCACGCCACGTACCTGCGCGTCAATCGCCTCTGTGATGTGATGCTCGACACGCTGCACTGGTCCGGTGGCAATGCGTCGCTCGACGCGCTGGCGAGCGGGTTGCCCGTCGTCACGCTCCCCGGCTCGCTGATGCGGGGACGCCAGAGCGCGGCAATGCTTCGCCGCGTCGGGGTTCCCGAGCTCATCGCGACGAGCGTCGGCGAATACGTCGATATCGCCACACGCCTGGGCCGTTCGCCCGACGAGCGTGCAGTGCTTTCCGAGCGTATCGGGCACGGCATCGGCGAGCTCTTCGAGCGCGCGGAGCCCGTGAGGGCGCTCGAGCGGTTCTTCGAGCGGGCGGCGCGCACCTGACGCGATGAATTCCCGGTCCACCGCCCCTGGCGCTCCTCCGGCGCCCATCCTCGAGGCGCGCGCGCGCTTTGGCGCAGGACGCTTTGCCGACGCCGAAGCGATCCTGCGCGATTTCATCGCGAAGAACCCGGGCATTCCGGAGGCTCTCGAGCTCCTGGGGGCATGTCTGGGCGCGCAGGAGCGCCATGCGGAGGCGCTCGAATGGATGGAGGGCGCGCTGCGTCTGCGCCCGCCGTCGGCCGCCGCCTTGCACAACCGCGCCCAGGCGCTGCTTGCGCTGGCGCGCCCGGGCGAAGCGCGACGCGATCTCGAGCAAGCGCTCGCGCTCAAGCCCGGCTTCGCCCCGGCGTGGACGGCGCTGGGGCGTGCTTTGGCGGCCCTTGGCGACGCGCCGGGGGCGGAAAGGGCCTATCGCCAGCCCGTGCATCTCGACCCCGGTTCCCCCGAGGCCTTCTACAACCTCGCGCGCTTCTGCCACGATGCGGGCCGGCTCGATGAAGCGATCGCCGGCTATCGCAAGGCGCTGGCCCTGAATCCGCGGCTTGCCGTCGCCCACAACAGTCTTGCCAACGCGTTGCGCGCGAAAGGTGACGCGGCCGGTGCCCTCGAGCATTTCGGCGAGGCGGCGCGTCTCGCGCCGGACCTCGTGGAAGCATCAGCCAACTACGCCGAGGCCTTGCGCGAAGCAGGACGCGGGGCGGAGGCGCTCGCGATCCTCGAGCGCGCGGCGCTCGCGCACCCGCACTCGCCGCACATCCTGAATAGCCTCGGGGTTGCCCATTACGCGCGCAATCGCTTTGCCGAGGCGGAGCAATGCTACCGGCGCGCGCTCGCGCTCGCCCCGCGAATGGATGAAGCCCAGATCAATCTCGGAAACGCGCTCGGCGCCCAGGGCCACGCGCCCGAGTCGATCGCATGCTATCGCGCCGTCATCGAGCGCTCGCCCGGCAACGCCGACGCCCTGAGCAATCTCGGCATCGCGGTGCAGGAGCAGGATGAAGTCGACGAGGCAATGGACGCTTACACGCGCGCGCTCGCCATCCGTCCGGACCATTCGGATGCGCTCAACAACCTGGGATTCCTCCTCGAGCAGCAAGGGCGGCGCGCCGACGCGATGGCCCTGTACCGCAAGGCGCTCGACACCAATGCGCGTTTCGCGCGCGCGGCCTACAACCTGTCGCTTGCGAAGCTCGCGAACTTCGAGTTTCGCGAGGGTTGGGCGCTTTCGGATCCGTCTCGCTTCCAGATCGTCCCGCCCGTGGCGATCCCGCGGCCCTTCGCGATTCCGCGCTTTGAAGCGGCGGACTGGCAGCGCACGCGCAAGCTCGCGGTCTGGCGCGAGCAAGGAGTGGGCGACCAGATCCTCTACGCGACCACGATTCCCGAGCTGGAGGCGCGCGGGATGCCATTTGTTCTCGAAGCCGATCCGCGACTGATCCCCGCGTTCAGGCGCGCGCATCCCCGCTGGGATGTGGTCGCGCCGGAAGCTTCGCAGGCGTCCTTCCGTTCCTGTGATCGCCACATTCCGATCGGATCGCTGCCGGCCCTTTTTCGCGATACCCGCGAGAGTTTCGACCGGCAGCCGGCGGCGCTTCTCGCGGCCGACACGGCCCGCGCGGCACTTATGCGCCAGCAGCTGGAAGTGAAGGATGCGCGGCTCATCGGCGTTTCGTGGCGCAGCTTCCAGCCGAAGGTGCGCGGCTACCTCGAGCGGCGCAAGTCCGCGCCGCTTGCGGCTTTCCTTGGACTGTCCGCCCACGACCATGTGCGCCTCCTCGACCTGCAGTACGGCGACACGTTCGCGGAGCGCGACGAGTTCGCGAAAGCGGGCGGGCGCCTCGATCGCGTCGACGGCCTCGACCTCTTCACTGACCTCGACGGGGTTCTTGCCGCGATCGAAGCTTGCGACCTGGTGATCACGACCAGCAACGTCACCGCCCATCTCGCCGGGAGCATCGGCAAGAGAACGTTCCTGCTGTATCCGGCTGCGATCGCGCCGTTTCATTACTGGTCCAGCGACGCATCGGGGCGATGCCTGTGGTATCCGTCGGTCGTCATCGTGACCGCACCGGAGCTGCGCAGCTGGACGGACCTGCTTAGGCGCATGATCGAGCGACTCGATGCCGACCACGCCTGAAACCACCCGCGCCATGGCGCAAGCCCTGCGACCGCGCTGGGGCTGGCTGCTGCTTTCGTTCGCGCGCCGCGAGGTGTTGAACCGCTACGCGGGCAGCGTCTCCGGGCTCGCGTGGACGCTTTTCCATCCGCTCGCGCAGCTCGCGATCTTCGCTTTCGTCTTCAGCCAGATCTTCCGGGTCGCCGTGCCCGCGGGCTACTCGGCGGCGACCTATACGACGTTCGTCGCGCTCGCGCTCTGGCCCTGGATCATGTTCACCGAAGGGCTGCAGCGTGCCATGGGGTCGGTCGCCGGCAACGCGGGCCTGATCCGCAAGGTGGCGTTTCCCCATCGGCTGCTGGTGTACGCCGCGGTTCTCGCCTCGGTGGCGGTGCACGCGGCTGGCTTCATCGCGGTGATCGTCGTGCTGAAGCTCCTCGGCGAGCCCGTGAGGCTCTCGGCGTTGCCCATCGCTTTCCTGCTCCTCGTGCCGTACATGCTGCTCGCGGCGGGCCTGGGTGCTGCGCTCGCGGCATTCCAGACGATGCTGCGCGACGTCGAGCACGGCGTGAACATCATCCTCACGATGCTGCTCTATGCCTCGCCCGTGCTCTATCCCGCGAGCCTGGTGCCCGCATCGTTCGAATGGTGGACCCGGGTCAATCCGATCGCGTGGTTCTCGGAACGCATGCGCGAGGTATTCATCGGCGGCTCGGGGCTGGTAACGGGTGATTTCCTCGTCGCCGCCTTCTGCCTCGCGGTGTTCGCGGGCGGCTTGTGGATCTTCAACCGCATCTCGCCGCACTTCGAGGACTTCCTCTGATGTCGTCGACGATGCAGCCGCGCGGGGACGCCCTCGTCAGCCTCGCGGGGGTCGCCAAGGAGTATCCCAAGCTCTCCACGGGTGGGGACCGGCTGCGCACCCTCGCCGCGCTGCTCTTTCGCCTGCGCGACATCCCCCACTTCACCGCGCTCGACGACGTGACTCTCGAGGTCCGGCGCGGCGAATCGCTCGGCGTCGTCGGCGAGAACGGCGCGGGCAAATCGACGCTGCTGAAGGTGATCGCGGGGGTCGTGCGGCCGACGCGCGGCACGGTGCGCATCGGCGGGCGCGTGGGAGCCCTGCTGGAGCTGGGAAGCGGCTTCCATCCCGATTACACCGGACGCGAGAACATCTATCTGTCGAGCGCGCTGATGGGCCTGTCGCGCCGCGAGGCGCGCTCCAAGGTGGGCGCGATCATCGACTTCGCCGACATCGGCCCGCACATCGACGAGCCGATCAAGCACTACTCGTCGGGCATGGTCGTGAGGCTGGGCTTCGCCGTGGCCACCACGCTCACGCCCGACATCCTGATCACCGACGAGGTGCTCGCCGTCGGCGATGAATCCTTCCAGAAGAAGTGCGTGCAATGGCTCGAGCAATACCTGTCGGGGGGAGGGACGCTGCTCATGTGCTCGCACAGCATGTACCACGTGCAGACGCTCTGCCGGCAGGCCCTGTGGATCCACCACGGACGCGCACGCCTTTACGGAGACGCCTTCGATGTGACGCGGGAGTACCTGACGTATCACGAGGAAAAGCGGGCGAGCGAGCCGGTCGCCGCACCGCCCTCGGTTCACGGGCCGAGAGTCGAGGCGGCCTGGATCGAGGACGCGAACGGGCGCGAAGCCGACACCTTCGGGACGGGTGAGGACGTCCTGCTGCAGGCCATCGTCCACGAGCCCGACGACCGTCCGCCGGCGTTGATGGTGGGGATCGTGCGCGCCGACGGCACGCCGGTTTATGGAACGCACTCGAACGATACGACCTTCCGTCCGAAACGAATCGAGGCGTGCCGCTTCGCCTTCTGTTTTCACCTGAGGGCCCAGGCGCTGATTCCCGGCAAGTACACGCTGGGCGCGTACGCGCTCGACGCCGAGGGGCTGCGGCTTTTCCACTCGGTGAAGATGGATATCGTCGTCACCGGCAAGACGCGCGACTACGGCCTCGTTCGCCTCGACCACGAATGGCTGCCGGGGCGCGAGGCCAAAGGCCGCTAGGTGATTTTCCAGCCGTGCCGCGAGAAGAATCGCCACGCGGAGCGCGCGAACCAGAGCACGTGCCGCGGGCCCTTGGCCGACGCGTTGCCGCCGTGGTGGACGATGCGCGCTTCAGGGGCGTAGGCGAGGGCGGCGCCACGCGCGAGGCGCAAGCTCAGGTCGTAGTCCTCGAAGTACATGAAGTAATGGGCGTCGAATCCGCCGAGCTGCCTGAAGAGCGCGGTGCGAATCGCCATGAAGCATCCGCTCGCCAGGGGAATGCCGGAAACGAACCGATCGCCGAGAGCATCGCGCATTTCGTAGCGGTCGAGCGACGCCTGAAAGCGGCGGCGCACGAACGACGGCGCGAATCCGCGCAGGAACAGGATCCAGAGGGACGGATATTGCTTGCAGAGGTACTGCAGCTTCCCGTCGGCGCCGAACACCGCGGGCGCGACCAATCCGACCTCGGGATGCTCGCGCAGGGCGCAAAGCACCGCGCCGATCGTGTCGGCATCGAGCTCGACATCCGGATTCATCACGATGTGAACGTCGGAGCGAAGATCGCCGAGGACGAGGTTGTTCGCCCTCCCATAGCCGATGTTGCCGTGGCCGCTCTTCGCATGCACGACGCCCGCGCCGGCCGGCCACGCGCTTTCCAGCGACGCGGGCGCCTGCGCAGGACCGTTATCGATGAGGAATAGATCGAGGTCGTCGAGAAGCGAGCCGTCGCGCGCGCGCGCGACGCTTCGCGCGAGCGATTGGAGGCATCGGCCGAGGAGGGCTGGATCCGTCCGGTAGGTGACGATCGCGACGGAGAGACGGGGAAGCGCCATCGCCCGCAGCGTAGCCGTGACCGGCGCGGCGCTCAAGCGCGCCCTAGAACTCGAAGCGACGGATGCTCTTCGTTCCGGAGAGGCCGTTCACGCTGTAGGTCCAGGTCGCATTGTTGGCGTCGCTGAACGTGAGCGTGCCGGTTCCCACGGGCGTGATCGTCACCAGCGCCGGGTCGAACGGGCCAGTGAAGGCGGGACCCGAAGTCGTGTAGAGCGTCCCGCTGTAGGTATTCGGCGAGCTCCAGCTTCCCGACGGCATCACGAACCAGGTCCGCTTGCCGTCGGCTCCATAGGTGTACCACGTGCCGAAGACGATGTTCGAGCCCGAGCGATGGATCAGGTTGAGTCCCCATCCCGATTCGCTGGGAATCCACCACAGCGAGGTCACGTTGGCGAAAGGCGTCACACTCGGCGTTACGCTGAGGTACTGGCTGATGGCGGGATAGATCTGGTCGAAGCGCGAGAAGAAGTCGGTTCCGGTCGGATTGGTGCAGAGCGCGGATCCGCCGCGCAGGCCGCCGCGCAGCAGGTATTGCGAGCCGGTGAGGGTGAAGAGCCCCGAGCCGCTGCTTCCACCCTCGGTCGTCCCCGACGACCAGCGAATCTCGATGTACTGGTTCGCCGTGCTGGTCGAGTCCCAGCGGGCGAAGCCGACGATGGAGCCCTCGGAGACCTTCTTGAGGTCGCCTTGGGGATGGTGAATCCCGACCGTCGCCGATCCCACCGACACCGCGTTCGCATCCCACCCGGCGAAGAACGCGCCGTTCGGCGGCTGCGCGTTGAGCCGCAGGAAGAGCGCATCGGACTGCGCGTTGCTGTACAGGTAGGTCGCGCCGCCGCCGAGCTGCTGCCAGCCGGGGTTCAACGTGCCCGACCCGCAGGCGCTCGCCTCGAAAAGCCAGAGCGTCGTGAGCGTGTTCGCGACCGCCTGCATCTGCGCCGCGGTCTTGAAGGGCGCACTGGCGTTGTCGAAACAGTGATTGGCGCTGAAGAACCACGGCTTCTGCGTCGAGGCGTCCATGTCGTTCAAAAGCGTGCCCGTGCACAGCACAGCGAACCCGCTATCGACGAACACCATCTGCGCGACGGACTCCGCGACGTTGCGAAAGGCGCTGCTCGCGGTGAGCGAGGAGCAGGGAATGTCCACGTTGCAGGAGCCCGCATCGCCGATGTCCTGGAGGCGCTTGTCGATGCCGCGCTCGGCCGGACTGGTGAAGAAGTGGCCGACCCCGGCGATGCGCGGATCGGAACCCGCGCCTTGGCCCGGCGCGAAGAACTCCACCGTGAGCGTTTCGCCTTCGGTCATCGGCGACCACCATGGAACGCTGCGGTCGGCGATTTCCCCCACGCGATACGGGCCGAAGAGGCGATCGGGCGATCGCGACCCGAAGAAGACCATCTCGGTGTCGGTCGGCACGCCGAGAAGGTCGATGGACGCACGCATCGCTGCCGCATCGGGCGAGGTGACCGCCAGCCGCGCCGCGCGGCCGCCGGCGACCTGGGTCCAGCCGAGCGCCTTCGCGACCTCGAGCCCGCGGTTGATGCCCACGACGACCCGCTTGAGATTCACGCCGGTGTCGCGGGCGATGCGCGCGCGCCGGTTCTCCGCGCGCACGGTCTCGACATCCTGGTCGGTCACCGGCGCGAGCTGAACGCGCTGGGCCGCCGCTGGCGTGGCCATGCGAAGCCGCGGAGCCTCGGCCTGCTTCTCGGTCCTCGCGGGCTCGCCGAAGACGACCGGCAGGCCCTGCGCGAGGCAGGTTCCGGCCAGCAGTGCCGCGGCCGCAAGCGCGGCGAGCCGAACGAATCGGGTGGTCATGTTTGCAATCTTACCGGTATCCCTCTTGAGGCTCCGCGCCAGCCCCAAGAGTTCCTTGATTTAATGGGTGAATTGACCGTCAGGCGCCAGCGAACTGGAGGCGATGGAGGCCCGCATACAGGCCTGCGGCATCGATCAGCTCGCGGTGCGTGCCGACCTCCGCGATGCGGCCCTGAGCCAGCACCACGATGCGGTCGGCCTTCTCAACGGTCGAGAGGCGGTGCGCGATGACGATCGTGGTTCTTCCGCGCATGAGCGCATCGAGCGCCGCCTGCACCGCGCGCTCGCTTTCGGTGTCGAGCGCCGAGGTCGCCTCGTCGAGGAGCAGCACGGGCGCATCCTTGAGAACCGCGCGCGCGATCGCGATGCGCTGGCGCTGGCCACCGGAGAGCTTCGCGCCGTTTTCGCCGATCTCGGTGGCGAGCCCCTGCGGCAGCGCGGTCACGAACTCCATGGCGTGGGCGGCCTCGGCGGCGCGCACGATGTCATCCTCGCCCACCTGGTCGCGGCGGCCGTACGCGATGTTGGCCGCGACCGTGTCGTTGAAGAGCACCACGTTCTGCGACACGAGAGAGATCTGGCGCCGCAAGCTCTCGAGGGTCAGCGCCTCGATGTCGTCGCCGTCGAGCGTGATGCGGCCGCCACCGGGATGATAGAAGCGCGGTAGCAGGTGAATCAGGCTCGACTTGCCGCCCCCGGATGGGCCGACCAACGCCACGGTCTCGCCCGGTCGGATGTCGAGCGTGACTTGCGTGAGCGCGGGATGCACCGCGCCGCGATAGGTGAGCGAGACCTCCTCGAAGCGGATCGCGCCGCGCGCGCGCTCGATCCTCATCGTGCCGCGGTCGTCCTCGGGCTTCTCGTCGATGAGTCCGAAGACGCTTTCGCACGAAGCGAGCCCCCTCTGGATATGCTCGTTCACGCCAGTGAGCCGCTTCAGGGGCTGCAGCAGCATTCCGGTCGCGGCGATGAACTCGATGAAGCGCCCCACGTCGGTGGAGCCCGCGAACGCCTGGCCCGCGGCAAAGTAGATGATCGCGGCGATGGCGCAGGCGACGATGAGCTGCGTGACCGGCACCGTGCCGGCGGCGGCCGCAGCGTGCTTCATGTTGAAGCGCCGGATCGCCTGGCTCGCGCGCTCGAAGCGCTCGCTCTCGTAGGCCTGTCCCCCGAAGACGCGCACGACGCGCTGGTTCGAGATCGACTCGTCGAGCACCTCGGCGACGCCGCCGATCGCTCGCTGGCTCTCGCGGCTCATGACCCGCAGGCGAACGCTGAACGCGCGCACCACGAGGGCGATCGGCGGAATCACGACGAACGCGATGAGGGTGAGCTTCCAGTTCGACCAGAGCAGGATCGCGATGAGCGCGGCGATGGTGACCGTATCGCGCACCAGCACGACGAGCACGCTCGTCGCGGCCGCCGCGATATTGTTCACGTCGTTGGTGAATTTCGTGACCAGTTGCGCGGTGGCCACCTCGTCGAAGAAAGCCGGCGGCAGCCGCAGCACGTTCGCGAACATCTCGCGGCGCAGGTCGAGGATCACCTTGTTGCCGACCCATTGCGTCGCGTAGCCCGACGTGAAACTCGCGAGGCCGCTCACCAGGAAGACCGCGATGATGGCGAGCGGCAGCAGGATCGCGAGGCTCTCGTTGCGGTGCACGAAAAGCTCGTCGATGAGCGGGCCCGTGAGCTTCACCAGCGACGCGTCGGCGAGCCCGCCGACGACCATCGCGGCGACGGCGCCGAAGAGCGCCGCGCGATACGGCCGCACATGCTTGAGCAGGCGGGCGTAGAGCGCGCGGCTCGAGATGCGCTCGGGCGTCATGGGGCGCGGCTTGCGGCGAGGAGCTCGTTCACCGCCGAATGCACGCGCTCGACCGGCAGCCGGGTGAGGCATTCGCTCACCTTGCCGCCGCCGCAGCCGTCGTTGTTGCAGGGCCGGCAAGGATGCGACGTCGTCACCACGCGATGCGCGACCTTCCACGGTCCCCAGACGCGCTCGTCGCTCGGTCCGAAGAGCGCCACGACCGGCGTGCCCATCGCCGCGGCGATGTGCATGGGCGCGGAATCGACTCCGAAGAAGAGCCTGGCGCGCGCGGCGAGCGCACCCAGCTCGCGCAGCGTCAGCTGTCCCGAAAGGTCCGTTACCGCGCCACCCGCGTGCGCAAGGATGCGCTGGACGATCGTCTTCTCGCGCGCGTCCGGAGCGCTCGTGAGCACGATGCGGTGGCCGTCGCTTCCCAAACGGCGCATCAGCTCGGCATTGGCGTTCTCCGGCCATGCCTTGAAGAGCCAGCGCGATGTCGGGTGCACGTGGATGAAGCCGCCCGCGGCGAGGCCGTGCTGCGCGAGCATCTGGTCGACGCGTTGCGTGGCCTCGGGGCCGGGAACCATCACCAGGCGCTTTTCTTCCTCGTCGGGATAGACGCCAAGGCGGCGAAGCGCGTCGAGGTTGAGCTCGACGGTGTGGCGCGGCGTGCCGCGCGGCAGAGGATAGCGGTGAGAAAACGACCAGCGCCAGGCGCGGCTTTCGCGCGCGGGCGCCACCGACCAGCGCGGCCGCAGCGCTTGCGCGAGCCATGCGCCGCGCCAATGGTCGGTGAGGTGCACGATGAGCTGGTAGCGGCGCGCGGCGAGCGTCGAGAGCAGGGCGCCCTCCTGGCGCGCCTGGTTGACGATTCCGGAACGCTTCCAGCTGCGATCGATGAGGTGCATCCGGCTCACCGCCGGATGGCCTTCGAGCATCTCGCGCGTGTCGGAATAAACCAGCGCGTCGACTTCCACGTGCGCCGCGCGATTCTTCAGCACCTGGAACACCGGCGACGACAGCAGCACGTCGCCATGGTGGCGCAGCTTCACGACCAGGGCGCGCTGCACCGAGGCGAGGTTGATGGCGTCTGGAACCAATTTCTTGAGGCGTGAGCCTCGGCAAAGCAGGTAGGATAATCGATTTGCCGGGTGCAAGCTCCTCTCCCGATGCGGATCCTTTTCGCCACCGTCGCGCCGTTAAAGCAGGGACCCGCGGGTCCGACTTCCGACCTCGCTTCCGCGCGCTACCGCGTCCTCCTTCCGGCGCAGCAGCTGGCGCGGCGCGGCCATCAGGTCCAGCTCGCGTCGCTTCCCCCCGGTGGATGGCCCGCGCAGGTGAAGAACGCCGAATGCGACGTTCTCGTGGTGTCGAAAAGCTTCCACGCCGAGAACGAAGAGCTCGTCGCGGCGATGAAATCGCGCGGCGTGAGAGTCGCGGTCGATATCTGCGACGATCATTTCGCCCGAGCCGAGGTCGGTGACCACTTCAGGAGACTGATCGCCGCAGCCGACCAGGTCATCGCCAGCACCGAAGCGATGGCCGAATCGATCCACCGCAACACCGGGCGCGAGGCGACCGTGATCACCGATCCGGTCGAGGGCCCGCGAGGCCTGCCCAGATTTTCGCCGGCACTGCCGCGGCTGCGTGTCGCGTGGTTCGGCCATCCGTCGAACCTGGGCGGCATATCGAGCAAGCTTCACGAGCTCGTCGCCCTCGCGGAAACGATCCCGATTCACTTTTCCATCGTCACCGCCGACATCGGGGACGTGAAAAACGTCGTGGCGCAGATCGGCGCCGCAGCCGAGCGCACGCGCTGGCGCGTGGAATTCATTCCCTGGTCGATCGAGGCGACCTGGAAAGCGCTCGCCGAAGCCGATGTCGTCTGGATACCGGTGGACGACAGCGCCAAGGGCGTGGTCAAAAGTCCCAACCGGCTGCTCGAGTCGCTGTGGGCCGGACGCTATGTGGTCGCCGATCCGGTGCCGTCGTACATGCCGTTCTCGGACCTGGTGCCGATCGGCGGCACTCTTGCGCAGGCCGTCACCGACGCGCTCGAAAACCCGGCCGCGATCGCGCAACGCATCGGCGCGGCGCAACGGCGCATCGCGACCGCGCACTCGCCGTTCGAGTGCGGGCGGCTATGGGCGGCGGCGCTCGGCGATACCAGCGAGCGGCTGCTGCGCCTCAATCTCGGCTGCGGGGACAAGATCCTGCCGGGCTATGTCAACGTCGACGTGGTCGAAGCGCGCGCGGGAATGCGCCCCGACGTGATCTGCGACCTGCACGACCTCGCGCCATTTTCCGACGCATCGGCCGACGAGGTCCTGTCCGTGCACGTGGTCGAGCATTTCTGGCGCTGGGAAATCCGCGACGTGCTGCGCGAGTGGATCCGCGTGCTCAAGCCCGGAGGACAGATGATCATCGAGTGCCCGAATCTGCTGAGCGCCTGCCGAACCTTCCTGGAGAATCCCTCGCAGTATTCGCGGGAGGACCAGAACGGACAGCGCACGATGTGGGTCTTCTATGGCGATCCCGGCTGGAAGGATCCGCTGATGATCCACCGTTGGGGCTACACGCCGGATTCGCTCAAGGCGCTGCTCGCCGAGGTGGGCCTCGCCGAGGTGCGTCAGGAGCCCGCGCAGTTCAAGCTGAGGGAGCCCCGTGACATGCGGATCGTGGGCATCAAGCCGTGAGCATGACGCCGGAGGGCGAGGCCTATGTGCGCTGGTTTCATGAAGCCAACGTGTGGAAGAACATGCAGTGGCACGGCATTCGCACGCTCAAGCTGCCGAGCGACGTCTGGAATTACCAGGAGATCATCTTCGAGCACCGCATCGAGCATGTCATCGAGACCGGCACGCGGCATGGCGGCTCGGCGCTGTTCTTCGCCGAGACGCTGGCGGCGCGCGGCGCCCGCGGGCCCGTCGTCTCGATCGACATCGATGCCGCATCGCGCCAGCTCCAGTCTCACGCGGGCATCCGCTTCCTCGTCGGCGACAGTGCGGCGCCGGATATGGTGAACCAGGCGCTCGCGCTGCTGCCCGCGCAACGGGGCCCCGTGTTCCTGATCCTCGATTCGGATCACCGTCGCGACCACGTCCTGCGTGAGCTGCGCGCGTGGATTCCCGCGCTACGCCAAGGCGATTACCTGGTCGTCGAGGACACCATCGTCAACGGCCATCCGGTTCGCCCCGAGCATGGGCCCGGGCCGCTCGAAGCGGTCGACGCGTACCTGGCCGAGGCGCCGGCGCTGCTGGTGCACGATGCCGCGCGCGAAGGCAAGTTCGGCGCCTCCTTCGCCCTGCGCGGCTTCTACCGCCGCGCATGAGCGTCAGAACGCGTTGAACCTCACGCTCAGCAGTACCGAACGCCGCGGGGCGTCGTAGCCCACTGCGGTCTCGTAACGCTTGTCGGTGAGATTCGCCGCCGCGACCTCCACCGACCAGAACTTCGAGACGCGATAGCGAACGCGCGCGTCGAGAAGCGCATAGGCGGGAAGGCGCTTCGCCGGGTCCTCGGTCGTCGAGTCGTGGCGATCGCCCATGGCGAACACCGAGACCGTGGCGCTCCACGAGCCGAAGGCGCGGCTCGCCTCGAGGCTCCCGTAGCGCTCCGCCCGGCCTTGCAAGCGCAGGCCGGTGTCTTCGTCGCGGGGACGCTGGGCAGTGAACGCGGCGCGCCAGCGAGCACCCAGCCACGTGGTCTCGAGGCTGCCTTCGGCGCCGCGGATGCGCGCGCGCTTCACGTTGAGCACGGTCGGGAACACGTAGGTGATGAGGTCGTCGATGCGGTTGTCGAAGGCGGTGAGCCGCCATTGCCACGGCGAGGCCGCGGGGGCGCGGAGCGCAAGCTCGCGGCTCGCGCTGCGTTCCGGGTGGAGAGCGGGATTCGGCTGATAGAAATCCGAGGCGGGCCCGTAGAGATCGAAGAAGCTCGGCGCGCGAAAGCCGCGCGCGAACGTGCCCGAGATGCGCCCCCAGCCCGGCCACTCGAGTCCGTAGCTCGCGGCTCCGGTATTGCGCCGCCCGAAGCTTTCGTCGTCATCGGCGCGCACGCTCGCCTCGAGCCGCTGCCCGTCCCAGGCCTCGTTCAAGCCGGCGAAGATGGAATTCGTGTCGCGCTTGGTGCGCGCGAAGACGCCCTGGCGCTCGTCGGTCGCGATCCTCTGGCGGACGGTCTCGGCCCCCGCGAGGAGCGTCCCGGCAGGCACCCTGAACTCGTGGATCCAGGAGGCCTGGTCCTGGCGCGTCTCGAAGCGATTGGGAAATGCCCCGCGAATGGTGAGCTCGTCCCGACCGTGGCCGATCGCGAGCCGGCTCGTCCAGTAGGCAGTGAAGTTGTTCGACGAGGAGAGGCGCGCGCCCGCAAGCGTCTGCTCGCTGCGATCGTCGGCGCCGCAGCCGTCGAAGGCGGTCTTTGCGCGCGACGCGAAGGCATCGAGGGCGATGAGCTCTTCCTGCCACAGACGGTGCGAGGCGTGGAGATTCACGAACCCGTTCTCGTACGGATCGCGGTCGGGATCGTGGCAGAAGGAGCGCGCGTTCGTGGCGCTCGGCGCGTCGACCTTGCGCGCGCCGAAAGAAACCGCGAGCGACGTGCGGTCGTCGACCGTGGCGATGCCCGCCGAAGCACGCCGATCGTTGTCCGTGCCATAGGCCACTGCGGCGAACAGATGCGGAATCGACTTGCCGCGCGTGAAGATCTGCACGACGCCGCCGATCGCCTCCGACCCGTACAGGCTCGAAAGCGGCCCCTTCACGATCTCGAGATGGTCGCCGACGAGACGCGCAGGCCGTCGACGAGGACGAGGGTCTGCGCGGTTCCGGCGCCGCGAATGAAGAGTCCCTGGGGCTGCCCCGCACCGCCCGTGGCGCGCAACTGGATTCCGGCACGGCGCTCGAGAATCTCACCGACCGAGAGTGCGCCCGCGCTTTCGAGGTCTTCGCGCGTGATGACGAGCGCGTCGCGAAGCGTCGCCGTCGGCTGCGCCGAGCGCGTGGCCGTGACGACCATCGACTCGATCGTTGAAACCTGGGGAATGCCGCTGGGTGCCTGGGCCTGCGCCCCCAGGGCGGCGAGGCCGGCGAGCCCCGCGAGAGACCACGTCTTCATGAGGAGTCCTTCGCAAGCAGCAAGCGTCCCCGCAAGCCGCAGGTTGGGGCCGCCGGTTCTTCCGGCGACCGCGAATTCGAATCGGACAGGGCCCCGACTCGTCCTGGCGGCGGATTCGGTTCTCGGGCTTGCAGGAATGGGTCCTGCCTACCGTTGCGGGGGCAGCGCCGGCCTCTCACCGGACTTCCCCGAACTGCGTCGCTTCCGCGGATCATACCCGATCGGGCGCCGGGGGCACTCGAAACGACTTTCAAAAGAGCGTCTTGTGCGTTGACGGGGCAAGTGAATTCCAATAGGGTGATTGGCATGGACGCGCAACTCTCAGACCTCGAGGAACGGCTAGCGCAACTGGTGCTGCGGCTGAAGACCCTGCGCGAGGAGAATCGCGACTTGCGCCAGCAGCTGGCGACGAGGACCGACGAGAACGCCCGCCTCGGCGAGAAGCTCGGCGCGGCGAAATCGCGCATCGAAGCGCTGCTCAAGCAGATCCCCGAAACGGAGACATGACGCCCGAGGAAAAGGCGCGCGACAAAGGCGCGCTCACCATCAACCTGCTGGGGCGCGAGTTTCGCGTCGGCTGCCCGGAGGGCGAGGAGAAGCTGCTCCTCGCCACGGTCGACTATCTCAATCGAAAGCTCAAGGAAGTGCGCGACGTCGGCAAGGTGACCGGCAACGAGCGCATCGCGCTCATGGCCGCGCTCAACATCGCGCACGAATACCTGTCGAGGAAGGTGCCGATCGCCGGCACCGACAACCAGGCGATTGAGCGTAGAATCATTGCAATGCAGGAGACGGTGGATTCGGCGCTTGCCGCCGACCAGGAAAATCTCTTCTAGCGGCACCCGGCACGCCGCGCCCGAGAGCCGTGTTTCCTGCGGTGTTCGTCCAGGCTTACATCTTTGAACCGATAAGCTGTAGCCATGGACGCTCGCCCAAGCAGCGCTATTGTGCGCGTCCCACGTCGGACGTACCTGCGGCGCTCGGTGAGCGACCGCCTTGAACCGCTGGTTCGAGAGTGCGGTCTGGACGAACACCGCAGGGAATCCGGCTTTTCCATATGCGCTATTGGTTGATGAAATCCGAGCCCGACGAGTTCGGCATCGACGACCTCGTCAAGGCGCCGCGCCGGACCACAGCCTGGTTCGGCGTGCGCAACTACCAGGCGCGCAACTTCATGCGCGACCAGATGAAGGTGGGCGACGGCGTCCTCTTCTACCACTCGAGCTGCCCCGAGCCCGGCATCGCGGGAATCGCCGAAGTCGCGAGCACGCCGTATCCCGACGAATCGCAGTTCGATGCGAAGAGCCCCTACTACGATCCCAAGTCGAGCCGCGAGAATCCGCGCTGGATGCTGGTCGACGTGAAGCTCGTGAAGAAGACGCGCCTCATGCCGCTCGAGGAGATGCGCGGCGCTCGCTCGCTCGAGGACATGGTGACGCTGCGCCGCGGCAACCGGCTCTCGGTGACGCCGGTCACGCCCGCGCAGTGGAAGAGCGTCCTCAAGCTGCTGCAGTCCTGATCCTGTCCGCAGACCTCGTTCCCTGGATCACCTACGCCGCGCTCGGCGTGTTCGTCGGCTTTTTCTCGGGGCTCCTCGGCATCGGCGGCGGATCGATGATCGTGCCGGTCGTCGGCCTCACCTTCGTGGCGTTCGGCTTCTCGCCCGAGCAGGTGCTGCACCTCTCGCTCGGCACCTCGCTCGCGGCGATGGTGCTCGCGACCGCCTCGGGCACGCGTGCGCATCACCACCATGGCGCCGTTCGCTGGGACATCGTGAAGGGACTTGCTCCGGGTATCGCCGTCGCCGGCCTCGCGGCAGGCGCGATCGCGCGCGCGGTACCGATCGCATTCCTCAAGGGCTTCTTCCTGTGCTTCATGGCCTATGTCGCCTACCAGATCATCTTCGGCCTGAAGCCCAAGCCCGGCCACAAGCTGCCGGGATGGATCGGCATGGCGGCGGTCGGAACGGCGATCGGCGGGCTGTCGTCCCTCGCCGGCGTCGGCGGCGCGATGCTCTCCGTGCCGTTCATGATGTACTGCAACGTGAGTTTCCTTCACGCCATCGGCACGTCTGCGGCGATAAGCCTCGTCGTCGCGGTCGCGGGCTCGGTCGGATTCATCCTCGCCGGCGTGGGCGAGCCGGGACTGCCGCCGGGGAGCCTGGGCTACGTCTACGTCCCCGCGTTCCTCGGCATCTCGCTCACCAGCATCTTCTTCGCCCCGATCGGCGCCAAGGTCGCGCACCGGATGCCGGTCGACCGGCTGAAAAAAGTGTTCGCGCTCTTTCTGTTGATCCTCGCGGCGAAGCTCGCAATTTCGCTTTAGGCGCGCTGCCTCAGACGTCGCACCACCGGCGCATCAGCGTCGTGAACATCTCCACCGATTCCTCGATGCGCGCCATCGAGCACCACTCGTCGGTCTGGTGCGCGAGCTGCGGCTCGCCGGGGCCGAGAATGACCGCGGGCGGCCCGCCATAGCCGCGCTTCAAGTCCGCGCCATCGGTCGAGAAGGTGATCGTCTTCGGCGCCGGACGAGCCCCCAGGAACGGCGCGCAGGTTTCGAAGACTTGCTGCACCCATTCGTTCTGCGGATCGGTGTAGAGCGACGCGGTGTCGACGATCTTGCGAACGCGCGCGCCGTGCGGCGCGAGGAGCGTCTCGAGCGCGTGCGCGAGCTGGCCATGGTCGATGCCCGGAACCGTCCGCGTGTCGACGGTGATCCGCGCTTCATCCGGAACGGAATTCGTGTTGAGCCCGCCGCAGATGGTTCCGACGTTGAGCGTGGGCTCGCCCATCACCGGATGCGATGCGACCGGAAAGCGGAAGTGCTGGAGCTCGCCGATCACCTTGGCGATCTTGAGGATCGCGTTCTCGCCGAGCTCGGGCATCGATCCGTGCGCAGTCACGCCGAGCGTTTCGATCTCGAACCAGGCGAGGCCCTTGTGCCCGATGTACGGGTAATTGGCGGTGGGCTCGGCGACGACGATCGCCCCGGCGCGGTCGAGGAGGCTCTGGTCGGCGAGGAAGCGCGCGCCTTCGCAGCCGATCTCCTCGCCCGCGGTCAGCACGATCGTCACGCCCGCCGACGACGCGAGACGCGGCGCGAGCTCGAGCGCGGCGGCGACGATCGCCGCGATGCCGCTTTTCATGTCGGTCGATCCGCGGCCGAAGAGGCGATCGCCGTCGGTCTCTCCCGCGAACGCGTCGCGCGTCCATCGCGCGGCACCCAGCGGCACGGTATCGATGTGGCCGGTGAAGCAGATCGGCGCCTTCGCCGCGCCGCCACCGATCGTCGCGATGAGGCTGGTGCGCGCGTCGGCGAACTCGTGGTAGGCGAGACGAAAGCCGGCGCGCTCGAGGATTTCACCGAGATGCCGCGCGCAGGCGCGCTCCATTCCCGGCGGATTGATCGTGTTGTAGGCGAGGAGCTCGCGGGTGAGCGAGCGCGGATCGAGTCGGGCGGCCATGGGAATACCGTCTGGCATTCTCTCACGCAGCCCGCGCGGCGCCTCAGAGCACGACGGAAACGTCCACGTCCCCGTGCTTGCGGATCACCTTCACGCCGATCTCCTGGTCGTGCCGCTCGAAGAGGACGTCGAGGAGCGCCTCGCCGACGCGCAAGTCGACGAGCCTCAGCCGGTCGAGGAATTGCGGCAGCATGGGATGCAGGAAGCGCACGCGCGGCTCCTGCGGCCGGAATGAAAGCCCCAGGCAGGCCTTGAGGAGATAGAAGGCGGTTGAGCTCGCCCACGCTTGCGGCGAGCACGCGACCGGATAGAGCGTCGGGCCTTCGCCCGGAGCGCGCCGCGAGAATCCGCAGAAGAGCTCGGGCAGGCGATGCAGGTCCATGAAGAGGCTCGCCTCATAGAGCGCCGTCGCGATTGTCGTGGCCTGCTCCTTCATGCCGTAGCGCGCGAGGCCCATCGCGACGATGGCGTTGTCGTGCGGCCAGATCGAGCCATTGTGGTACGACATCGGGTTGTAGCGCGACTCCCCCTTCGCGATCGTGCGCACGCCCCACCCCGAAAACGAATCCGGCGCGAGCAATGTGCGGCCGACGCTTCGCGCGCGATCCTCGCCGGCAAGTCCGCACCACAGGACGTGCCCCGCGTTGGAGGAGCGCACGCGGCACGGCTGCTTGTCGCCGTCGAGCGCGAGCGCGTACGTGCCCAGCTCCTCGCACCAGAATTGCTCCTCGAAGCGGCTGCGCAGGGCCTCGGCCTGGCTTTCGAGCTTCTGCGCGTGCTCGGTCTTTCCCAAGGCGCGCGCCAGGCGCGCGGCGTGGATGCGGGCCGAATAGACGTACCCCTGCACCTCGCAAAGCGCGATCGGGCCGCGGGCGAGCTCGCCGTTGGCGTGAAAGACCGAATCCTCCGAGTCCTTCCACCCCTGGTTCACGAGGCCGTCGCCGCTCTTGCGCTGGTACTCGACGAAGCCGTCGCCGTCGACGTCGCCATACTGGTCGATCCAGGCAAGCGCGCTCTCGATGCCGGGCCAGATCTGGTGCAGGAGTGCCGCATCCCCGGTGCGCTGGTGGTATTCGCCGGCGAGGACAACGAAGAGCGGGGTCGCGTCGATGGTGCCGTAGTAGCGTCCGAAGGGAATCTCGCCCAGCGCGGCGAGCTCTCCCTTGCGCATCTCGTGAACGATCTTTCCGGGCTCCGCGTCCTGGGCCGCGTTCACCTCCGTCGCCTGCGTCTGGGCGAGGAATCGCAGCACGCCGCGCGCCATACCCGGATCGACCCACAGGTACTGCATCGCGGTGAGGATGCCGTCGCGGCCGAACGGCACGCTGTACCAGGGCACTCCGGCATAAGGGTAGTCGCCTTCGGGATTGCCGGCCGCGAGCATGGTGAGGTCCGCGCCCGAGCGCTGCATCCACGCATTGAATTGGTCGTTGGGGCTGGCAACGCGAGCCAGCTCCTGGCGAGCGTCCTGGAGGGCCTCGTCGGCGCGCCGGCATGCGGCCGCGTAGGTCGGGGCGGGAAAGGTCGCCGCCTCGAGCGCGCAGGAAATCGTGGTCTCGAGCTCGACGGTGCCGTGCGGCGCAATCGAGAATTCGAAATCCGCACGGTCCGCGGCGAGGCTCACCGGCGGGATCGACCACGCGACCTGCGTGCGGCGCACGACGCCGTCCAGGCCGCGATAGCCGAGCTCGACGCGATCGGCGCCGATCCCAGGCGCGAGGTCTTCGCCGCGGCGCTCACGCCGGAAGCCGCGCACCTCGAAGATGTCGGCGTAGTCGTTGTCGAGCTCGATCGTGAGATGGATCGTCACCGGGCTCTCGCCGTAATTGCCGAGCTCGAGCCGCTCGTGGCACACGTCGTCCCACAGGAGCCACGAACGCGACAGATGTACGGTGCCCTTGAGGATCGTGAGCTCACCGCTCGCGAAGTCGTCGGGATTGGTGCCGTCGACCGTGAGCACGCGGTTGTCGCGCCGCACGCTCGAATTGAGCAGCAGCGGCCGGTGGCCGTTCATCCGCAGCTCGTAGCGGGAGAGGAAGCGCGTGCCCTGGTGGTAGAAGCCATGCTCGCCGCTGCCGGCGCGCGGCACGTCGCCGTAGCGGTCGAAGAGCGCGAAGCTCTCGCCGTGCTTGAGCACGCGCGTCGGATCGCCCGCCCGCGCGGACGTCGCGAGCACATACCAGCGATCCTCGATGCGGATGGCTTCGTCGGGTGGGGCTTCGTGCTTCATGCGGATGCGCGCACCGTCGGTGTCGCCGGGACGCCCGCGCCGTCGAGGAGCCCGCGGTACACCCGCAGGTAGTCGCGCGCCATGCGCTCGACCGTGAAGCGGCTGTCGAAGTCGCGGCGGCAGCGCGCGCGATCGAAGGCCTCGATGTCCGCCAGCGCGGCCACCGCTTCGTCCTCGCTCGTGACGATGCGCCCGTTCACGTCGTTGCGGATGATCTCCGGGACCGAGCCGCCGGGCCAGGCGATCACCGGGGTCCCGCACGCCATCGACTCGATGATGACGAGCCCGAAGGGCTCCGGCCAGTCGATGGGGCAGAGGAGCGCCGCCGCGCCGCCGAGGAATTGGGCCTTCTCGCCGTCGCCGATCTCGCCGATGAATTCGACGCCGCTACCTTCGTCGAGGAGCGGCTTCACCACCGATTCGAAGTACGCCTTGTCCGCTGTATCCACCTTGGCCGCGATCTTGAGCGGGATTCCGGCGCGGCGCGCGATGCGAATCGCGCGGTCGGGGCGCTTCTCGGGGGAAATCCGGCCGAGAAAGGCGAGATATCCGCGGGCTTGCGCGCTGAAGGTGAAGAGCTCCGGCGGCAACCCGTGATGCACGGTCGCGACCCAGTTGGCGAACGGCAGGGGCTCGCGCTGCTTGTCCGAAATCGAGACGAGGGGCATGTCGTCGAAGCGCTGGTAAAGGGGCGCGAGCTCGGGCAGGTCGAGCCGGCCGTGCAGCGTCGTGACCTGGTTCAGACCCAGCGCGCGGGACATCGGGTAATGCAGGTAGTCGATGTGGAAATGCACCACGTCGAACTCGTCCGCGGATTCCATCACGTCGTGGATCATCGCGAAATGAAAGGCGAGGCGGTCGTGGAATCCCGGTTCGAGCCGCAGGCCATGGGGGGCGACCGCGCGCAGCCGCGCGCTGGTAACGGAGTCGCCCGTCGCGAACAACGTCACATCCATGCCGAGCCTCACCAGCTCCTCGGTCAGGTAGGAGACGACGCGTTCGGTGCCGCCGTATAGCTTGGGCGGGACACTCTCGTGCAGCGGCGCAACGACCGCGATCCGCAACGGCGTTCCGATCTCGTCGATCCTGTCCTTCATGGTGAGCTGTCCCCTGGAATCGCGATCCATCTATTGGGACAGCCGCGCCGCGCGAGCGGTTCCGGGTGTTATGCCGTTCAGCCCATCAGGCGCTTGAGCGCTTCCTGGTATTTCTCGGAGGTCTTGCGGGCGACTTCCGGCGGCATCGCCGGCGCCGGGGGCTTGCGCTCGAAGCCGATCGCGTCGAGCCAGTTGCGCACGTACTGCTTGTCGAAGCTCTCCGGGCTCTCGCCGACCCGGTAGGTGTCGAGCGGCCAGAAGCGCGAGGAGTCCGGCGTGAGCGCCTCGTCGATCAGGTGCAGGCGACCCGCGCCGTCGACGCCGAACTCGAACTTGGTGTCGGCGATGATGATGCCGCGCTCGAGCGCGTAAGCCGCCGCCGCTGTGTAGAGCTTGATCGCTACATCGCGCACCTCGGCCGCGCGCGCCTCGCCGATCATCCGCGCCATGCGCTCGTAGGAAATGTTCTCGTCGTGGTGTCCGGCTTCGGCCTTGGTCGCCGGCGTGAAGATCGGCTGCGGCAGCTTCGCGGCGCGGGCGAGTCCCGGCGGCAGGCCAATGCCGCAGACCTGCCCGGTCTCGCTGTATTCCTTCCACCCGGAGCCTTCGAGGTAGCCGCGCACCACGGCCTCGATCGGCAGCGGCTGCAGGCGCTTCACCACGATCGCGCGGCCGCGAACCTGCTCGCGCTCGCCGGGCGCCACCACGCCCTGCGGATCGATCCCCGTCAGATGATTGGGGATGATGGACGCGAGGCGCGCGAACCAGAAATTGGCGAGCTCGTTCAAGACACGGCCCTTTTCCGGCACGGGCGTCGGCAGGATCACGTCGTACGCGGAGAGGCGGTCGGTGGTGACGATGAGCAGCTTGTCGTCGTCCACCGCATAGATGTCGCGGACCTTGCCCCGCCCGAGGAGCGGCAGGCTCTTGATCGAGGTTTCAAACAAGGCAGTGCTTATCTTCTCGCCTTCAGGCCACCTTCTTTTCCAGCTCCTTGTTCCACTGCCCCTTCGCGGCGAGGCTGTTCATGCGGGCGCGATGGTGGAATGCCGCCTGCGCGGCGGCGACGTTCGCGGCGCTTCCGCGCCACGCCTTCAGCGCGACCGCCTGCAGCGCGCGGCTGTAGCTGAAGGTGAGCGGCCAGGGCGCGCCGCCCATGCGGTTCATCGCGTCCAGGTGCGCGGTGGCGTTCTCGTCGGTCTGGCCGCCGGAGAGGAACACGACGCCGGGAAGGGCCACGGGAACCGTGCGCTTCAGGATCTTGAGCGTGCGCTCGGCCACTTCGGCAACACCGGCCTGGCGCGCGTTCTCCTTGCCGGAGACCACCATGCTCGCCTTGAGGATCACGTGCTCGGGCGAGACTTTCTGCCAGGTGAGCTCGTTGAAGAGGGTGGCGAGCGTCTTCTCGGTTTCCTCCTCGCAACGCTCGATCGTGTGGTCGCCGTCGAGCAGCACCTCGGGCTCGACGATCGGCACGATCGACGCCTCCTGGCAGAGCGCGGAGTAGCGCGCGAGCGCGTGGGCGTTGGCCTCGATGCACGCCCAGGAGGGAATGTCCTTATCCTTGCCGATAGTGATGACCGCGCGCCATTTGGCGAAACGCGCGCCGAGCTTGAAATACTCCTCGAGGCGCTTGCGCAGGCCGTCGAGCCCTTCGCTCACCTTTTCGCCCGGATTGAGCGCCATGTCCTGCGCGCCGCCGTCGACCTTGATCCCGGGGATGATGCCGTTCGCCTTGAGGTATTCCGCGAAGGGCTTCCCGTCCTTCGTCTTCTGGCGCAGCGTCTCGTCGAAAAGGATGACGCCGCTCACGAATTCCGCGATCCCCGGTGTCGTGAAGAGGAGCTCGCGGTATGCGCGCCGGTTCTCCTCGTTCGATTCGACGCCCACCGAGTCGAAGCGCTTCTTGCAGGTGCCGGCGCTCTCGTCGGCGGCGAGCAGTCCCTTGCCCGGCGCGACCATCGCCTTCGCAGTTTCCGCCATCAATTTCATGTCCATCTGCGCCCCTTTCCAGTTTTCAATCTGCGTTCATCTGCGTTTATCTGCGGATACTTCATTTTCCCGTGAGTCACTCGACGTGCGCCGCGAACATCGCGCGCTTGTGGCCCACCAGCTGCTCGTGCCCGTCCGCGGGCGGCAGCAATCGCTCGACGCGGGCGAAGCCCACGCGCTTGAGCAGCCATTCGAGCGCCTCGATGCTGGGCGCGAGGCAGATGCCCCGCACCGCGGCCTCCGGCGCATGGATTTCATCCGTCTCGTCGACGATGCCGAAGTTCCCGACCATGTGCCGCTGGAATCGCCACGATCCCCAGTCGACCACGCCTGAGAGGTGCGGCACGACCTGCGACTCGATCACGAGCACGCGCCGCGTCACCGCGCGCGCGAGCCGCAGCGCCCGCACCGGATTCTCGAGATGGTAGAGGAGCCCGAGCATGAGCGTCACGTCGTGCGTCCCGATCTGGGCCGCATGCGCTTCCTCGATGTCGAGCCGAAGCGGACGCAGCGTCCTCACCCCGAGGACGTCGGCCATGAGCTGCGCATCCGCCAGGTGCTCGGCGCGGGCGTCGACGGCGAGGATCGAGGCGAAGCCGCGCCGGGCGAGCTTCAGCGCGAACCAGCCCTGGTGGCACGCGAGGTCCACGGCTGTCAGCCCGGCGCATTCGCGGCCCACCGCGCGGTCGAGGACCTCTTCCATCAGGGCGAGGCGCGTCGTATGGATTAGCTCGACGCCCGGCGGAAGGGTGCTCACGGTTCGCGTGCCGTCGGGCAGCTCGAACTCGTAGAACCACTGGCGCGCGCGCACGCGCTCGAGGAGCGCGGTCTCAGACACCGTGCCCCGCCCCCACCTTCACGATCTTCATGGTGTTGGTCCCGCCCGACTTGCCGATGGGCTCGCCGATGGTGAGCACGATGAGGTCACCTTCCTTCACGACCCCGTTGCGCACGAGAACGGCCTCGGCCTCGGCGAGGAGCTCCTCGCGGTCGTTGCCGACGTACTTCACCATGAGCGGATAGGTGTCGCGGAAAAGCGTGCAGCGATAGCGCGTGACGGTCTGCGCGGTGAGCGCGTAGATCGGCACGCCGCAGTTGAGGCGCGACATCCACAGGGCCGTCGACCCCGATTCGGTGAGTGAAGCGATGGCCTTCACGCCCAAGTGGTAGGCGGTGAAGAGCGCGGCCATCGCGATCGACTGGTCGACGCGCGTGAAGACGCGGTCGAGGAACTCGCGGTCGAGCGTGACCGTCTGTGATTTTTCCGCTTCCACGCAGATGCGGTTCATCGCGGCCACGGTCTCCACCGGATACTGGCCCGAGGCCGACTCCGCCGAGAGCATCACCGCGTCGGTCCCGTCGAGCACCGCGTTGGCGACGTCGGACACCTCCGCGCGCGTCGGCACGGGGCTCGCGATCATCGACTCCATCATCTGGGTGGCGGTGATGGTGAGCTTGTTGAGCTCCCGCGCCTGCCGGATCATCCGCTTCTGCAGCGCAGGCACGCTCGCGTCGCCTACTTCCACGGCGAGGTCGCCGCGGGCGACCATGATTCCGTCGCACGCGAGCATGATGTCCTCGAGGGCGGGAATCGCCTCGGCGCGCTCGATCTTGGCGATGATGAGCGCGTGCCCGCCCGCGGCGCGCAGGAGCTCGCGCGCCATGTACATGTCCGCGCCGCTCTTCGGGAAAGACACGGCGACGTAATCCGCCTTCATGCGCGCGGCGGTGCGGATGTCGTCGATGTCCTTGGGGGTCAGCGCCGGCGCGGTGAGCCCGCCGCCCTGGCGATTGATCCCCTTGTTGTTGGAAAGGATCCCGCCGTGGCGCGTGACGGTGTGGATTTCGGCGCCGCGCACTTCCTTCACGTCGAGCACGAGCTTGCCGTCGTCGAGCAGAAGCACGTCGCCCGAGCGCACGTCGCGCGGGAGGTCCTTGTAGTCGAGGCCCACGCGAGTGCTGTCGCCGGCCTCCTCGGTGGCCGCGTCGAGCACGAAGGGATCGCCCGGCTTCAAGGTGATCTTGCCGCCCTTGAACTTCCCGACGCGGATCTTCGGGCCCTGGAGGTCGACCATGATGCCGACCGCCCGGCTCACCTTGCGGCTGGTGTCGCGCACCAGCTCCGCGCGCGCCAGATGGTCCTCGGTCGTGCCGTGCGAGAAATTCAGGCGCACCACGTCCACGCCGGCGAGGAACATGCGCTCGAGCACGCCCGCCTCGCTCGACGCCGGGCCGAGCGTGGCCACGATCTTGGTGCTGCGCGCCGTGCCGTGATTTCCGCCCAGAGCCATCTACGCGCTCGCCCTCTGCTCGAGAATCTCCACCGCCGGCAGCTTCCTGCCTTCGAGGAACTCGAGGAACGCGCCGCCGCCCGTGGAGATGTAGCCGATCTTGTCGGTGATGCCGTACTTGGCGATCGCCGCCAGCGTATCGCCGCCGCCCGCGATGGAGAACGCGCTCGACGCTGCGATCGCCTCGGCGACTGCGCGCGTGCCGTTGCCGAAGGCATCGAATTCGAACACGCCGACCGGCCCGTTCCAGACGATCGTCCCGGCCGAGGCGATGAGGGTCGCGTAACCGCGCGCAGTGGCCGGGCCGATGTCGAGGATCAGCTCGTCGTCCGCGACCGATCGGGAGCTCGTCACGCGCGCCGGAGTATCCGCGGCGAACGCCTTGCCGCAGACGACGTCCTCGGGAATCGGCACCTTCGCGCCGCGTGCCTCCATCATCACCATGATCTCCTTCGCTTCTGGCGCGAGGTCCGGCTCGGCGAGCGAGCGGCCGATCGGCAGCCCCGCCGCGAGGAGGAACGTGTTGGCGATGCCGCCACCGACGATGAGCTGGTCGACGCGCTTCGCGAGACTCTTGAGGATGGTGAGCTTGGTGGAGACCTTGGCCCCGGCGACGATGGCCACGAGCGGGCGCTTCGGGTTCGCGAGCGCTCTTCCGAGCGCTTCGAGCTCGGCGGCGAGCAGCGGCCCCGCGCAGGCGACGGGGGCGAAGCGGGCGATGCCGTGCGTGGTCGCCTCGGCGCGATGGGCCGTGCCGAAGGCGTCGTTCACGTACACGTCGCAGAGCGCGGCCATGCGGCGCGCCAGCGCCTCGTCGTCCTTCTTCTCTCCCGGATTGAAACGGCAGTTCTCGAGGAGGACCGCTTCGCCCGGCTTCACGTCGACGCCGCCGATCCAATCCTTCAATAGCGGAACCTTGCGCCCGAGGAGGCCGCCGAGGCGCTCCGCGACGGGCGCGAGCGAGTCGGCCGCCGTGAACTCTCCCTCCTTGGGTCGGCCGAGATGCGAAGTCACCATGACCGCCGCGCCCTTGTCGAGCGCCATGCGCATGCCGGGCACCGAGGCGCGGATGCGCGTGTCGTCGGTGATCGCGCCGCCATCGTCCTGGGGCACGTTCAGGTCGGCGCGGATGAACACGCGCTTGCCCTTGAGGTCGAGGTCGGCCATCTTGAGGACCGTCACGCGCTCTCCCGCTCGCGCTCGGCCGATCGCGAGCGCGCCTTGTCGAGCGTGGTGTTCAGCTCGCGGGTGATGCGGCTGCCGGTGGTCTCGAAGAGAAACGGGAAAACGCCGTGGACCACTGCCGCCGCGCCGCCCGCAAGCATCTTCAGCCCATAGCGGCAGGCGAAGAATGCGTGCTGGAGGTAGGTTTCGCCGACCGCGCGCGGATGGGCGGTAAAGGGGTTCTGCATTACTTCGCGGCCATCAACGCCATGGTCACGTCGAGCATGCGGTTCGAAAAGCCCCATTCGTTGTCGTACCAGCTCGAGACCTTGACCAGCCGCCCGGAGACTTTCGTGAGCGTCGCGTCGAAGACCGACGAGCGCGGATCGTGGTTGAAATCCACCGACACGAGGGGTGCCGTGTTGTAGCCGAGCACGCCTTTCCACTCGGGCTTCTCGCTCGCCGCCTTCATGATCGAGTTGACCTCGTCGACGCTGGTGTCGCGCGCGGCGATGAAGCACAGATCGACGATGGAAACGTTGATCGTCGGAACGCGGATCGAGTAGCCGTCGAGCTTGCCGTTCAACTCGGGCAGCACGAGGCCCACGGCCGCGGCCGCACCGGTCTTCGTCGGGATCATCGACATGGTCGCCGAGCGCGCGCGGCGCAAGTCCTCGTGAAAGACGTCGGTCAGGACCTGGTCGTTGGTGTACGAGTGGATCGTCGTCATGAGCCCGTTCAAGACGCCGATCGCCTCGTGCAGGGGCTTCACCAGCGGCGCGAGGCAATTGGTGGTGCACGAGGCGTTGGAGATGACGGTGTGCGATGCCTTGAGGGTCTGGTGGTTCACGCCGTAGACCACCGTGGCGTCCACATCCTTGCCGCCCGGCGCGGAGATGATGACTTTCTTGGCGCCGCCCTTCAGGTGCGCCGAAGCCTTTTCCTTCGTGGTGAAAAAGCCGGTGCTTTCCAGAACGACGTCGACTCCGAGCTGCCCCCACGGCAGCTGGGACGGATCGCGCTGCGCAAGGACCTTGATGCGGTCGCCGTTGACGACGATGTGGTCCGCGTCGACCTCGACCTTCCCGGGAAACTTGCCGTGGGCGGTGTCGTAGCGGGTGAGATGGGCGTTCGTCTCGGGCGGCCCGAGGTCGTTCAGCGCGACGATCGCGAGATCGTGGGACTTGCCGCTCTCGTAATGCGCGCGAAGGATGTTGCGGCCGATGCGGCCGTAGCCGTTGATGGCGACGCGGACGGTCATGGAATCAGGCTCCGGGAAGGAATGACGCGGGAAACGATTATTTTAGCCGACCAGCGCCGCGAGGTCGTGCCAACCGTACGCGACTTCGGCGAAGGGATGGCCGCCGAGGCGCTCGGTGCGCTCCGCGATCTCCTCGCCGCCGAGCGCTTCGTAGAAGAGGCGCGCGCGGTTCGCCCTGAGGACCCAGAGATAGAAGCCGAAGTAGCCGTTGCGCACGAAATGCCGCGCCGAAGCGCGCACGAGCGCTCGGCCGACCCCGCGGCGCTGCGCCGATTGGAGTACGTAGAGCGCGTAGATCTCGGCGTCGAGCCCCTCGATCGGCGAACGCGCGGGCCCACAGGACGCGAGCCCGAGGAGCCCTTCGCCGGGCCGCTCCGCGATCCACGTGGCATTGATGCCGCGCGAGGCGGCGAGGCGGCCGCGCCACGACGCCTCGGACTTCTGCCCCGCATGGCGCGCGATCACTTCGAGCGGAAGGATCCCGGCGTACGTGGTGCGCCAGCTCTCCCGGTGCACGCGCGCGAGCGCTCCGGCATCGAGCGGCGACGCGACCCGAAGGACGAGGCCCGCCGCGACGGAGTCTTTAGACAACGCTCTTGACGGCTTCGACGAGATGCCCGGCGTCCACGCCGAGGAACTTGTAGACGTCGGGCGCGGGCGCCGATTCGCCGAACCGATCCACGCCGACCGCGGCGCCCTCGAGGCCCACGTACTTGCGCCAGTAATCGGTGACGCCGGCTTCGATCGAGACGCGCGGCACGCCTTTCGGCAGGACAGACGCCTTCCACGCCTCGTCCTGGCGGTCGAAGACGCTGGTGCACGGCATGGACACAACGCGTGTCGCGATGCCCGCATCGGCGAGCGTCGCTTGCGCGGCGAGCGCGATCCCGACCTCCGTGCCGGTCGCGATGACGACGGCGCGGGGCGCGCCCGCGGCTTCCGAGATGACATAGCCGCCGCGGCGAATCGCCGCGATTGCCTCCGGCGGGCGCTTGACGAAGGGCGCGTTCTGCCGTGAGAGCGCGAGCGACGTGGGTCCGTCCTTTCGCTCGATCGCCGCGACCCAGGCGAGCGCCGTCTCCACCGTGTCGCACGGGCGCCAGACGTCCATGTGCGGAATGAGGCGCAGGCTCGACACGTGCTCCACGGACTGGTGCGTGGGCCCGTCCTCGCCCAGACCGATCGAATCGTGCGTGAAGACGAAGATGTTGCGCGCCCGCATCAAGGCCGCCATGCGAAGCGCATTGCGCGAATAGTCGGAGAAGGTGAGGAAGGTCCCGGAATAGGGGATGAAGCCGCCGTGCAGCGTGAGCCCGTTGCCGATCGCGGCCATCGCGAACTCGCGCACGCCGAAATAGATGTAATTCCCCGAACCCGCTCCGGTCACGGCCTTCGAGCCCGACCACGTGGTGAGGTTGGACCCGGTGAGATCCGCCGAGCCGCCGAGGAGGCCCGGCAGATGCGGGGCGAGCGCCTCGATCGCGAGCTGCGAAGCCTTGCGCGTCGCCACGGTCTCCGCCTTCTCGTTGGCGCGTGCAACCAGCGCTTCGACCACCGCATTCCAATCGTCCGGCAGGTCGCCCGCGATGCGGCGCTTGAACGCGCGCGCGCTCTCGGGATGCGCCGTCGCATACGCGGCGAAGCGCCGATTCCACTCGGATTCGAGCTCGTCGCCGCGAGCTCGCGCATCCCAGGCCCGGTAGACTGCTTCCGGGATTTCGAAGGGTGGGTATTTCCAACCGATCGCATCGCGCGCGGCCGCGACTTCCTTCTCGCCGAGCGCGGCACCGTGGACCTCACCGGTCCCGGCCTTGTTGGGCGCGCCCTTGCCGATCACCGTCTTGCAGCAGATGAGCGTGGGTTTGCGCGTCTCGGCGCGCGCCTCCTCGACCGCCGCGCGCACGGCGCGCGCGTCGTGGCCGTCGACGTTGGGGACGACGTCCCAGTCATAGGCCGCGAAGCGCATCGGCGTGTTGTCGCGAAACCAGCCCTCGACCTTGCCGTCGATGGAAATGCCGTTGTCGTCGTAGAACGCAATCAGTTTTCCAAGCCCGAGCATGCCGGCGAGCGAGGCCGCCTCGTGCGAAATCCCCTCCATCATGCAGCCGTCACCCATGAAGACGTAGGTGAAATGGTCCACGATCCCGTGCCCCGGACGGTTGAACTCCGCGCCGAGGAGCTGCTCGGCGATCGCGAAGCCGACCGCGTTGGCGAACCCCTGCCCGAGGGGGCCGGTGGTGGTCTCGACGCCGGGCGTGATGCCGACTTCGGGATGGCCGGGCGTCTTCGAGTGCAGCTGGCGGAAGCGGCGAATCTCCTCCATCGGCAGGTCGTAGCCGGTGAGGTGAAGGAGCGCGTAGTGGAGCATCGAGCCGTGGCCGTTGGAAAGCACGAAGCGGTCGCGGTCGGGCCACGCGGGATTCGCCGGGTTGTGGCGCAGGAATCCGCGCCAGAGCACTTCGGCGATCTCGGCCATGCCCATGGGCATGCCGGGATGTCCGGACTTCGCTTTCTCGACGGCGTCCATGGCGAGCGCGCGGATGGCGTTGGTGATGTCGGCGCTGGTAGCGCTGGACCGCGGGCTGTCGGGCATCGGGAGGCGTTTCAGGAGTAAGAGTGGAAAGGAGCGGAAAAACTTGAAAAATTGGTGTCAAGCCAGATATATGCGATTATACTTGCGCACTTTTTCACGCGATATTTTTCGCTTGGGTAATCTTCTGCAAAACGGATTTCGCACGCCGCCGCGCGTGCAGGTCCCCACTGCGGATCTTTGCTTGGAAGGGGGTATCGAAGTGAAGGGACTGCACATCATTGCCGATCTGTACAACTGCCAGAAGGGCGAGCTGCTGGCCTCGTCCGCCCATCTGCGCGAGCTTTGCGTCAACGCGTGTCGCGACGTGGGGCTCACGGTCCTCGGGGATCACTTCTACCAGTTCGATGGTGCCGAAGAAGGCACCCAGGATGGGGGCGCCACCGGAGCCGTCGTGCTCGCCGAGTCGCACCTGGCGATCCACACGTGGCCCGAACGCGACGGCGCGACGCTCGATGTGTACGTCTGCAACTACACCGCCGACAATACGGCGAAGGCCGAGGCGGTCTACAAGACACTGATCAAGGCGTTGGCACCGGGAGACGTTCTCGTCGAACGCATCCAGCGCGGCCGCGACCTGCCGGCCAAGAAGCGCGTCGCCTAGCGTCGTCGCCGGCCGCTCACGCCGCTTGTCCCCGGGCGCCGCGACCAGGGACAGAACACAACCTCGACGGCGGATGTGCTCTGTCCCGGGGACAGAACACAGCTCGAAGCCGGATGTGCTCTGTCCCCCATAATCGGGCCCAATTTCAATGTCCGAGAAGATCTTCGAAGCGCTGAACGATTCGAGCGGTGTGTATTTCACCGGGACGCTCCTCGAGCGGCGCCGAACGCCGTTCCAGCTCCTCGAGGTCTACCACTCGCCGGACCTCGGACGCATGTTCCGCCTCGACGGCGCCAACATGACCTCGGAGCGCGACGAGTTCTTCTACCACGAGAACCTGGTGCATCCCGCGGCGGTGGCGCACGCGGGGCCGAGGCGCGCGCTCGTCATCGGCGGCGGGGACGGCGGCTCCGCGGAGGAGCTGCTCAAGCATTCGACGCTCGAGACCGTGCACATGGTCGAGCTCGATCCCGAAGTGATCGAGGTGAGCAAGGCGCAATTCGCCGGCGTGCATCGCGGCGCCTTCGCCGATCCGCGCCTCAAGGTGACGGTCGGCGACGGGCTCGAGTATCTGCGCACGACCGAAGTGCGCTACGACATCGTCGCGATGGACCTCACCGATCCGGTCGGGCCTTCGGTGGAGCTCTATACGCCCGCGACATTCGCGCTCGCGCGCCGCGCCATGGCCGAGGGCGGGGCGCTCACGCTGCACATGGGTTCGCCCTTCTCGCACCCGGCGCGGGTGCGCAACACCATCGACAACCTTCGCCAGGTCTTCCGCCGCGTGACGCCGTACTTCGTGCATATTCCGCTCTACGGCTCCGTGTGGGGATTCGCCTGCGCCTCCGACACGCTCGATCCGCGCGCGATCGCGCCCGCCGAGGTCGAGAACGTGATTCGCCGGCGCGGCATCGGCGACCTGCAGTACTACAACGGGGAAATCCACCAGGCCATTTTCGCGCTGCCGAATTACGTCAAGCGGCTACTGGATTGAACGCGCCAAGGGAGGCGCCATGCTGAAGAAACTGCGCAAGAGCTCGGCCCGCGTGACGCTCGTGCTGATCGGCGTCGCGGCGCTCGGAGGGTGCGGAGGCGGCGACGACACGCGCCGCGACGTCTATGCCACGCGCGAGGATTGCCTCGCCGATTGGAGCAAGAGCCCTCAGGATTGCACGCCCGCGACCGACGACCGGCATCGCGGCCACGGCTATTTCTACGGACCGGCCTATACCCATCACTCGGGAACGAGCGGCTCGACGTGGACCAGCCGCTCGGGCTCGGGGCGCTCCATCGGCAGTTCCTCGTCGGGCGTGAGCCGCGGCGGCTTCGGCTCCTCCGGCCACTCCTCGTCCGGCTGAGCATGCGGCGCGAGGAACGCATCCCGCGGGTCGATTGGCCGAAGAAGGTCGAGGACCTCGGCTTCGACTTCCACACCTTCGACGGCGAGGTCTATTGGGATGAGCGCGCGTGCTACCAGTTCTCATCGGTGGAGATCGACAAGCTCGAGGCCGCTACCGGGGAGCTGCAGTCGCGCTGCATCGAGGTCGTCGGGCAGGTGATCGAGAAGGGCGACTACGAACGCTTCAGGATCGCCGCGGGCTTCGAGGCGCTGATCGAGCAATCGTGGAACGACGACGAGAAGTCGCTCTACGGGCGCTTCGACCTGTCGTGGGACGGCAACGGCGAGCCCAAGATGCTCGAATACAACGCCGACACGCCGACCGCGCTCCTCGAGGCGAGCGTCGTGCAGTGGTACTGGCTGCAGGAGGTCTTTCCACAGCACGACCAGTTCAACTCGATCCACGAACGGCTCATCGAGCGCTGGAAGGACCTGCGCGCCGGCTTTCCGGCGGTGGGGCCCGTGCATTTCGCCTGCGCCGCGGACAGCCGCGAAGACCAGGGCACGATCGACTACCTGCGCGATACCGCGATCCAGGCCGATATCGACGCGCGCGCGCTCGACATCGCCGACATCGGCTGGGACGGCGCGCGCTTCGTCGATCTCGACAACCAGCCGATCGCCGTGCTCTTCAAGCTCTATCCGTGGGAATGGCTCGCCCGCGAGGAATTCGCGCCCCACCTGCTCGCGCGCAGCACAAGGGTGCTCGAGCCGGCGTGGAAGATGCTGCTTTCGAACAAGGCGATCCTGCCGATCCTCTGGGAGAAGTTCCCACAGCATCCGAACCTGCTGGCGGCGAGCTTCGAGCCCGGCAAGTTCGCCACCGACTACGTGAAGAAGCCGATCTATTCGCGCGAGGGCGCGAATGTCTCGATCACCGCGGGCGGCCGCACCGTGGAAGCGCCCGGCGACTACGGCGCGGAAGGATTCATCTGGCAGGCCTACCACGAGCTGCCGCGCTTCGGCGGCCACTACACCGTCATCGGCTCGTGGATCGTCGGCGAGGAGCCCGCGGGCATCGGCATCCGCGAGGACGATTCACCGATCACCCGCAACTCCAGCCGCTTCGTGCCCCATTACTTCATTTCATAAGGAACCACCATGAGACAGGTCTTCGACTCTTTCGCCGGCTTCGACGATTTCCTCATCTATCTCGGGGTGTCGCTCGCGCTCCTGTACCTCTACGTCTGGATCTACATCCGCGTGACGCCGTGGGCCGAGATGGCGCTCATCCGCGCGGGCAACATGGCGGCGTCATTCAGCCTCTCGGGCGCGATCCTGGGCTTCATCGTGCCCCTCGCGGCGGCGATCAAGTACAGCGTGAACCTCGTCGACATGGTGATCTGGGGGGTCATCGCGCTCGTGGTGCAGATCGTGGC
>WNFL01326553.1_pt2 | contig 47865 bp, 48 predicted proteins | sample 5400361 | NCBI WGS metagenome assembly WNFL01 (sample SAMN13153351, study PRJNA577476) | soil metagenome | isolation source: 40 cm soil on Douglas fir-dominated hillslope | place: USA:California | collected 2013-09-17 | reverse complement strand
GCTGCTCAAGCGCAAGCTCGAGTCCCGCAAGCTGGTCGAGCGCGCGAAGGGCATCCTCATGACCCGGCTCGGGCTGAGCGAGCCGGAGGCGTTCCGGCGGATCCAGAAGACCGCCATGGACACACGCAAGCCGATGGCCGAGGTGGCGCAGGCGCTCCTGCTTACCGAGGGTATGGGCCACGCCCGGGCGGCCAAGCTCTAGGCTCCCTGCCGAAATCACAGGCACACCGACTGGACTGCCTACCGAGTAGGCAGTTCTTTTGGTTTCTGGAGTCCGCGTCAACACGTAACCGATCGATAAGCCTCAGGACCGGTCGGGGCACGCGGCTTGCTGCACGACCGGTCGGCGCACCGAGACAGCGGGGTCGGAGAGCACGCGCCGAGAGTCCTACTGACAGTGACCCAACGACGGGTCCGACCATTTCACCGATCGGAGCGAAAGGAGACCCGTATGGCGGCAGTATCTCGGAGGGACTTTCTCAAGACCGCGGGCGCGCTGGGGGCCGGCGCGGCGGCGGGCATCGGCTTCCCGGCCGTCCTGCGAGCGCAGGGTGGGGGGACGGTCAAGGTGGGCGTGCTGCACTCGCTGTCGGGCACCATGGCCATCAGTGAGGTATCGCTCCGTGACGTCTGCATGATGGCGTTCGACGAGATCAACGCCAAGGGCGGAGTCATGGGCAAGAAGATCGAGCCGGTGATCGTGGATCCCGCCTCGAACTGGGACCTCTTCGCGGAGAAGGCCAAGCAGCTCCTGCTCCAGGACAAGGTCGCGGTGACGTTCGGCTGCTGGACGTCGGTCAGCCGCAAGTCGGTGCTGCCGGTGTTCGAGAACAACAACGGCCTGCTCTTCTACCCGGTGCAGTACGAGGGCGAGGAGTGCTCGAAGAACGTGTTCTACACCGGGGCCACCCCGAACCAGCAGCTCATCCCCGCCGCCGAGTACCTGATGTCGAAGGAAGGCGGCGCCTACAAGAAGTTCTATCTGCTGGGCACCGACTACGTGTTCCCGCGGACCGCCAACAAGATCCTGCGTGCGTTCCTGCTCGCCAAGGGGATTCCCGCGGACTCGATCGCGGAGGAGTACACCCCCTTCAACCATCAGGACTACCAGACCATCGTCGGCAAGATCAAGCGCTTCTCCACCGGCGGCAGCTCGGCGGTGCTCTCCACCATCAACGGCGACTCGAACGTTCCCTTCTACAAGGAGTTCGCCAACCAGGGCCTGCGGTCGGAGCAGTGCCCGATCATGGCGTTCAGCGTGGCGGAGGACGAGCTGCGAGGCATGGACACCTCCGCGCTGGTCGGCCACCTCGCGGCCTGGAACTACTACCAGTCCGTGGACACCCCGCAGAACAAGAAGTTCGTCCAGGCGTTCAAGGCCTACGCCAAGAAGGCCAACCTGCCCGGCAGCGACAAGCGGGTCACCGACGATCCGATGGAGGCGGCCTACTTCGGCGTCTCGAGGTGGACGCGGTCCGGAAGGCGGTCTACGGCCAGACGTTCCTGGCCCCGGGCGGCCAGATCAAGATGGACGAGGCCAACCAGCACACCTACAAGCCGGTGCTGATCGGCGAGATCCTCAAGGACGGCCAGTTCAAGGTCGTCTCCCGCTCCAAGGGCCTGGTGAAGGCCGACCCGTGGAGCCAGTACACGAGCCCCGACAAGGGCTGTGACTGGATCAAGCACCAGGGTACGTACCAGAAGAAGGCGTAAGCACGCTCGTGTGGAGATCGCTCCTCCTCGCGCTCGCGCTGCTGCCGGGGCTCGCCGCCCCGGCAGTGGCGCAGAGCGCGGGGGCTTCCCCCGAGGCCATCGCCAAGCACATCGCGGACGTGGCCTCCGCCGACTCGGCGGTGCAGGAAGCCGCCGCGGTCGCGCTGGGCAAGACGGGCGATCGCAGGATCCTGCCCCTGCTGGAGGCGCTGCGGGAGGGCAGCGTCTACGTGCGCTCTCTCCCCGGGGGCAAGAAGGAAACCGTCATCGTCGGCGACAAGGTCAGCGAGGGCGACAAGACCCTGGTTCCCCTCTTCACCGCATATGGGCGTGAGCCGATCGCGGGCCCCGACGGCAAACCGCTGCTCGTCGACCTGTCCACGCTCGCGGAAGTCTCCAGCGGACGGAGCCTGCGCATCGCCATCCGCCCGCTGATCGACGCGTTCTCGGGCCAGAACGACCTCGTCAATCCCGACCCGGCCGCGCGCCGCGCCGCCGCCACCAAGATGGCCTACACCGGCGACGCCGCGACCCTGAAGCTGCTCCAGGACGCTCTGCCGAAGGAGACCGACCGCTGGGTGCGCTTCGCCCTCGAGGAGGGGGTGGCTCTGATCCGCCTCCGGGTCGGCGACCCGGCCGAGCGGGCGATCGCGGCCGAAACGCTCGGGCGTCTGCGCAGCGCCAACGCGATGGAGCCGCTCTACCAGATCGCGGGGGATCCGCAGGCCCCGCCCGCGCTGGCCGCCGCCGCGCAGATCGCGGTGAAGCGCATCGAGCGGTGGGGGCTCTTCACCCAGGCGATCGAGATCGCGTTCCAGGGCCTCTCGCTCTCCTCGATCCTGCTGCTGATGGCCCTGGGGCTCGCCATCGTCTTCGGTCTGATGGGCGTGATCAACATGGCCCACGGCGAGCTGATGGCCCTCGGCGCGTATGCGACCTTCCTCATGCAGGGCTGGTTCGCGACGTACTTCCCGGGGAGCTTCGACTACTACTTCCTGGTCGCGCTGCCGTTCTCGTTCCTCGTCTCGGCATCCGCGGGCTTCCTGCTGGAGCGGGGGGTGATCCGGTTCCTCTACGGCCGTCCGCTCGAGACGCTGCTGCTGACCTGGGGCGTGAGCCTCATGATCCAGCAGGGCCTCCGCCTCTGGTTCGGCGCCGCCAACGTGGACGTGACCTCGCCCCGCTGGCTGTCCGGCGGCATCCCGGTCATGATCGGAGTCCAGCTCCCGTACAACCGGCTCTTCATCATCGGGCTGGCCACGATCAGCGTGGGGGCGATGTACCTCCTGCTCTTCCGCACCGACTGGGGCCTGCGCATCCGCGCGGTGACCCAGAACCGCGGCATGGCGGCCTGCCTGGGGGTCCGGGCGCGCTGGGTCGACGCGGGCACCTTCGCGCTCGGAGCGGGGCTGGCCGGGCTGGCGGGTTGCGCGATCACCCAGATCGGCAACGTGGGCCCGGAGCTCGGCCAGAACTACATCGTGGACTCCTTCATGGTGGTGGTGACGGGCGGGGTCGGGAAGCTCGCCGGGAGCATCCTCGCCGCGATCGGAATCGGCGGGCTCAACAAGATCATCGAGCCAGGAATGGGCGCGGTCTTCGGGAAGGTCCTGATCCTGGTGCTCGTGATCCTGTTCATCCAGCGCCGTCCGTCGGGGCTCTTCGCGACCAAGGGGCGCTATGCGGAGTCTTGAGCGCTGGGGGCTCCTCGCGGGCGCGATCGCGGTGGTGGCGGTCCTGCCCGCCCTCAACGCGCTCCCGCCGGGCTCCGCGCTGCGCGTGTCCGACTTCACCCTGAATCTCTTCGGCAAGTTCCTGGCCTACGCCATCCTCGCGCTTGGCATCGACCTGATCTGGGGCTACACCGGCGTGCTCTCGCTGGGCCACGGGGTCTTCTTCGGCCTGGGGGCCTACGCGATGGGCATGCACCTGATGCTCGAGATCGGCACCCGGAGCGTCTACGGCAACGTGCTCCCGGACTTCATGGTCTGGAACCAGGTGACCGAGCTGCCGCTCTTCTGGAAGCCGTTCTACAGCGCCTCGTTCACCCTGGTCGCGGTGCTCGCGGTGCCGGCCCTCTTCGCCTACGTGTTCGGCTACCTCACGTTCCGCAGCCGCATCCGCGGGGTCTATTTCTCGATCATCACCCAGGCCCTCGCGCTGTCCATGTGGCTCCTGTTCAACCGGAACGCGATGAACCTGGGAGGGACCAACGGCCTGAGCGGCTTCAAGAGCGTCTTCGGCTTCACGCTCAACAGCGCGGCCACCCAGCGCGGGCTCTACCTCGTCACCGCGCTGTGCCTCTGCGGCGCCTTCCTCCTGTGCCGCTGGATCACCCGCTCGCCCGCGGGCCGGGTGCTGATCGCGATCCGCGACAGCGAGAATCGCGTGCTCTTCTCCGGCTACTCGCCCGCCGCGTTCAAGGTTTTCGTGTTCGTGGTCTCCGCGGTGCTGGCCGGGGTCGCGGGCGCGCTCTACGTCCCCCAGGTCGGCATCATCACCCCGGCCAAGATCGGGGTGCTCCCGTCGATCGAGATGATCATCTGGGTGGCGGTGGGCGGGCGCGGCACGCTCCTGGGCCCGGTGGTGGGAGCGCTCGGGGTGAACTGGCTGCAGAGCCTGCTGACCACTCACTATCCGGACCTCTGGCTGCTCGTGCTGGGCGGCATGTTCGTGGCGGTGGTGCTCTTCTTCCCCGACGGGGTGGTGGGAACCACGCAGAAGCTGATCGCGCGGATGGGCCCGGGCGCGGGCGCCGGGGTCCGGCAGAGCGGGCGCCCCGACGACGGTCAAGGGCGCGAAGAGGCCGAGCCGCACGCCGAAGTCCCCCACATCCAGGCGCGCTAGGCCATGGCATTCACCGCCGCGGCGCCCGAGGGATCGATCATCTACATGGAGAACGTCACCGTCGACTTCGACGGATTCAAGGCGCTCCACGACCTGAACTTCTTCATGGACTACCACGAGCTGCGCGTGGTGATCGGGCCCAACGGAGCGGGGAAGACCACCCTGCTCGACGTGGTCTCGGGCAAGGTGCAGCCGGCGGCCGGGCGCGTGATCTTCGGCAAGCACACCGAGCTGGTCGGGCTGCGCGAGAACGAGATCGCGAGCCTCGGCATCGGGCGCAAGTTCCAGACCCCGTCCATCTTCGCCAACCTGAGCGTGCGCGAGAACCTGGAGCTGTCGCTGGCCCGGCCGAGCAAGGGCGTGCTGGCGACCCTCCGCGCCCGTCTCGACGGCGACCAGCGGAGCCGGATCGAGGAGACGCTCGAGGCGATCGGGCTGGGCGGGCGCGGCGCGGAGCGGGCGGGCGGGCGCTCTCACGGCGAGAAGCAGTGGCTCGAGATCGGCATGGTCATCGTGCAGCAGGCCACGCTGCTCCTGGTGGACGAGCCGGTGGCCGGGATGACCGACGAGGAGACCGCGCGGACCGCCGAGCTGCTGCTGGCCATCGCGCGCGACCGCGCGGTGCTCGTCATCGAGCACGACATGGAGTTCGTGCGGAGCCTGGCCCGGAAGGTCACCGTGCTGCACGAGGGCCGCGTGCTCTGCGAGGGCTCGGTGGACCAGGTGCAGCAGGACGAGCGGGTGCGCGAGGTGTACCTCGGCCGGAGCGGCTCAAAGGCGGCGGCCCATGCTTGAGGTCCGCGGGCTCAACGCGTTCTACGGGGAGAGCCAGGTGCTGTGGGACGTCTCCCTGGACGTGCCCGCGGGCAGCGTGGTGTGCCTCATGGGGCGCAACGGGGTGGGCAAGACCACGCTGCTCAAGTCCATCATGGGGCTGCTGCCGGTGCGCTCGGGGCGGGTCACGTTCGACGGCGCGGATCTGGGCGGCCGGCGGCCGGAGGAACGGGCGGCGTGCGGGATCGGCTACGTGCCGCAGGGTCGCGAGATCTTCCCCAACCTCACCGTGCACGAAAACCTGCGCATGGGCATGCTCGGCCGAGCCCGGTCCGGGGGCAACGGCCACGGCGATCCACTCGAGCACGTCTTCGAGCTCTTTCCCAAGCTCAAGCTGCTGCTCGGCCGGAAGGGCGGCGTGCTGTCGGGCGGAGAGCAGCAGCAGCTCGCGATCGCGCGGGTGCTCCTGGCGCGCCCGAAGGTCCTCCTGATGGACGAGCCCACCGAGGGCATCCAGCCCTCGGTCATCGACCAGATCGAGGAAGCCATCGAGCGGATCAGGGGGCAGGGCATTTCGGTGCTCCTGGTCGAGCAGTACCTCGAGTTCGCCTGGCGGCTGGCCTCCGCCTACGCGATCATGCGCAAGGGCACGATCGTGTCCAAGGGGGCGACGAAGGATCTCCGCGAGGATATGGTCAGGCAGCATCTGACGGTTTAAACTCCCCCAATGCACTTGACCCCTCGCGAGCAGGACAAGCTCCTCATCTTCACCGCCTCGGAGCTGGCCCGCCGGCGCCGGGCCCGCGGCCTCAAGCTGAACTACCCGGAGGCGCTCGCCCTGATCACCGCCGAGGTGCTGGAAGGCATCCGCGATGGGCGCACCGTCTCCGACCTCATGGCGTTCGGCATCACGATCCTGAACCGCGACGACGTGATGGACGGGGTGCCGGAGATGCTCGAGGAAGTGCAGGTCGAGGGCACGTTCCCCGACGGGACCAAGCTGGTGACGATTCATCACCCGATCCGGTGATGTCCAACGCACCCGCCCCTCTATTGAATGCGGGGGCCCAGCCGCGCGAAGCGAGGCAGTGGGGGAGTGCGGGGGCCATTTCTGGGCCCCCGCATACGGAAGAAGAGCGGGTTGCCCCTTCCACCCAAACGAGCGTGCGGAGGGTGCGTGGATGATCCCCGGAGAGTATTTGCTCGGAGAGGGCGACATCGAGGCGAACGCGGGCCGGCGGACCGTGCAGGTCACGGTGGCGAACACCGCGGATCGGCCGATCCAGGTGGGATCGCATTTTCATTTCTTCGAGGCGAACCGGGGGCTGCGGTTCGATCGTGAGCAGGCCTTCGGGATGCGGCTCAACGTGCCGGCGGGGACCGCGGTGCGCTTCGAGCCCGGAGACGAGAAGGTGGTGACCCTGGTGGAGCTGGCGGGGGCGCGCGAGGTCTACGGGCTGAACGCGCTCACCGATGGATCCGCGGGCGCCCCGGGCCGGGCCGCGAGCGTGAAGCGCGCGCGGGCCGGGGGCTTTCTCGGGGGCGGCTCGTGAGCCTGCGCCTGCCCCGGCGGCAGTACGCCGATCTCTACGGCCCGACCGTCGGCGACCGGGTGCGCCTCGCGGACACGGATCTGCTGATCGAGATCGAGCGCGACTTCACGTCCTACGGCGACGAGGTGAAGTTCGGGGGCGGCAAGGTCATTCGCGACGGGATGGGCCAGTCGGCCCGCGCCACCGCGGGCGACGGAGTCCTGGATCTCGTGATCACGAATGCCCTGATCCTCGATCACTGGGGCATCGTGAAGGCCGACATCGGCATCCGGGCCGGCCGCATCGTGGCCATCGGCAAGGCGGGCAACCCGGACATCATGGCGGGAGTGACCGCGGGCATGGTGATCGGCGCCTCCACCGAGGTGATCGCGGGGGAAGGGCGCATCGTCACCGCGGGCGGCATCGACAGCCACATCCACTTCATCTGCCCGCAGCTGGTGGACGAAGCGCTCTCCGCCGGGCTCACCACCCTGATCGGCGGCGGCACCGGGCCCGCGACCGGCACCGCGGCCACCACCTGCGCGCCGGGGGCCTGGAACATCCACCGGATGCTGGAGGCTGCCGAGGCGTTCCCGATCAACCTGGGCTTCCTCGCGAAGGGCAACGCCTCGCGGCCCGAGCCGCTCCGGGAGCAGATCGAGGCGGGCGCCATCGGGCTCAAGCTGCACGAGGACTGGGGGACGACGCCCGCGGCGATCGACGCGGCGCTGTCGGTGGCCGAGGAGATGGACATCCAGGTGGCCATCCACACCGACACGCTGAACGAGGCGGGCTTCGTCGAGGACTCCATCCGCGCGTTCAAGGGCCGGACGATCCACACCTATCACACCGAGGGCGCGGGCGGGGGACACGCCCCCGACATCATCCGGGTGGTCGGCGAGGCCAACTGCCTGCCGTCCTCGACGAACCCCACGATGCCGTTCACGGTGAACACCATGGACGAGCATCTCGACATGCTGATGGTCTGCCATCACCTCAACGCGAAGATCCCGGAGGACCTGGCCTTCGCGGAGTCGCGCATCCGGGCCGAGACCATCGCGGCCGAGGACGTGCTCCACGACCTGGGCGCGATCAGCATGCTGTCGTCCGACTCGCAGGCGATGGGGCGCATCGCGGAGGTCATCTCCCGCACCTGGCAGACCGCCCACAAGATGAAGGCCCAGCGCGGCGCGCTGCCCGGCGACGGCCGCCACGACAACGCGCGCGCCAAGCGCTACGTGGCCAAGTACACGATCAACCCGGCCATCGCCCATGGCATCGCCCACGAGGTGGGCTCGATCGAGGCGGGGAAGCTTGCGGACCTCGTGATCTGGAAGCCCGCGTTCTTCGGGGTCAAGCCGGAGATGGTGCTCAAGGGCGGCCTGATCGCGGTGGCGGCCATGGGCGATCCCAACGCTTCGATCCCCACGCCGCAGCCGGTCCGGTATCGCCCGATGTTCGCGGCCTACGGCGCCGCGGTGTCGTCCACCTCGCTGACCTTCCTCTCCCGCGCGGCCGCCGAGGACGGAGTGGCCGCGCGCCTGGGCCTCCGGAAGCGCACCGCCACCGTGCGGGGCTGCCGCGGCCTCACCAAGGCGGCGATGGTGAACAACAGCTACCTCCCGCGCATGGAGGTGGACGCCGAGACCTACGAGGTGCGGGCCGACGGCCAGGCGCTCACGTGCGAGCCCGCGCGCGTGCTGCCGATGGCGCAGCGCTACTTCCTGTTCTAGCGCGATGCGGCTGATCACCGAGGCGCCGGTTCCGGTGGACGCGGCGGCGGTGGCGGGGAAGGCGCGGGACACGCTCCGCCTGACCTGGGAGGAGCGGCGCTGGACGCGGAAGCGCGCGGTGACCACGGCCGGCCGCGAGGTCGCCCTCGCGCTACCCACCGGCACCGTGCTGGAGCCCGGCGACGTGCTCGCGGTGGAGGAGGGCTGGTACCTGGCGGTGGAAGGCCGGCCCGAGCCGGTGCTCGTGCTCTTTCCCGAGAGCTACGAGGCGGCGGTGCGCATCGCCTTCGACGTGGGGAACCGGCACTTCTCGATGGGCGCGGACGGCGACACGCTGGTGGTCCCCGACGACACCGCGATGGAGGATCTCGTGAGACGGCTCGGCGTTCGCTGGGAGCGCCGCGAGGTGGTCTACTCGCCGCTCCACGGAGGCGGCGATGGCTGATCCGCGCCTGGTCTCGCTGCTCCACTTCGCGGACAGCGCCTTCCCCACCGGCGGCTACGCCCACTCGTTCGGACTCGAGCACTACTGCCAGTCCGGAATCGTGCGGGACCGGGACGGGCTCGAGCGCTTCCTGCTGACCCAGCTCGAGGGCGCGGCCGGCCCCTGCGATGCCACCGCCGCCGCCGGGGCGCTGCGGGCGCTCGGTCGCGGCGATCTCGAGGCGTGCCGCCGTCTGGACGACGTGCTCGAAGCGATGAAGGTCGTGAAGGAGTTCCGGGAGGGGAGCCGGCAGATGGGGCGGCAGACCCTGCGCGTGGCCGCGGCGCTGATCGGCGAGCCTCGGCTCGTCGCCTACCTCGACGAGGTCAACGTGCACCGCGCGCCCGGCCACCACGCGGTGGCGTTCGGCATGGTCGCGGGCGCGCTCGGCTGGGACGCGGACGCCGCGGTCACCGCGTTCCTGTATTCGACGACCGCGCTGCTGGTGGGCGCGGCCCTCCGGCTCCTGCCCATGGGCCAGCTCGAAGGGCAGGCCGTCCTGTGGAGCCTCCACCCGGTGATCGTGCGTGTGGCGCGCGAGGCGGCCGAGCGGTCGCCCGCCGATCTGTGGAGCTTCACCCCCGGCCAGGATGTCCAGGGCATGCTCCACGAGCGCCTCGACGCGCGCCTGTTCCGCTCGTGAGCGCGATGCCCCGGCCGCTCAAGATCGGCATCGGCGGGCCGGTGGGCTCCGGCAAGACCGCCCTGGTGGAGACGCTGTCGCTGCGGCTGCGGGACCACCTCGACATGGCGGTCATCACCAACGACATCTACACGCAGGAGGACGCCCAGTTCCTCATCCGGCGCGGCGCCCTGCCGGCCGACCGGGTGGTGGGCGTGGAGACGGGCGGCTGCCCGCACACCGCCATCCGCGAGGACGCCTCGGTGAACCTGGAGGCGGTCCACGCCCTGATGGGGCGATTTCCCGGCCTCGAGCTGCTGTTCGTGGAGAGCGGCGGCGACAATCTCGCCGCGACGTTCAGCCCGGAGCTGGTGGACGCCACGATCTACGTCATCGACGTTGCCCAGGGAGAGAAAATCCCCCGCAAGGGAGGACCGGGGATCATGCGCTCCGATCTCCTGGTGATCAACAAGATCGACCTCGCGCCGTACGTCGGCGCCGATCTCGGGGTGATGGAGCGCGACGCCAAGCGCATGCGAGGAGAACGTCCGTTTGTCTTCACCAATCTCCGGGAGGGCACCGGTGTCGACGCCGTGGTCTCCTGGATCCGCCGCGACCTCCTCTTCGAGCCCTGAGCCGCCGCTCGGCCGCACCGGCCGGGACGGGCGCCTGCACCTGGCGTTCGAGGCCCGGGGCCGGCGCACCGTGCTCACTGCGCGGCGCTTCACGCTGCCGCTCCAGGCGCTCGAGCCGATGGATCTCGACGGCGACGGTGTCGCCACGCTGCTGCTGCTGAATCCGACGGGCGGCCTGCTCGCGGGCGATCGCCTCGAGACCGACATCGTGCTCGGGCCCGGGAGCCGGGTCTGCCTGTCCACGCCGTCGGCCACGCGGGTCTACCGGAGCCCGGGTCCCGCCGCGGTCCAGCGGGTCATCATCGACGTGGGAGCCGGGGCCGCGCTCGAGTGGCTGCCCGATCACCTGATCCCGTCGCCGGGCGCCCGGCTCCGGCAGGCCACCGAGATTCGCCTGGCTGCCGACGCCACGCTGCTCTACCTCGATGCCTGGGCGACGGGGCGCGCGGCGCGCGGCGAGGGCTGGGGGTTCGACCTGCTCGACAGCAGCCTGCTGGTGCGCGATGAGGCGGGCCTGCTGCTCCGGGAGCGATCGATCCTGGCCGGGAGCCCACCACGGGCCGGCCTGGGCGCCACCGAGGGCTTTGCCTACGCGGCGACATTCGTGGCCCTGCGGGCAGCAGGCGTCGCCCTGCGGGCCGCCGATGTGGCCCCGCAACCGGTCGGCGAGCGCTGGAGCGAGCTCGCCCGCGCGCTCCAGGACGAAGTCGACGCGGCCGGGCCCGGCGGTCGCGCGGGCGTGACCACGCTCGGCCGCGGCGGCGTGCTGGCCCGCCTGCTCTGCCCGTCGGCGCCGGCGCTCCAGGTCGCGGTGCAGGCGCTGTGGGCCGCGTGTCGGCAGCGCCTGCTCGGTCTCCCGCCCGCTCGCCTGCGCAAGCTCTAGGCATCGCTGCCCGCCGCCCGGGCACTCTGTGGCGCGATCTCAAGCCACCGCGCCCAACTCGCGTATTTCATTGAGGGGCGTTGCGGGCATGCCCCTTGCTCCGTGCCCTCGCGCAAGGAGGACTTCATGAACTGGACGCGCCTGGTCTGGCTACTCGTCGCCCTGCTGCTGATGCCCGTCTCGGAAGCTCGGCCGCAGAGCCGGAGCGAGACGCTGCTGGTCGTGGTAGAGCTCGGCCCCAACAGCATGGACATCCACGGGGTCGGCGCGAACCGGCCCTCCTACCAGGCCTCGTGGAACCTCTACGACCGGCTCATGACCTATGGGGTCAAGACGCTGCCGGACGGGACGAAGATGTACGACTACTCGGTGCTCAAGCCCGAGCTGGCCGAGAGCTGGCAGATGGCGCCGGACGGCATGGCGGTCACCTTCAAGCTGCGGAAGGACGCCAAGTTCCACGACGGCACCCCGGTGACCGCGAAGGACGTGAAGTGGTCGTTCGACCGCGCGGTCACGGTCGGGGGCTTCCCGACCTTCCAGATGAAGGCCGGCTCGCTCGAGAAGCCGGAGCAGTTCACCGCGGTGGACGACTACACGTTCCGGGTGACCTTCCTCCGGAAGGACAAGCTGACGATGCCGGACATCGCGGTGCCGGTGCCGGTGATCATCAACTCGGAGCTGGCCAAGAAGAACGCCACGCCGGCTGATCCGTGGGCGATGGAGTGGATCAAGAACAACGACGCGGGCGGCGGGGCCTACAAGCTCGAATCGTGGAAGCCAGGGCAGGAGTCGGTCTTCCTGCGCTACGACGAGTGGAAGTCGGGGCCGCTGCCCAAGCTCAAGAAGGTGATCGTGCGCGAGGTCCCCTCGGCGGGCAACCGCCGCGCTCTGCTCGAGCGGGGTGACGCGGACATCTCCTTCGACCTGCCGCCCAAGGACTTCGCCGAGATCGCGGCGGCGGGCAAGCTCCAGGTGGTGGCGCACCCGGTCGAGAACGCGCACGCCTACGTGGGCATGAACGTCAAGAACCCGCCCTTCAACAACGTGAAGGTGCGGCAGGCGGTGGCCTACGCGATCCCGTACGAGAAGATCTTCGCCAGCGCGATGTTCGGACGGGGCGCGCAGCTCATGGGCAATCCCATCGCCACCAACACCGCGGGCTACGACGCCAAGCTCTCGCCCTACAAGACCGACATCGCGAAGGCCAAGGCCCTGATGGCGGAGGCGGGCGTGCGCAACGGCTTCGAGACCCAGCTCTTCTTCGACCAGGGCTTCGCCACCGTCAACGAGCCGGCCGCGGTGCTGGTCCAGGAGTCGCTCGCCCAGATCGGGATCAAGACGACCATCAACAAGGTCCCGGGCGCCAACTGGCGTGGCCTGATGCTCAAGAAGGAGATGCCGCTCTACGTGAACGCCTTCGGGGGGTGGCTCAACTACCCGGAGTACTTCTTCTTCTGGAACTACCACGGCCAGAACGCGGTCTTCAACACCATGTCTTACCAGAACCCCGAGATGGACAAGCTGATCGACGCCGCCCGCTTCGAGTCGGAGTCGAAGAAGTACGCGGACCTGGTGCGCCAGTTCACGCGGCTCGCGATCCTCGAGGTGCCGCGGGTGCCGCTCTACCAGCCGAACCTCGACGTGGCCATGCAGAAGGGCATCACGGGTTACCAGTACTGGTTCCACCGCCAGCTCGACTTCCGCAGCCTCGGCAAGAACTGAGCCCGGGGCCCCCATGGGGAGGCTCATCGGGCGGAGGCTGCTGGCGGCGGCTCCCGGCCTGGCCGGGGTGATCGTGGTGACCTTCCTGCTGACCCGCGCGCTGCCCGGCGATCCGGCCGCCTTCTTCGCGGGCCCGGCGGCCAGCCAGCAGGCCATAGACGAGATCCGCCGGAGCCTCGGGCTCGACAAGAGCATGCCCGTGCAGTTCTGGCTGTATCTCCGCGACCTTGGCCGGGGAGATCTCGGGAAGTCCTTGACGACGGGCCAGCAGGTGCGCAGCGACCTGCTGTCGCGCCTGCCGGCCTCGCTCGAGCTGACCGCCTGCGGGCTCCTGCTGGCCCTCGCGGTGGCGCTGCCGCTCGGCGTGCTGGCCGCTACCCGGCCGGGCTCCTGGGTGGATCACCTCTGCCGGATGCTCACCACCGCCGGCGTCTCGCTGCCGATCTTCTTCACGGGCCTGCTGCTGGTCTACGTCTTCTACTTCATCCTCGGCTGGGCCCCGGCGCCGCTGGGCCGGCTCGACGCCTTCGCCTCGGCCCCGCGAAACGCCACCGGCTTCTATCTGATGGACGCGATGCTGGCCGGCGATCCCGGCCTGTTGCTGGCCGTGCTCCGCCAGCTCACGCTGCCCGCGCTGACGCTCGGCCTCTTCGCGATGGCGCCCATCGCCCGCATGACCCGCGCGGCCATGCTCGGCGTGCTCTCGAGCGACTTCGTCCGCACCGCGCGGGCCAGCGGGCTCGACCGCCGGACGGTGCTGATCACCTATGCCTTCCGCAACGCGATGCTGCCGGTGGTGACCACGCTCGGCATGGTGTTCTCGTTCCTGCTGGGGGCGAACGTGCTGGTCGAGAAGGTCTTCGCCTGGCCCGGCATCGGCTCCTACGCGCTCGAGGCCCTGATCGTCTCCGACTACGCGCCGGTGCAGGGCTTCATCCTGACCATGGCCTCCCTGTACGTCCTGCTCAACCTGTCCATCGACGTGCTCTACGGGATGATCGACCCGCGCGCGAGGATCGAGGCGTGAGCGCCCTGCTCCGCCACGGGCGCTACGTGCTCGGCGAGAACCCGGTGACCGGGCTCGCCTTCGGCCTGTTCGTGTTTCTCGTCGTCCTGGCCACCGCGGGGCCCTGGATCGTGCCGTACGACCCGCTCGCGAGCAATACCACCGAGGCGCTCAAGCCGCCCTCCTGGGCGCACTGGTTCGGCACCGACCAGCTCGGGCGCGACCTGCTGAGCCGGGTGGTGGTGGCCACGCGGCTGGACCTGACGATCTCGATCTGCGCGGTCATGATCGCCTTCGCGATGGGCAGCGCGGCCGGGGTGTCCGCCGGCTTCTACGGAGGCTGGACGGATCGGCTGGTGGGCCGGGTCACCGATACCATCATGGCGTTCCCGCTGTTCGTGCTGGCCATGGGGATCGTGGCGGCGCTCGGGAACACGGTGGCCAACATCGTCTACGCCACCGCGATCATCAACGTGCCGTTCTACGCGCGCCTGGCCCGCTCGGAGGTCATGGTGCGCCGGGAGGCCGGCTTCATCGAGGCTGCGCGCCTGGCCGGCAACGGCGGCCCGCGGATCCTGGCCGTCCACCTCTTCCCGAACTGCCTGCCACCGATGATGGTGCAGATCTCGCTGAACCTCGGCTGGGCCATCCTGAACGCGGCGGGCCTCTCGTTCATCGGGCTCGGCGTCCGGCCGCCGACGCCGGAGTGGGGGATCATGGTCGCGGAGGGCGCGGCCTTCATCGTCTCCGGGGAGTGGTGGATCGCGCTCTTCCCGGGCGCGGCGCTGATGCTCGCAGTGTTCTGCTTCAACCTGCTCGGTGACGGGCTGCGCGACCTCATCGACCCGCGGAGGCGCACGTGAGCGATCCGCCCATCCCGCTGCTCGCGGTGCAGGACCTCTCCGTCGAGTTCCGCACGCGGGGTGGGGTGGTGCGCGCGCTGGATCAGGTGAGCTTCGACGTCCAGCGCGGGGAGACGGTCGGCGTGGTGGGCGAGAGCGGGTCCGGCAAGTCGGTGACCGCGTTCGCCCTGCTGCGCATCCTGGATCCCTCCGCTCGGATCACCTCGGGCAGCGCGGTGTTCGGCGGCCTCGACCTGGTGACTGCGGGGGAGCACGAGCTCGGCTTGCAGCGCGGGCGGGAGCTCTCGATGATCTTCCAGAACCCGCGCACCGCGCTGAACCCGATCCGGCCGGTGGGTCGCCAGATCGGCGACGTGCTGCTGCGCCACGCCAACGTGGCGCGCGCGGACGTCAAGCGCCGCGCGTTCGACCTGCTGGCCCAGGTCCAGATCCCGGACCCGGAGCGGCGGTACGCCGCGTACCCGTTCGAGCTCTCGGGCGGCATGTGCCAGCGGGTGATGATCGCGCTGGCGCTGGCCTGCTCGCCGGCGCTCCTGGTGGCGGACGAGCCCACCACCGGGCTCGACGTCACCACCCAGGCCGCGATCATGGACCTGATCCGCGAGCTCGCGCTGCGCACCAACATGGCCACGCTGCTGATCACCCACGACCTGGCCCTGGCCGCGGAGCACTGCGATAGGATCGTGGTCATGCACGCGGGGCACGTGGTGGAGGTGGCGCCGGCGACCGCGCTGTTCGAGGCGCCGCGGCACCCGTACACCGCCAAGCTCGTGGCCGCGACGCCGCACGGCGCCGAACGGCTGGAGGATCTCGCGGCCATCCCGGGCGGGCTCCCGGATCTCCGCGGCGAGCTGCCGCCGTGCCGATACCGTTTCCGCTGCGAGCGCTATGCACCCATCTGCGACGGCCCACTGCCGCGCGTGGACGTGCTGCCCGGCCACATGGTGGCCTGCTGGAAGCCGCTATGAGCCTGCTCGAGGTGCGAAGCCTGGAGCGGCGGTTCCCGGTGGGCAAGGGCTGGCTCCACGCGGTGGACGACGTGAGCCTCGAGATCGGCGCGGGGGAATGCGTCGGGCTCGTGGGGGAGTCGGGCTGCGGCAAGTCCACCCTGGTCAAGCTGATCACGCGGCTGCTCGATCCTAGCGCCGGGCAGATCGCCTTCGACGGCCGCGACATTGGCAGCGTGCCGGCGGGCCGTTTCGCCCGGGCGCCCGAGCGCGCGCTGATCCAGATGGTCTGCCAGGACCCCACCGATAGCCTGAACCCGCGGTTCACCGCCTTCGACATCATCGCCGACCCGATCCGCCGGCTGGGCCGCGTGGCCGGCGGTAGCGCGATGCAGGCCCGTGTGCGTGCGCTGGCGGAGATGGTCGGCCTGCCCGAGGCGCTGCTCGGACGCTTTCCCCATCAGCTCTCGGGTGGCCAGAAGCAGCGCGCGGGCATCGCGCGCGCCATCGCGCTCGAGCCGAAGCTCCTGGTGCTGGACGAGCCGACCTCCGCGCTCGACGTCTCGGTGCAGGCGGTGATCCTCAAGCTGCTCGACGACCTGCGACGCCGGCTCGGCATCAGCTACCTGTTCGTCTCCCACGATCTCGCGGTGGTGCGGCTGCTGGCGGACCGGGTGGTCGTCATGTATCTGGGCCGGATCGTCGAGGCGGGCCCGGTGGCCCAGGTGTTCGCCAGCCCCGGCCATCCCTACACGCGCGCCCTGCTCGCCTCGGTCCCGCAGCCCGAACGGAGAGCCGATGGGCGGCCGCGCTTCCGCCTCACCGGAGAGCCGCGCAGCCCGATCGATCCGTCGCCGACGGTGTGCCGGTTCTTCGGCCGCTGCCCGGATGGCTTCGAGCGGTGCGAGCGGGAGATGCCCGTGCTCCGCAGCGACGCGGCCGGCCACTCGGTCGCCTGCCACCTGCATGGCTGAGCCGGGGAGGGTGCCGGGTATCGGCCCGCTGCTGGCGGCCTACGCGGACGGATCGCGGACTCCCGCGGGCGTGCTGCGCGAGCTCTACGCGACCCTCGAGCGCCGTGGCAACGACCACGTATGGATCCACGTCCTGCCGCTCGAGGACGCGCTCCGGCAGCTTGCGGCGGCGGAGGTCCGGCGCCGCGCGGGCGCCGCGCTGCCGCTGTTCGGCGTGCCGTTCGCGATCAAGGACAACATCGACGTGGCCGGCCATCCGACCACCGCGGGGTGCCCGGCGTTCGCGTACAAGCCGGAGGCCACCGCCACGGTCGTGCGCCGGTTGCAGGAGGCCGGCGCGATCCTGGTGGGCAAGACCAACCTGGACCAGTTCGCGACCGGCCTCACGGGCACACGCTCGCCGTACGGCGCGCTCTCCTCGGTGTTCGATCCGGACTACGTCGCGGGCGGCTCGAGCTCCGGCTCGGCGGTCGCGGTGGCCGCGCGTTTGGTGGCCTTCGCGCTCGGCACCGACACCGCGGGCTCCGGACGCGTGCCGGCGGCCTTCAACGGCATCGTGGGGCTCAAGCCCACGCGTGGGCTCATCAGCACGGCGGGCGTGATGCCGGCCTGCCGATCGCTCGACTGCGTATCGGTGTTGACGCACACGGTGGAGGACGCCGCGCGCGCCCTCGATGTGGCCCGCGGTCCGGACGCGGCCGATCCCTACTCGCGCGAGCCCGGTCCGCCCCCGGCGGCGCTCGGCGCGGGGTTCCGCTTCGGGGTGCCCGCGGCCGCCCAGCTCGAGTTCTTCGGGGACGAGGCGGCGGCCCGGCTCTACGAGCGCGCGCTCGAGCGGCTCGAGGCGCTGGGCGGGCGCCGCGTGACGATCGATCTCGCGCCATTCCGCGCCGCCGCGGACCTGCTCTACGCGGGCCCATGGGTGGCCGAGCGCCTGGCCGCGCTGGGCCCGTTCTTCGACGCGCATCCGGAGGACATCCACCCGGTGGTGCGGGCCATCGTGGGCCGGGCCTCCGCGATGACCGCGGTGGACGTCTTCGCCGGCATGTACCGGCTGGAGGACCTGCGGCGCCAGGCGGGAGCGCAGTGGGCGGGCATGGACGTGCTCGCGCTGCCGACGACCGGCACGATGTACCGGCACGCGGCGATCGAGGGCGACCCGGTACGGCTCAACAGCAATCTTGGCTACTACACCAACTTCGTGAATCTGCTCGACTGCTGCGCGCTCGCGGTCCCCGCGGGGACGCGGCCGAGCGGGCTGCCGTTCGGCCTCTCGCTGATCGCGCCCGCCTTCCACGACGAGCGGCTGGTGGCGCTCGGCACCCTGTGGCAGCACGAGGAGGAAGCGCGCGCGGGCGGCCCCGCGGTGTCCCCCCGCGCGGCGGGGGAGCACCTCGTGGGGCTGGCGGTGGTCGGCGCGCATCTGACCGGGCAGCCGCTCAACCGCGAGCTGACGAATCGGGGCGCGCGACTCGTGCGCGCCGTCCGGACCGCGCCGGTGTATCGTCTCTACGCGCTGGCGGGCACCTGGCCGCGCAAGCCCGGGCTGGTTCGTGTGGACGGCGGCGCCGGGGCATCGATCGAGGTCGAGGTCTGGGAGCTGGGAGAGGCCGCCTTCGGGAGCTTCGTGGCCGCGGTCCCGCCGCCGCTCGCCATCGGCACGATCCTGCTGGAGGACGGTACGGCGGTGAAGGGGTTCCTCTGCGAGGCGCACGCGGTGGCGGGCGCCGATGACATCTCGCGGTACGGAGGCTGGCGCGCGTACCTGGCTGGCCGGGAGAGAGGCGATGGCCGAAAGTCCGACACCTGACGAGCTGGCCGCGTACGTGGACGAGACGGCGAAGCGGGTCGGCCTGCCGCTTTCGTTCGAGCACCGACCGGGGGTGATCCAGTTCACCGGGGTGCTGCTGGCCCAGGCCGCCCTCGTGATGGAGTTCCCGCTGGCGGACGAGCAGGAGCCCGCTCCGGTGTTCCGGCCATGAGCGCGGCGATGTCGCGTGACGAGTACCTCGGCTCCGACGGGCTCGGCCTGAGCGCCGCGGTCCGCGCGGGCCGTGTCAGCGCACGGGCCGTCACGGAGGCGGCCCTCGCCCGGATCGCGACGCGCGGGCCGGCGGTCAACGCGTTCACGACGGTGCTGGCCGAGCAGGCGCGGGCCGACGCGGACCGGGTGGACGCAGCGATCGCGGCGGGCCGCGACGCCGGGCCGCTCGCCGGGCTGCCGTTCGCGGTCAAGGATCTCTTCGACGTGGCGGGGATCACCACGCTGGCCGGCTCCAAGATCAACCGGGAGCGGCCGCCCGCCCGGCGGGACGCGCACGCCGTGGCCGCTCTCCGGCGCGCCGGCGCGGTCCTGATGGGCGCGCTGAACATGGACGAGTACGCCTACGGCTTCACCACCGAGAATTCGCACTACGGGCCCGTGCGCAACCCGCACGATCCCACGCGCGTCGCGGGCGGCTCCTCGGGAGGCTCGGGGGCAGCGGTGGGCGCGGGGCTCGTGCCGCTGACCCTGGGCTCGGACACGAACGGCTCCGTGCGGGTGCCCGCGTCGCTCTGCGGCGCTTTCGGGCTCAAGCCGACGTACGGGCGGGTCTCGCGGGCGGGAAGCACGCTCTTCGCGGGCAGCTTCGACCACGTGGGCGCCCTGGGCCGCTCGGTGCGCGATGTCACCGCCGCGTTCGACGTCATGCAGGGGCCCGACCCGGAGGATCCGGTGTGCTCCACGCGTCCCGCGGAGCCCTGCCTGTCGCTCCTGGGGGAGGGCGTGGACGGCCTGCGGATCGCGGTCCTCGACGGGCATTTCGCGCGCGGCGGGGAGCCAGAAGCCTACGCGGCGGTCGGTCAGGTGGCGGCGGCGCTCGGCGTCACGCGACGGGTCACGATCCCGGAAGCCCACCGGGCGCGGGCCGCCGCCATGGTCATCACCGCCTCGGAGGGCGCCAACGCGCACCTCGCCGATCTCAAGCGGCGTCCCCAGGACTTCGATCCGCTCACCCGGGACCGCTTCCTGGCGGGTGCCCTGCTGCCGGCCGGAGCGTATGTCCAGGCGCAGCGCTTCCGCGCCTGGTACCAGGCCCGCGTCGCCGAGCTCTTCGGCGAGGTGGACGTCCTGCTGGCGCCGACCACGCCCTGTCCCGCCCCGCGCATCGGCCAGGACCGCATCGTCCTGGACGGGGTCGAGGTGCTGACCCGGCCCAACCTGGGGGTCTACACCCAGCCGCTATCGTTCATCGGCCTGCCGGTGCTCTCGGTGCCGGTCGCCCGGCCCGGCGCGCTACCGCTGGGCGTCCAGCTCGTGGCCGCGCCCTTCCGGGACGCTCACGTGCTGCGGGTCGGCGCGCTCCTGGAGGCCAAGGGCGTGGTCGTCTCTTCGGTGACCGCGTGATGCGCCTCAACGATCCGGCGGTGCTGACTGAGGTGACGACGGCCTTCCAGTATTACGAGAAGGCGCTCAATGGCAACGACGTGGCCACCCTGACCGCGCTCTTCTGGAAGAGCCCGCTCACCATCCGGTTCGGGATCGGGGAGAACCTGTACGGGCACGACGCCATCACCGCCTTCCGCCACGCGCGCCCGAACATCGACCTGCGCCGGACGCTCGCGAACACGGTGATCACGACCTACGGTGACGATTTCGCGACGGCCAACACCGAGTTCACCAAGCGGGACACCGGGCGGCGCGGGCGGCAGAGCCAGACCTGGATGCGGACGGAGACGGGCTGGCGCGTGGTGAGCGCGCACGTGTCATTTCTTCCTGCCCAGGATTGAGGCTGCGTGATTAGGCCGTGAGCAATGCGGCCTGGCCGATCGCGTGGGCGCCCGCCTAAGCCCTTGATTTCGTACCCGGCCGATCCGGGCACAGCCCTTGCTGCGCGAGAAGTGCATGAGCGCGAGGCCGGGGACCGAAAGCTTCGACGAGCTCGTGAGCAGCACGCTCCCGTCGCTCGTGATTGAGGCGCAGGCCGCCGATGGGGGCCGGCTCTACCGGACCGTGATCGCCCGGGTCGAGCTGCCGCTGCTGCGCCACGCACTCGAGCTCTGCGGCGGCAATCAGCTCAAGGCCGCGAAGATGCTCGGCATCAACCGGAACACGCTGCGCAAGCGCCTGCGGCTGCTGGGCCTTCTGCCCGTCGCGGGCAGGAACGGCGCGAAGGCGAGCGCCCGGTCGGCCTAGGAACCTTTACGCTCGCGGCGGGGCCGGGGTAGACTTCGGCCCAGAGTGCGCCCGCGAGCCGTCGCCGTCGTCCCGTCGGTCCTCCTCCTGGTCGCCTGCGCGAGCCCCGGGGCCGAGCCCCTCCCGGGACAGCCGCCCCATCACGTGGCCGGCGGGTTCCGCAATCTCGATCCCGAGTTCACCCGGGCGTCCGGCTGGACCCGGTGGAGCTTCATCGCGCGGCGGATGTGGGACAGCCTGACCGCCCCCCGCACGTTCGAGGCCCCGCGCGTCGCCAATGACGGTGCGGCCCTGCGGGCGCAGCCCTCACCGCGGAGCATCACGTGGGTCGGGCACGCGACCCTGCTGGTGCAGGTGGACGGCCTCAGCGTGCTCACGGATCCCAACTGGAGCGACCGGGCCGGACCCACCTCGTGGATCGGGGCCCGACGGCTCAATGCGCCGGGGCTCGCCTTCGAGGTTCTCCCGCGCATCGACGTGGTGACGGTCTCGCACGACCACTACGACCATCTCGATCTGCCCACCGTGAAGCGCCTCGCCGCGACTCACGACCCGCTCTTCGTGGTGCCGCTCGGCCTCAAGGCGTGGTTCGAGGCCAACGGCATGCCCCGCGTGGTGGAGCTCGACTGGTGGCAGGAGCACGAGCATCGGGGGGTGCGCTTCGTATGCACGCCGGCCCAGCATTTCTCGCAGCGCTCACTCTGGGACGGGAGCCGCCGCCTCTGGGCCTCGTGGGCCGTGCTGGGCCGGGAGCGGCGCTTCTACCACGGCGGCGACACCGGCTACTTCACCGGCTTCAAGGAGATCGGGCGCCGCCTCGGGCCCTTCGACGTGGCCGCGCTGCCGATCGGCGCCTACCTCCCGCCGGAGATCATGAAGCGGGTGCACACCACGCCCGAGCAGGCGGTGCAGGCCTTCGTGGACCTCGACGCGCGCACGATGGTCGCCATGCACTGGGGCACGTTCGACCTGGCCGACGAGCCGCTCGACGAGCCGCCGGCGCGCGTGATCGCCGACATCGGGCGCCGCGGCATCGACCCCTCGCGCGCCTGGATCCTGAAGCTCGGGGAGACGCGGCCATGGTAGGGCGAGGCGCAGCCGCAGGCGAGCCGAGCGGATACAAAGATGGCGTCAGGGGAGTCCGCCCGCCGCGGGAAGGCCAGACCATCAGGGCGTGGCCGAGCGGATACAAAAAAAGCGGATACAAGGCAGCGGCCAGGGAAGCCCATACCAGCAGGCCGGAACGCATCAGAGCATGGCCGCGCTCAGAGTCCTGATCGTCGAGGACGAGCCCGACATCCGGGACCTGCTCGTGTTCCACCTCGAGCGCGACGGCTACCAGGTCGCCAAGGCCCGGAGCGGGGCGGACGCCCTGCGGCAGGCCCAGGTCTCCGCGCCCGATCTGGTCCTGCTCGATCTCATGCTCCCCGAGATGGACGGCCTCGAGGTCTGTCGCCGCTTGCGCCAGAACCCGGTCACGCAGGGTATCCCCATCGTCATGCTGACCGCGCGCGGCGACGAGGTCGATCGCGTGCTCGGCCTCGAGATGGGCGCCGACGACTACGTGGTCAAGCCGTTCTCGCCCCGGGAGCTGGTGGCGCGCATCCGGGCGGTGCTCCGCCGCACGCGGCCGGCGCCGGGCTCGATACCGCTCACGGTCGGCCGTCTCAGCATCGACCCGGCCGCCCACCTCGTCACCGTGAACGACGCGCCGGTCTCGCTCACCCGCCGCGAGTTCGACCTGCTGCGGGCCCTCGTGGAGGCGCGGGGACGCGTCCTCTCTCGCGAGTACCTGCTCGATCACGTGTGGGGCTACAGCGCGGCCGAGGAGATCGAGTCGCGCACGGTGGACGTGCACGTCCGGCGGCTGCGGCAGAAGCTCGGCCCGGAGGGCCAGCGGATCGGCACGGTGACCGGCGTGGGCTACCGCCTCGAGGGCGACGCCTGATGCGGGTCCTGTTTCGCGTCGTCCGGCGCAGCATCGCGCTCAAGCTCACGCTGACCCTGGTGGGCTTCGTGGCGGTGACGAGCCTCGCCGCCGGCCTCTACCTGAACCGGGCGCTGGAGAACTTCGCGGTCGAGTCGCTCGAGACGCGCCTCGGTTCGGTGGCCGCGGTGGTCCACGACGAGGCCCGGAACCTCCTCCGCGGCGGTGCGCCCGCCACCGCCCCTCAAGATCTGGCCCTCCGGGTCGCGCGGGCGACCGGGGCGCGGGTCACCCTCATCGCGCCGGACGGCCGGGTCCTCGCGGAGTCGGAGCGTGGGGTCGCCGATCTCGCGGGGCTCGAGAACCACGCCGGGCGGCCCGAGGTTCGCGCGGCGCTGGAGGGACACACCGGGCGCGCCCTGCGGCGCAGCACGACCATCGACGCGCCGTTGCTCTACGTGGCGGTGCCGGTGCGGGACGAGACGCGCACGCTCGGGGTCCTCCGCCTCGCGCTGCCCCTCTCCGCGGTGACCGCCTCGTACGCGACGCTCCACCAGGTCATGCTCGCGGGCGGCGCGGTGGCCCTGGTGGTCGCGCTGGGGATCGGCATCTTCGTGGCGGGACGGGTGACGCAGCCGGTGGTCGAGATGCAGTCGATCGCCCGCCAGATGAGCGAGGGCAGCTTCCTGGTCCGGGCGCCCACCCGCTCGACGGACGAGATCGGCACCCTCGGGCGGTCGCTCAACGTGATGGCGGGGCGGCTGCGCGAGAAGATCCAGGATCTCGAGCAGGAGCAGGCCAAGATCACCGCCATGCTCGACGCGATGGTCGAGGGCGTGATCGCGGTGGACGGCCACGAGCACATCCTGCTCATGAACGAGCAGGCCCGGACGATGTTCGGCCTGGGGAGCTCCCGGGGCGAGGGCAAGCCGTTTCTCGAGGTCATCCGCAACGCCGACCTGCACGAGGTCTTCCGCGCGGTGCACGCGGGCGGCGCGGGCCTGGCCCTCCGGCAGGAGATCGCGATGTCGAGCCCGGCCCAGCGCATCCTCGGAGTCAACGCGGTCGGGCTCGCCCCGGTCGGCGTCGAGGCGGGCGTGGTCATGGTGCTCCACGACGTGACCGCGCTGCGCCAGCTGGAGCGGGTCCGCACCGAGTTCGTGGCGAACGTGAGCCACGAGCTGCGCACGCCCCTGACCGCCATCCAGGGGTATCTCGAGACCCTGCTCTCCGGGGCGCTCGAGGAACCGGAGAACGCCCGGCGCTTCCTCGAGATCGTGCTGCGCCACAGCGAGCGGCTCGGCCGCCTGCTGAACGACCTCACCGACCTGTCCAACATCGAGCTCGGCAAGGTCACGCTCCGGAAGGAGTCGGTGCTTCTCGACGAGCTGGTGGCTTCGGTGGTGGCGATCATCGGCCCGCGCGCGGCCCGCTCTGGCGTGACGGTGACCGCGAACACGCCGGCCGAGGTGCCCGCGGTGGCCGCGGATCGCGACCGCCTCGTGCAGGTCCTCATCAACCTGGTGGACAACGCGGTGAAGTACACGCCCGAGGGCGGGACGGTCACGGTGATCACGCGCGGCGGGGACGGCACCGTGGAGATCGCGGTGGCCGACACCGGCATCGGGATCCCGGCCGCCGACCTGCCGCGGATCACCGAGCGCTTCTACCGCGTGGACAAGGCGCGCTCGCGCGAGCTGGGCGGCACCGGCCTGGGGCTGGCGATCGTCAAGCACCTGGTCCTGGCCCACGGGGGCGAGCTGCGCATCGAGAGCCAGGAGCAGCAGGGCACCACCGTCCGCTTCACGCTGCCGATCCAGCCGGCCGTCTAGACCCCTCCCGGGGCGGTTTCCCGCCTCCGCGTTACAGAAACTTCACGTGGGCAATGGTATGCGATCAATCCCGCGCGTGCATGCTGACCCTCGACCGTCAGCCTTCGACAAGGAGGTCACCGTGGACATGCATGAGGATCCGGAGTTCCGCTGGCTGGAGCGAGGCGCGGGAGAGCCGGTGGTGCTGCTGCACGGGCTCATGGGGCAGATGCACCACTGGGACGTGGTGCTGGACGCGGTGGGCGACGGCTACCGGCTCATCGCGCCGACGCTGCCCGTCTTTCATCCCGAGCTGCGCGAGGGGTCGGTGGGCGCGCTCGGACGGTACGTGCTCCGCTTCCTGGACGCGCTCGACATCCCGCGCGCGGTGCTGGGAGGGAACTCGCTCGGTGGGCACGTGGCCCTGCGGTTGGCGCTGGAGTACGGCGAGCGCGTGTCGGGGCTGGTGCTCACCGGATCGTCCGGCCTCTTCGAGCGGGGCTTCACGAGCGGGGTCCCGCATCGTCCGGATCGCGCGTGGGTGCGTCGCAAGATGGAGGAGGTGTTCTTCGACCCCGCGCTGGTGACCGACGGCTGGGTCGAGGACGTGCACCGGCTGGTCACGACCCCGGCTTCCGCGCTGCGGATCCTGCGCCTGGCGCGGGACGCGCGCCGCGACAACCTCGAGGAGCGGCTCGGCGGGATCCGGGTCCCGACGCTCCTGATCTGGGGTCTCGAAGATCGGATCACGCCGCCCGAGGTGGCGGAGCGCTTCCGGGCCCTGATCCCGGACGCGCATCTCTGGCAGCTCTCGAAGTGCGGGCACACCCCGATGCTGGAGCGGCCGGAAGCGTTCGCCGAGGTGCTGGCCGACTGGCTCGACGGGACGAAGAGCCGGCGGGACGTCGGGGTGCCCCAGCTCGGAGGGGTGCGGTGATCGGCCGGGCCGCGGGCGCGGCACTGGACTGGTGTGGGAGCCGCCGTCGGCGGCAGCTCGAGCAGGTCTGGCGCGACCCGGCCGGCGCTCAGGAGCGGGCGCTGCGGCGGCTGATCGCGACCGCGCGGGACACCGAGTTCGGGCTCGCGCACGGCTTCCGGGGCATCCGCTCGGTCGCCGAGTACCAGGAGCGGGTGCCGGTCCGTGACTACGGGCAGCTCCGGCCATGGCTCGAGCGCGCGGCGGCCGGCGAGGAGTCCGTGGCGTGGCCGGGCCGGTGCCGGGACTGGGTGAAGACCTCGGGCACGACCGCGGGGGACAAGGTGATCCCGGTGACGCCGGAGGCGTTCGCGGCGCACAAGAAGGGTGGGTGGGACGCGCTGCTCCGCGGCGCCGCCGTGGCGGGCGGAGGACAGCCCCTGATGGGCGGGCCGATGCTGTTCCTGGGCGGCAGCACGTCGGTCCGCCCCCTCGGCGAGGGGACCCAGGTGGGCGATCTCTCCGGTCTGGTGGCGGGCCGGCTGCCGTGGGCCTTCCGGGGCCGCTATTCCCCGGGTCCGGGATGCGCCGCGATCCCGCAGTGGGAAGAGCGCCTCGATGCCATCACGGCGCTCGCGGCGACCCAGGACATCCGCCTGCTCTCGGGCATGCCGTCCTGGCTCGTCATCCTGTTCGAGCGCATCGCGCGCCACGCGGAGACGGCGGGGGCCCGGCGGCTCCGGAACCTTGGACAGCTCTGGCCGCATCTGGGCGTGCTGATCCACGGTGGCGTCGCCTTCGCGCCGTACGCCGACGTGTTCGAGGAGTGGCTCGGCCGCCGGCTCCCGCGGGTCGAGGTGTATCCGGCTTCCGAGGGGTTCGTGGGCGTGCAGACCGAGTCCACCGGCGTGCCCGTCGAGGACCTCGGCGTGGAGGCGCCGCGGCGGCACAGCGTGGCCGAGGTCGCGCTGGGGCGCCCCTACGCGGTGGGGATGAGCATCCAGGCCGGGTTCTGGTCGTACACGCTCGGGGACACCGTGCGATTCACCGCACGCGATCCGTTGCGGCTCGTGATCACCGGCCGCACGCGCCACTACGTGAACGCCTTCGGAGAGAACGTCATCGTGGAGGAGGTGGAGCGCGCGCTGGTGCGGGCCTGCCGCCGCACCGAGGCGGAGGTCGTCGAGTTCACGGTGGCGCCGCGGTGGCCGAGCGCGGCCGAATCGCGGGGCGGGCACGAGTGGCTGGTGGAGTTCCGCGTCCCGCCGACCGAGCCGGACGACTTCGCGCGGATCCTGGACGAGGCGCTCGCCACGCTGAACACCGACTATCGCACCAAGCGCAGCGGATCGGTCGGCATGGTCGCGCCGGTCGTGACCACGCTCCCGGTCGGGACCTTCCATCGCTGGATGCGGAGCGCGGGGAGGCTCGGCGACCAGCACAAGGTCGCGAGGGTGACCAACGACCGCACGATCGCGAGCGCGCTGCTGGCCGCGAGCGGGCGCGCGGGAGCGGGCGTTGCCGGCCGACACGAGGCGGTAGCCAACACGTGATTTGACCGGGGGCGGGCTTGCCTCGACCCTGCAGACATGCGACGGACGATCGGATCCCGGACGAATCGAGAGCGGGCGAGGTGACGCGTGGGCGTGCTCGACTCCGACCCTGAGGAAGTCGGGGCCACGCTCGACATCGCGGTGGCCCGGTTCCGCGAGCTGCGCCGCCTCCGGCGCGCCCTGACGGACCGGCCGGTCGTGCTGGGGACGGCGGAGGCCGGCTAGCCCCGGCCCTCCGCGGCGACCAGGGCGTAGAGACGCTCCTGGGAGCGAACGGGCGGCGCGTCCGCGGCCCGGACGCGGATCGAGCTGCCGTCGAGCTGGATCTCGCGCGCCTTCACCGTGTCGACGAGCTGCAGCTCCAGCACCTCGTGGATCTGAGACTGTAGACGGGCGTCCAGCACCGGGAAGGCGATCTCCACGCGGTGGTCCAGGTTCCGGGGCATCCAGTCGGCGGAGGCCAGCCAGTACTCCGGAGCCCCGCCGTTCTGGAAGTAGAACACCCGGGCGTGCTCGAGGTAGCGGTCAATGATCGAGATGGCGCGGATGCGATCCGACAGGCCCGGGATGCCGGGGCGCAGGCAGCAGATGCCGCGCACGATGAGGTCGATCGCGACGCCGGCCTGGCTGGCCAGGTAGAGCTCCTCGATCAGCGTGCGATCCACCAGGCTGTTCATCTTGGCCACGATCCGCGCGGGCCGGCCGCGCCGGGCGTGGTCCGCCTCGCGCCGGATACGATCCCGGAAGCCCTCGCGGAGCCCGGTGGGGGCCACCAGCAAGTGGCGGAACCGGCGCGGGCGCGTGTAGCCGGTCAGCATGTTGAACAGCTCGGTGACGTCCTCGCCGAACGACTCCCGGCAGGTGAACAGGCCGAAGTCGCCGTAGATGCCGCCGGTGCGGGCGTTGTAGTTGCCGGTGGCCAGGTGGCAGTAACGCCGGATCCCGTCGGTGTCCTGGCGAACCACGAGACAGGCCTTGCAGTGCGTCTTGTAGCCGGGCAGCCCGTAGACGACGTGCGCGCCGACTTCCTCGAGCGCCCGCGCCCAGCGGATGTTGGCCTCCTCGTCGAAGCGCGCCTGCAGCTCGACGAGCACCGCCACCTCCTTGCCGTTCTCGGCGGCCAGGGTGAGGGCGTGCGCGATCGGGGAGGTCGGGCTCACCCGATAGAGCGTCATCTTGATGGCGAGGACGCGGGGGTCGACCGCGGCCTCGCTCACGAAGCGGGTGACCGCGTCGAAGGAGTGGTACGGGTGGTGGGCGAGCACGTCGCCACTCCGGATCGCGCTCCACACGTCGGAGGATCCCTCGAAGGCCGGGAGCGGCCGGGGCGGCATCGGCTGATCCTTGAGACGCGGCACGTCCACCGCCGCGTAGAGCTGGAAGAGATCCGAGAACGCGGTGAAGCCGGTGCCCGCGTAGAGGTCGTCGGAGGCGAGCTCGAGCTCGTCCACCAGCGTGGCGAGCAGGTCCGGGGGCAGATCGGGATCGTACTGCAATCGGACCGCGTCGCCCATGCGCCGCTCCCGGACGCCGGCCTCCACGCTGGTGAGCAGGTCCACCGCCCGCTTGCGCTCGAGCGCGATGTCCGCGTCGCGGGTGACCCGGATGGCGTGGCAGGAGAGGATCTCGTAGCCGTTGTACAGCGCGGGCAGCTGGAGGCGGATGATGTCCTCCAGCAGGATGAAGGCGTACTGCCCGGGCGGGCCGGGAAGCGGTACGAAGCGAGGTACCACCTGGCCGGGAATGTGGACGACCGTGAGCGCGGTGTGGGGGAGCAGGCTGGCGGTCGACGCCCTGACCGCGACGATGAGGCAGAGGGCCCGGTTGGCCAGATGCGGGAAGGGGTGGCCCGGGTCGATGGCCAGGGGAGTCAGGACGGGCATCAGGGTCCGCTGGAAGTATTCGTCCAGGAACCGCTCCTGTTCGGGCGTGACCTCCTTGGGCCGGACCAGGCGGATGCCTTCCGAGGCCAGGATCGGCCCCAGCTCCTCGAGGAAGCAGCGATGCTGCGCGTCCACCAGCCGGTGAACCAGTTCCGAGACCGCCGCCAGCGTCTCGGCGGGGGAGAGGCCATCCGGCCCGGCGGTGTGATCGCCGGCGCGGATCCGGCGCTTGAGCTCGGCCACCCGGACCATGAAGAATTCGTCGAGGTTTGAGCTAAAAATAGCGAGGAACTTTACCCGTTCCAGCAGGGGGACCATGGGGTCCTGCGCCTCTTCGAGGACGCGCCGGTTGAACTCCAGCCAGGACACCTCCCGGTTCACGAAGACATCGGGCGGCAGAGCGATGCGGTCCGGCATGGGCGCCTAGTCTCCGAGAGCCAGGTCAGGAGGTCAAATCACAGAATTGTTACGTTCCACCAGAGTCATAGGCCGAGCCGATCCGACTATCACCGGGCATCGGCAACTCGAATTTGACGCTACTCGTCGAGGCGGTACGATGTGCCGGCGGTCGATGCGCCGGGAATCATACATCCGATCCACCTCGAGGGGGAGAGACCACAGATGAAGCGACGGGAGTTCCTGAGAAACGGGGTCGCCCTGGGGGCGGCCGCCGCGATGGGCGACCGGCCGCGCATCGGCGCGGCATCGACCGGCTCGGACGGCGCCAGGTGGCGGACCTTCGAGGTGGTGACGCGTGCCGAAGTGGCCAATCCGACGGGGGCCACGCGGGTCTGGTTGCCCATGCCGCTCGCGGTGGACACCGACTACCAGAAGAGCCTCGGCCAGAGCTGGACCGGCAATGCGGGCGCCGCCCGCGTCTATCGCGACGACAAGTACGGGGCGAGTGTCTTCTACGCGGAGTGGCCGGCGGGCGAGCCCACGCCGGTCGCGGAGGTCGCTACCCGGTATGCGGCCCGCGATCGGCTCGTGGACGTGACCAAGCCGGGCATGAATCCGTCCCCGGAGAACCGCGCCGTGCTGAGCCGGTACCGCGAGTCGAGTAATCTGGTCCGTACCGACGGGATCGTGAAGAAGACGTCGCAGCAGATCACCAAGGGTGTCGACGGTGACGTGGAAAAGGCGCGCGCCATCTACGAGTGGATCGTGGAGAACACCTTCCGTGACCCCAAGGTGCGGGGCTGCGGGGTGGGCGACATCCGCGCCATGCTGGAGACCGGCAACCTGGGCGGCAAGTGCGCCGACCTGAACGCGCTGTTCGTGGGCCTCGCGCGGGCCGTGGGCATCCCGGCCCGCGACGTCTACGGCGTGCGCACCGCGGACTCCGCGGAGTTCAAGAGCCTCGGCAAATCCGGCGAGATCACGAAGGCGCAGCACTGCCGCGCGGAGTTCTACGCGGCCAGCCACGGGTGGGTGCCGGTGGATCCGGCGGACGTGCGCAAGGTCGTGCTGGAGGAGCGGGGCGGCATCCCGCTCAACGATCCGACCACCCAGAAGGCGCGGACGAAGCTCTTCGGCCAGTGGGAGATGAACTGGCTCGCCTACAACTACGCGCACGACGTCAAGCTGCTGAACTCGCGGGACGACGCGGTCGCCTTCTTCATGTACCCGAACGCGGAGACGGGCGAGACGCGCAAGGACAGCCTGGATCCGGACAGCTTCAAGTACAAGATCACCACGCGCGAGCTCGGCATCTAGCGGCTCGCCTCGCGGCCCCTGACGCCCCCGCTGACCGGCGGGGGCGTCGCGTTGTGCCCGCTCCCCGTTCACCCATGATTTACCGCCGCGTCATCATCCCGTAACCCGCTCCCCGCACACTCCGCTCATGACACGAACGATCGCGGGGGTGGAGCCGATGGCGAGTGGCAGCCGGCGGGGTGGTCCCGAGAAGCCGAGTGCGCCACGGGGAGCGCGGGTGCTCGTGGTGGAGGACGAGGCGGACGTCGCCGAGATGATCCGCTACAACCTCGGCAAGGAGGGCTACGACGTCCGGCTGGCCGGCAACGGCATGGACGCGCTGCGACTGGCCAAGGAGGCGAAGCCGGACCTCATCCTGCTGGACATCATGGTGCCTCAGCTCAACGGGTGGGAGATCTGCCGCCGCCTCAAGCAGGATCGGGAGACCGTCGCCATCCCGGTGATCATGGTGACGGGACGCGTGGAGGAAGGGGACAAGGTACTCGGCTTCGAGATGGGCGCCGACGACTACGTGACCAAGCCCTTCTCGCCGCGTGAGCTGCTGGCCCGCGTGCGCGCGGTCACCCGACGCGGGCGGCTGGGCGATGCGGACGGCGCCCAGGTGCTGCGGGCCGGCGACCTCGAGATCGACCGGCAGCGTTTCGAGGTCAAGATGAAGGGCCGCCTGGTCGAGCTGACCCGCAAGGAATTCGATCTGCTCGCCACCCTGATCCGTACCCCGGGACGGGTCTTCGGCCGGGAGGATCTGCTGGATCTCGTCTGGGGTCAGGACGGCTTCGTGGAGCCCCGGACGGTGGACGTGCACGTGGCACGCCTGCGCGCGAAGTTCACCGCGGCTCGGGTCTCCGAGCCGGGAATCGAGACGGTCCGGGGGGTCGGCTACAGGTTCCGCGAGCGGCCGTGAGCGTTAACAGAGACGTAACACTCCCGTCACGGTTCGGTCACGAGTCCGTCGCACACTTGCGCCAAATACAGGGAAGAGACAGCGAGGAGAACGCGATGCCGAAGAGGTCGTTCCTGACCGTGACGTTGCTGGCGATCACTCTGGCCTGGCTGCCCGGGCCGGCCGATGCCCAGCTGCTGATGAACGGAGCCGGGGCCACCTTCCCGTACCCGATCTATTCGAAGTGGTTCGAGGAGTACATCAAGGTGGACCCGGAGGTGCGCTTCAACTACCAGTCGATCGGTAGCGGCGGGGGAATCCGGCAGATCACCGAGCGGACCGTCGACTTCGGCGCCACCGACGGACCGATGACCGACGAGCAGCTCAAGAAGGCGCCCGGCGAGCTGTTCCACATACCCACCGTGCTGGGTGCGGTGGTGGCGACGTACAACCTGCCCGGCAACCCGCAGCTCTCGTTCACCGGCGAGGTGCTGGCCGATGTGTTCCTGGGCAAGATCACCAAGTGGAACGACCCCCGGATCAAGGCACTGAATCCCTCCGCGAATCTGTCCGATCAGCCGATCGTGGTGGTTCACCGGTCGGACGGCAGCGGCACGACCTATATCTGGGTGGACTACCTCTGCAAGATCAGCCCGGAGTGGGACCAGAAGGTCGGGCGCGGCACCTCGGTCAAGTGGCCGGTTGGGCTGGGCGGCAAGGGGAACGAGGGTGTGGCGGGTCAGGTGAAGAACGCACCGGGATCCCTGGGCTACGTGGAGCTGGCCTACGCCATCACCAACAAGCTGCCCGCCGCGAAGATCCGGAACCAGGCGGGCAGGTTCATCGAGCCGACGATCGAGAGTACGACCGCGGCGGCGGCGGGGGCGGCCAAGAGCATGCCGGCCGACTTCCGGGTGTCGCTGACGGATTCGGCGGGGCCCGACGCGTATCCGGTCGCGAGTTTCACGTGGCTCCTGGTGTACAAGGACCAACCCAACGAGACGAAGGGCAGGAGTCTGGTGAAGTTCCTGTGGTGGGCCATCCACGACGGCCAGAAGCACCCGGCCGCGCTCTTGTATGCTCCGCTTCCGGCTCCGGTGGTCAGGGACATCGAGGCCAAGATCAAGCAGATCACCTTCTCCGGTAAGCCACTCTTGGCGGCCCAGTAGGGAGATGGCCGCTGAATCGACCGCGGGGGCGGGGACGGCGGATGGGCTGTCCCTGCCTCCGCGGGCGGTCAGCGGGAAGCGTGCCGCACTTGGGGACCGGGTCTATACCGTGCTCGTTCTTGCCTCGGTGTGGTTGGTGTTGTCGCTCGCGGCCGGACTCGTCGTCGCCCTGATCTGGGAGTCGTGGGAAGCGATCCGCAGCTTCGGATTTCACTTCCTCGTTACCTCGCAGTGGGATCCGGTCGCGGGCGAATTCGGGGCCCTCCCGTTCATCTACGGGACGCTCGTCTCCTCGGCGCTGGCTCTGCTCATCGCGGTTCCCCTCTCGCTCGGCGCGGCCATCTTTCTCGCCGAGCTGGCCCCGTCCTGGGTTCGGCCTCCCATCTCGTTCCTGATCGAGATGCTCGCGGCGGTGCCGAGCGTGGTGTACGGCCTCTGGGGCATCTTCGTGCTGGTGCCGTGGCTGCGGGACTGGGTCCAGCCGATTCTGGGGCGAACGCTCGGGTTCCTGCCTCTCTTCCAGGGTCCGCCCTACGGTATCGGCATGCTCGCCGCGGGCATGATTCTCTCCATCATGGTGGTGCCCTACATCACCTCGGTGAGCCGCGAGATCCTGCTCGCGGTACCGGGGGCTCAGCGGGAGGCGGCGCTCGGCCTGGGCGCGACCCGGTGGGAGACGACGCGCATGGCCGTGCTGAGGTATGGCCGGTCCGGCCTGATCGGCGCCATCCTGCTGGGGCTCGGGCGGGCCCTCGGGGAGACGATGGCCGTGACTATGGTCATCGGCAACCGTCCCGAGATCGCCGCGTCGCTGTTCGCGCCCGGCTACACGATGGCGAGCGTGCTCGCCAACGAGTTCACCGAGGCCACGTCCGACCTGTACGTGTCCGCTCTGGTCGAGATCGGCCTCCTGCTCCTCGTGGTCACCGTCGTCGTGAACGGGCTGGCCCGCCTCCTGGTCTGGACGGTGGGCGGTCCGGCCCGGGGAGGACGCGAATGAGCTCCGCCACCCGCCGGTTCACCAACGCGGCCATGAGCGGGCTCACGCTGGCGGCCGCGCTCCTGGTCATCTGTCCCCTGCTGCTGATCTTCGGGTTCCTGCTCTACCAGGGCGCATCCGCGATCAACGTGGACTTCTTTCTTCATCTCCCGAAGCCGGTGGGAGAGGTCGGCGGCGGCGTGGCCAACGCGATCGTTGGTAGCCTGATCATGATCGCCCTGGCCGTCTCTCTCGGCCTCCCGGTGGGCATTCTCGGGGGCGTCTACCTGGCGGAGTCTCGCGACCGGCGGCTTCCGTGGGTGCTGCGATTCGTGGCCGACGTCATGAACGGGATCCCGTCCATCGTCTTCGGGATCTTCGCGTACACCGTGGTGGTGATCCCGATGCGCCGCTTCTCGGCGCTGGCGGGCGGGCTCGCGCTCGGGCTGATCATGGTTCCGATCGTGCTCCGGACCACCGAGGAGATGGTGCGGCTCGTCCCCAACGCGCTCCGCGAAGCCGGACTCGGACTGGGGCTTCCCGAGTGGAAGGTGAGCCTGCGGATCGTCATTCCGGCGGCCCGCGCCGGGATCATCACGGGGGTGATGGTGGCGGTGGCCCGGATCGCGGGCGAGACCGCGCCACTGCTCTTCACGGCCCTGGGTAACCGCTTCTGGCAGCAAGGCCTCGACCAGCCCATCGCGGCCCTTCCCCTACAGATCTACGCGTACGCCATCGCGCCCTACGACGACTGGCACCGGCAGGCATGGGCCGGGGCGCTCGTGCTGATCACGCTGGTTTTCCTGGCGAGTCTGGCGGCGAGGCTGGCCACACGGGGCCGGGCCATTGCTCGGTGAGATGACCATGGGAGACGGCATCTACGTCAAGGGTATCCGGGCCTGGTTCGGCGATTCCCTGGTCCTGAAGGGAATCGACCTCACGGTCGCGCCGAATGCGGTGACCGCGATCATCGGCCCGTCCGGGTGCGGCAAGTCCACGTTCATCCGCTGCCTCAACCGCATGCACGAGACGGTGCCCGGCGCGCGGGTCTCGGGTCAGGTGCTCCTGAACAGCGAGGACCTGTACGCGCCCGGCGTGGATCCGGTGCAGGTGAGACGGCGCATCGGGATGGTCTTCCAGAAGCCCAATCCGTTTCCCACGATGTCCGTGTTCGACAACGTGGCGGCCGGCCTTCGTCTCGGCGGGATGCGCGGGAAACCGCGCTTGCAGGAGGAGGTCGAGCGGGCCCTCCGCCACGCCGCGCTCTGGGACGAGGTCAAGGACGAGCTCGACAAGTCCGGCGTGAGTCTCTCGGGCGGGCAGCAGCAGCGGCTGTGCATCGCGCGGGCCCTGGCGGTGGATCCCCAGATCCTGCTCATGGACGAGCCGTGCTCGGCCCTCGATCCCATCGCGACCGCCAAGATCGAGGAGCTGATCCACGATCTCAAGAAGGAGCTGACGATCGCCATCGTCACGCACAACATGCAGCAGGCGGCCCGGGTCTCCGAGTGGACCGGTTTCTTTCTGATGGGTGAGCTGGTGGAGTTCGGAGTCACCAAGGAAATGTTCACGACGCCCGGCGACAAACGGACCGAGGACTACATCACCGGGCGGTTCGGCTAGACGGGAGGACGTACATGCAACGGCATTTCCACGAGGAGCTGGAGGCGCTCAAGCAGACCCTGCTCGCGATGGGAGGACTGGTCGAGGACCAGATCCGCCGGGTCATGCGCGCCCTGCTCGAGCGGGACGACGTCATCGCCCAGGAGGTCATCGACCGTGACCGCCAGGTGAACGCCTACGACATCGAGGTGGACGAGCAGTGCGTGAACCTGCTCGCGCTGCACCAGCCGGCCGCGGGCGACCTCCGCTTCATCACCACCGCCATGAAGATCGTGACCGACCTGGAGCGCATCGGCGACCAGGCGGTCAACATCGCCCAGCGCGCGCTCGAGCTGAACCGGGAGCCCCAGCTCAAGCCGTACATCGACCTCCCGCGGATGGCGGACAAGGCGCAGCGCATGGTGAAGGAGAGCCTGGACGCCTTCGTGGCGCGGGACACCGCGCTGGCCCGCCAGGTGTGCGCGGAGGACGCGGAGGTGGACGCCCTGAAGGAGCAGATCTTCCGGGAGCTCCTGACCTTCATGATGGAGGACCCGCGGACGGTCTCCCGCTCGATCCGGGTGATCCTGATCTCCCGCTTCATGGAGCGGGTGGCCGACCACGCCACCAACATCGCCGAGATGGTCATCTACCTGGTCGAGGGGAAGATGGTCCGGCATACGCTGGCCTGAATGGGGCGCCGTGTATACTGCTGATGTGAGTCCGGATCGGCATTACCACCTCCAGTCCGAGGACGCCAACCGGCGAATCGACGCGCTGCTCGAGCAGCTCCGAGTGCCGGAGTCCACCTGGCCGCTGTACGCGGACCTCCTCACCACCGCGCTCAAGATGTACGAGGACGGGGCGGGGGTGGCCGACCTGCGCATCGCCAACGCGGCGTTCAAGGAGATCCGCTACGGGTTCAAGGTCTTCGCGCCCTGGCGCACCGTGCCGAAGATCACCGTGTTCGGCTCCGCCCGGACGCCCCGCGCCCACCCGATCTCCGAGCAGGCCTACGCGTTCAGCAAGCGCATCGCCGGGGCGGGCTGGATGGTCATCACCGGCGCGGGGGGCGGCGTCATGAGCTCGGCCCAGGAAGGCGCGGGGGGCGAGCGCTCGTTCGGTCTGAATATCCGGCTGCCGTTCGAACAGGAAGCCAACCCGTGGATCGCGGACGACCCGAAGCTGGTCTCCTTCAAGTACTTCTTCACCCGCAAGCTCTTCCTGGTCCGCGAGGCGCACGCGATGGCCTTCCTGCCCGGCGGGTTCGGCACCGCCGACGAGGCGTTCGAGGCGCTGACTCTGATCCAGACCGGAAAGTCGCCGGTGCTGCCGCTCGTCATGCTCGACGAGCCGGGCGGGACCTACTGGAAGACCTTCGACGAGTTCGTCCGGCGGGAGATGGTGGGACGGGACACCGTCTCGCCGAACGATCCCGATCTCTACCGGGTGACGGACGACGTGGAGCAGGCCGCCGCGGTGGTCGAGGGCTTCTACCGGCTCTACCACTCGCAGCGCTACGTGCGAGACGCGCTCGTGCTCCGGATCCGCCGGCCCATCTCGCCCGCCGCGCTGGCCGACCTCAACGCCCGCTTCGCGGACATCCTGAGCGCGCCGGCCGAGCAGGCGAAGGGGCCGATCCCGGGCGAGGGGGACGAGCTGCCGGACCTGCCGAGGCTGGTGCTGCCGTTCAACCGCTCCGGCTTCTCCCGCCTCCGGACCCTGCTGGACTTCGTGAACGCCAGCTAGCTAGCCTTCCGCCTCGTCCCGCTCCTCGGTCGTCTGGCACGCGGTGCAGACCCATGTGCGGAGGAGGGTGACGCGCTTGGGATCGCGCCGGAGCGTCCACGGCATCAGCTTCTTCGCGCCGCAGCGCGGGCACGTCTCGGTCGGCTGGCCCGGCTGCACCTCGTGCGGGAGCCACGGGATCTTGGGCTTCATGCGCGGGATTATACGCTAAGCTCGGCCCCGTGCCGACCGCCTACGTGGTCCTCCTCGTCTCCAACCTGATCTTCGCCAGCGGCTATTCGGTCTCCCGGATCCTGCTCGAGGAGATCAGCCCGGTCACGCTGGCCATGGCCCGCTTGACCATCGGCTCGCTGATCCTCGTACCCTGGGCCTGGCGCGGCATGAAGGCCGCCAAGCTCTCGCGGGAGGACCACTGGCGCCTCGGGCTCACCGGGGTCGTCGGCTTCACGCTGGCCTTTGCGCTCGGCAACTGGGGCCTGGCCCACTCCACCGCCAGCAACGCGGCGCTGCTGATCACGGTGGAGCCCGCCTCGCTCATCCTGCTCTCGCCGCTGCTGCTCGGCGAGCGGCTCTCGCGACAGGAAGGCCTCGGCGCCGCGCTGGCCATCCTGGGTGCGGCGGTCATCGTGGTGAACGGCATCCCGGGCGTCACGCTGGCCCTCGCCCCGCACTGGCGCGGCGACCTGGTCCTGATCCTCTCCGGCGTGGCCTACGCCGCCTACTCGCTCATCGCCCGTCCCGTGCTCCTCCGCCACCCCGCGCTGGTGGTGACCGCCTACTCGGTCGTCTGGGGCGCCGCCGCGATGCTCCCGCTCGCGCTCCTCGAGTGGGCCACCGGTCCAGGGCCGGCGTGGACGCCGTGGACCATGGCGGGCACGCTCTACCTGGGCGTGGTCATGACCGCGCTCGGCTACGCGGTGTGGAACTGGTGCCTGGAGCGGGTGGAGACGCCCCGCGTGGCCATCTTCCTCAACATCCAGCCGCTGGGCGGCGCGCTCCTCGGGGTGTGGTGGCTCGGGGAGCGGCTCACCGTGTTCACGGTGGCGGGCGGGCTGCTGATCCTGGCCGGGCTGCACCTGACCGTGAAAGCCCGCCGGAGAGGGTAGAATACCGGCATGCGGCGGGTCCGGGTGGGGCTGGCCCAGGTGAATCCGACGGTGGGCGCCGTCGAGGCCAACGCGCGCCTGGTGATGGCGGGGATGGATCGCGCCCGGGCGCTGGGCTGCGACTTCGTCGCGTTCCCGGAGCTGGTGCTGACCGGCTATCCGCCGGAGGACCTGCTCTTCAAGCCCGCCTTCATCGAGGCCAACCTGCGCGCGGTGGCCGACGTGGCCCGGGCGAGCCGCGGGATCACCGCGGTGGTGGGCTTCGTGGACAAGCGCGACGACATCTTCAACGCGGCGGCCATCCTCCACGACGGCGCCCAGGCCGGGACCTACCACAAGCAGTACCTGCCCAACTACGGCGTCTTCGACGAGAACCGCTATTTCCAGTCCGGGACGGAGGCGCCGGTCTTCACGCTGGGCGAGACCGTGATCGCGGCGAACATCTGCGAGGACATCTGGTACCCGACCGGCCCCACCACGCTCCAGGCCCTGGGCGGCGCCGAGCTGGTGCTGAGCATCAACGCCTCGCCGTATCACGCGGGCAAGGGGCGCTTCCGCGAGAAGATGCTGGCCACCCGCGCGGCCGACGACCTGGTGTGCCTGGCCTTTGTCAACACGGTGGGCGGCCAGGACGAGCTGATCTTCGACGGCCAGTCCTTCATCTTCAACGAGAAGGGCGAGTGCGTGGCGCGGGGGAAGCCGTTCGAGGAAGACTTCGTCGTCGCCGATCTCGATCTCGACGAGGTCTTCCGGTCGCGGCTCCACGATTCGCGACGGCGCAAGGAGAAGCTGCGCGCCACCGAGGCTCAGTCCCGGCGGGTGGCGCTCTCGCCGCGGCCGACGCCGGAGCGCCCGAAGCTTCCGCTCCACGAGGTCCCGGTGCTCGAGCCGGTGGAGGAGATCTACCAGGCCCTCGTCCTGGGCACGCGCGACTACGTCACCAAGAACGGGTTCACCCACGTGGCCCTCGGGCTCTCGGGCGGCATCGATTCGGCACTGGTGGCGGCGATCGCGTGCGACGCGCTGGGCGCCGCCAACGTCACCGGGGTGACCATGCCCTCGCAGTATTCCTCGACGGGCACCCGGGGCGACGCGGCGCGACTGGCCCGCAACCTCGGCATCGAGTTCCTGCGCCTGCCCATCACGCCGGTGCTGGCCACCTACAAGCGCGCCCTCGCCAAGCCCTTCAAGGGGCTCAAGGAGGACGTGACCGAGGAGAACCTCCAGGCGCGCATCCGCGGCAACTACCTCATGGCCCTCTCCAATAAGTTCGGGTGGCTCATCCTCACCACCGGCAACAAGAGCGAGATCGGGGTGGGCTACTCCACCCTCTACGGGGACATGGCCGGGGGCTTTGCGGTGATCAAGGACGTGCCGAAGACGCTGGTCTACCAGGTGGCCGAGTACGTCAACCGCAAGGCGGGTCGCGACGTGATCCCGCGGTCCATCTTCGACCGCCCCCCGTCGGCCGAGCTGCGCCCCGACCAGACCGACCAGGACACCCTGCCGCCGTACGCGGTCCTCGACGCGATCCTGGAGGCCTACGTGGAGGGCGACCAGGGCGTCGCCGACATCGTGGCGCGCGGGTTCGACGCGACCACGGTCAAGCGCGTGATCGCGATGGTGGACCGCAACGAGTACAAGCGGCGCCAGGGCCCCATCGGGATCAAGATCACCCCGCGGGCCTTCGGCAAGGACTGGCGCCTGCCCATCGTCAACCGCTTCCGCGAGTAGGCCCTGCTGCCCCCACTGCTGCATTCGATTCTCCTGTTCGCGCTGGCCGGTCTCGCCGAGATCGGCGGCGGCTATCTGGTGTGGCTCTGGTGGCGCGAGAGCCGGCCCTGGCCGCTCGGACTGCTCGGGGCCGCCGTGCTGATCCTCTACGGCCTCATCCCGACTTACCAGGCCGCGCACTTCAGCCGTGTCTACGCCGCCTACGGGGGCGTCTTCGTGGTGCTCTCGCTGCTCTGGGGCTGGGCGGCGGATCGCGTCGCGCCCGACCGCTACGATCTGGCCGGCGCCGCGCTCTGCCTGGCCGGCGTCGCGGTCATCATGTACGCGCCGCGCGCGGCGTAGGATGCGGCCGAGCGCGGCGGCGGGCGGGCAGCTCGATCCGGCCGAGCACCTGGGTCGCCCGTGGCGTGTCCACGCCATCGCGGCCGCGGAGGGGCTCGCGCTGCGCGACGTGTGGGAAGTCGCGATCCAGCTGCCGGCGGGGGTTCCACTCGCCCGCTGGGTCGAAGCTCTCCGGACCGAGCCGCGCGGCCTGCCGTCCCGGGCGCTCTTTGCCGTCCGCCGGGCCCTCGGACGCATCCTCGGTCTCGACCGCGGCGGCACCGGCTTCGTGCCGGTCTACCAGGAACCGGAGGAGATCCTCTCCCGGATCACCAACCGGACCGTGACCGCGTTCCTGCACGTCTCGCTCGTCGACCGGCATCCACGGCTCGCGGTGTACGTGCGTCCCAACGGTGCGTTCGGCCGCGCCTACATGGCCCTCATCGAGCCATTCCGGCAGCGGGTGGTCTACCCGGCGCTGCTCGCGGCCGGCGCGCGGGCGGCGGCGCGGCTGGGCGGGGCGCCGCGGTGACCGGCTAGAGGGTCGGCAGCGCGTCCAGCGACTGCAGCGTGGCGAGGCGGCGGTAGATGCCGTCGCTGCGGGCCATCAGCTCCTCGTGGGTGCCCATCTCGGCGATGCGGCCGCCGTGGATCACCACCACGCGATCCGCGTGCTTGACGGTGGCGAGCCGGTGGGCGATCACGAGCACGGTGCGGCCCCGCATCAGGTCCGAGAGCGCCTGCTGCACCAGGAACTCGCTCTCCGCGTCCAGGTCCGAGGTGGCCTCGTCGAGGATGAGGATCGGCGGATCCTTCAGGAACGCGCGGGCGATGGCCAGGCGCTGGGCCTGGCCGCCGGAGAGCTTCACCCCGCGCTCACCCACCGGGGTCGCGTAGCCATCGGGCAGGACCGCGATGAAGTCGTGGGCCTGGGCCAGGCGGGCCGCGTGCTCGATCTCGACCTGGCTGGCTCCGGGCTTGCCGTAGCCGATGTTGTACCCGATCGAGTCGTGGAACAGGAAGGTGTCCTGGGTCACGATGCCGATGAGCGAGCGCAGCGAGGCCACCGTGACCGATCGCAGGTCGTGCCCGTCCAGGGTGATGCGCCCGGCGGTCACGTCGTGGAAGCGCGGCAGCAGCTCCATCAAGGTGGTCTTGCCCGCGCCCGACATGCCGACGAACGCCACCAGCTCGCCCTTCCGGACGGTCAGCGAGATATCCCGCAGGGCCCACTCCTCGGCCTCCGGATAGCAGAAGCCGGCGGCCTCGAAGACGATGGACTCGCCGAAGCCGGGGAGGGTACGGGCGTCCGGCGCGTCCACGATCGCGGGCGGAGTGTCCAGGATCTCGAACACGCGCTCCACCGAGGCGATGGACTGCTGCACGGTGTTGACCATCCGGGAGATCTGCCGGACCGGGCCGTAGAGCAGGATCACCGCGGCGGTGAAGGAGAAGAACTCGCCGGGGGTCAGCGCGCCCGCGATCACCCGGTAGCCGCCGTACCAGAGGGCGCCCATGATGGCGAGGGCCCCGAGCACCTCCATCACCGGCTCCGCCATCTCGTCCACCCGCCGATCCTGGAGCGCGAGGGAGAGCAGCCGGTCGTTCACCTGGTTGAACCGCTCCTGCTCGAGACGCTCGCGGCCGAAAGCCTTGACGATCTTGGTGCCGGTGAACGACTCCTGGAGCACCACGTTCAGCTCCGCGATCTTCTGCTGCGTGCGCTTGTTGATCTTGTAGAGCTTGCGGCCGATCGCCCGGATGGTCAGGCCGACCAGGGGGAAGACCGCGACGGCGATCAGGGTGAGCAGCCACTCGCGCAGGAACATGACCACGAGCAGCGCCACGATGGTGCCGACGTGGCGCACCGCCATCACCAGCACCGTCGAGGAGAGCCGGGCGAGGCGGTTGACGTCGGTGACCACGCGGGTCATGAGCTCCGCCGAGTGCAGCGAGGCGAAGAAGGCGAGCGGCATCGACTGGATGTGGGCGTAGAGCTCGCCGCGGATGCGAGCGATCACCCGCTCGCCCACCGACGCCATCAGGTAGGACTGCCCGAAGCGGCCGACCCCCTTGGCCACGTAGGCGCCGAGCAGGGCGAGGGGGATGATCTTGAGCATGGTGACGTCGCGCTTGAGGAAGATGTCGTCCATGGCGGGCTTGACCAGCCACGCGATGAAGGCCTCCGCGCCCGAGACGAGCAGGGCGAGCAGCCCGCCCGCGAGGAGCACCGGCCAGTAGGGCCGCAGGTACGGCAGGAGCCGGCCGAGGAGCCGGTAGCGCGCCTTCACGGCTGCCGCCGCGCGGCCCAGAGCCGCTCGTAGAGCGCCTCGGTCCGCTGGATCTTCTGGCTCATGGAGAAGTGGGCCTCGACACGCTTGCGGCCCGCCCGCGCCATCGCCTTGGCCCGCGTCGGGTTCTCCAGCATGCGGAGGATGGCCTGGGCGAGGGCGTCGGGATTGCGCGGCGGGACCAGCAGCCCGGTCTCGCCTTCGATGATGAGCTCGGGATGCCCCTCGAGATTGGTGCCGATCACCGGTGTCTCGACCGCGAGGGCCTCGCGGAGCGAACCGGTGAGGCCGAGGCCGGCGTAGGAGGCGTCCACCACCAGGTCGCTCGCGGCCAGGATCTCGGGGACGTCCTCGCGGTGACCGAGGACGTGCACGGACTCGCCGATGCCGCGCCGGAAGGCCCGGTCGCGCAGGGAGAACACACGCGGCGGCGGGGCGCCCACGAAGAGCAGGCGCGCGTGAGGCAGCGCGTGGCAGACGCGCGTCATCGCCTCGAGCACGTCGTCGTTGCCCCGCCAGGAGCGGATGCCGACCTGGGTGACGAGGGTGTGCTCCGCGCCCAGGCCGAGCTCCGCCCGGATGCGCCGGCCGTCCACCCCGGGGTGGAAGCGCCCGAGGTCCGTCCCCGAGTAGATGACCTCGATCTTCTCGGCGGGGACGCCGGCCCCGACGAGCCCGCGCTTGATGGACTCGCAGACCGCCACCACCGCGGTCACCTGCTTCGTGGTGTAGCCGAGGCGGTTCCAGCGGTCGAGCGGGAAGCTCACCCCGCGATTGAGGACGAGGACCGGGATCCGCACCGTGAGTCCGGCGAGCATGGCCAGGGTCCGGGCGCGTCCCTTCTGGCAGTGTACGATCTCGATCTCGTGCTCGCGGATGAGCCGGGCGAGCGCCCACGCGGAGGGAAGATCGATGCCGCTCCGCATCGGGACCGCCGCGTGCTCGACGTTGGCGGCGGCGCACGCGCGGCCCCAGTGCTCGTTCGGGCGCGTCGCCACCACCACGTGGTGGCCGCGCCCGGCCAGCCCCAGCGCGAGATCGCGGAGCTGGATGGCCGCGCCGGTGAAGAAGTCCGACTTCGGATAGAGCTGGAGAATGTTCACGCGCGGCTCACGCGGTCCCGGTCAGCGCCGGCCGCTCACCGGGCGTGGAAGAACTCCCTCACCGCCGCGATGACCTCGTCCACCTCGGCCTCGGTATGGCCGGCCGAGATCGGCAGCGTCAGGATCTCCTTCACGAAGCGCTCCGTCCGGGGGAGGGCGGGCGGATCGAACGACTCCACCGCGGGCTGCTGGTGGCTCGCGACCGGGTAGTGGATGCCGGTGGCGATGCCGCGCTCCTTGAGGAACTTGGCGAGCGCGTCCCGCTCGGGCGTGCGGACCACGTAGAGGTGGTAGACGTGGTGCGCCCCGGCCGCTTCCGTGGGCAGGACCAGCGGCAGGCCCGCGAGCCCGTGCCGGTAGCGTGCGGCGAGGAGACGGCGGTGATCGTTCATCGCGTCGAGCCGCCGCAGGAGCACGCGGCCGATCGCGGCCTGGATGTCGTTGAAGCGCAGGTTGAAGCCGATCTCGGAATGCACGTCCTTGTTGAGGCGGCCGTGGTCGCGGAGCCGCCGGCAGCGCGCGGCCACGTCGTCGTCGTCGGTGACGAGCAGGCCCCCGTCGCCCATCACGGTCAGGTTCTTGGACGGATAGAACGAGAACACGCCCGCGCGGCCGAAGCTGCCGACCTTGCGTCCCTGCCAGGCGGCCCCGTGCGCCTGCGCGCAGTCCTCGAGCAGCCACAGGCTGCGCTCCGCGCACAGGCGCCGGATGCCGTCGAGGTCCGCGGGATGGCCGTAGAGGTGCACCGGCACGAAGCCCACCGTGCGGGCCGACACCTTCGCGGCCGCGTCCTCGAGATCCACCGTGTAGGAGTCGTCCACGTCCACGAAGATCGGCGCCGCGCCCGCGAAGCAGACCGCCTCCACGGTGGGGAACGCGGTGTGCGACGGCACGAGCACCTCGTCGTCGGCCTTGACCCCGAACGCCTTGAGCGCCATCCAGATCGCGGCGGTCGCGCTGCTCGTGAGCACCGCGTGCTTGCTCCCGGTGTACCGGGCGAACTCCTGCTCGAAGGCCTTCGACTCCGGTCCCAGGATGTACTGTCGCGAGTCGATCGCGGCCAGGACCGCGGCCTTGATCTCGTCGTCGACAGGGGGCCGGGAAAGCGGCACGGACATGCGAGGATCCTCCCTAGCTCAAGTATGCAGCCGCGAGTATCTGCCGCGGAAGTACAGGAGCGGCTCCCTGCCCGCGTCGTCGGTCCACTCCCCGGACTCGACCTGGGCCACGAAGATCATGTGATCGCCGCCGGGGTAGGCGTGCACCACCGTGCACTCGAGCCGGGCCAGGGCGTCCGGCAACACCGGGAGGCCGAGCTGCCCGGGCCGGTATTCGAGCCCCGCGAATTTCTCCTCGCTGGGCGCGGGAGTCGACGTGGCGAAGCGCCGCGACGCGGCCTCCTGCCCCTGGGCCAGGACGTTGACCGCGAAGCGGCCGGCCGCCTTGATCGCCGGGTAGCTCTGGGCCTTCTGAGATACGCAGACCAGGATCAGGGGTGGATGCAGCGACACGGAGGTGAACGAGCTGGCGGTGAGCCCGGTCGGCCGCTTGTCGGCATCCCACGCGGTGATGATGGTGACTCCGGTGGCGAAATGACTCATCACGCGGCGGAAGTCGTCGGGACCGAGCACCTGAACGTTGTAGCAGTTCCGTCCCGATTTTTCAAGTTCTCCAAGGGCTTGGACCGCACCAGGTGAGGGTCCGCTCGTTGACGGCGCCCCACTTGGCCCCTATACTGCGCCCATACCCATGACGACACCCACCGAGAATGCCGTGCTCGCTGCGCTCCGCGCCGTGCGGGATCCGGACCAGGGCCAGGACATCGTGAGCCTCGGGCTGGTGAAGGAGCTCCACGTTCACGATGCGGAGGTCTCCTTCACCCTGGCCTTCGCCGGGCAGTCGCCCGCGACGAAGGCCGCGCTCCACAGCAGCGCCTCGAAGGCGATCTCCCAGCTTCCCGGCGTGAGCCGCGTGAGCGTGAAGATGGGCTCGGCGGCCGGCGCCGGGCGGCCTCAGGCGCCGCCGGCCCAGGGCCATGCCCACGGGGCGCCGGGCGCCCCCGCGGCCACCGACTTCATCCCCCAGGTGAAGCACACGATCGCGGTGTCCTCGGGCAAGGGCGGCGTGGGCAAGTCCACGGTGGCGGTGAACCTGGCGCTGGCGCTCAAGCAGTCGGGCGCGGAGGTCGGGCTGGTGGACGTGGACGTCTACGGCCCCGATGTCCCGCTGATGATGGGAGCCAAGGGCAAGCCGGGCATGTTCGAGAACAAGATCATCCCGGTCGAGGCCCACGGCATCAAGATCATGTCCATCGGCCTCCTGGTGGCGGAGCGGGAGGCGCTGGTGTGGCGCGGCCCGATGATCCACTCGGCGGTGCAGCAGTTCCTGCGCGACGTCAACTGGGGCCCGCTCGACTACCTCGTCTTCGACATGCCGCCGGGCACCGGCGACGCGCAGCTCTCGCTCTCGCAGGTCGTGCCGCTCTCCGGCGTGGTCATGGTGACGACGCCGCAGGACGTCGCCCTGCTCGACGTGCGCAAGGCGCTCGGCATGTTCCGGAAGCTGAACGTGCCGATCCTCGGCATCGTGGAGAACATGAGCTACTTCATCGCGCCGGACACCGGGCGCCGCTACGGCATCTTCGGGGAGGGCGGGGGGCAGCGCGTGGCCGACGAGTTCGGCGTGCCGCTGCTCGGGCAGATCCCGCTCGAGATGGAGACGCGCGAGGGCGGCGACGCGGGCGTGCCGATCACGGTCGGGCGCCCCGAGTCGGCCCAGGCCCAGGCCTTCCGCGCGATCGCGGCCGCCGCGGTCGCGCGGGTGGACGCGGTGGCCGCGCTCAAGCTCCCCAGCATCGGGTAGGTCGCCAACGCGTCTACCCGATGCCGGCCCAGGTCTCGCTCCCGATCTTTCCGCTGCCGGACCTCACGTTCTTCCCGCACACGATGCTGCCGCTGCACATCTTCGAGGCGCGTTACCGGGCCATGATCACGGACTGCCTGTCGCGCGACCGGCGTCTCGCGGTGGTCGGCCTGCTGCCCGGCTACGAGGCGAGCTACGAGGGCAAGCCGGCCGTCCACGCGGTCTGCGGGGTGGGGCGCATCGTGCAGTGGGAGCGGCTCGCGTCGGGCCGCTTCAACCTGCTCCTGCGGGGCGAGGGGCGGGTGCGCATCGATCGCGAGCTGCCGACCGACACGCTCTACCGGATGGTGGCGGCCACCCCGCTCGCCGAGACCGGCGCCGACGGCGCGGCGGTGGCCGTGCTGTCCACCCGGGTCAAGGCCCGCTGCCGGCAGATCCTCTCCGCCCTGGGCCGGTCGAGCGAGGACCTCCAGACCATGATGGAGGGGCTCGATCAGCCGGCCGAGCTCTGCGACCAGGTGGCGTCCGCGCTGATCCCGACGCCGCCGACCCGTCAGGCCCTCCTGGAGGAGCTCGACGTCGAGCGGCGGCTCGAGCGGCTCGTCGACGCGCTGGACGCCCTGCTGAGCCAGATCACCGGAGAAGGCGGGCGCGCGTGAGGCACGGGATGGCGGCGCTGCTCCTGGCCCTGGCGCTGCTCGCGCCCGCCGCGGAGGCGGCCACCCGCTGGGGATGGCTCGGCGTGCGCATCCGCGACCTGTCCGAGCAGGAGATGGAGGAGATCTCCCAGCGGTTCGGCCTGCGCGAGGGTTTCGGGGCGGTGATCGTCGAGGTGATCAACGAGACACCCGCGGCGGCCGCCGGCCTGCGCACCGGCGATCTGGTCGTCGCGTTCAGCGACCGCCCGGTGGTGGACACGCGGAGCCTGCAGCGCGCGATCGCCTCCACCGCGGTGGGCGACAGCGTGAAGCTCACGGTGCTGCGACGCGAGGAGGGCCGGCGGCCGGTGCAGGTCAAGGTCGGGGCGATGCCGGACGCGGTCGCGGCCGAGCGGGTGGCCGCCGAGTACGGGTTCCTGGTGCGTGACCCCGAGGGCCAGCCCGAGCTGGGAGGCGCGCGCCCGCCCGCGACGCCCTCGGTGGCCGCGGTCCTGCCGCGCAGCCGCGCGGAGCGGGCCGGGCTCCAGGTGGGCGACGTGCTCACCGAGGTCAACGGCCGGCCGGTGGTCACGCTCGACGCGGTCCGCGAGGCCCTGCTCGCGGCCGGCCCGGATGGGCCGCTGCCCCTGATCGTGCGGCGAGGCCAGGACCGGGTGATGGTCACGCTCGAGCCCGTGCCGGGCCGGTAG
>WNFL01404988.1_pt1 | contig 47934 bp, 52 predicted proteins | sample 5400361 | NCBI WGS metagenome assembly WNFL01 (sample SAMN13153351, study PRJNA577476) | soil metagenome | isolation source: 40 cm soil on Douglas fir-dominated hillslope | place: USA:California | collected 2013-09-17 | reverse complement strand
CGGTCGAGGTGAAGGCGCTCATCGAGGAGCGCGCCAAGGTCGAGATCGAGGCGACCGCGGTGATTCCGGACTAGTACTCTTCGCGGACCTCGACCGGGCGGCCGTCGAAATCGATGGCGACGCTGGTCTTCAGCTCCGGGGGCGGCAGGCGCCGGTGGATCGGGCGGAAGATGTACTCGGTGAACTCGGGACGCGCGCGCAGGTCCTCGGCGATGGTCCAGCCCTCGGAGGGCCTCAGGCCGTGCTCGGCCATGAGCTGCGCGAGGCGCGCCTTGGCCTCGGCGCAGCGGCGCGAGATCTCGGCGGCGAGGGTTTCGTCGGAGGGTTTCTTGTGATCCACGTCACTATTATCCCGAACGCGCCGGGGCGGGGCATTTCCGCGATGCAATATTAAGATTTCAATTGGAATCCGCGAACTCGATGACCACGCGCCGCGAGCGGGCGCTCTTCTTCTCGATCCTGGCGACGCGCAGCGCACCGATCTCGCGCGTGTTGGCCACGTGCGTCCCACCGCAGGGCTGCAGGTCCACGCCGTCGATCTCCAGGAGGCGCACGCGCCCCACGCCGCGCGGCGGCTTCACCGACATGGTGCGCACCAGCTCCGGCCTGGCGTCGAGCTCGTCATCGGTGATCCAGACGGTGCGCACCTCGTGAGCCTCGGCAACCAGGCGCGCGAGCTCGCGCTCGAGGTGCTCGCGGTCGAGCGGCTCCGTCATGTCGAAATCGAGGCGCGCGTACTGCGCCGTGATCGAGCAGCCGTTGGTCTGGTGCGCGACGATGGCGCACAGGAGGTGCGTGGCGGTATGGAAGCGCATGTGGCGGTGGCGCCGCGCCCAGTCGAGCCTGAGGGTCATTTCATCGCCCGGCGCGAGGGCGGCGAGCGCGGCCTCCTGCCCCGGCGCCGCGACGTGCAGGATCTCGCCCGGCGTCTCGCCCTTCACCGTGTCGGCGATCGCGATGCTGCATCCGTCGCCACGCACGAGGCTGCCGGCGTCGCCCGCCTGCCCGCCGCCGCGCGGATAAAAGATGGTACGGTCGAGCCCGATGCCGCGCGCGTCGTTGGAAACCACGCGGGCCGTGGATTGCGCCCGGTAGGGTTCTTGCTTGAATAGCTCCTCGGTCATTTTGTTAACATACCCTAAAGCATTGAAAAGGGAGAAAAACCAATGACACCCGCGCATCTCGCCCGCACCGGGCTCCTCGTTCTCGCCCTCGCATCCACGCCGTTCCTCGAAGCCGCCACGTTGCGCTGGTCGAGCGCGGGCGACATCACCACCATGGATCCGCACGGCAACAACGAGGGATTCACCAACGCGTACCTCGACCATATCTACGAGACGCTGGTGACGCGCGGCAAGGAGCTCAAGGTCGAGCCGTGCCTCGCCACCTCGTGGCAGAACGTGAGCCCGACGGTGACGCGCTTCAAGCTGCGCCCGAACGTGCGCTTCCACGACGGCTCGCCCTTCACCGCCGACGACGTGGTGTTCTCGATCCAGCGGACGCTCTCCGACACCTCGAACTTCAAGCCCTATCTCGCGGGCGTGAAGGAAGCGAGGAAGGTGGACGACCTCACGGTGGATATCGTCACCGACGGCCCCGCGCCGGTGCTGGTGCCGCAGTTGACCGAAGTGCGCATCATGAACCGCGCCTGGGCGACCAAGCACAACGTGCTGAAGCCGCAGGATTACAAGAACAAGGAAGAGACCTTCGCGGTGCGTAACGCCAACGGCACCGGCCCCTACATCCTCAAGACGCGCGATGCGGACGTGAAGACGGTCGCGGTGCTGAACTCCAACTGGTGGGGCAAGCTCGAGGGCAACGTCGACGAGATCGTCTACCAGCCGATCAAGCAGGACTCCACGCGCCTGGCCGCGCTCCTCTCCGGCGAGATCGATTTCATCCTCGACCCGTCGCCGCAGGACATCGGGCGCCTCAAGCAGGACCCCAAGATCAAGGTCCTCGAAGGGATGGAGAACCGCACCATCTTCCTCGGCATGGACCAGTGGCGCGACGAATTGCAGTACTCGAGCGTGAAGGGCAGGAATCCGTTCAAGGACAAGCGCGTGCGCGAGGCGTTTCAAGCAGCCATCGACCTGGGCGCGCTCAAGTCCCAGGTGATGCGCGGCCTTTCCGTGCCCACCGCGGTCATGTACGCCCCGCAGGTGGACGGCTACCCCAAGGACCTCGACCGCGTGAAGCCGGCCGACCGCGCGCGCGCGCGCAAGCTCCTCGCCGACGCCGGCTACGAGAAGGGCTTCGAGGTGACGCTCGATTGCCCCAACAACCGCTACGTGAACGACGAGAAGATGTGCGTGGCAATCGCCGCGATGCTGGCGCAGGTCAACGTCACGGTGAAGGTGAACGCCATGCCGCGCGCCAACTACTTCCCGAAGATCCAGAACCTCGACACCAGCTTCTACTTGCTGGGCTGGGGCGTGCCGACCTTCGACTCGCAGTACGCGGTGCAAAGCCTGATGCGCACGCGCGTGGAGAAGAGCGCGGACGGCGACTACAACCTCGGCAAGTACTCCAACGCCAAGGTGGACGAGGCGATCGACAAGCTGAAGACCGAGGTCGACGCCGCGAAGCGCGCGGCCTACGCGCGCGAGGCGAGCGCGATCCACCAGGCCGAGGTGGGCCACATCCCGCTGCATTTCCAGGTGATCCCCTGGGCGATGCGCTCGAACGTGACCGTGGTGCACCGCGCGGACAACAAGCTCACGGTGAAGTGGATCAAGATCAAGTGATGTCCCCGCGAAGGGCGGCCGGGGAATGATCGCCTTCGTCCTTCGCCGCATCGTGCAAGGCGCCCTGGTGATGCTCGTGGTGGGGCTCATCGCCTTCTCGCTCTTCAACTTCGTGGGCGACCCGGTGTCGCTCATGCTGCCGCCGGAAGCCACGCAGGCCGACCGCGACCAGATGCGCGGGGCTCTCGGCCTCGACAAGCCCTTCTACGTGCAGTTCGCGACCTTCATCGGCAACGCGCTGCACGGCAACTTCGGGATCTCGCTGCGCCTCGGGCGGCCGGTCTCGACGCTCCTGGTGGAGCGCCTGCCCGCCACGCTCGAGCTCGCCATGACGGCGGCGCTGATCGGGCTTTTCGTCGGCATCCCGGTGGGGGTCTACACGGCGTTGAAGCGCGACTCGTGGATCTCGCGCGCGCTCCTCACCACGTCGCTGGTGGGGGTGTCGCTTCCCAACTTCCTGATCGGCATCTTCCTCATCCTCATCTTCGCGGTGTGGCTGGGGTGGCTGCCGTCTTTCGGGCGCGGCGACACCGTGAGAATCGGGCTCTGGACCACGGGGCTCCTCACCAAGTCGGGGCTGAAGGCGCTGATCCTGCCCGCGATCACGCTCGGCTTCTTCCCGGTGACCCTCATCATGCGGCTGGTGCGCGCCGAGATGCTGGAGGTGCTGCGCACCGACTACATCAAGTTCGCGCGCGCGCGCGGCCTCTCGGACCGCGCGGTGAACTTCGGCCACGCGCTCAAGAACACGCTGGTTCCCGTGATCACCATCACCGGGCTGCAGCTGGCCGGCATCATCGCCTTCGCGATCATCACCGAGACCGTGTTCCAATGGCCGGGGATGGGGCTTCTCTTCGTGCAGGCCGTCCAGTTCGCCGACGTGCCGGTGATGGCGGCGTACCTGTGCCTGATCGGGCTCATCTTCGTGGTGATCAACCTGGTGGTCGACATGCTCTACTACCTCGTGGACCCGCGCCTGAGGGCCGAGCGCGGCGCGGGCGGAGGACACTGATGGAAGCGGTGCGCAGGTTCCTCGACGGCGACGTCTTCTTCAGCTTCAGGCAATCGCCGCTCACCATCACCGCGGCCGCGATCGTGGTGATCTGCATCTTCGCCGCGGCGTTCGCGCCGTGGGTGGCACCCCACAATCCGTTCGACCTGAAGACGTTGAACCTCCTCGACGCGTTCACCCCGCCCTCCTTCACCGGGCGCGGCAACCCGAGCTACTTCCTCGGCACGGACGACCAGGGGCGCGACGTGCTCTCCACCATCATCTTCGGCTCGCGCATGTCGCTCGTGATCGGGCTGGGGGCGACCCTCCTCGCCATGGTGTTCGGGGTCAGCATGGGCCTTCTCTCCGGCTACATCGGCGGCAAGCTCGACGCCTTCATCATGCGCGTGGCCGACATCCAGCTGTCGTTCCCGGCGATCCTCATCGCGCTCCTCATCGACGGCGTGGCGCGCGCGGTGCTGCCCAAGGAATCCCACGACCAGCTCGCGGTGTACGTGCTGATCCTCGCCATCGCCGCCTCGGGCTGGGTCGGCTATGCGCGCACCGTGCGCGGCTCGACGCTGGTGGAGCGCAACAAGGAATATGTCCAGGCGGCACGGGTGATCGGAAGACATCCCCTCGCCATCATGTTCTCCCATGTGCTGCCCAACGTCCTGGGGCCGGTGCTGGTGATCGCGACCCTGCAGATCGGCGCGGCGATCATCACCGAATCTTCGCTGTCCTACCTGGGCGTGGGCGTGCCGCCGACGCAACCGTCGCTCGGCACCCTGATCCGCATCGGAAACGATTTCCTGTTCTCCGGCGAATGGTGGATCACGGTGTTCCCGGGCGCGGCGCTGGTGATCGTGGTGCTTTCCATCAACGTGCTGGGCGACTGGCTGCGCGATGCTCTCAACCCGAGGCTGCGATGAGGAAAAGGAGACTTTCATGAAACGCTTGCTCGCAATTTCGTTACTTTCCGTCACCCCGGCGCTGGCCGGCCCGTTCGACCAACCCTATTCGATCATCGAGACCGACACCATGCCCTCGGCCGACAGCCACCTGCGCCCGGTGATCGTGAACCGCGTGGACGACGAGAATTCCCAGAACAATCGCTCGGTGGTGGCCCCCGGCGCGCACAAGGTCACGCTCGACCTGCCGCCGAGGAAGGGCTTCCGCACCGCCACCCAGCACACCCTCGACCTCGCCACGCAACCCTGCATGCGCTACTACGTCGCCGCGCGCCTCGAGTCGCCGACGCTGCAGGAATGGCAGCCGGTGGTGCGCTACAGCGAGCCCATCGGCGAGTGCCGCAAGAAATTCAACGTCGCGTCGGGAGCCCGGTGAGCGCTGCGCTTCTCGAGGTCAGGAATCTTCGCGTCGAATTCAACACGCGGCGCGGCACGCTGGTCGCCATCGACGACGTGAGCTTCGACATCGCGCCCGGCGAGGTGCTGGGCGTGGTGGGCGAATCGGGCGCGGGCAAGTCGATCACCGGCACCGCGATCATCGGGCTCCTCGAGCCGCCGGGGCGCGTCGCCGGCGGCGAGATCCTGCTCGAGGGCGCGCGCATCGACAACCTGGCGCAGGACGCGATGCGCAAGATCCGCGGGCGGCGCATCGGCGCGATCTTCCAGGATCCGCTCACGTCGCTGAACCCGCTCTACACCATCGGCCAGCAGCTGGTCGAGACCATCCAGACGCACCTGCCGATGAACGCGGGCGAGGCGCGCGCCCGCGCGATCGAGCTCCTGGCAGAAGTCGGCATCCCCGCGCCCGAGCGGCGCATCGACCACTACCCGCACCAGTTCTCCGGGGGCATGCGCCAGCGCGTGGTGATCGCCCTCGCCCTGTGCGCCAATCCCAAGCTCGTCATCGCCGACGAGCCCACCACCGCGCTCGACGTCTCGATCCAGGCGCAGATCATCACGCTCCTGAAGCGCCTGTGCCGCGACAACGGCACCGCGGTGATGCTGGTCACCCACGACATGGGCGTCATCGCGGAGACCGCCGACCGCGTGGCGGTGATGTACGCGGGGCGCATCGTCGAGATCGGCCCGGTGCAGGAGGTGATCCACAACCCGCAGCATCCGTACACCGCGGGGCTGATGGCCTCCATTCCCGCGCTCGGCCAGGAAGTCGAGCGCCTGTCGCAGATCGAAGGCTCGATGCCGCGCCTGAACGCCATTCCCAAAGGCTGCGCCTTCAACCCGCGCTGCCCGCGCGTCTTCGACCGCTGCAAGGTCGAGCGCCCGGTCCTGCTGCCCGCCGGCAATGCGCGCGCCGCCTGCTGGCTGCACGCCCCCGAGATGGCCTCGCCGAAAGCCGACAAGGATTGGAGCGCGGGGGCCGTGCATGCTTGAGACGCAGTCAAAACCGGGGAGCGCGGCAAAACCGCTCCTCGAAGTACGTGATCTCGCCCGCGACTTCGATGTGTCGCGGCCGTGGCTCAATCGCGTGATCGAGCATTCGCCGCGCCAGATCCTGAAGGCCGTGGACGGCGTGTCGTTCAGCATCAATCGCGGCGAGACGCTCTCGCTGGTGGGCGAGTCGGGCTGCGGCAAGTCGACGGTGGCGCGCTTGATCTGCGGGCTCTATCCGCCCTCGCGCGGCTCGATCGTGTTCGACGGCGTGGACCTGGCGAAGATCGCCCAGCGCACCGAGATGCTCGCGATGCGCCGGCGCTTCCAGATGATCTTCCAGGATCCGTACGCGAGCCTGAATCCGCGCTGGCGCGTGGAGCGCATCATCGCCGAGCCGATCCGCTCCCATAACCTCATCAAGGACGAGCGCGCCTTGAGCAGGCGCGTGGGCGAGCTCCTCACCGACGTGGGCCTCTCGCCGCTCGATATGGAGAAGTACCCGCACGAGTTCTCCGGCGGCCAGCGCCAGCGCATCTCGATCGCACGCGCCCTTTCCTCCAACCCGGAGTTCCTGGTGTGCGACGAGCCCACCAGCGCGCTCGACGTGTCGGTGCAGGCGCAGATCCTGAACCTCATGAAGGACCTGCAGCGCGAGCACGGCCTCACCTACCTGTTCATCTCGCACAACCTCGCGGTGGTCTCGCACATCTCCACCCGCGTGGGCGTGATGTACCTGGGCCGCATCGTCGAGATCGCCGACACTAGAACCCTCTTCGCGCGGCCGCTGCACCCGTACACGCAGATGCTGCAGAGCGCGATCCCCGACATCACCATGTCCGGCAAGGCGCGCACGCCGGTGGCGGGCGAAGTGCCCAACCCCCTCGACCCGCCGCCGGGCTGCTCCTTCAATCCGCGCTGCCCCTACGCGCGCGACAAGTGCCGCGAGGTGCGCCCCGAGCTCCTGCCCTTCGACGGCGCGGCGGTCGCCTGCCACGGAATCCACGACGGCTGGATCCCCATCGCCGCGGCGCGCGCAGCCGCCTAGGCGTCCCGTTGGCGACGAGCTCCAGGCGCGGCGATTGGGCCGCGGTCGCCGTGGCCACGGCCCTCGCGGCATGGCTCGTGGCGCCGCGCATGCGCCTTCCGATCGGCTTCGACGGCCTGCATGTCTACCTTCCCATGGCGCGGTCCTTTCTCGCCGAAGGCCTGGCCTTCCTGCGCAAGCCCGAGTCCCTCGTCACCGCGCCCCTCGCCTATCTCTACCCGGCGCTCCTCGGCGCGAGCGAGGCCGCCGTGCGCTGGGCGAACGTGGCGCTCTTCTGTGCGACCCTCGTCCTCTCTTATCTCGCGCTGCGCATCGCGCATTCGCGCGCGGCCGCAATCGCCGCGGCGTTCCTCCTCGCGCTCTCGCCGCTCCTTCGGCCCTTCGTCGCCGACGTGCTCACCGAGCCTCCCTCCTTCTTCCTCGTCGCCGCGTGGATCGCCTGCGTGGCGCTGGTGGCGAGCGGGCGCTCCACGGGATGGGCGATCCTGGGCGGCGTGGCGCTCGGGCTCGCCACGCTCACGCGACCCGCGGCGATGTATTTCGCGCCGCTCATGGTGTTGGTCTTCGCGTTCACGCGCATCGCTTCGCCTCCCGCGCGCGGAAAACTCGTCGCCCTGCACGCGATCGGCACCGCGATCACGCTCCTCTGGATCCTGCGCAACGCCATGGCGTTCGGTTTCCCCGCCATCGCCACCGGCGCGGGCGCGGCGCTTTTTTTCGGCGTGAACCCGCTGGTGGACGGCTTCGAGCCCGCGTACTTCGGCATGAGCTACGACTCGGGCATCGCGCAGGACAGCGCGAGCCATCTCTCGATACACGCCGATCGCCGCCTCGCCGCCATCGCCCTCACGGAGCTCGCCGACACGCCGCCCGCCGTGGTGGCCGAGATGTTCGCGAGGAAGGCCCTCGCATTCCTGTTCGTCTCCTCCGGGGAAACATCCGGAGAGCCGCTCGCCTGGATGCGCGCCTGGCGCATCGCGCTCGTGATCCTGGCGATCGTGGCGGTGGCCACGCGCAGGAAATCCACGGGGGTCGCGGCGCTCGCCATCCTCGTCGCCTACATGGTCGCGGTGCACCTGCCGGTTCTCTACAGCCACCGCTACAGCGTGGGCGCGATCGAGATCCCGCTGACGCTCCTGGCCGCGATCGGCGCGGTGGAAACGGCGCGCAGCGCGCAGGCCGCGGCGGTCACGCTCGCCGCGCTCGCGCTCGCGCTCGGCCTGGGGCTCGCGGACATCGCGCGCGCGGGGCCCTTGAGCCCGAAGCCGGAGCGCATCCCGCACGAGGTGATATGGCTCGCCGACGTGGGCTCGCGCTTTCCGATCGGTCCCGGGCGCGAGCCGATCGACATCGCCGTCGCCAAGGATCCTCGATCGCCGCCGTGGGGCCAGACAATATTGCAGCTCGATCTCGCCATCGATGCCGGCAAGGACAATGGGTGCGCTGCGATGACGTTGCGCTTCAAGACGCCCGGTCAGGAGCGTTTTCCCGCGGGACGGAGCGTACGCGTTTTCCTTCCCACGGACACCGGGCCCCCGGCTTACGGACATGCGCGGCAAGCTTCGCCGCGGCGACGATTGACGATCGGCAGCACCATTCCGCTTTTCCTCGACCGCGAGGGCACGCTGCGCCTCGAATTCGAGTGCGCCTCCCCCGCCAGCGCCGAAATAGGCACAATGGCGGTGATCGCGCCCCGGCGCGAGACCTTCTACCGCGACCGATTCCTCGAACGTGAACGGCGGCCATGAACGCGACGTTTCTCGCACTGACTTTCGCCTGCGTGCTGGCGATCTCCACGGGGCAGATCCTGTTCAAGCTCGCGGCGCGCGCCGCCGCCGGCAGCAGCGCGGAATTTCCGTGGAGCTTCCTGAACGGCTACCTCCTGGTGGCGCTCATGGTCTATGGCGCCGCCACGCTCCTCTGGATCTGGCTCCTGAAGACGCTGCCGCTCAACGTGGCCTACCCGTTCGTGGGATTCGCGTTCGTGATCGTGCCGATCCTCGGCGCCTGGCTCCTGAGCGAGCCCCTCGACTGGCGCCACCTCGCGGGCGGCGCGCTCATCGCAGCGGGCGTCGCGGTCGCCTCGTGGCGCTGAGGCGAGCGCGATGAGCGTGGCGCGCCCACCGCGCATCGCCGTCGTCATTCCCTGCTACGCCGTTCGCACCCACATCATCGGCGTGCTCGACGCGATCGGGCCCGAGGTCGCCGCGATCTACGTGGTGGACGACGCGTGTCCCGAAGCGACCGGCCAGCACGTCTCGGCGAGCTGCGCGGATCCCCGCGTGCGCGTCGTGACCAACGCGAAGAACCTGGGCGTCGGCGGCGCCACGATGCGCGGCTATGGCGAGGCGCTCGCCGAAGGCATGGACATCCTGGTGAAGCTGGACGGCGACGGCCAGATGGACCCCGCGCGCATCGCCTCGCTCACGCGCCCGCTCCTCGACGGCAAGGCCGACTACGCGAAGGGCAACCGCTTCTTCAACCTGGACGACGTGAGCGCCATGCCGGCGCTGCGCCTCTTCGGCAACTCCATGCTGTCGCTGGTGAACAAGGTGTCGAGTGGCTACTGGGACGTGATGGACCCCACCAACGGCTTCACCGCGCTGCATGCGGCGGTGTGCCGCGCGCTTCCGCTCGACAAGATCGCGCGCGATTACTTCTTCGAAAGCGACATGCTGTTCCGCCTCGCCACGCTGCGCGCGGTGGTGGTCGACGTGCCGATGCCGGCGCATTACGCGGGCGAGAAGAGCCACCTCCGCGTGGGGCGCGCCGCGGCGATGTTTCCCGGGCGCTTCGCGCTACGCACCGTGAAGCGCCTCTTCTACGGCTACTTCCTGCGCGACTTCAACGCCGGCACGGTCGAGTTCGTCACCGGCGCCATGCTCGCCGGCTTCGGCACCGTTTTCGGCGCGCTCCACTGGATCGAGAGCGTCGAGAGCGGCGTTCCCGCGACCGCCGGGACCATCATGGTGGCGGCGCTCCCGGTGCTGATCGGCGGCCAGCTCCTCATCTCGGCGCTCAACTACGACATCGCCAACGTGCCCCAACGACCCCTGCATCCCCAGCTCGCCGCCGGCGCCGATTCCCGCTAGTGCTTTTCAATTCGTACGAATTCCTGCTCGCCTTCCTGCCGCTCGCGATCGCCGGGTATTTCGCGATAAACCGCCGTTGGAGCGGCACGGCCGGAAACGCCTGGCTGGTGGCGGCCTCCGTCTTCTTCTATGCGTGGTGGCGCGTGGAGTACCTGGCGCTCCTCGCCGTGAGCATCGCGGTCAACTTCACGCTCGGCCGCCGAATCATGCGCCGCGCCGCGCAGGGCCTCGACGGGAAGACGCTCCTCGTCGCCGGCATCGCCTTCAACATGCTCGTCCTGTCGTACTTCAAGTACGCCAACTTCTTCGCCGGGAACGTGGCCGCGCTCCTCGGCACGAACGCCCCGCGCCTGGACGTGATCCTGCCCATCGGCATCAGCTTCTTCACGTTCACACAGATCGCCTTCCTGGTGGACGCGCACAAGCGCAAGGCCGCGGAGCCCAACCCCGTCAACTACGCGCTCTTCGTGACCTACTTCCCGCACCTCCTCGCCGGGCCGATCCTGCACCACCGCGAGATGATGCCGCAGTTCGCCGACGCGACGAACAAGCGCGTGGTGTGGGAGAACGTGGCGCGCGGGCTGACGCTCCTGGCCATCGGGCTCGCCAAGAAAGTGCTCGTCGCCGACCCGCTCGCCCTCGAGGCCGACGCCGCCTTCGGCGCGGTGGTGCCGCTCACCTTCGGCGACGCGTGGTTCGGGATCCTCTGCTACACCCTGCAGATCTACTTCGACTTCAGCGGCTACACCGACATGGCGCTCGGCATGGCGCTCACGATGAACATCCGCCTGCCGCAGAACTTCGACTCGCCCTACCGGCGCCGCAACCTGCGGGAGTTCTGGCGCCACTGGCACATGACGCTGACGCGGTTCCTGCGCGACTACGTCTACATCCCGCTCGGCGGCAACCGGCGCGGCGAGGCGTACACCGCGTTCGCGATCGTCGTCACCTTCGTCCTGGGGGGCCTGTGGCACGGCGCCAACTGGACCTTCGTGCTGTGGGGACTGCTGAACGGCGTGGGGCTCGTCGTCCTGCGCCTTTGGTCGCGCACCGCAATCGCCCTGCCGGCGCCCGCGGCGTGGGCGATCACCTTCCTCTTCGTGAACCTGGCGTGGGTGCTCTTCCGCGCGCCGGACCTCGCGACCGCGCATTCTTTCTACCTCTCGCTCTTCGGAGCGAGCGGCTTTCACGCCATGCGCGGGGTGCCGCCCGCCGACACGCTCGCGACCGTCGCCGCGGCGTGCGTGATGGCCGCGTTCCCCAGGAATTCCACGCGCATCGTGAGCGAAATGTCGTTCGGCTGGCCGCTGCAGGCCGCCACGGCGCTCCTCCTCGCCGCCGGGATCCTCTCCGTCGGCAATCCCACCGAGTTCCTCTACTTCAACTTCTGACGATGCCGACCCGCTTCATCAGGAATTCGATCCTCGGCGCCCTGGCGCTCCTCGCCGTCGCGGGCGCGATCAACTATCGTGTCGATCCCTTCCAGCAATATCGCGTCCCCACCCGCTACGCGCCGCGCTTCTATTACTCGTTCCAGCGCCACGAGAACCCCGGCATCGCGCGCCACTACGCCTTCGACCGCGCCATCGTGAGCTCGTCGTTCCTGGAGAACGTCTCGGCAAGCGAGGTCGACAAGGCCTTCGGCGCCGGCCAGACCTTCAACCTCTCCTTCTCGGCGCTCACCGCCTACGAGGCGCGCAAGCTCCTCGAGTCGGTGCTGGCCCACGGCCGCGTGAAGGAAGTGATCTACAACGTCGACTTCAACATGTTCGCAGGCGACACGCGCCGCACCGGCATTCCCGAGGCGCTGCCGCTGTATCTGTACGACGCGTGGCGCTGGAACGACTATCCCTACGTGCTCTCGATCGCGACGCTTCGCAAGTCGATGAACATCCTCCTCGGCCGCCACGAGGTGGGCTACCGCGAGGACCGCGACAACCCCTGGTATTGGGGCGACACCGCGGAGTTTTCGGTGAAGAGCGTGGTCGAGCACCTCGACTTCAACGACCTCAACAAGCGCTTCAAGCAGCCGCAACGCAACCTGCGCGGGATGTTGAAGAGCTTCGAAGCCAACCTCCTTCCGCTGGTGCGCGGCCATCCGCAGACGCGCTTCATCTTCGTGTGGCCGCCCTACTCGGTGCTGGTGTGGGCCGACTTCCGCCAGCGCGGCCAGCTCGAGCTGAGCCTCGACTTCAAGCGCCGCTTCGTCATCGAGATGTCGAAATACCCCAATGTGCGCATCCACGATTTCCAGGAGCGCGCCGAGTGGACCACGCACCTGGAGGACTATCGCGACATGTACCACTTCTCGCCGAAGATCTCCTCGGCGCTGGTGAAGGAGATCGCCGCGGGCCACGAGCCGCTCACCGCGGAGAACGTGGACGAGCGCAACCGGCAGTTACGGGAGATGGGGATGGCGGCCGACCCCGGGAAAATCATCGCCGACGCGCTAATCTCATCTCGGCCAAGATAATTCAGGACGGTCACACGGAGATCAGAAGCGCTCCCATTCGGGCTTGCGCCCGAAGCGCCGCGCGAGAAAATCAACGAAGGCCCGCACCTTTGGAGGCACCTGGCTGCGCTGCGGATACACCGCGTAGATGCCGAGGTCGGGCAGCTTGTAGTTGTCCAGCACCTGCCGCAGCTTCTTGTCGCGGATGAGCGAGCCCACGTAGAAGGTCGGCGACATCAGCACCCCCATCCCCGCCACCGCGGCCTCGGCTTCGACGATGCCGTTGTTGATGCGAAGATTGCCGGCCACCGCCACCGGGATCTCGCGCCCGTCGGGCCCCGTGAAGCGCCACACGTTGGCGCTCGACTGGTAGGAATACAGCAGGCAGTTGTGAGCGGCGAGGTCGTGGGGGGATTCGGGCTCGCCCGTTTCGGCGAGGTACCCGGGTGAAGCGCAAACCACCTGGCGAGTCGATGCGAGCCTGCGCGCGACGAGCGACGAATCGGTCAGGGCGCCGATGCGCACCGCCACGTCGATGCCCTCCTCCACCAGGTTCACGAAGCGGTCGTCCAGCCTCAATTCGAGGCTCACCAAAGGATGCGCCCGTGAAAACTCCGCGATCGCGGTCCCCAGGTGCAATATCCCGAAGGACATCGGCGCGCTGACCCTGAGCCTGCCGCGCGGCTCCGATTGCAGCTGCGCCACCGCCGCCTCGGCCTCGTCGATGCGCTCGATGGCGCCGCGGCTCGCCTCGAAGAGCGCCGCGCCCGCCTCGGTGAGCGAGAGCCTCCTCGTGGTGCGATGCAGGAGCCGCGCGCCCAGGCGCCTCTCGAGGCGCGAGACGTACTTGCTCACCACGGCGCGCGACAGCCCCAGGTCGTCGGCGGCCATGGTGAAGCTCGCGCGCTCGACCACGCGCACGAAGACGGCGATATCGGCGAGATTGTCCATGAGGATTGGTTGGTTGGCGTGAACAATCTTATTCCGCCCGGGCCGCTGATCCAAGCGCCGCCGATCCCTACGATTCGCTTCTCCACCCACACGAAGGAGCCGCATATGAGCTACGACATCGAATCCGCGAAAAGGCATTTCACCCAACGTATGGCCTTCACCACCGGGCCGCACGAGCTGATCGGCATGATCGACCGCAAGGACGACATCATCATCGTCGACGTGCGCTTTGCCGCGGACTACCGCAAGGGCCACGCGCCCGGCGCGCTGAACCTGCCGAAGGGGAAATGGCACGACGCGCAGGGCCTGTCCAGGGACAAGCTCAACGTCCTTTATTGCTACGACGAGACCTGCCACCTGGCCGCCGAGGCCGCGCTGGCACTCCTCGCGCAAGACTACCCGGTAGTCGAGATGGAAGGCGGCTTCGCGGCGTGGGAAGGAAAGAGCAATCCGATCGTCACGTCGCGGCCCGCGGCCGCTCGAACGGAGGCGCCATGAAAGCCGAAGTCGCGGCGCCTTACGGTGCACTGGTCCTCAGGGTCGCGCTCGGCGTCATGTTCCTGGTGCACAGCCTCTATCTCAAGCTGATGGTGTTCACGCTGGCGGGCACGGCGAGGTTCTTCGAGTCGCTGGGGCTGCCCGGGTTTTCCGCGTACGCGGTGTTCGCGGCGGAAGCGGTCGGGGGCGCGCTGCTCATCCTCGGCGTGAAGGCGCGCTGGGTCGCGGGCGCGCTCGTGCCCGTGCTCCTCGGCGCTACCTGGGCGCATGCCAAGAACGGCTGGCTCTTCACCAACACGGGCGGGGGCTGGGAGTATCCGCTCTTCCTGGCGGTTGCCGCGCTTTCGGTCTGCCTCACCGGCAGCGGCGCATGGTCCGCGTCGCGGGAGGCGTATTAAACTCGCGGGATGACTACCTCAAGTTGGATCCTGGTTGCCCTCGTTCCCTTCATCCTCTGGCGCCTGTACGCGCGCTACCGGCGCCTGGTGAGCCGGCAGAAGTCGCGCGCCTGGCGCCACTGGGCGGCGGCGATCTTCTTCCCGGCGATCCTCGCGCTGCTGGCGGCGACCTCGCTGGTGCAGCCGCTCTCGGAGGCGGCGCTCGCCGCAGGGATCGTCGTGGGCGCGGTGCTCTCGCATTTCGGCCTGCGCGCGACGCGCTTCGAGGCGACGCCCGAGGGCGTCTTCTTCACTCCCAACGCGCGCTTCGGCATCGCGCTCTCGCTCCTCATGGTCGCGCGCGTCGTCTATCGCGTGGCCGAGATGTCGTCGCTGCCCAGGGCGGCACGTGCGGGGCAGATGCAGGACTTCGCGCGCAGCCCGCTCACGCTGGTCGTGATCGGCATGCTCCTCGCGTACTACGCGGCCTACGCGATCGGCCTTCTGCGCTGGCGGCGCGCGCACGCGGTCGAGGCCCGGGCCGCCATCACCGGAGGCACGCCATGATGACGCGCGACGAGATCGCCAGGTTGAGCGCCGCGGAGCTCGACGCGCTCGTGGCGATGGCGGCGAAGGAGCGCACCAAGCGCTCCGACCCGATGCCGGCCGAGGCGCCCAAGGAGTTCGAGGCGACCTTCAATCCCGCGTGGCTGGTGTTCCTCGCGGGCGACAACACCATCATCCAGCTGAAGCACCTCGGGCACGGCTGGGTGTCGATCGCGATCCCGCCCGCGGAGCGCGCACACCTGGCGAGCCTATTGCTGCATCATTCGCTCATGGCGGTCCAGCGCAAGGCGGACGCGCCCAACCCGGTTCCCGTGCCCCCCAGCGCGGGCGGCGGCACGGTCCACTGAGGAGGGCGCGGCATGGCCGACGAGAGAATCAAGGTGAAGACGGAGAACGGGCAGCTCCTCGACGTGGTGGTGTTCAGCAAGCGTGCCGAGGTCATCCAAGTGGTCCTCGGCGAGGGCGTGCACAGCGTGAAGGTGAGCCTTTCGCCCTCGCGCAACAACCTCGCCTACGTGGGGAGCGTCATGGGGCGCGAGATCATCTATGAAAGAAGCCGCGACCAGGTGCAGGCCGACATCGACCGGCTGAATCCCAACGTGCGGCACACCAATCGGCGTTAGGCGCGGGGGCCCGACTTGGCAAAGACGCGCGCCACGCCCTCGTAGTCGGAGAGGCGCTCGCACTCGCGGCGCACCACGGCGTAACACTCGCAGGAAAGCGTCTCGAGCTTCGGGCGATCGAGCACCGAGATGTGGCCGCGGCGGTAGTCGATGACGCCCGCCTTCTGCAGCTTGCCCGCCGCCGCGGTCACGCCCTCGCGGCGCACGCCGAGCATGTTGGCGATGAGCTCCTGGGTCATGACGAGGTCGCTCCCGTCGAGGCGATCGAGGCTCAAGAGGAGCCAGCGGCACAGCTGCTGGTCGACGGAATGGTGGCGATTGCACACCGCGGTCTGCGCCATCTGCGTGATGAGCGCCTGCGTATAGCGCAGGAGCAGGTGCTGCAGGCTCCCGCCGCGTCTGAACTCGACTTGCAGGAAGCGCGCAGCCAGCCGGTACGCGGCGCCCGCGCTTTGCACCACGGCCCGGCTGGGCGTGGTCTCCCCGCCCATGAAGAGCGAGATGCCGACCACGCCCTCGTTGCCGACCACGGCGATCTCGGCCGACGCGCCGTCCTCCATCACGTAGAGGAGCGAGACGATCGCGGTGGTGGGAAAATAAAGATGGTCGAGGAGGCGGCCCGGTTCGTAGACGACGTCGCCAAGCTCCATGTCCACCGGCTCGAGGTTCGGGCGCAAGCGCTTGAGCTCCGCCGCCGAGAGGGCGGCAAGCAATCGATTGCTCCTGGGACCGGGCGTTGCCATGACACTGGCAGTATGCGCCCCTTTGTGCGGTAGCGGACTCAGCGCGCAAGGCCGCGCGACATGATCACCGCGAACACCGGGATCATGCCCGCGAGGTGCAGCTCGACCATCACCAGGCGGCGCATGCGGCGTTGCTCGTCCGGCGGGACTTGCCACGCGGCGTCATGGTCGAGGTAGCGGCGCCAGCGCACGAAATTGAGCGTCGGCGTGACCGAGATGATGCCCACCAGCAGGAAAAGGCCGATCTTCACGTAGACCGGCCACGACTGCAGGTAGAAGTCGGGGCCCTTCGCGCCATAGACGAGGCGCAGGAACCCCGTGACGAGCACCGCGACCGCGGCGCCGCCGTAGATCAGGTCGATGCGCCCGAGCTTGCGGATCGCCGCGGAATCGAGCGCCGACTTCAGCATCAGCGACTCCACGATGAGGTAGCCGAACAGCATGAAGATCGCGATGAAATGCAGGTAGGCGAGGACGGCGTCGATCCACATGGTCAGCTTCCCGCGAGGAGTTGGCGAATGCGCGCCACCGCTTCCTCGAGGCGCGCGACCGGCTGAGTGTAAGCGATGCGGATGTGGCGCTCGGGCTCGTGGTGGCCGAAGTCCTTGCCGGGCGTGACGGCGACCCGGCCTCGGTGAGGATGCGGCGCGCCAGGGTGAAGCTGTCGGGCGCGAGGCCGGAGCTGTCGGCGTAGATATAGAAAGCGCCCTCGGGAACCACCGGGATGCCGAAGCCGAGCGATTCGAGTGCCGGAATGAGGTACTTGCGGCGTTCGTCGAGCTCGGCGCGGCGCTTCTCGACGATCTCCATGGTGCGCGGCTCGAAGCAGGCGAGCGCCGCGTATTGGGCCACGGCTGAGGGCGAGATGAAGAGGTTCTGCGCGAGCTTCTCCACTTCGCGCACATAGGCGCGGGCCGGATCCCGAGAGCAGCAGCTCTAACAGCGTTGTCTTGCGACAAAGCCGAAGAGTGGGCAACCCAACAATGCCTCTGCGAAGCGGCTAGGCGCCCTACCTTATCTGGGTAGGGCGGCCTCGCCAAGACTGCGCAAATTCAGCTAGGGGGGGTGGGCCATTGGGTTACCTCAAACCCAAGGGCTCCTACTGCCGGCCGGCGCCTGCAATTCGTCCTTCAAGTTTCCTTCTCAGCGCCGCCGCGGGTCTCCCGAAAGACTATCTGCGACTTCGAAGGGTCAAAGGGATATTCGGGGTCTTCGCCGATCCAGACATCAAACCCTTGGCTCAACAACGAAAGGAACCCATTGGCATGTGCTGCGCACTTCTCGAGGGCATCCAAATCGTCCATCCCAACAAAACTAGAGCTATGCTGCCCCCGAAAATCGTGGTCCACCCTAAAACTGGATAACCAGCTAGGAACCCCTACGGGCGTTCCCTTGGGCAGACGCCAAACTCGGATGGCGAAGACAACGTTCCAATCTCGGTCTTTCTTTCCGGCGAGGCGTACTCGTCGCTGGAACACAAGTCCCGGCTGTCGATCTAGCGGGCGCGATTCGCTCATGCTACGCCACGCTCGAGCCCGCCGTGACGATGATGCGGGCGGCCGGAACCTCGACCTTGTAGCGCTCGCGATAGAACTTCGAGATGGCCTCGCGCAGCTCCATCAAGCCGAGCGCCGACGTGTAGAACATCGGCTTCGACTCGAGGGCGCGCTGCGCGGCTTCCACGATCGGGCGCGGCGTGGTGAAGTCCGGCTCGCCGATCTCGAGGTGGATCACGTCGCGGCCCTGCGCTTCCACTTCGCGCGCGAGGCTCTGGATCTCCATCACCTCGAAGGCCTCGATGTGGGCCATGCGGGCGGCGAGGTGGATGCGGCTGACGTCGTTCATTCCAGGGCCACTGGTATTGATCAGGTCAGGCGGCCTGGCGCAACGGGGCCCGAATGTTCAGCTCATCATAGGGAGCAGTAATCAGCCCGGCGTCGTCACGTTCGAGAAGATGCCTCGTTTCCAGCTCGGAAACGTCGGTGTGGACATTCTTGTAGTCCCTGCCCAAGGCTTGCGCCAGCCCCCTTATGGACAGACCGGGGCTCTGGGCAACATGGCGAAGAAGCTCCATTCGCTTTGGCGAAAGGAGCGCCGTCAGCTCCGCGATGGAGCCAAGCCCGATCGTGGCCTCCGATTGTTTTCTCGACGACGCACTTTTCCACGCACGGGCGAACCGCTTCAGCGCTTCACCCGAGCTCATGACCTCGACATAAAGTGTCTTCATTCGCTCCACCTCCATCCAAGCTGTTCACATTCGACGCGAAAGTCGTTGAGCAGCTTTTCGACCTTCCTCAGCCTTGTAGTCCAGTAAAAGGGCGGCCTTTGCCATATGGCATAATATACCATATAAGGAAGGCGGTCAATGACCATTCACGCTAACGCAGATGCTCGTCCCAGAATTTCTGAAGGCGCTTGGCCGAGACCGGCAACGGCGTTCGCAGCTCCTGTGCGAAGAGTGAAACGCGAAGCTCCTCGATCAGCCAGCGGAACTCCTCGAGCTTCGGGTCGTGCCGCCCCGCGTCGCGGTCGGCCTTGAGACGCGTCTCGTAGTTGTTCCAGAAGTTGGCGACCGTTGGCGCGTGGCGCTGGTCGCGCTCGGCGCCGCCGGCCCGGTACTTCTGCATGCGCAGCGAGTATCCCTTGAGGTAGCGCGGGATGTGCTCGAGCCGCTCCCACGGCGTGCGCGCGAGGAAGCCGGGATAGACCAGGCGCTCGCGCTGGCCCTTCACTTCCTGCGCCACGCGGCCCAGCGACGCGCCCTGCGCGAGCGCCTGCAGGAATTGCTGGCTCGCCTCGCCGATCGCGGCCGCATGGCGTGACGCGCCTTCGGCCACCGCGGGAAGCCGCGTCCTGGCGCGCTTCTTCTGCTCCTCGAACGCCCTGGCGGTGCGCGGCACGAGATCTTCGCCGATGAACGCGCGGTCGACGACGGCGTCGAGGAGATCGGCCTTCAGCTTGTCGGCGGGAATCTGCGCGTTGAACCTGAGGGCGAGCGCGTTGAATCCCGGAAGGCCGCGCTCGAGCTGGCGCAGCTGCTCCTTCAGGTCCAGGGCCATGAGGCGCTTCACGCCGCCGCGATGCGCATCCTGGGCCTTCTGGCTCGTGTCCATGAGCCGCAGCGAGACATCGGCGCCTTCATCCACCAGCGCCGGAAATCCCGTCAGCGTGTGGTTGCCGCGCTTGAAGGTGACCTGCTCGGGGAGATCGCCGAAGTCCCACTGGGTGATGCCCTCACGCTCCATGCCGGGCCTGGCCTTGGCGAGCGTGAGGCTCGCGGCCTCGCCCAGGCGCTTCCTCAGCTCGCCGAGATCGCGCCCCATGGCGAGCTCGCGCTTCGCCTCGTCGACGATGCGCACGTTCATGAGGAGGTGCGCCGGCACGTCCTCCTTCGACCACACGGTGTCGTCGAGGCGCTCGGCCGAGAGGCGTGAGGCGTAGTCGAGCACCGCTTCTTTCACCGTCTTGTCGCCGGGCCGCGCCTCCTCGAGGAATTTCGTGGTGTGCTCCGCCACGGGCACGAGCTGCGTGCGGATGCGCTTGGGGAGCGCCTTCATGGCCCAGCCCACCTTCTCGCGGATCATGCCGGGCACGAGCCAGTCGATCTCGCTCCCGTCCACCTGGTTCAGCAATGCGAGCGGCACATTGATGGTGACGCCGTCCATGGGATGGCCGGGCTCGAAGCGATAGGCGAGCGGGAAGACGGCGTCGCCGATCTTCATCTGCTTCGGGAAGAGCTCCTCGGTGATCGACTCCGCGCCGTGCCGCATCAAGTCCGCGCGCGCGAGGAAGAGCACCTTCGGATCGTGCGCCGAGGCGGCGCGATACCAGGTGTCGAAACTGCGCGTGTCGCTCAAATCCTTCGGCAGGCGCGCGTCGTAAAAAGCGGCGAGCGCGCGATCGTCCACCAGCACGTCGGGGCGGCGCGCGCGATGCTCGAGGTCCTCGATCTCGGCGATCAACTTCATGTTGTGGATCCAGAAGGGATGCCGCGACTCGAATTCTCCCGCGACGAGCGCGCCCTCGATGAAGATCTCGCGTGCCTTCGCGGGATCGATTTTCGCGAAGCTCACCTTGCGCCGCGCCGCCAGCACCAGCCCGAAGAGGCTCACGTTCTCGTAGGCGACCACCTCGCCGCGCGCCTTGTCCCAGTGCGGCTCGACCCAGGCGCGCTCGACCACGTGCGCTCCGGCCTTCTCGATCCAGTCGGGCTCGACCTTCGCGACGTTGCGCGCGAAGACGCGCGTGGTCTCCTGCAGCTCGCCCGCCATCGCCCAGCGCGGACGGTTCTTCTTCAGGCCCGAGCCCGGCCAGATGTGGAACTGCAATCCACGCGGGCCGTGGTAATGGTCGCCGTCGAGCGCCTTCATGCCGACGTTGCCGATGAGGCCGGTCAAGAGCGCGCGGTGGATTTGCTCATAAGTCGCCGGCGTGGCGTTGTCGCGGATCTTGAGCTCCCCGGCCATCTCGCGCAGCTGCCCGGCCAGGTCGCGCCATTCGCGCATGCGCACGTAGGACAGGAAATGCTCGCGGCAGGTCTCGTAGAGCTTGCGGTTCGACTTCTTGTGGATGAACTCGTTGTCGAAGAATTTCCACAGGTTGATGAGCTGCGTGAAGTCGGACGCGTCGTCGCGGAATTCCTCATGCGCCCGGTCCGACGCCTCGCGCAACGCCTGCGGACGATCGCGCGGGTCCTGGATCGAGAGCGCCGCGGCGAGGATCACCATCTCCGAGAGGCAATGGAACTCGCGCGACGCCAGCAGCAGGCGCCCGATGCGCGGATCGACGGGCAGGCGCGCGAGCTCGAGGCCGAGCGCGGTGAGAGTGCGCTCGTCGTCGATGGCGCCCAATTCGAAGAGCTGGCGGTACCCGTCCTCGACCTGGCGCGGCGTGGGCGGCTCGATGAAGGGGAACTCCGCGATGGGCCCGAGCTCGAGCGCCGCCATGCGCAGGATCACCGAGGCGAGCGAGGTGCGCAGGATCTCCGGCGTGGTGAACTCCGGGCGCTCCTCGAATTCCTTCTCCGCGAACAGGCGGATGGCGATGCCGCTCGCCACGCGCCCGCAGCGCCCGGCGCGCTGGCGCGCCGCGGCCTGCGAGACGGGCTCGATGCGCAGCTGGTCGATCTTCTGGCGCGGCGAGTAGCGCTTCACGCGGGCGAGCCCGGTGTCGACGACGAAATGGATGCCGGGCACGGTGAGCGAGGTCTCGGCGACGTTGGTGGCGAGGACGACTCTCCGGTGCGGGCCGCGCTCGAACACGCGGTCCTGCTCCTCGGCGGAAAGGCGCGAGAAGAGCGGCAGGATCTCGATATTCTTCGGATGGTGCTTCCTCAGCGCCTCGGCCGCCTCGCGGATCTCACGCTCGCCGGGAAGGAAGACGAGGATGTCGCCGCTGACGCTCGCGCGCGAAAGCTCGTCCACGGCTTTCGCGATCGCCTCGCTCATGTCGACCGGCTCGTCGTCGTCTTCCTCGACTTCGAAGAATTCCGGACGGTAGCGTACTTCGACCGGATAGGTGCGGCCCGAGACCTCGATCACCGGCGCGCCGTCGAAAAATTGCGAGAAGCGCTCGGTGTCGATGGTGGCCGAGGTGACAATGACCTTGAGCTCCGGGCGCATCGTCACGAGTCGCTTCACGTAGCCCAGGAGGAAATCGACGTTGAGGCTCCTCTCGTGGGCCTCGTCGACGATGATCGTGTCGTAGGCGCGCAGCTCGCGGTCCGAATGCGTCTCGGCGAGGAGGATTCCGTCGGTCATCACCTTCACGACGGTGTCGGGGCGGGTCGCGTCCTGGAAGCGGATCTTGTGGCCGACGAAGCCCTTGGGCGCGCCGGCGAGCTCCTGCGCGAGGCGGTTGGCGAGGCTTCGCGCCGCGATGCGCCGCGGCTGCGTGCAGCCGATGAGGCCTGCGGCGCCGCGCCCGAGCGTGAGGCAGATCTTCGGGATCTGCGTGGTCTTGCCCGAGCCCGTCTCGCCGCACACGATGGTGACCGGATGGTCGCGAATGAGCGCCGCGATCCTGTCGCGCTGCTGCGCGATCGGCAGATCTTCCGGAAATTGCGGCGCGGGAAGGCGCGCGAGCCGCAAAGCGCGCTTTTCGCGCGAGCGCTCCACCAGGTCGGTGAGCAGCGCCTTCTCACGCTCCGCAGGCCGGCCCTGCCGCGCACGGGCCTCGATGGCCGCGACCAGCCCCGCGATCTGCGGATGATCGGCGGCGAGCGTGGCGGACAGGATTTCGGGGGGCAGCGCGGGCAAGCCCCATTTTACTTCGTCGAAAAGTGGTGTCAGGTACGACTTATGTCGGAATTGCGACGAAAGTCGTACCTGACACCACTTTTTAAGTTGTACCTGACACCACTTTTCAGGTGATGGCGACGGGCAGGCCGGTGAGGACGACGCCGAAGCCGGCGCGGCGGCCCTCGGCGGCGGGGAGCGGCGTGAAGCTCGCCTGGCAGGCGATGCGTAGCCCGTCGCGGGCGCGGGCCTCGACTTCGAACACCTCGGAGTGCGGCGCGTAGGCGAGCGACTTCACGTCGGAGCCGCTGATGGCGAGGAGCCGGGTGAGCGGGCTTCCCACGAGCTCCTCGGGGCGCAGGCCGAAGAGGCGCGCGGCGGCGGGATTGACGACCAGCACGATGCCGGCCGCGTCGCACTCGATCTGCGGAAGCGCCGAGCCTTCGAAGAGCGCCTCCAGGCGCTCGGCGCGCTCGCGCGCGCTCTCCACCGAAACGCCGCGCACCGCCACGCGATGGGCGAGGTCGCGGTTCTCGCGCTCGAGCTTCTGGTTCAGCATGCCGGTGAGCGTGAGGAGGTCGTCGCGCTCGATCTGCAGCCTGAAAACCTCCTCGAGGTGGCGATTCAGCTTGCGCGCGTAATGCACGATCGCGAAGCAGAAGAAGAGCGCCATCACGCCCGCGTACCAGTGCACGCCGGTCTGCACGAAGAACAGATAGATCGAAGTGGGGATGGTCGCCGGAATCGACATCGCCTCGTGCGCGCCGCGCACCGCCGCGTACGCCGTCACCGAGCCCGCGACGAAGCAGATGATCACCATCAGCGTGAAAAGCTGCAGGTAGCCCGAGCCTTCGGGAAAAAGGAGCGTGCCGAGCACGCCCCACTGCACGCCCGCCAGGAAGTTGGCCGCGATCATCAATCTTCCCCACGCCTCGGGATCCGACTCGATGCGGCGGCGGCGATAGGCGACGATGCAGGTGGAGCGGAAGAAGGTGACGGCGGTGGCCCACAGGAACCACACCGCGCCGCGGCCGATGTCGCCGGTCTCGATGAGGACGCCCAGCACGAGGAGCGCGCCGAAATAGGAGAACGCCGTGGCGGTGGGCGCGAACCCGTAGAGCTCCTCGACCTGGAGCGCTTTCAGGCGCGGCTCCGGCCAGGGGCCCCGCCGTTGCGATGCGCCACTGGCCAAAGTGCGCCCTTTTCGGCACGCCTTCTGTGAAGTGCGTCACACCCGCCGATTACAACGGCAACAGTCGGGCGCGGTCCGACCCCGGTTTCAGCTCACGGCTCGAGCTGCTTGTAGACCGAGGAGGCGACGCGCGCGAGGGTGGGCTTGTCGACCTCTCCGGAGAGCGCGTAGCCGCACTCGCGGTCGACCCAGTAGAACACCGACACCGGGCCTTCCTGCGCGAAGCGAAACGCCGTCACGATCTCGCCCCTGTGGGGGCGCGTGACATAGAGCGTGAGCCGCTTGCCGGAAGAGTCCTGGTACATGAACTGCGCGACCGGGCCGTCGTTGCCGGGCAGGAGCCGTCCGCCGAGGAGCTCGAAGCCCTCGGTGGAGAGGAGCGGCACCTTGAGGTCGGTGCCCAGGCGCTTGGAGAGCCATTTGACGAGGTGCTCCTTGTCCTTGGCCTCGACTTCCACCGGATGGCGCACCTCGGGCGAATAGACGAGGTGGGCGCGCGCGGCGCGTATCGGCAGCGGCGTGGTGAAGGCGGTCGGACTTGGCGCGGTGGTGCGCAGGAACGGTGCCGCGAGCCCGATCGCCACACCCACCGCGACCAGCATGGCGGCGCGCGCATAGTCCAGCCACACGGGGCGCTTCAGGTACATGCGCGCGGGGATCGGCTCGGTCAGCACCGAATCGAACTGGCGGCGCAGGAGCGCGTTCTGCTCGGCGTATTCCATGCGATCTTCTTCCTCGGTCATTGCACGACTCTCAGTCCGCTGCGCGTGGCCTCGCCGTTCATGAGCCCGCGCAGCTTCTCGCGGCCCCTGGAGAGCCGCGACATCACCGTGCCGATGGGTATGCCGAGCGCACGGCTCACATCGGCATAGGTCATGTCCTCGAGCGCGATCAGCAGCACGACTTCGCGCTGCTCGGGGGAAAGTGTGAGGAGCGCGCGCTGCAGGTCGAGCACGTCGACGCTCGTCACCGTCGGGATGTGCGCCGCGATGGTGGCCTCGTCGATCTCGACCGAGGGCGCGATCTTGCGCGCCTTCAGCTGGTTCACGAATACGTTGTGCATGATGGAGAAGAGCCACGCGCGCAGGTCGCCCGGTTTCCACAGGTGGAACTTGCGCACCGCTCGCTCGAGCGTGTCCTGCACCAGGTCATCCGCGCCGTCGCGGTCGCCCACCAGCGCGCGCGCGTAGCGGCGCAGGTTCGGGATGAACGGGATGATGAGGTTGTAGTCCACGCGTCGTTGTATCAGGGATTGCTAATACTGGGTCAACAATCGGCGCCGCCGCCTATTCCGTCCCGCCGATCGTACGGCTTCCGGCGAGCGTGGTGAAGACCGCCTCGAGGCGGCCCGCGGCGGGCGTGAAACGATCGAGCCGGACGCCGCTATCGGGGAGCGAATCGGCGGGATGCAGGCCGCCTTCCCACTGGATGAGGGTGGGACGGGCCCCGCCGCCCGGGCGGCGCCCGTCCCGGGGCACGCCGATGCGCCAGCGATAGTCGCCGCGCGCGAGATGGAGCACTTCGACGGGCTCGGGATATTCGCGCAGCGCCGCGTCGATGTCGCCGCTGCGCTCCACCCAGTGGATGAGCGCGGGGGAGCGCTCGAGCCGGGCACGCATCGCGGGATCGTCGAGATCGAACCAGCGCGGCCGGCCCGGCGCCTTCGCTTCCGGGTCGATGGCGATCACCTCGAGGAAGCGGCCCGGGCCGATGAAGAGGAGCCGGTTGTGCGTGCCCATGGCCGTATGCTTGCCGCCCCGAACCGGTGCCACACCGAGCTTCGACTCGACCCACGCCGCACCCTCGTCGAGCGTGCGGGCGGCGACGACCAGGTGATCGAAAAGTGGTGTCAGGTACGACTTTTCGATGGCGGAGCCGCTCCCGGAAAAGTCGTACCTGACACCACTTTTTAAGTTGTACCTGACACGACTTTTTAGTCGAGGGTGATGCCTTCGTCGGCCATCACCTTCTTCACGGCGGGGCGCGCCAGCACGCGCTCGACGAGCGCCGAGTAGTGCTTGAGATCGCGCACCGGCATCTTGGCGCGGTTGCCCCAGCGATAGAACACGAGGAGGTAGGGATCGGCGACGGTGTACTGGTTCGCGATCGCCCACTTGTGCCCTTCGAGGAGCTTGTCGATCTCCTGGAGGCAGCCGTGGAAATTCTCGCGGCCCTTGGCCTTCACCGCTTCCTGCGCGGTGTCGCCGTCCACGTAGCGCGCGGGACGTACCACGTGGCCATACGACGGATGGACGGTGTTGGAGAGCCACGCGAGCGTCGACATGAGCTTCGCCTGGTCCCATGTCTTCTTCGGGAAGAGGCCCGCCTGCGGATAGCCGCCGCCGAAGTAGCTGAGGATGCCGACGTTCTCGGTGAGGACGTGGTCATCGACCACGAGCGTGGGCACGCGCCCGCGCGGGTTCAGGCGCAGGTACTCGGGCTTCCTCTGGTCGCCCTCGGCGAGGTTCATCTTCTGCGTCGCGTAGGGGATGCCGACTTCCTCGAGCGCGATGTGGGAGGCGAGCGAGCACGCGCCCGGCGCGTAGTAGAGCTTGATGGCCATGATGTCTCCTAGAGTCGGGTGATGAGGGACGACGTGTCCCAGCGCTTGCCGCCGGCCTTCTGCACGTCGCCGTAATACTGGTCGATGACCTCGGTGACCGGCAGCCTGGCGCCGTTCCTCTTCGCCTCCTCGAGGCAGATGCCGAGGTCCTTCCTCATCCAGTCCACGGCGAAGCCGAAGTCGAACTTCCTCTGGTGCATGGTCTTGCCGCGGTTCTCCATCTGCCACGACTGCGCCGCGCCCTTCGAGATCACGTCGAGCACGAGGTCGGCGTCGAGCCCGGCCTTCTCGGCGAAGGCGATGCCTTCGGAGAGCGCCTGCACCAGCCCCGCGATGCAGATCTGGTTCACCATCTTGGTGAGCTGGCCCGCGCCCGCGGGGCCCATCAACGTGACCGCGCGCCCGTACGAATCCATCACCGGCTTGGCGCGCTCGAAGGCCGCCTTCTCGCCGCCGCACATCACGGTGAGCTTGCCGTTCTCCGCGCCCGCCTGGCCGCCGGAGACCGGCGCGTCGATGAAGTCCACGCCCTTCGCCTTCGCCGCGGCGAACACCTTGCGCGCCGCGTCGGCGGAAGCGGTGGTGTGGTCGACCAGCACCGCGCCCTTCTTCATGCCGGCGAGCGCCCCGTCCTGGCCGAGCGCGACTTCGAGAAGGTCATTGTCGTTGCCGACCATGAGCATCACGAAATCGCAATCCTTCGCGGCCGCGGCCGGCGTTGGCGCTGCCCTGCCGCCGTGCTTCTGCACCCACGCGTCGGCCTTGGCGCCGGTGCGGTTGTAGACGGTGACCTCGTAGCCCTTCGCCTTGAGATGCCCGGCCATGGGAAATCCCATCACGCCGAGGCCGATGAATGCGACTTTTGCGGACATTTGCTCTCCTGGGGAAACCTGACACCAATTTTCTAATTTACCGGATTCGGCGGTTCGCGGCCTTCGAGCACCGCGGTCACGTTGGCCGCTGCCGTGTCGCACATCACGATGCGCGTGGCGCGCGAAGCGCTGCCGATGTGGGGCGTGAGCACCACGTTGGGAAGCTTCGCGAGTTCGGCGTGCAGCTTCGGCTCGCCCTCGAAGACGTCGAGGCCCGCGCCGGCGATACGCCGCTCCTGCAACGCTTCCACCAGCGCCGCATCGTCCACCACGCCGCCGCGCGCGCTGTTCACGAGGATCGCGGTGGGCTTCATCTTCGCGATCTCGGCGGCGCCGATGAGGTGGTGCGTGGCGGGCGAGTACGGCGCCATCACCACGACGAAGTCGCTCGTGGCGAGGAGCTCGTCGCGCTCCACGCGCGTGGCGTTGAGCCTCTTCTCGTCGCCTTCGGGAAGGCGCGAGCGATTATGGTAGAGGACGCGCATGTCGAAGCCCGAGGCGCGCCGCGCGATCGCCTGCCCGATGCGCCCCATGCCGATGATGCCGAGCGTGGCGTGGTGGATGTCCTGGCCGAGGAAGTACTGCACGCCGAAGGCGATCTTCCAGTCGCCGCGACGCACGTAGGCGTCGGCCTCCGCGATGCGCCGCGCCGCCGCCATCATGAGCGACCACGTGAGGTCCGCGGTGGTGTCGTCGAGCACTCCGGGCGTGTTGGTGACGCGGATGCCGCGCCGGGTGCATGCGGCGACATCGATGTTGTTCAGGCCCACCGCGATGTTGGAGATCACCTTCAGCTCCGGGCTCAGCGCCAGCACGGCTTCGTCGAACCGGTCCATCACGGTCGCCATGGCGCCCTCCTTGCCGGCGAGGCGGCGCGCGAGCTCTTCCGGCGGCCACGGGCGATCCTCCGCGTTGTGCTCGACCTCGAAGCGCCGCGACAGAGTCGCGACGACCTCGGGAAACACGGCACGCGTGATCAGGATTTTGCGCATCGGGCGAGATGCCGGGCGGCGCGTGGATAGCCGGGCGCCCGGCGCGGGTGCAGAATAGCATGGCACTTGTCTTCAATCACGGCGAAGGGGTCGCAAGCATGAGCTCGGCAATCGGGGTGGCAATCTTCGCGGTATTCATCGTCGGCATCTGGTTCTCGTACCGGCTCTTCATGCGCGGCGACACGGCCGAGGAGAAAGTGGCGGCGCTGCTGCCGAAGGATTTCAAGCCCGACGTCTTCCATCGCAAGGGCGACACCTACGTGGGCTACGAGAAGGGCCGCGACCGCCTGGTGCTCGTGGACTGGCCGCACGCGAGCGTGCTGGCGGCGAAGGACGTGGTGTCGATCTCTCCGGTGCACGAATCCACGCTCGGCATCACGCACCACTGGGTCGCGGTGGCCGTGCCCGGCGCGGCATTCTCGCCGTACCGGATCTGGTTCCAGTTCCGCCGCGACAAGCGCGACGCATGGCAGGCCCAGCTCGCCGAGATCTGCGGAAAGTAGCGCCTCGCGGAAAGCGCCTATCCCCCCGCGGCTCCGCCATACAGGTAATTGGGCAGCCACAACGTCATGCCCGGCCACAGGTACATGATGACCATGCACAGGATCACGATGATCATGTAGGGCATCATGCCCGCGAAGATCTGGTTCAGCGTCACGTGCTTGGGCGACACGCCTTTCAAATAGAACGCCGACATCGCCACTGGGGGCGAAAGGAACGCCGCCTGCAGGTTCACGAAGACCAGCGTCCCCCACAGGATGGGATCGATGCCGAAGTGCTTCAGCAGCGGCAGGAAGATGGGCACGAAGATCACGATGATCTCGGTCCACTCCAGCGGCCAGCCGAGCACGAAGATGATCGCCTGCGACAGGATCATGAACTGGATCGGCGTCATGTTGAGGCTCAACACCCACGTCTCGACCAGCTGCTGCCCGCCGAGGATCGCGAACACCCCCGAGAAGAGCGCCGAGCCGATGAAGAGCCAGCACACCATCGCCGTCGTCTTGGCGGTGAGGAAGACCGACTGCTTGAGGCGTTCCCAGTCGAAGGTTCCCGCCTGCAGCGCCAGGAGGAATGCGCCCGCGGAGCCGATCGCCGCGGACTCCGTGGCGGTGGGGATGCCGAAGAGGATCACCGCCAGCACCACGATGGTTAGGATGCCCAGCGGCATGACCGAGGCGGTGAGGAGCTTCAGCAGCTCGAACGACTCGCCCTCCAGCTTCCAGTAGTACCACGCAAGCACCAGCGCGGTGGCGACGACGATCGCCCAGAAATAGTAGAAGAACTCGGGTGGCGGCCCCTCTTCCGCGGGCACGGCGCCGCCTTGTTTCAGCAGCTCCGGGGTGCCCACCTGCTCGGCGGATTCAGAAGATTCCTGCGGCGCGGGGCTCGCCTCGCTCCGCGCTCCCGACCCCAGCTCCTGCGGCTGGTCGGCGTTCGCGTCGGGCGCCGTGGGCGCGGCTACTGCGGGCGCGGCGCCCTTCTGCGCGACGACCGCCACCGGCTCGGCCTCGACCATCGGGTGGATCACCACGTACCACCAGATCCCCCACAGGCTCACCGCGGCGAGAATCAGCGGAAAGAGCGCGGCGAGAAGGTTCTTCCAGATGAGCCCGTAAGTCATCGCGCGCGCGTCGATCGCGATCGCGCGCGCCCTGGCGGGCCGCACCACCGCGGCAAGGAGGCTCACCAGCATGTTCTTCGAATAGGCCTGCTGGAAGCTCGGAATCCACGCGGGCACCGGCACCTTCTGCTCGGACTCCGGCAGGCGCGGAGCGATCTTGGGGTTCAACAGCGCCCAGCCGATGATGTAGAGGAGGTAGAGGAACGAAAGGAAAAAGCCGGGAAACATCGCCGAGGCGTAGAGCTTCACCACCGACTGCCCGGCGACCGCGGCGTAGACGATGATCATGACCGAGGGCGGAATGAGGATGCCGAGCGTGCCGCCGGCGGTGATGACGCCCGAGGCGAGGCGCACGTCGTAGCCCGCCTTCAGCATGGGGTTGAACGCGATCACGCCCATCAGCACCACCACGGCGCCCACCAGGCCGCTCGCGATGCCCCAGAACGTGCACACGATGAGCGTGGCCACGGCAAGGGACGCGGGCACGCGCCGGAACGCGAGCTGGATGCTGTAGAACATCTTGTCCACCAGCGCCCCTCGTTCCATCACGTAGCCCATAAGCACGAACAATGGAATCGAGATGAGCACGTCGTTGTTCATCGCGCCGTAGGTGCGCTCGACCATGAGGTCGAACACCTTGTTCTCGGTCCAGGAGTGCGTCGGGTCGTAGAACGCGACGAAGCCGAACATCATGCCCAGGCCCATCAGCGTGAACGCGGTCGGGAAGCCCAGCATGATCACGACCACGATGAGCGAGAGCATCAGCAGCCCCAGTGCCGGATCACTCACGCTCGGCTCCCCTCGAGCCCACGCGCTGGTGCGCGGCCTCGTCGATCTCGTGGGCGCCTTCGATGGCGCGCTTGCGCGATTCATCGTCCACCAGCGTGCTGCCGGCAAGCTGCTGCTCGATCACGTCGATTTCCTCGGCGTCCTTGAGGCGATCGGGCCACACGCCCGTCTTGAGGCAGACGATGCAGCGCACGATCTCGGCGATGCCCTGGATGAGGATGAGGACCCCGGCGATCGGAATGACGGTCTTGAACGGATAGACCGCCGGCCCGTTGGACGACACGTTGGAATGCTCGTCGATGCGCCACGAGATGGCGGCGTAGTCGTAGCCCGCGTAGATGAGGGCCATCATTCCCGGCAGGAAGAAGGCGATGTAGAGGACCAGGTCGAGCGTCGCCTGGGTACGCGGCTTGAAGTTGCCGTAGAGGAAGTCGCCGCGCACATGGGCGTCCTGCGCGAGGGTGTAGGCGCCGCACATCATGAAGAGCGTGCCGTAGAGCATGTTGGTGACGTCGAAGATCCACGCGGTCGGCATATTCAGGATGTAGCGCTTGAAGACCTCGACGCACACGACCATCATCAGCGCCATGACCAGCCAGGCCATGGCCTTGCCGGCCCACGTGCTGATGTGGTCGACGGCGAGCAGGAAATTCTGGGTCTTCATGGGGCGGAGCTGCGCTTCCCGTTAAATGAGGCGCTACGAAAAACGAAGCACCATCCGGAAATCTCCGGATGGTGCCCGCGGGTGCCGACCGGCGATCAGGTCTTCTTCGGCGCCGCGGCCGGCGCGGCGGCCTTGCCGAAATAGTGGTTGTACGCCATGGTGCGGCTCACGACCACGTCCTGCTCCCATTTCACCGCGCGCTCGGCGAACTTCTTCTGCGAGGCGATGATCTCGGTGAACATGGGATTGCCTTCCGACTTCTTCGCGACCACCTGGTCGTAGAGCTCGAGCTGCTTCTGCAGGATGGTGGCGGGCGTCTTGTAGAACTTCACCTTGTCCACCGACTGCAGCGTGATGTAGTCCTGCGAGTTGCGGTCGATCGCCTTCCACATCATGTTGGCCGAGGCCGCGTCGACGGCGTACGCGATGATCGACTTGAGCTTGGCCGGCAGCGCGTCGTACTTGGTCTTGTTGAAGGTGATCTCGAGCTGCTCGGCGTTCTGGTGGTAGCTCTGCAGCATGCAGATCTTGGAGACGTCGGCGAAGCCCAGCGCGCGATCCGACGAGGTGTTGTTGAATTCCGCCGCGTCTAGGAGCCCGCGGTCGATGGCCGGCACGATCTCGCCGCCGGGCAACGCGTTCACCGCCGCGCCCATGGCGGTGAACAGGTCGATCGAGATGCCCACCGTGCGGTACTTGAGGCCTTTGAAGTCGTCGGGCTTGGTGACGACCTTCTTGAACCAGCCGAGGGGCTGCGTGTAGAGCGGCGCGTACGGGAACGAGACCACGTTGGCGCCGATGGAGGCGTAGATCTTCTCCAGCAGCTCCTTGCCGCCGCCGTACTTGTGCCACGAGAGCAGCATGTTGGCGTCCATGCCGAAGCCGGGGCCCGAGCCCCACAGCGCGAGCGCGTTGCTCTTGCCGTAGTGATACACGAGCACGCCGTGGCCGCCGTCGAGCGTGCCCTTGGAGACCGCGTCGAGAAGCCCGAACGCCGGAACCACCGCGCCCGCGGGCAACACCTCGATCTTGAGGTCGCCGCCGGTCATGTCGTTCACGGTCTTCGCGTAGTCCTGCGCGTACTCGTGGAAGATGTCCTTCGACGGCCAGGTCGACTGGAAGCGCATGTTGATGGGGCCGGTCTGGCCCTTGGAAATCATCGGGAACGCGAGCGCCGAGGCGCCGGCCGCACCCGCGAGGAATTTACGTCGAGTGGTCTTGGCCGCCAACGGTGCGACCGGATTCTTTTCGTCGTTCATTTGTTCCTCCAGGTTTGAGATGCGCGCCTCGAAGACGCTTGTCGGAATCGGATTGGGGGCGGGACCCCGATCGACGGCCAATCCTAGTCTCGGGTGGGGGCAAAGGCAATAGATCGGAGTCAGAGCCGGCCCCTAAACAGCGGGCCGCGCACCCGCATTCCGGTATCAAATGAAGATACCGCCGCATGGGCTCAGCGCGCCGGCTGCAGGACCGGCGCCGAGGGCGCGGTTTCGCGGGTGCGCTGGGCGTGGGGATGCCATCCGAGGACGGCGAGTAGGACGAAGAATCCCACCACGTAGGCGATCGCCACGTGCCAGCCGTGCCGAAGCCACAGTCCCACCGAGCGCGCCTCGGGAAACGCGGTGGCAAGCGCCACTCCGGCGGAAGAGCCGAACCAGATCATCGAGCCGCCGAAGCCGACCGCGTAGGCGAGGAATCCCCAGTCGTAGCCGCCCTGGTGCAGGGCGAGAGCCGTGAGGGGAATGTTGTCGAACACGGCGGAGAGGAATCCCAATCCGAGCGTGGCCTGCCACGACGCGGCCGGCAGCTTCTCCACCGGCATCATCGCCGCGGTGGCGACCAGCGCGAGGAGGAAGATCGTGCCGCGGAAGGTGGGCTTCATGAGCGACCAGTCGGGGCGGCGCAGCGGCGCGGATACCAGGATCGCGACCCACACCGCCGCGCCGATCACGGGGAAGCGCTCGAGCACCTCGGGGAAGCGCAGATTGGCCACGACGTTGGCGACGATCGCGGCGACCAGGATGAACGCGACGATGCCGACGCGCGCCCAGTCGACGCGCACGCCCGTGGGCGCGTCCTTGATGATCGGCGAATAGGCCTGCTGCTGGCGCGCGGCGAAGATTCCCGTGATCACGAGCGCCACGCCCGCGGCGACGAAGGCCTCGAGGACATCCAGCGGATCCACGCCCGCGATCCACATCATCGTGGTCGTCGTGTCGCCGACCACGCTGCCGGAGCCGCCCGCGTTGGAGGCGGCCACGATCGCGGCGAGGTAGCCGATGTGGATCCTGCCGCGGAAGACGCCGCGCGCCATGGTGCCGCCGATCAACGCCGCGGCGATGTTGTCGAGGAACGACGACAGCACGAACACCATCACCAGCAGCAGGAAGCCGCCCTTCCAGTCGTCGGGAAGGATCTTCGGCAGCACCACCGGCAGGTTCGAATCCTCGAAGTGCTTGGAGAGGAGCGCGAATCCCATCAGCAGCCCGAAGAGGTTGGCGAGGATCACCCACTCGTGCGCGAGGAGGCCCGCGAGCCCACCGAATCCCGGCCCCTGGGCAAACCCGGTGAGAACGACCTTGTAGGCGGTGACCGCGGCAAGCCCCCACACGGCGACCCGAAGCGTGTGGTGATTGAAGATCGCGATGCCGAGAAGGATCAGCGCGAACAGGATGAAGTCGACCGGGACGGGACCCAGCATCACGGGCGTCGGCGCAAACATGTCGGCGATTGTAGTTGTATCCTGCGCGCATGCCACCCATTACCTGCGTCGAGGACCTGCGTCGCCTGGCGGCCCGGCGCGTGCCGCGCATGTTCTACGACTACGCCGACGCGGGCAGCTGGACCGAGAGCACCTATCGCGCCAACGAAGCCGACTTCCGGGACATCCGCTTCCGCCAGCGCGTGGCGATCGACGTCGCCACGCGCAGCCTCGCCACGCGCATGGTCGGCATCGACGCGACGATGCCGGTCGCCCTCGCCCCCACGGGGCTCACCGGCATGCAGCATGCCGACGGCGAGATCCTCGCGGCGCGCGCCGCGGAAAAGTTCGGTGTGCCCTTCACGCTGTCCACCATGAGCATCTGCTCGATCGAGGACGTGGCGGCGAACACGACCAAGCCCTTCTGGTTCCAGCTCTACGTGATGCGCGACCGCGAGTTCGTCGGGCGCCTCATCGATCGCGCCAAGGCGGCGCGCTGCTCGGCGCTCATGCTGACGCTCGACCTGCAGATCCTCGCGCAGCGCCACAAGGACCTGATCAACGGGCTTTCGGCGCCGCCCCGGCCGACCTTGCGCAACATCCTGAACCTCATGACCAAGCCGCGCTGGTGCCTGGGCATGCTCGCCACGCAACGGCGCACCTTCGGCAACATCGTCGGCCACGCGAAAGGCGTGACCGACCTCTCGTCGCTCTCGGCGTGGACCGGCGAGCAGTTCGACCCGACTCTGTGCTGGTCGGACGTCGAATGGGTGAAGCAGCGCTGGGGAGGCAAGCTCATCCTGAAGGGCGTCATGGACGCCGAGGACGCGCGCATCGCCGCGGACTCCGGGGCCGACGCGCTCATCGTCTCCAACCACGGCGGCCGGCAGCTCGACGGCGCGCCTTCCTCGATCCACGCGCTGCCGGCGATCGCCGACGCGGTCGGCTCGCGCATCGAGGTCTGGATGGACGGCGGCATCCGCTCGGGCCAGGACGTCCTGAAGGCCATCGCCCTCGGCGCGAAAGCGACCCTCATCGGGCGGGCGTTCATGTACGGCCTGGGCGCGATGGGCGAGGAAGGCGTGACGCACTGCCTGGACATCATCCGCCGGGAGCTCGATGTCAGCATGGCGTTGTGCGGGCGCTCGCGGATCGGCGACGTCGACCGCGCCATCCTGTTGCCGGAGCGGATTGCATAACCGTTGATACGGTCGCGCCGCCACGCCCCGATGGGGGACGGCTATCCTGCTTGCATAGGAGGAGAAAATGCCGACCCGCAAGATCCTGATCCTTGGCGCCTCGTACGGCTCGCTGCTCGGCGTGAAGCTCGCGCTCGGCGGCCACGACGTGACGCTCGTCTGCCTGCCGCAGGAAGCCGCGCTCATCAATTCGACGGGCGCCATCGTGCGCATGCCGGTGAAAGGCCGCGCAGGGCTGGTGGAGGTGAACTCGCGCAGCCTTCGCGGCAAGCTCGTCGCCCAAGGCCCTGCGGAAATCGAACCGAAGGCGTTCGACCTGGTGGCGCTCGCCATGCAGGAGCCGCAGTACCGTTCGCCCGGCGTGCGCGAGCTGTTGGACGCGGTGGCCAAGTCGCGCGTGCCGTGCATGTCGATCATGAACATGCCGCCGCTGCCGTACCTCGCGCGCATCCCGGGCATCGACCCGGCGCGTTGCGCCGACAGCTATACCGATCCCTCGGTGTGGGCGAGCTTCGATCCGAAGCTGGTGACGCTGTGCAGCCCGGATCCGCAGGCGTTCCGCCCGCCGGAGGAAGGGGCCAACGTGCTGCAGGTGCGCCTGCCGACGAACTTCAAGTCGGCGCGCTTCGATTCCGACGCGCACACGGCGATGCTTCGCGGCATCGCGGCGGACGTGGAGGGCGCGCGCTTCGAGGTGAACGGCGAGAAGATCGAATTGCCGGTGAAGCTCAAGGTGCACGAATCGGTGTTCGTGCCGCTCGCCAAGTGGGCGATGCTCCTCGCCGGAAATTACCGCTGCGTGAAGGCCGAGACCGTGGTCTCGATCCAGGAGGCGGTGCACGGCGACATCGAGGCCACGCGCGCGGTGTACGAGTGGGTCGTGGACCTGTGCGTCTCGCTCGGCGCCGATCGCGCGGACATGGTGCCCTTCGAGAAGTACGCCAACGCGGCGCAGTCGCTCGGCAGCCCGTCTTCGGCGGCGCGCGCGCTCGCCAACGGCGCGCAAAACATCGAGCGCGTCGACCGGCTGGTGCAATCGGTGGCCGCGCAGCACGGCAAGCGTTCCGCCGCCGTCGACGAGATCGTCGCCCTGGTCGACGCCTGGCTCGTGCGCAACCGCCGCAAGGGCTGAGCTTCTAAAAAGTCGTGTCAGGTACGACTTAAATGCTTCCCCTACTCCCGACCACCATCGCCGGCAGCCTTCCGAAGCCCGGCTGGCTCGCCGAGCCCGAGAAGCTGTGGGCGCCGTGGAAGCTCGAGGGCCAGGCGCTCGTGGAAGGAAAGCGCGACGCCGTGCGCCTGGTGCTCGCCATGCAGGAGAAAGCCGGGATCGACATCGTGACCGACGGCGAGCAGACGCGCCGGCACTTCGTGAACGGCTACATGGAGAAGCTCGAGGGCATCGACTTCAAGAACCTGAAGACGGTGAGGATCCGCAACCGCTACGACGCCAACGTGCCGCGCGTGGTGGGGCCGGTGACGCGGCCCGCGCCGGTACATTCCGAGGACGCGAGATTCCTGCGCGCGTCCACCGAAAACGCGATCAAGTTCACGCTGCCCGGCCCGATGACCATGGTGGACACGCTCCACGACGAGCACTACGGCTCGCGCGAGAAGCTCGCCATGGCGTTCGCGGCGATCCTCAACCAGGAAGCGCGCGAGCTCGCCGCGCTCGGCGTCGACGTGATCCAGTTCGACGAGCCCGCCTTCAACGTCTACTTCGACGAGGTGCGCGACTGGGGCGTGGCGGCGCTCGAGCGCGCGCGCGCGGAGGTGCCCTGCAAGACCGCGGTGCACATCTGCTACGGCTACGGCATCGAGGCCAACATCGCCTGGAAGAAGACCCTCGGCAACGAATGGCGCCAGTACGAGCAAACCTTTCCGCTTCTGGCCGCCTCCGGCATCGACCAGGTTTCGCTCGAATGCGCCAATTCCCGTGTTCCCATCGACCTGATCGCCCTCCTCAAGGGCAAGGACGTGCTGGTGGGCTGCATCGACGTGGCCACGAAACGGGTCGAAAGCCCCGAGGACGTGGCGAAAGTGATCCGCGAGGCGCTGAAGCACGTCCCGCGCGACCGCCTTTACCCCTGCACCAACTGCGGCATGGTGCCGCTCCCCCGCGAGGTGGCCGCCGGCAAGCTCGCCGCCCTCGGCGCCGGCGCCGCACTTGTGCGCGCCGAGCTGGTCTAACCGGGACAGACCGGGGTCTGGCCCCGCTCTGACCCCGGTCGAGGAGTTGCGCATGAATCAGGTCGTCTTCATCGTTGTTGGCGTCGCCGTCGTTCTCGTGGCGGGATACTTGCTGGTGATGCGCGTCTTCTTCAACGAGAGCAAGGCGCTCGACAAGAAGATCGACTACTCCAAGATGAAGGAGTGGAAGGACGAGGACTAGGCGGCGCGCCGGGCGATCAATACCGCGTTGGTGCCGCCGAACGCGAACGAGTTGGACATCACCGCGTCCACCTGTGCTCCCGCGCGCGCCGTGAGCGGCACGTAGTCGAGGTCGCATTCCGGATCGGGCTCGAGCAGGTTGATGGTGGGTGGGAGCACGCCGCCACGCATCGCGAGCAACGCCACGGCGAATTCCAGGGCGCCCGCCGCCCCCAGCAGATGCCCGTGCATCGACTTGGTCGAGCTCACCGGCGTGCGTGCGGCGCTGGCGCCGAACACTTCCCTGATCGCCGCGGTCTCCACGCCGTCGTTCGCCTGGGTGCCGGTGCCGTGCGCGTTGATGTAGCCGATCTCGCCCGCGTCCATGGCCGCGTTCTCCAGCGCGCGGCTCATCGCTTCCGCCTGCCCCGCGACGCTCGGGCGCGTGATGTGCGTCGCGTCGGTGCACAGGCCATAGCCCGCGACCTCGGCGAGAATCGTGGCACCCCGCGCCATCGCACGCTCGCGATCCTCCAGCACCATCATCGCCGCGCCCTCGCCCAGCACCAGCCCGCCGCGCCTGCGGTCGAACGGCTTGCACGACGCGGAAGGGTCGTCGGCATCGGCGGCGGCCAGCGTGCGCAGCGCCTCCCAAGCCTTGAGCGTGCCGAAGTTGAGCGGCGCCTCGGCACCGCCCGCGATCATCACGTCGACCTCCGCCGAAGCGATGCGGCGCGCGGCTTCTCCGATGGCCACCGTGGAGGACGAGCACGCCGTCGAGTAGGTGAGGTTCGGCCCCGTGAGCCGGTGCTCGATGCCGATCCACGACGCCGGCGCGTTGTTCATGGCGAGGAGCACGCTGAACGGCTTCACCCGATCCGAGCGCTCGCCGTAGAGCGTGTAGTAGCCCTCGTCGGCGGTCTCGGCGCCGCCCATGCCGGTGCCCACGAAGACGCCCGCGCGCGCACGATCGAGGCCTTCGAAAACGCCGCCCGCCTGCGCCAGCGCCTGCGCCGCCGCGGCAAGCGCGAACTGGCTCACGCGGTCGAGCATGCGCAGCTGCGGCGCGGGAAAGTGGCGGGCCGCGTCGAAGGCGACGGCCGCGCCGACGGGGCTCGCCAGGCGCTCGTGGAATTTTCCGGCGAGGCGCGCGATCCCCGACCGCCCCGCGCTCAATGCCGCGAAGAGGGCGCCCGTGTCGTTGCCGAGCGGCGAGACCACGCCGATGCCGGTGACCGCGACGCGCCGCACGTCAGGCGCCCTTGCCCGCCCCGTGCTGCGCGGCGACGAGCGAATCGATGTACCCCGCGAGGTCGCCCACGGTCTTCACCTTCTCGCGCAGCTCCGCCTGCTCGGCCGGCACCGTGATCCTGAACGCGTCCTCGACGCTGAAGAGGATCTCGATCATGCGCAGCGAGTCGATGTCGAGATCCTCGAGCCGCGTCCCGGGCTCGAGCGCCTCGGGCTTCAGCTCGAAGTCCCTGGCGAGCAGCGTGTAGAGACGCTCAATGGTGGTCGCGGAGGCGTCGTGCATCTCTAGGCTCCTCGAGGCCAATGGACATGCAACGCATGCGCCTTGCCGCTCCAGCGCGCGCCGGCGGTGAGCAACACGGGAAGGCGCTTCAGCACCCCGGCGCTCAGGGCCGCGCCCGCAGGGCGCGTGGTGACCGCGGCGAAGAGCGCGGCGGCGCGAACGCGCATGGCGAGGTGGCGGCGCCAGCGCGCTTCGTACTCGCGTCCCCGCGCCTCGAGCGCACGCGGCGAGAAATCCTTGCGCGCGGCGAGGCCTTCGCACAAGAGCCACGACGACTGGATCGCCATGCTGATGCCCTCGGCCACCAGCGGATGCGCTTCGCCCGCGGCGTTGCCGACGGCGAAGATGCCGGCGTCGGCATGGGCGCGGATGCCGGGACGGATGGGACCGGCCGCGAGCCACGGCCCATCGCGGGTCGCATGCGCGAGAGCCTCGCGAATGCCGCGGCACGAGGCCATCGCGTGCGCGAGCACCGCCTCGCCCGCCGCGAGGCCGGGGTGTTGGCCGCGGCAGCGCGCGAGCGCATCGCGGCGCACGCAGCACGAGAAGCTCACGCGCCGCGTGTCGCTGGTCACCAGGCCGCCGTAGCCGCCGGGGAAGAGCACGAGCGCCATGAGGTCCGCGGCCAGGCTCGTGCCGAGGAAATGCGCCTTGAAGCCGAGCAGGTCCGCAGCCCCGGGCGACGCGTGCCACGAGGTCATCGCGACCTCGCGCTCCCAGGAGCCGTGGGCGTCGATCACGACGCGCGCGTGCGCTTCGTAAGCTTCGCCCCTGCCGGGCTCCCGCATCGAGACCCCGAATCCGTCGGCGCTGCGGCGCAGGCCTTCGACGGCGCAAGGCTGCATCACTTCGGCGCCCGCCTCGCGCGCGTGATCGAGGAGCGCCGCGTCCAGGAGATCGCGCCCGATCGCTCGCCCCCAGTCGCCCCCGCCGTGCGGCATGGGCGCCTCGACCAGCGCCTCGCCGCTGAAGAATCCCACGCGGCGCACGTGCGGCCCGGCGCGCGCGGCGAGCCCGTCGGCGACACCGAGCGCGCGTAGCACCGGCCACGTGGTCGCGGAGATGTACTCGCCACACACCTTGCGGCGTGGGAAGGCCGCCTTCTCCACGATCGCGACCGACCATCCCGCGCGCGCGAGCGCCAGCGCCGCGCTGGAGCCCGCGGGCCCGCCGCCGATGACGAGCGCTTCGTAGCGCTTCAAGCGCGCCTCCGCGCGACGAACACGTGGCTGAAGAGCCCGCGCGCGCCCTCGCGCAACTCCCATGCGGCATCTTTCGGCCAGAGCGAGGCAAGCTCGCCGTCGCGAAAGCCGGCGCGTACGCTCACCACCGCGTCGTGGCGGCTCACGTCGTTGCAGCCGGCGAGGCCCAGGAGCCGCGCGCCGTTCAGCGCGAACGCCGAGCGGCGCGGCTCGCAGGCGACGAACACGCGCGCGCGCACCGCCGCAAGCGCCAGCATCTCGGCAAGCCGCGGCGGCTCGAAGTGGTGCAGGAAAAGATTGGCGACGATCGCGTCCACGGCGGCTGTCTCGCGCAGCCAGTCGAAGACGTCGGCCTCGATCGCCTTCGCGCGCCAGCCATGCGCGGCAAACTGCCCGCGCATGGCTGGCGTGACGATGTCCTTCCGATCCACCAGGATCGCCTCGACATCGCGCGTACCCATCGCGCGCGCGACGCGCAGCAGAAATCCGCCATCCCCGGCGCCGATCTCGGCGATCGGGGACAGACCCGCCTGGAGCTCGTCGGCGACGAGGGCGGCGTTGCCCATGAGCGCGTTGATGCGCGCGAGGTCGCGGCGCGAGCGCCGCGCGCGCGGGTCGTCGGCGGGCAGCTCGTCGAGCCACTCGGGTTGCACGCGGCGCGCCGTCCGCATCAGGCGACTCGCAGGAGGGCGCCGTGGCAGCTGAAGCCCGCGCCGAAGGACGACAACCACCACCAGCCCGGGCGTGCGCCGCCCTCGAGCGCCGCCTTCAGCACGAAGAAGACGAAGGGGCTCGAGAGGTTGCCGAATTCGCGCAGCACCGCGGAGCTCCACGAGATCTCTTCGGGCGAAAGGCCGATCGAGCGCTGCAGCTCCTCGAGCACCTTGCGGCCGCCCGCATGCAGGATCCACGCATCGATCGCGGCGCGCGTCATTCCTTCCTTCCCGAGGACGTCGTCCAGCACCCGGCGCGCGTGCTGGCCGGCGAGCTTCGGCACCGGCAACGTGAGGATGTTGCGCAGCATGCCGCCCACCTGCTCGAAGCGAAGCGCGTCGCGTTGCGCGGGATTGTGCAGCGAAGCGGCCGCCTTCCACTCGATCGAAGGGGCTCCATCGCGGGGCCGGCGCGAGAGCGCCGCCGCGCCCGCGCCGTCGCCGAAAAGGCACGCGCTCACCAGCACGCCGAGATCGTTATCGAGGTAGAACGCCGCGCTGCACACCTCCACGCAGATCGACAGCACGTTCTCGCAGCGCCCCGAGGCGATCAGCGCGTCGGCGGTGCGCAGGTTGGGTAGCGCGGCGCCGCAGCCCTGGCCGACGAGATCGAGGTAAACGGCATCGGCGCGCAGCCCCAGGCTCTCGGCGACGTAGCTGGTGAGACCCGGGCAGAGATATCCGGTGCACGTGCTGATGACCACGGCGTCGATCGCCCCCGCGTCGAGCCGCGCGTCGCCGAGCGCGCGCGTAGCCGCCTGCGACGCGAGCCGCGGCGCGTTCTCGACGAAGCGCCGGTGCAGCGTGTCGGGATCGATCTCGAAGCCCTCGTCGAGGTTGTCGAGCGCGAGCGAGCGGCGCTCGATGCCGTTGTCGTGCGTGAGGATGCCCTGCAGGATCGAGCGCGTGCGCGCGGTAAGCTCGGGGCGATCGGCGCGCTGCAGCGCGTCCCAGCAATCGGTCTGGGTGAAGCTGTTCGGCGGTACCGCGGTGCCCAATCCGACGATGAACATCGATCAATGCCTCATTTCATCCGATAGCGTTCGACCGCGCCCGCGTCCCACTGCATGCCATTGCCGGGCCGATCGGGGATGCGCGCGAATCCGTCGGCGATCGCGATCGGCTCGGCGAGCACCGGCGCCGCCCAGTCCACGTACTCGAGCCAGTGCGCGGTCGGGGTAACGGCAAGAAGATGGGCACTCACCTCGGGGAACAGGTGCGAGGACATCTCCCTTCCATGAGCATGGGCCAGCGCCGCGGCACGCATCCAGCCGGTGACGCCGCCGATCCGCTCCAGGTCGGGCATCACGTAGTCGCAGGCGCCGGCGAGGAGCGCGTCTTCCATCGCGTAGGGTTGCGAAAAATTCTCCCCGATCTGGATCGGCGTCTCGAGCTCGCGCGCGAGTTGCGCGGCGCCGCGGTAGTCGTCATGACGGATCGGCTCCTCGAGCCAATAGACGCCCTCCGCGTCGAGCGCGCGGCCGCGCTCGAGCGCCTCGGCCACCGAAAGCGCCTGGTTGTAGTCCACCATCAGCTCGACGCCGGCGGGCAACCTTGCCCGCACCGTGCGCACCGCCGCGATGTCGCCCGCGAGGGTGTCGTAGCCCAGGCGCAGCTTCACCGCCTTGAACCCGCCCTCGAGGAGCTCGTCGGCTTCCTTTGCGAGCGGGTCCAGCGCCATGAGGCCGAGGCCGTTGCTGTTGTACGCGCGGATCGGCCGCGGTGTTCCGCCCAGCAGCGCGACGAGCGGCCGGCCCGCGGCGATCGCGAGCGCGTCCCAGCAGGCGACGTCGAAGCCCGCCATCGCCATGCGTACGATGCCCTGCACGCCGATCAGCGTGAAGCGCCTGGTGAGCTGGGCCCACAGGTCGAGCGGCGCGACGCGCTCGCCCTTCACCACGCGCTCGACTTCCGCGAGGAGGCTCGCGATGGCGGCCGCCGCGGCGGGGACGTAGCAGAAGAGATAGGCGCGGCCGGTAACGCCCTCCTCGGTCTCGACGTCTACGAGGACCAGGGGTGCGGCGCGAATGACGGCGCGGCTCGTGCCGAGCGCGCGCTTCATCGGCACTTCCACCGCCACGGCGCGGATCGAGCGCAGCGTGAGCCGTGCGTGCGTCATTTCCCGCCCGCGGCCTGCAGCGCGAGGATGTCGCACACGGCGCTGTTGGCCGGCGTGGGGATGCCCTTCTCGCGTCCGAGCTTCACCACGCCGCCCGAGCCCGTCATCGCGATCTTCATCCGCCGCCTCGTGAACCGAAGCGGCCATGTTACTTCAAGGTGAAATCGACTCGGCTCGCTTGCGCCATCTGCGGCGCGGGCTCGGCATACGCGGCGATCAGCACCCGATCGGCGGGAAGCTTGCCCTCGGTCACGAGGTACGTCTTCACCTGCTCGGAGCGGCGCGCCGCCAGCGCGCGCAGCTCTTCCTCGCTCACCGGCGTGCGCTCGAGAAGGAATGCCTCCATTTGCGCGGCCGGCACTTCCTTGGGCGCCTCGCCCTTGGCCGGCGCGTCCCTGGGCGGCGCCTTCGGCGCGGTCTCGCGCTGGTACTCGGCCTTCAAGGCGGCGGCGTACTGCGCGTCGTCGGCCGCCTTCAGCCTCGCACGGAGCGCCGCCTTCTTCAACGCGAGGAGGTCCTTCTGCGCATCGTTGCGCGGCGCCATCTCGAGCTTGATGGCGGGCCGGTCGAGGAGCGCCTTCACCACGGCGTCGAGCTTCTTGCGGTCGGCGGCGTCGAGCTCCTCGCGCCCGGGCTCGAAGTCGACGTAGGCGAGGTCCTCGCCGCCGCCGGAGCTCGCGCCGGCGCCACCGCCGCCGAGAGCAGCGGTCAGCAGCGAGAAGGGCGAGGTGATCGCCTTCTTCAGCAGGTTGCCGATCACCTGGCCCGCCAGCGCGCCGATCTCGAACTGCGGATCGTCGAGCGAGCCGCTCACGGGAAGCTCGAGGTTGATCGCGCCCTTGGAGTCCTTCAGCAGATTCACCGCGAAGAGCACCGGCAGCTTGGTCGCCTCGGGGCTGTCGACGTGCTCGCCGAAGGTGAGCTGGTCGATAAAGATGTTGTTGCGGCCCTGCATCTTGCCGTCCTCGATGTGGTACTTCACGTCGAGCGTGAGCTTGCCCTTGGTGATGCCGTAGCCCGCGTAGCGCATCGAGTACGCGGAGAGCTTCGGCAGCTCGATGTCCTTGCCCTTCGCGGCGATGTCGAGGAAGAGGTCGCCGGAAAGCGGATTCACCGTGCCCGCGATGGTAACGGGCGAGGTCTGGTCGTACGCGCCCTTCAGGTCCACCACGCCGCGCGCCGACGGATCCGACGAGAGGTTGGTGACGGTGCCCTCGAGGCCGCCCACGTCGGCGGTGTAGTTGGGCTTGATGAAGTGGTCGGTGAAGTTGAGGCGACTGTCGGCAAACTTGACGCGGTCGATGCGGACGTTGCGCGGCTTCGCGTCCCCCGGGGTCGGCGCGGAGGCATTGGGCTCCGCGGGCGTGGCGGCCATCAGCTGCTGGAGATTGAGCTTCCCGTCCGGGTTGAGCACCACGCGCGAGTAGATCTTGTCGACCGCGACGTCGGCGATGGCGAGATCCAACGGCGCCTCCTGCGCCCACTTGAACGCGATGCCGGCCATGCGCACGGCGTCCCAATTCAGGAGGTCCTCGTTGATCGTCGTATCCACCGTCGCGAGGTTGGAGAGCCCGGCGACGCCGTTGTATGCAACCTGCATCGCCTTGCCTTCGCCGCGCAGGGTGAAGGTGCCCTTGGCGGAGGCGAATCCGCTCTTCACCGCGACGGTCTTGAACTGCTCCACGTAGCGGCGCGCCGGAGTGATGTCGATGTGGCGCGCGTCGACCCTGGCGTTCACCTCGAGCGGAGAGAGCGTGAAGGCGCCCTCGAGATCGACGCTGCCCGCCTTGTCCAGCGCAAGCTTGGCCGCCATCGTGCTCTTCGTGCCCTTCTCGGTGGAAAGGCCGCCGGCTTCGAGGTGGGCGACATTCACGCGGTGCGCCGCGGCGGGCTTCACCGACGCGTCGTGCAGCGTGACGCGATAGCCGTCGAGGGTGAGCTTGTCGAGCGCCACGACCCACGGCGACGCCGATTCAGTCTTCGCGCCGTCGTCCTTCACCTGCATCGGCATCTCGATGGAGCCGTCGCGCTTGCGCGTCACCTCGATCGTGGCATCGTTCGAGCCGAGCGATGCGACGTCCACGCGCTTTTTCTTCAAGTCGACGCGAATGTCCTTCGCCTCGGTGGACGCGAGGCGCATGGGCCCGCGCGCGGTGGCGGCGTCGGTCACCTTCAGCGAGTTGACCTTCACCAGCCCGGCGATGGGATCGAGGGACGCGATGTCGGCGTCGATCCGGTCGACTTGCGCGGAGCCGCCGTCGTCGGGCGCGGTGACTTTCAAGTCGCGCAACGCGACCGTGCCCGCGACATCCACCGACGGATCCTTGCCCGCGGCCTGCGTGAAGCGGATCGAAAGCTTCGCGCCGAGCTTGCCCGAGTCGATCTTCACCGGCAGCGGCGACGGCAAGTACTCGACATAGCGCTGCACATCGAGCCCGTCGAGGTCGATGGCGAGGTGGGTGCGCAGCGAATTCTCGAAGGGCAGCGTCTCGCCCTTGAGATGGAACCCGGCGCCGTTGACCTTGGCCGCGAAGCTCGGCTGCACGTATTCCTTGAGGTGGCCCGGCAGGTTGGAGATGAAGGGAATCGCGATGTCGATCTCGTTCACCCGGTGCTTTGCGCCCTTGGGCTTGTCCTCGAAGTCGATGCGCGCGCCGGACAGGCGGATGTTGCTCACCGAGAACTCGGCCTTGCCGGATTCGGGCTTCGCGGGCTTCGCGGCAAGCTTGGCCAGGATGTCGCTGAAGTTGTAGTGGGTCTCGGTATCGCGCACCACGTTCACCTTGAGCCCGGCGAGGGTGAGCTGGTCGGCGACCGGAGCGAGGCGATAGACGGAGGTGATGCTGCCGTCGATGTCGAGCTGGTCGAAGGAGGCGAATGGCGTCTTGCCGTCGGCCTCCATGATCCGGAATCCCCTGGCCGTGGTGAGCAGCGTGAACGGGTTGAAGGAGAGGTCGTCGACGACGGCGACGCGCCCGAGCTTCTCGCGCACCTGGTCGACGATGATCTTCCTCGCGAGCGCCGGGACGGCGAAAAAGCCCACGGCCGCGTAGAGCCCGACCGCGATCGCGCATGCGAGAAAGATGTTGCGCAGGCGACGCGAGCGCTTGGAGGGATCGGGCGCCACGGTGCTCACGTTTCTCGAACTCCTGCTGGGGGAAAACCAATCTTGCTCGCCATCGCCGGCACGAAATACCGGGCGGGGCCCGAATTCTTTGTCGGTCCTTTCCTACACGCGGGTGCCCCGATCGTCCACCGAGCGGATTCCCGGCTTAAAATCGGCCCATGCGCACCGCTCTCTTCCTCGCCGCCGGCCTCTTTCTCCTCGCGTCGTTCTTCATCCTGGCGCGTCTTTTCTCGACCAATTACCCCGCTGCCCCCACCTGGGCCACCGCGGCCTTCCTCGTGGTGTGGCTTGCCATCACCGGCATCAACATCTGGGTCGGCGTCGCGAAGGCGGGCTACTCCGCGACCGAGGAGCTGCCGATCCTGCTCTTGCTGTTCGGCGTCCCGGCCGTCGTCGCCATCCTGGTGAAGTGGAAATTGATGTGAAGGCCACGGGCGGTCGTGCACTCGCGGGCATGTGCCTGTGCGGCGCGGTTCGATACTCCGTGCAGGACGAATTCAAATACGCTTTGAACTGCCATTGTTCGCAATGCCGGCGGTCGACGGGATCGGCGTTCAAGCCCTTTGCCGGAATCGAGCGGGACAAGCTCCAAGTCACGGAAGGACAGGATGCGTTGCTGGTCTTCGGAGAGGAACGTAATCACGATGCCCACTGCGGGAAGTGCGGCTCGCTCCTCTACTCCGTCGTCCGCGACGGCACGTATGCGCACGTGACTTTCGGAACGCTCCTGGATGCACCGACAATCCGGCCCACCGCGCACATTTTCGTGGGATCGAAGGCGCCGTGGTACTCGATAACCGACGACCTACCCCAGCACGAGGAGTTCGGATGATGAAAAACATCACTGTCCGCGTAGCTCTGGTGTCGCTTGCATTCATCGTGGGGATTGCCGCGGCGGCTCTCAACATCGACCTGGACAAGCCCGGAGCGATGGATGCGTTGAAGCGCGACCGGCCCGCGCATTTCAAGAAGGTGTCCGAGGAGATTTCGAAGGCGCAGGAGATCCGTGTGGATCCCCATCCGACGCTGCAGAAAGCGGAGACCATCACTCCCGCGCCGAGTGGCAGCGCTGGCCCGTATCGCGTCGTCCCCAGTGACGACGCCTTTCTCCAGCCGCTCGATCCCGCCAGGAAGCGCATCACCGTGAGGGTGGACGACATTACCTATCTCGTCACGGTGCACATGACCAAGCAGCCGGCGCAACTCCAGAAGGCGAAGTAATAGACCTGCGCGCCGGATTTCGAATCAACGCGCGGGGCTTCGAGCCGCAGTGGCAGCTCCGCGACCTGAAATGCCGCTGGGAGGCTCCAGCAGTCCCTCGGTCTCGATGAACCGGATGATCGTATCGAGCCCGTGCCCGGTCTTCATGTTGGTGAAGACGAACGGCCGCTCGCCGCGCATGCGCTTCGCGTCGCGCTCCATCACTTCGAGCGACGCGCCCACCATCGGCGCGAGGTCGATCTTGTTGATGACGAGAAGATCGGACTTGGTGATGCCGGGCCCGCCCTTGCGCGGGATCTTGTCGCCCGCGGCCACGTCGATCACATAGAGCGTGAGATCGGAGAGCTCCGGGCTGAAGGTGGCCGCG
>WNFL01429516.1_pt1 | contig 48036 bp, 52 predicted proteins | sample 5400361 | NCBI WGS metagenome assembly WNFL01 (sample SAMN13153351, study PRJNA577476) | soil metagenome | isolation source: 40 cm soil on Douglas fir-dominated hillslope | place: USA:California | collected 2013-09-17 | reverse complement strand
TCACTGGATCGCGCCGGGCGGCAGGGCCTGCCTTTGCCGAGGCAGGCCAATTTGACCGCCCAATGCGATCTGTCCTGGGTAACGATCGATCCCGGAAAGAGTCCGCAATGACGCGCGGCCTGCCCTATGTCCTTCTAATGCTGATCTTGTTCGCCGGCCAATCGACGCAAGCGGCCGAGACTTTGGGACGATTGTTTTTCACGCCCGCGCAGCGCGATAGCCTCGACGCGGGCAAGAAACTCAAAGCGGCGGCGGCCGGTAAGCCAGCACCGGACGGACCGCGGATGACAACGCTGAACGGAGTCGTCACACGCAGCGACGGAGAATCCACGGTATGGGTCAATGGGCGTACGGTAGGCCGGAATGGCACGCCCTCTGTGAAAGCGTCCGCATCGACATCCGACCCCGCGGCAGCCCGACTAGACCTGCGCGATGCGAGAAATCCCGTCCGGTTGAAAGTTGGCCAGCGATTCGACCGGTCCACGGGCAAGGTGAAGGAATCGTACGAATCAGGACCGGTTGATACAAAGCAAAGTGTGTCGGAACCGACGCAACAAGAATCCATAGATCACCCGCCTGGCGGGGACGGTAACCGCGATAGGACTGCAGGGACTGCCGACCGGAATAGCGACCGCCCCACCAAAGACTGAAACCTCATCGAGGAAAGTCACCATGGTGGCGGGAAAAATGTCGCGAACGGCCAGTCACAAAAAACAACACCACACCAATCGGCAACGTGGCCTTGCCCTGATTATCGTGCTGGTTCTGCTCGGCCTGTTTGTCGGGTCTCTGGCGGTTGGATTTACGAGCGATTTGGTACGGAAGAGCAGGATAGAACGACAGACTGTGGACGCGCTTGCCAAGGCTAAGGACGCGTTAATCGGGCGCGCAGCTTCGGATAGCTCGATGCCGGGCAGCCTCCCCTGCCCCGATCTGGACAACGACGGCGTTGCCGAGTTATTTGTCGGAATTAATTGCCCCAGCTATGTTGGTCGTTTGCCGTGGCGCACCCTCGGCCTGCCTGATCTGCGAGATGGTAACGGCGAAAGATTGTGGTATGCGCTGTCGCCGAACTTTCGAGACCATCCTTCGGCGCAGCCTTTGAATAGCAATACCCCTGGTCAACTCAACATCACAGGAAATGCGCCGGCGACCAATGTCATTGCGATCGTGTTTTCGCCGGGTGCGGTGATCGGAAATCAAGTGCGCGACCCGGCGAGTGAAAACAATGTTGTGAACTATCTCGAAGGCGAAAATTCCAACGGCGCGCCACCGGGCGACAACACTTTTACCACCGCGCTCGCTTCCTCGACATTCAACGACAAGCTTCTGCCAATTACCCGCGAAGCGTTGTTTCCGGTAGTTGAAATGCGTGTCGCACGGGAACTCCGATTAAGTTTGCGAATCTATCGGTTTGGCGACGCTACCCATGCGGCGAACGGGTTTTTTCCCTTGCCCGCTCAATTCCCCGACAATATCGGCACCCCGGGAACTTATCGCGGGTACATACCGACGACGGGTTGCGTGCCCGGTGTTCCGGAACTGCCGACATACCTGCCGACATGGTTTGTCCCAAATAACTGGCAGCAAGTAATGGTGTACGCCGTTGCGCCGCGCTGCACACCAAAAGTAAATACCACTTTGCTTTCGCTAGCGCTATTGGCCCCGCCGCCGGTGTGCGCGAGCGGATGCATTGTTATTCCATTTGTTTTACAACTATGCCTGTTCCCCCAAACCGTTGATACGTCCGTGCTGAACTGCAGCAATACGACTGCGGGACCATTCCTCACGGTGAATGGAGTCGGTGGGGTAGAAGCCGCCGTATTCGCTGCAAGTTATAGTCTAGGTGGTCAATCCCGGCCCTGTAATACGGTTACCGACTGTCTCGAATCCGTCGCCGGTAATAACGAAAATATCGATGTCGACGACTACGTTTATATAAAGCCGGTCCGGTCAAGCACGAACAACGATAGCCTTGTCATCGTGAGTCCATAGGCCATGAGAAATTGCCAATACGGTTTTACGCTTGTCGAGATAGCAGTCGTGATGGTCGTCATTGCTCTGTTGCTGGGCGGTCTGTTAGTGCCGCTTTCAGCGCAAGTCGAGCTGCGTCGTACTTCGGACACTCAGAAATACCTTGATGAAATAAGAGAAACATTGATCGGATTTGCGGTCTCGAATGGCCGCCTGCCATGCCCTGCAACCGCCGTCAGCGCTGGTGTCGAGAGTCCTTCGGGTGGTGGCGCCTGTACCAATAATTACAATGGATTTGTCCCGGCCGCAACGCTCGGACTGGCGGTGGTAGACGACCAGGGATTCGCAATCGATCCGTGGGGAAATCGCGTCTCACGACGGTAAACGGCATGAGCACTACCGGTCTGGGCACGCTTGCCCCGAATCTGCTCATTTGTTCCACCGCAACCGGCATAAGCGCGACGAGTTGCGCCGCCGGATCCGCGCTGACTTCCGGCGTGCCGGCAATCATTTATTCCACCGGAAAAAATGGGGGCTACGGAGGAACCGGCCTGGATGAAGCGGCCAATCCGAATGCGAATAGCGCAAATAACGATCGAGTATTCGTCAGTCATGTCCCCTCGCCGTCCTCGGCCCCGAATGGCGAGTTCGACGACATCGTGACCTGGTTGTCGCCGAATGTTCTGTACAACCGCATGATCGCGGCGGGCAGACTACCTTAGCCGATTGTGCGTTTGCATCGGCGCGCTCTTTGCTGTCTTCCGACAATAGCCTCTCGTCGAACTCGACGCACTCGCAGGTGAAGTGCTGCCACAGGCTTGCCATCCATCCCTGTCGGAGCCGACGATAGCCTGCGGAACCATCAATCGGACGCGCTTGTCTTGCATCGTCGGAAGTTCACGGGATGAGGCATGCACACCCCCTGAATCCGAATCCAAGTAAAATGTCTTTCATTCCGTTCATATTTTTTCGGTTTTCAAGACATCAGCAATGGAGAGTTCCGGCCGCACCTTAGTCTGCAGTGTGCTGTTCCTCGACATCGTCGAGTACTCGAAGAAATCGGTTGCCGAACAGATGGGGCTGAAGCAATCGTTCAATCGCACGCTCTCGAAAGCGCTCGAAGCGGTCGCCATGCGCGATCGGGTGATCCTCGATACGGGTGACGGCGCGGCGATTGCCTTTCTCGGCGATCCCGAAGATGCCCTCTTCGTCGCGCTCGCAATCCGGGACAACACCGGTTTGCCGGTGCGCATGGGCGTGAACCTCGGTCCCGTGCGCGTGGTAAAGGATATCAACGGCCAGGCGAACATCATCGGCGATGGCATCAACGTCGCCCAGCGGGTGATGAGCTTTTCCGAACCCGGCCAGCTCCTGGTGTCGCGCTCCTTCTACGAAGTCGCATCCCGTCTGTCGGACGACTACGCCAATCTGTTTACGCACGAAGGTTCCCGCTCCGACAAGCATGTGCGCGAACACGAGGTGTACTCGGTCATCATGGATTTTCGTGGGGAACAGCGCACGGCCGAAAACGAATCCGCCAAACCGGCGCCCCGGGATGGGGCCTGGCGTGCGGTGGATCTTCCCTCGGCACATGCCAGACCCAAAGCGCATGACGAGAACCAGCCCGCGCAGATTTTCGATGCGGGCGCAAATCTCATCATTTCCGGATACAGCAAAGCGCGCGTCGAAGAAGCGTTGAACAAGCTTGCCGAAACCGGAGCCCGGGTCATTTCATCCGCCACCCGCATCAGCGACAAGTGGATGGCAAGCTGCGAGCATCCCCAGGCCAACGTCAACACCTGTAAAGTCGTCACTATCGAAGGCAAGCAGATCGTAACGGGACCGACGCGAGAAGCCGTTTCGACAAAGGTGAACGAATTGGTCCACTACGGCGCCACGCTCGTGAGCGAAATCACTTTCAGTCATGGCGTATGGACTGCCGTTTGTCAGACTGGAGAGCGCTAGCGCAGACTGTAATTACGATTCGGTCTGCGAATTCGAGGGAAACGGCGATTCAATTTGCGCGGCGCGCTGAAGTGGACTGCGTCAAGGTGAAACAGACTCGTCCCGGTTCGTTGCTGGACAACGTGACTTCGTAACCCTGCTCCCTTGCAAAACGGCCCACCTGGTACATGCCGACACCGAGGCCGCTGTTGGAATGCACGGGGGCGTTGAATAGCTGCCCGGCAAGTGAATCGGGAATCGGCTGACCGTCATCGCATACCGATAGTGCAAATCCATCGTTCCATTGCAATCTGACCAGGATACGAATGTCATTTTCCAGTTTTCGCTTTTCCAGCGCGTTCTGCAAAAAATTCTCGGCGGCCGATTCAAACAGGTCGGTCGGCAAGGTGCCTGCTTCCGGCAATGATCCGCCATCGAACTCGATCCGCTCGTGGGTAAAACGCTGCTGAAAATCCCGCCACCAATCCTTACCCGACGCCCGATCCTGGCCGATCGGCGGCTTCGTGTTGAGCTTGTCGAGCGTGATCTGCAGACGCTGGGTGATCTGCGGCAGTTGACGTTGCATCAGTAATCGCAGGGCTTCGGAATCGCTCTCATCGCTCGTCTCCGCAGCGGCGCACAGGGAGCGCAGTGTCTGCAGCAGGTTCTTGACGTCATGGGTGAGCCGCGAACCGGTCTCATAAATCGCCTGGACATAGGCGTTGCGGCGTTGCTCCTGCTCCCGCATCTTGGCGTCGTAATAGTCCCCCAACAGCCTGGCCAGCAGGCGAATATGCAACACCAGCGCCGGACTCGGGGACCAACGGGTGTAAAGGCTCAGAGTCAGCCCGCCGAAGGTAAACTCCGTCGAGAATTTGGTAACTTCACCGGCATTGCCTGTCGAATTCGTCGACCGCCAGCCAACGCCCGACAGCCACGGCAAACCAGCCATCTCATGAGCGGCGACGATGACGAACTTGTCAGGATCCCGCTCCCGGTCCGCCAGGGCGGAAAGACTGTGCATCCACCGCTCGAACGGCACCCCAATGCTGAGGAAGTAACGGGTTACCAACTGCCCGATCCCCGCAAAGCCCGCTCTCGGATCCCATAAAAGCGATAGCGCCACCAGCAGTCCCGCGGCAACGATCAACGCCTGCGCCAGCGAAATTACATAGTTGCCATGACTGACCTGCTTGATCGCAAAAGCGCCGAGAACGAGCACCACGACCATCAGGAACAGCAGCAGGCTGTAGAACAGGTCCACCGAATAGGCGGACGCGGATTGCGATTTCTCGGTGCGGACGAAAAAGATCGCGATTACGGGTATCAACAGTCCATAGCGCACCAACGCAGTGAACGGCTCTGAAAAAACCTGGTCCGGAAACAAATGGGGTACTACCCAGGTGAGCAGTGCCGAGAGCAGATAAATAGCTGCCAGAAGCGATACGACTCGCTGGCGGAAATTCTTGATGCCGGGAACATTGCCGCCGATCAACGAAAACAGCACCGATATCCACAAGGCCATCATCCAGTAACTGGCGGCGGCGATCAGCAGAACCGCTGCGCCGATGATCAGCCCCACCTGCCCCGGAAACAATTTCTGCCCCCCTCGCCAGAGGGGTTGCCACAAAAGGAAGAACCCGAAATGCGAGAGCAACAGCGCCCGCGCCATTGGATCGCTCAACTCAAGCATAAGGGCGCAGTGCAAAGCCAGCAGCGCCAGCGAAAGCCAGTGCTGCTGTCGGATCGCAGCGAGGGTGCGCTGTATCGGGGTTTGTGCAGTCGCTTCCGCGTTCATTTTCAGATATCGGCCCTTCGGCAAGAGTTTACCGCACCCGCCCAAATTTCCGGGTGTTCGATCGGTAAAAACGCCGTTTGCTGAGGGTAGCTGGCACCCGGCCCGTCAGCCTGTGCGCATCAATCTTCGACCTTCGACGCATTCTCCATCCCGAGACAAACACCCCGCAGGATTGACGAAAATTCGACGGACCCGACGGAAACATAACTATTCGCGCATTTCCTTTAGCCAATGCCTACGCCGCTGGGGGATTAGCCAGGAAATCACGATGCAGTTGAATAATTTATTCTAATCAACATATTAAATGATTGATAGCCAAGTGAGATTATGAATTCATCATTAATATGCCGCGTTTTAGCAATACCTTACCCGCGAAGATCCGCGCTGATGAACACCATGATGCTCTGGCACACTTTTAGCGTCAGAGAAGGCCCTGGGCATTCCCCCGGAATAATTAGGAGTGATCATGACGAACCGGACAAACAATCGAGGATTCACGCTGATCGAAATCGCCATCGTGCTGGTGATCATCGGTCTTCTGCTGGGTGGCGTACTCAAAGGCCAGGAATTGATCAACAACGCGAAGGTCAAGAGTTACGCGACCGACTTCCGCAATATCCCGATCATGATCTACGGCTATCAGGACAGGTTCAAGGCATTGCCCGGTGACGACGCAAACGTGGTGGCGCATATCCCGGCTGCTACGCTCGCCACCACACCGGCCGTCGCTACGGTAGGCAACGGCGTGATCAACGGCGCCTGGGACACAGCCACTAACACGGACGAAAGCTGCCTGTTCTGGCAACATGTGCGCCTTGCCGGACTGGCACCCGGCCCCACAACCGTGAATTGCACCGCAGGTTCCGATTACTGGCCCAAGAACGCAAACGGGGGCCAGATCGGCATCCAGAGCAACACCGGTTTCCTAACGATAACCGGCGCCGCCATGAACGGCAGCTACGTGATTTGCTCGAAGAACATCCTCGGCCAGTTCGTGCTGCAACTCGATGCCACGATGGACGACGGCAATCCGGAAACGGGCTCCATGCGCGCGATCCTGCAAACGGCAGCCCCGGGCCCTCCGTCCACCACGGCCCAAGTACAGGCCGCTTCGGCGGATACCTTCACGGTTTGCATGGCCATCTGAGTCTTTCGTCGGTCAATGAAAATAGCCCGCCGCTCGCGGGCTATTTTTTTTCTTTGATTGAGACATTTGGCATCCCCAGGGCAAATATCGAGAGATCATGATGAATCGGACAAAAAATCGAGGATTTACGCTGATCGAAATCGCCATCGTGCTGGTGATCATCGGTCTGCTGCTGGGTGGCGTCCTCAAAGGCCAGGAATTGATCAACAGCGCGAAGGTCAAGAGTTACGCGACCGACTTCCGCAATATCCGGGTCATGATCTACGGCTATCAGGACAGGTTCAAGGCATTACCCGGCGATGACGCATTCGTGGTCACTCATTTCCCGGCTGCTACGAAAGCGACCACTCCGGCCCTCGCTACGGTCGGCGACGGCGTGATCAACGGCGCCTGGGACACAACGCTAAACACGGACGAGAGTTGCCTGTTCTGGCAGCATGTGCGGTTCGCCGACCTGGCGCCTGGCTCGACAACGGTCAGTTGCGCGGCCAACGCCGATTACTGGCCGAAGAATGCGACGGGCGGCCAGATCGGCATCCAGAGCAATTCCGGGTTTACGTTGACCGGCGCCATGAACGGCAGCTACGTGATCTGCTCGAAGAACATCCTCGGCCAGTTCGTGTTGCAACTCGATGCCACGCTGGACGACGGCAATCCGGCAACAGGCTCCATGCGCGCTATCCTGCAAACGGCAGCGCCCGGCACTCCGTCGACCATGGCCACAGTACAGGGCGCTTTGGCGGATACCTTTACGGTTTGCATGAGCATCTGAGTCATTCGTCCGTCAATGGAAATAGCCCGCCGCTCGCGGGCTATTTTTTTGCCCTCAACCCTGCAATAGAAACATTTCCGCCTCGATCAGGTCTTCCTGGCGCCCGCGCAGCACAATCACGTCGCCTTCGCTGAGCCGGGTCTCCGGCTGCGGGGCCGAATCGCGAACATTGCGCTGCCGGACGGCGGTTACGTCGACATGGAAGCGCGCGAGATCGAGTTCCCGCAGCGTCCTGCCGGCGGTGCGCGATCCGGGTGGGAGCACCACCGAGTGCAGCCGCGGCTGCAACTCGTCGCTCTGTTCGTCGACGTCGTCGGTCACGCCGCGATAAAAACCCCTGAACAGGCCGTAACGCTGCTCGCGGGTGTCGCGAATCCTCCTGAGCACGTGATTCAACGGCACGCCGAGCAGCATCAATGCCTGCGTGCCGAGCATCAGGCTGCCCTCGAGAATTTCCGCGACCACTTCCGCGGCGCCCGCCTGCTTCAGCTGGTCGATATCGCTGTCGTCGACCGTTCGCACGACCACCGGCAATTCGGGCCGCAGATCCCGCACCAGCGCGAGAACCTTAAGCGCGGAATTGGTATCCGCATACGACACGACCATGACCTTGGCGCGCAGCAGTCCGGCTGCGATCAGGACTTCGCGCCTGGCGGCATCGCCGAACACCACGTTCTCGCCCGCGGTCGCCGCTTCTCTGACCCTTTGCGGATCGACGTCGAGCGCGATAAAGGAAACTTTTTCCTGTTCCAGGAAGCGCGCCAGGTTCTGGCCGCTGCGCCCGTAGCCGCAGATGATCACATGGCTTTCGGTCGACATCGTCTGGATCGCGATGTTGTGCAATGCCATCGCGCGGTTCATCCACTCGGCACCGCTGAAGCGCCGCGCCACATGCTCGCTGTGCTCGATGACGAAGGGCGAAATCAGCATCGACAGGACGAGCACCGCCAGCGTTACCTGCAGCGCCGCTGTCGTCAGCAGTTGCAATTGCGCCGCCTGCGCTACCAGGACCAGCCCGAATTCTCCGGCGCCCGCCAGCGCCAGGCCCGTACGCAGCGCGACTCCGGAATCGGCCCCGAACAAGCGGCCCAGGCCCATGATGATCGCGACCTTGCCGCCCATCACGGCAACGATCAGCAACCCGATCCACATCCAGTCTATCGCCAGGACATGCAAGTCCAACCGCATGCCCACGGTGACGAAAAACAAGCCCAGCAACACGTCGCGGAACGGCTTGATGTCCTCCTCGACCTGATAGCGATACTGCGTTTCGGAGATCAGCATGCCGGCGAGGAAGGCACCCAGGGCCAGCGACAGGCCGGCCACTCCGGTCAGCCACGCCAGCCCGAGCGTGATAAATAGGACATTCAACACGAACAGCTCGGACGACTTCTGCCGGGCGACCAGCGTGAACCAATGGCGCATCAGCGGCTGGCCGACGGTCAGCAGCAGGAACAGCACGATGCCGGCTTTGGCCAGCGCGATCAGCAGCTCGCGCGCCACGGCCTCGCCGCCCTGGCCGAGCGCGGGATACAAAATGAGCAGCGGCACGACTGCCAGGTCCTGGAACAGCAGGATGCCGATGATGCGGCGGCCGTGGGGGGCGTTCAGCTCCAGGCGCTCCGCGAGCATCTTGGCGAGGATCGCCGTCGACGACATGGCGAACACGCCACCGAGCACCAGCCCGCTGCGCCAATCCAGCCCCAACATGACGGCAACCGCGAGACAGATCAGCAAAGTGACGCCGACCTGCGCCGACCCCAGACCGAACACCATGCGGCGCATCGTCATCAGCTTGGGCAGGCTGAACTCCAGGCCGATGCTGAACATCAGGAACACGACGCCGAATTCGGCCAGGTAGCGCGTCTCCTCGTTATCGGTTATGAAGCCGATGGAGTGCGGCCCGATGATCACACCGACCAGCAGATAGCCGAGCAACGCGGGCAGCTTCAGAATCCTGAAAATCACCACAACCACGACAGCCGCGGCAAGCAGCAAAAGCACAAGTTCGAGGATTCCGAGGCTCATGGGGTCGCGCATCGGGAAAAGTCCGGGCGGGAGAACTCTAGCACAGCGTTTTTCGCCCGCTGCAGTGCCCGTAGGGTGCCATGGGTTATACTCGATGCCCATGACAAATCTGGGAAAACTCGACGCCGGACAGGCGCTCGAAGCAGGCCGGCGTGTACTCGAGATCGAGGCACGCGCGGTTCATGAACTGGCTGAGCGGCTCGATGCGAATTTCGTGCGCGCGGCTGAAATCGTGTTCGGTTGCAAGGGTCGCGTGGTAGTCAGCGGCATCGGAAAGTCCGGTCATATCGCGCGCAAGATCGCATCAACGCTGGCCAGTACCGGCACCCCGGCGTTCTTCGTCCATCCGGCCGAAGCCAGCCATGGCGATCTGGGCATGGTGACCCGCGATGACGTCATGATCGCGTTGTCGAATTCCGGCGAGAGCGGCGAACTACTGGTGATCGTGCCGCTGATCAAGCGCATGGGCGGCAAACTCATCGCCATGACCGGCAATTCGAATTCATCCCTGGCCCGCGAGGCCGACGTACATCTCGACGCCAAGGTGGCGGAAGAGGCCTGTTCACTCGGTCTTGCGCCCACGGCCAGCACCACGACTGCGCTGGCGCTGGGCGACGCGTTGGCGGTGACGCTGCTGGAGGCACGCGGATTCGGCAAGGAAGATTTTGCGCGCTCGCATCCCGGCGGCAGCCTGGGCCGCCGCCTGCTCACCCATGTGCACGACATCATGCGTAAAGGAGACGCGGTGCCGTGCGTACCGGAAACCGCATCGTTCACCGAGGCGATTCTCGAAGTCTCGAAGAAAGGCATGGGAATGACGGCCGTCACGCGGGGTGCGAAGCGCGTCGTCGGCATTTTCACCGATGGCGATCTGCGGCGCGCCCTGGAAAAGGGAGGCGACGTGCGTACGATGGGCCTGGACAAATTGATGTCGCCCAATCCGCGCTTCGTACGGCCGGAGCAGCTTGCCGCGGAAGCGGCCGACCTCATGGAGCAATACAAGATATCGCAGTTGCTGGTAATGGATGCGGATCAGAATCTTGTGGGCGCGCTGAACACGCACGATCTGATGCGCGCGAAGGTCATCTGAGCGTGCCGTCACTCCAAGCCGCGCTCCGTTGCCGGACGATTGCGCGATGAACAAGCGGCTGATTGCGCGCGCACATCGCATCCGGCTCGCCATTTTCGATGTCGACGGGGTGTTGACCGATGGCAGCTTGTATCTCAGCGAACGCGGCGAGGAAATGAAGGCTTTCAATATTCTCGACGGACTGGGACTGAAAATGCTCGCGGCAAGCGGCATCGTGACGGCGCTGCTGTCCGGGCGAAAGTCCAAAATGGTGGCGCTGCGCGCGAAGGAGATCGGCATCTCGCATCTTCTGCAAGGCGCAGGCGACAAGCTGGAAACCTATCATCGCCTGCTGCGCAAGCTCGATCTCGCCGAAGAAGAAACCTCATTCATGGGCGATGACCTGCCGGACCTGCCGGTGCTGCGCCGCTGCGGGCTCGCGTTCAGCGTTCCCAATGCGCCCGAAATTGTGCGCAGCCACGCGCACTACGTCACCAGTATACCGGGCGGACAGGGAGCGGCGCGCGAAGCCTGCGAATTCCTGATGCGCGCGCGGGGAACTCTGGAAGCACAGATGCGGACTTATCTGGCGTGAACGACAGACTCATCACCTGGTCCCCGCTGATCCTGCTGGCCCTGCTGGCTACGATGAGCTTCTGGCTGGATCGGAAAGTCCAACCGCCGGCGCATCGCCCCGATGGCAGCACACGGCACGATCCGGACTTCGTCATCGAAGGGTTTTCGGCGGTGAAGATGAATCCCGACGGAACCCGGCGCTACGCGCTGGCAGCCAAACGCATGGTGCATTTTCCGGACGACAACAGCACGCAACTGGAATTGCCGCGGCTCGTCTACTTCGATTATCAGCGCGCCCCCGTGACCATACGATCCGAAACAGCCGAAGCCATGCAGGGCGGCGACGACGTGTTCTTCCGCGGCGACGTGCAGATCATCCGTTCGGCCTATGCCAGCAATGCCGAGCTCGGCGTATTCACCAGTTTCCTGCACGTCATTCCCGACAAGGACCTGGCCAAGACCGACAAACCGGTGCGCATGGTGGAGGGAAATTCCACGGCCAGTTCGGTTGGCTTAGAATTCAACAATGCCACCCGCGAAATCAAACTGTTGTCCGAAGCGAAGGCCAGTTATGCAACTCCCAGGCGCACCGTTCAGAAACCGCAAACTCCCGCCCGCCGGTAGGCTGCTTCGCCTGGTGGCGGCCACGGTATTGGTTGCCGGGCTGGGCAGCGCCGCGCAGGCCTTGGCTGAACGCGCCGACCGTGACAAGCCGGTCAACCTCGAGGCCGATCGCGTCGACCTTGACGACGCTAAAAAGGAAGCCGTGTTCGTCGGAGCCGTGACGCTGACCCAGGGCACGCTGACCATCAAGGCCGACAAGATCATCGTCAAGCAGGATGCGGAAGGTTTTCAGTACGGCATCGCTTATGGCAATCCGGCGCATTTTCGCCAGCGGCGCGAAGGCTCCGACGAATACATCGAAGGCTTTTCCGAGCGCCTCGAGTACGACGGCAAGGCCGACAAGGTGCAGCTGTTCACCAACGCGCGCATCCAGCGGGGCGGCGACGAAGTCCGCGGCGACTACATCGCATACAACGCAGTCACCGAATTCTTCCAGGTGATCGGCGGGGGCAAATCGGCCGCCAGCGCCAGCAACCCGCAAGGGCGGGTGCATGCGGTCATCCAGCCCAAACCGAAACCCGGAACCCCTGGCGCCTCGCCGGGCGCGGTGGAATTGAAACCCTCCGAGTCCGTACAAACTCCGAATAAATGACGGCATGGCGTCCGTCCTGCCTATCCATCGATGAGCCAGCTGCGCGCGGAAAAACTCAAGAAGCGCTATAAGGCGCGCACTGTCGTCAAGGATGTTTCGCTGGACGTTTCCAGCGGCGAAGTGGTCGGCCTGCTCGGGCCCAATGGCGCAGGCAAAACCACCTGCTTCTACATGATGGTGGGCTTGGTGGCGCTCGACGGCGGCGACCTTTTCCTGGACGAGCAGGCGCTCACCCATACGCCGATCCACCGGCGCGCCCGCCTCGGGTTGTCCTATCTTCCGCAGGAAGCGTCGATCTTCCGCAAACTGACCGTCGCGGAGAACATCCGCGCCGTTCTGGAACTGCGCGATCTCGAGGAAGACGAGATCCATGCCCAGCTCGATACGCTGCTGCACGATCTGCACATCGCCCACTTGCGCAACAGTCCGGCCATCAGCCTGTCGGGCGGCGAGCGGCGGCGCGTCGAAATAGCACGGGCGCTGGCCACCCAGCCGCGCTTCATCCTGCTCGATGAACCCTTTGCCGGGGTAGATCCGATCGCGGTGCTGGACATCCAGAAAATCATCCGCTTCCTGAAAGAACGCGAAATCGGGGTCCTCATCACGGACCACAACGTCCGGGAGACATTGGGCATTTGCGACCGCGCCTATATCATCAACGACGGCTCTGTCCTGGCCGCGGGCAAGCCCGAGGAAATCGTTTATAATGAAAGCGTAAGAAAAGTGTATCTGGGTGAGCATTTCAGGCTGTAAGGGCCGCCATGCCGTCCTCGAAATTCTGGGCCGCTCAATTCCCGGCCTGATACCGATTGCCAGCCGATGAAGCATTCCCTGCAGCTCAAGCTTTCGCAGCACCTGACGCTCACGCCGCAACTGCAACAGTCCATCCGGCTATTGCAGCTGTCTACGCTGGAACTCAATCAGGAAATCGAGACTTTTCTGCAGGAAAACCCGCTGCTGGAGCGCGATGACGAGGAAGAGGCTCCTGCCTCGCCTCCGACCCTTACCCCGGCCACAGCATCGACCATTTCATCGGAATCCGAATCCCCCCCTGCCCCCAGTAGTGAAAACGAGCAGGCAGACGGCCGCTCTGCCGGCGAAACCGACTGGTCGCTCGACGACAGCTATGGCTCTTTCAGCGGGCAGGATGGCGACGACGATTCCGAGGCGCCGCAAACGGCCGCGGAACCGGCCAAGCTGCGCGATCACCTGCTCGACCAGATCAATCTCATGCAGATGCCCGACCGGGACAAGCGCATCGTCGCGTTCCTGATCGACAATCTGGACGACGATGGCTACATGACCCAGGATCTGATCGAACTGGCGGCGCTCTTGCCGGTCGAGCTCGAGATCGATTCCGAAGCACTGACCATCGGCTTGAAGTATCTGCAAAGCCTCGACCCTCCGGGCATCGGCGCACGAAACTTGAGTGAATGTCTCGCCCTGCAACTGGAGTCCCTGCCCGAAGACACGCAGTACCGGGATGAGGCCTGCCTCGTCGTCAAGCAGCATCTGGACATTTTTGCCGCACGTGACTATTTCCGGCTCAAGAAGCTGCTGCGTTGCGACGACGACATGCTGCGGATCGTCCAGGCGATGATCATCGGGCTCAACCCGCGACCCGCCGCGAATTTTTCCGGCAGCGAAACGCGCTACATCATTCCGGACGTCGTGGTCCGCAAAACCAAGGGCATGTGGGTTACGGCGCTCAACCCGGAAGCCATGCCGAAACTTCGCATCAACCGCATGTACGCCGATATCCTGCACCGCAATCGCGACGCCAGCTTCCAGCAGCTCGCCGGGCAGTTGCAGGAAGCAAAGTGGCTGATCAAGAACGTGCAGCAGCGCTTCGACACCATCTTGCGGGTGTCGCAGGCCATAGTCGATCGCCAGCGCCATTTTTTCGAACATGGCGAGGTGGCGATGCGGCCGCTGGTGTTGCGCGAGATCGCCGAAACCCTCGGCCTGCACGAATCCACCGTCTCGCGCGTCACCACGCAGAAATTCATGCTGACGCCGCGCGGCATTTTCGAACTCAAGTATTTCTTCGGCAGTCACGTCTCCACCGAAACCGGCGGCGCCTGCTCGGCCACCGCCATCCGTGCGCTTATCAGGCAGATGGTCGGAGAAGAAGACACGCGCAAACCTTTAAGCGACAGCCAGATCTCCGAGGTGCTCGGCAAGCAGGGCATCATGGTGGCGCGCCGCACAATCGCAAAATACCGGGAATCTCTGCAGATTCTTCCGGTCAATCTTCGCAAGTCGATCTGATCAACCCCCGCCTGGAGGGAAAGCCTATGAATCTTCAGCTATCCGGTCACCACCTGGAAGTCACTCCCGCCATCCGTTCTTACGTCATCGACAAACTCAGCCGCATCTCCCGCCACTTCGACCACGTCATCGACGTCAACGTCATCCTGTCCGTGAACAAACTGGATCACAAGGTCGAGGCCACCGTGCACGTGCGCGGCAAGGATATCCATGTCGAATGCATCGACCTCTACATGTACGCCGCCATCGACGGGCTGGCCGACAAGCTCGACCGCCAGATCCTCAAGCACAAGGAGAAGAGCGTCGATCACCACGAGGAAGAATCCTTCCGCAACCTGCCTTCGTCTTAGCCGCGCCCCCCGAGCCTGCCATGAGTCTGATATCAAGACTGCTGCCGGTCGCCAACATTACGCTCGACCTCGATGTCACCAGCAAGAAGCGGGTGTTCGAGCATGTCGGCCTGCTGTTCGAGAACGCGCTCGGTATCGGCCGCAGCCAGGTGTTCGAAGCGCTGTTCGCGCGCGAGCGCCTGGGTTCCACCGGGCTGGGACACGGCATCGCCATTCCGCACGGCCGCATCAAGGGATTGCGCGAAGCCGCCGGTGCATTCGTGCGCACCAGCGGCCCGATCCCGTTCGAAGCCCCCGACGGCAATCCGGTGAATCTGATTTTCGTGCTGCTGGTCCCGGAAAAGGCGACCGACCTGCACCTGCAGATTCTGTCCGAACTGGCGCAAATGTTCAGCGACAAGGAGATGCGCGCGCAACTTGCGAATCTGCCGGATGCCGCGGCCATACAGCAGGTCATCAGCGAATGGGAACCTCATGCCCCAGGCCAGCGTCGCGCAGCTGTTTGAGGACAATGCCGATGCGCTCAAGCTCACCTGGATTTCCGGGCCGCGCGACCCTTCGCCGTTTCTCGACAGCACCGAGATCAACCAGGCGTCCCAGGGGCTGATCGGCCACCTGAATCTGGTCCATCCCAACTGGATCCAGATTTTCAGCCGCACCGAAGCGGCTTATTTCGCCTCGCTTAGCGAGAACGATCAGCGCGAGGCGCTTGCGCGGCTCGCCGGCAGCGGCCTGGTTTGCATCATCCTCAGCGAGCAGGAAAAATCCCCGGCGACACTGGCCGAATTCGCCACGTCACGCAACATCCCGCTGCTTTCCTCGCCATTGCACAGCCTGCAGATCATCTGGGTGGTGCGTACCTATCTCGGACGCGCGCTCGCCGAGTTCGTCACCCGCCACGGGGTATTCCTCGACGTGCTGGGCATGGGCATGCTGATCACCGGCGAGAGTGGCGTGGGCAAGAGCGAACTGGCCTTGGAGCTGATCTCGCGCGGCAGCGGACTGGTTGCCGACGACGTCGTCGAGCTGTACCACATCGCACCCGAAACGCTGGAGGGCCGCAGCCCGGAATTGCTGAAGGATTTTCTGGAAGTGCGCGGACTGGGCATGCTCAACATCCGCACCATCTTCGGCGAAACCGCGGTGCGGACCAAGAAGAACCTGAAGCTGATCGTGCAGATGGAAAAGCCGGTGGGCGGTGTCATTCCAGGGCTGGAGCGCCTTCCGCTGAATGCGAGTTCCGAAGACATCATGGGCATCAGCGTGCGCAAGGTCGTATTGCCGGTTGCCGCCGGCCGCAACCTCGCCGTCCTGGCGGAAGCGGCGGTGCGTAACTACGTCCTGCAATTGCGCGGCATCGACAGCACCCAGGAATTCATCCAGCGCCAGGAAAAGCAGCTGAGCAAGCGCGGCTGAAGTCCGCACGCCGACCCTCATGCAACTCATCGTCATCAGCGGCCTCTCCGGTTCGGGCAAGAGCATCGCGCTCAACGTGCTGGAGGACAGTGCGTACTACTGCGTCGACAACCTGCCGGCAAAGCTGCTCAATGGACTGGTTCAGTTCCTTGCGCAGGAAGGCTACGAGCGCGTCGCGGTGAGCATAGACGTGCGCAGCGGCGCGACGCTGTCCGAACTGCCGGGCTATCTGTTGCAACTCAAGGAGCACGGCATCGACGTGCACCTGATCTTTCTGGATTCCAAGACGGAGACCCTGGTCAAGCGCTTTTCCGAGACCCGGCGCCGGCATCCGCTCGCCGACCGGGATCGCACCCTGCCCGAATGCATCGAGCACGAGCGCGAACTGCTTGGCGACATCGGCGATCTGGGCCACCGAATCGACACCAGCGATCTGCATCCCAGCGTTTTGCGCTCCTGGATAAAAGATGTCCTGCACACCGGCGACCCGGGCCTGCGATTGCTGTTCCAATCCTTCGGTTTCAAGCACGGCATCCCCCTGGATGCCGACATGGTGTTCGATGTGCGCTGCCTGCCGAACCCGCACTACGATCCCGAACTGCGTCCGCTCACCGGCAAGGATGCGCCGGTGATTGCGTTCCTGGAAGCCAATGCCAATGCACGCGAGATGCTGGCCGACATCCGCGATTACATCGAAAAATGGCTGCCGTGCTTCGTGCGCGACAACCGCGCCTATCTCACTGTGGCGATCGGATGCACGGGTGGTCGCCATCGATCGGTCTATTTTGCCGAAACGCTGGCCGCGTACTTCCGCGGCAGCCGCAACGTGCTGGTGCGCCATCGGGAACTGCTATTGTGAACGCGCCACGCTCCTTTTGCGCCTGACCGGACCGGCATGCGCCTGAACAAGCCGGATACGATCACGCTGGCCCTGACCGGCGCTTCCGGCATGCCTTACGGCATCCGGCTCCTGGAATGCCTGCTCAAGTCGGAAATCCGGGTTTATCTGCTGTATTCGCAGGCCGCGCAGATCGTCGCGCGCCAGGAAATGGATCTCTCGCTGCCGGCGCGCGCCCGGGATGCCGCGGACTTTTTCGGCGCCCGGTTCGGCGCCGCGCCCGGGCAGTTGCAAGCGTTTGGCCGCGAGGAATGGTTCGCGCCGGTCGCTTCCGGTTCGAATCCGGCCGATGCGATGGTGGTTTGTCCCTGCACCATGGGGACTCTGGCGGCAATCGCGGCGGGAATGGCCGACAATCTGATCGAGCGCGCAGCCGACGTGACACTGAAGGAGGCGCGCAAGCTGGTACTGGTTCCGCGCGAAACACCGTTGTCCCCGATTCATCTCGAAAACATGCTGAAGCTGTCGCGCGCGGGCGCGATCATCCTTCCCGCCAACCCCGGCTTCTATCATCATCCGCAGACGGCGCAGGACCTCGTCGATTTCGTGGTCGCGCGCGTCCTCGACCACCTCGGCGTCGAACATGATTTGATGCCGCGCTGGGGCGAATCGGAGAAAAGCGACGGCTAGTGCCTAGTGCATCCTGGTGACGAGATCGACCGTCCTGCGCGTCCCCGGCACACAAAATGACGACCACCATTGCGATCTTCCCGCTCAACACCGTCCTGTATCCCGACGGCCTGTTGCCGTTGAAGATTTTCGAACAGCGCTATCTCGACATGACCAAGGCCTGCGTGCGGGACGCCGCGCCGTTTGGCGTATGCCGCATCCGGGAAGGCCGTGAAGTAGGTCTGCCCGCCGTCCCCGAACAGACAGGCTGCACCGCCCTCATCACGGAGTGGGAAATGCCCCACCTTGGTGTCTTTCACCTGCGCACGCGCGGCCAGCAGCCGTTCCGCATCCTGCGGCACACGACGCAATCCGACGGCTTGATCCGCGCCGAAATCGAACTGCTCGCAGAAGCCGCGGGCGAGATAAAGCCGGAATCGCTCGCGCTTTGCCGCCGCGTGCTCGAGGAGATCATCGAAAAGGTCGGCACGGATTATTTTTTTCCGCCGCTTGCCCGCGACGATCCGCGCTGGACCAGCTACCGCCTGGCCGAAGTACTGCCGCTGAAACCGGAGGAAAAGCAGGGCTTGCTGGAACTGCGCGACGACGGCGAACGATTGGAGCGCCTGCACGCTTACCTGCAGCAGGCCGCCTAGCCGCGATTCAACCGTCGCAGAATTTCTCGTACTGGTGCCGGTACCGCCGCGTTGACCGCGTCGGCAGGTGTCAGCCACACATGTCCGGATGAGTGTGCGCGCCGTTCCAGCCGGGTTACCCGCAGCAGCGCGGGCGAGATGGTGAGGGCGTAGTGCGTGAAACCGTGACGCACATCGGGGAGCATGCCCTCGGCCGTCACTTCCGCGCCGAAACGCAGGCGCAACACGCCGGCCGCCCCGCCCAGATCCGCAATTTCGGGAAAACTCCACAGTCCGCCCCAGATGCCCGGCGCGGGGCGTTTTTCCAGCAGGACCTCGCGATCACGTTGCAGGATCAGCATCACCGTGGATTTTTCGGGCAGCGGCTTCTTCGGCCGGAGCGCCGGCAACATGGCAATGCGATTCTCGCGCCGTGCCACGCAATCATCATGCAGCGGGCACAGCTCGCAACGCGGCCGGCTGCGGATACATACGCCGGCGCCGAGATCCATCAGGCCCTGCGTATAGGCTTCGACATCGCTCAGTGGCAGCAGGGCTTCGGCCTTAGCCCACATCGCCGTCTCGATTCTTTTCTCGCCAGGAAAACCGGCGATGCCGAACGCGCGCGCGAACACCCGCTTCACATTCCCGTCAAGTATGGGTTGCCGCGCACCGAACGCGAACACCGCGATGGCGCCCGCCGTCGACCGCCCGACACCCGGCAAAGCAACGATGGCGTCGAACGCCCCGGGAAATATCCCCGCATGTCTCTCGACGATCATCCGGGCAGCGCTGTGCAAATTGCGCGCACGCGCGTAATAGCCGAGGCCACTCCACAGTGCGAGTACGTCGTCCTCGGAGGCCGCGGCAAGGCTGGCAAGGTCGGGAAAGCGCTCGAGGAAGCGCGCATAGTAGGGGACCACCGCGGATACCTGCGTCTGTTGCAGCATGATCTCCGACAGCCAGATGCGGTAAGGATCGCGCGTGCGCTGCCAGGGAAGATCATGTCGGCCTGACGCGCGCTGCCATTCGATCACGCTACCGGAAAAGGATTTCATGCGGATCCGGGCATCGGGTCAGAACAGTTTTTTCAATTTTTCTTTGAGCTTGTCTTCCGGCTTGGGCTGCACCGCCGGAGATTGCCCGCCTTCGGCCGCAGCGCCGGAGGGCTCGGCGGGCTTGCCGAGCAGCTTCGACTTGAGCTTGTCTTTGATCGCTTCTTTCTTTTCCTCGAATTTCTGTTTGGCGGAATCCGAGAAGATAGAACCGAACTCGAATTTGTATTTGAGCGCCGAGAACGGCCCGTAAGCACGCACGGGAATGGTCAGGCCGGCGAGGTCGGCCTGTTCCTTGCCGCCTTGTCTCGCGCTGGACGCCACGACGGTAGCATTGGCGAGATAGTTCAGCGTGCTCTCCGGCAGATTGATGTCGCCTTCCCCTGTCAATCTCAGGAAAGGCGATTTGGCCAGGAAATCGCCGTTGTGGGCGATGCCGTTCCTGATAACGAAACTGGCGCTCAGTTCGGAAAAATCCGTCTTCTCGCCTGTCACCGCACCCTGTTCCGATTCCCGCTTGCCACCGGTGAGCAATGCCCTGGCGTTGCGCAGCGACTGCGCGAGGTTGATGCCCTTGATGGCCCCGTCCTTGAGTTCCAATCTGGCCGTGCCGTTGAGCGTCTTCTTCATGGCGGACACCAGATTGCCGGTCGTCGTCACGTCCAGCGTCACGTTACCTTGACCTTCCAGGAGGTCTTGTCCCATCGCGTCGCGCAGCAGCGGACCGATCGAGATTCCCGACAGCGTCTGTTTGACGGCAACGCGGTTGGCATTCGCATCGACCGATGCCGTTCCGTTCACGCTGCCCTGATACAGATTCGCAGCCAGGGGATCAACGTCGAGACGGCCGTTGCTTGCCTTGACGTCGACGCGTACGTTCTGCGCCTTGATGTTCGAAATCGTCAGATCCCCGATGCGCAGGCTGCCCGCGAGATCGAGTTTTTTGAGCGGCGATAAATCGATGGGCTGTTCGGGCCGCGCGCCGTCCGGCGCCTTTGCCGCCCCGCCTTGCTTCTTCGGCGGCAGATACCTGTCCACGTTGAGCTTGTCGATCGCGATATCGAACGTGCTGCGCAACGCCGCAAAATCCGCAATCGCGAATTTCGCCTTGATGCTGCTTTCATCCAGCTTGGCCGCCAGGTCGGCGTTAGCCGTCTGATTTCTCAGATCGGCACCGCCGCTCCCGGATACCTCGATAGCCAGGCCGGTAATCCCGGCAGCATTGCCGGTGAGTTTTACGGTCAACCCGGCCACCGAGAACACCTGTTTCTCCAGATCGGCCGTCAGCGTGCCCCCCACCTGCAGCTTGACGTCGACCTTCGGCTTGTTTGCCGTAATGATCGCGCCAAGATCGAATTTCGTCGGGACACCCGGCGCCACGCGGCCGGTCTTCAGATTGAAATCCGAAACCGCGTACTCGGCCCCGGAGATCTCGTCCTTCCATGCCAGCGCAGCCTTGCTGATGCGCACCCCGTCGACCTCGAGCTTGATCGGCGCCTGCGCCGCCGCCGGGGGCTCGGCAGGTTTGGCGGGTGCCTCTTTTTCCCCGGCGGGCTTTTCGCCGCCGAGCAAGTCGTCGAAGTTGGTCTTGCCATCCCTGTGTTTGACCAGATCGGCGCGCAGCCCATCGAGCTGGATCTGGTCCACGACGACCTGTCTGGACAGCAGCGGGATCAATGCCAGCGAAACCCGCATGTCGTCGAGTGCGGCGAAGTCCTTTTCGCTCTTGAATTCCGACAACCGGGTCCTGCCCAGGTGCACACCGAGCTTCGGGAACAACATGAGGCGGATATCGCCTTCGATGGTCAGCGTACGCTGGGTTTTTTCCCTGACCAGGTCGATCACCTGCGTCTTGTACTGGTTTGGATCGAAGGTCGCGGCGATGAATGCCAGCGCGGCGGCAAAGAGCAGTACGACGGCGCCCACGGCAATCAGAACCCACTTCAGCAACTTCATGGATATCGCCTCGCGTTTGATTCTACGGCGGCATTATCGCGCCCGGACGCGGGCAACGCCATTGTCAATCGCCGTTCATCGTCGCCGGATCCAGGCCTGTGCGCAGCAGATCGGCCGCCTGTTCCACCGCCAGCGGCCGGCTGAACAGGAAGCCCTGGACCTCGTCGCATTCGTGTTCGCGCAGGAAGCGCAATTGCTCGGCGGTTTCCACGCCTTCTGCAATCACGCGCAGATCCATGCTGTGGCCGAGCTGGATCACGGCGCGCGCAATGGCCGCATCGTCCGGGTCGGTGCCGATGTCGCGCACGAAGGACTGGTCTATTTTCAACCGGTCGACCGGGAAGCGCTTCAGATAGCTCAGGCTCGAATACCCGGTGCCGAAATCGTCGACGCTCAGGCTCACGCCGAGTTTCTTCAGCGCGTTCAATGTCTCGATGAACTCCTCTGCATTCTCCATCACCAGGCTCTCGGTGAGCTCGAGCTCCAGGCTTTGCGCCGGCAATCCAGCATCGGCCAGTGCCCGCGACACGGTTTCCACCAGATCGCCCCGTTTGAATTGGCGCGCGGAGATATTGACCGACAGCATCATCGCCGGTAATCCGGCGTCGCTCCACGCGCGCACTTGCGCGCAGGCCGTGCGCAGCACCCACTCGCCGATCGGGACGATCAGGCCGGCCTCCTCCGCGACACTGATGAAGCGTCCCGGCGACACCAGTCCGTCCTGTGGATGCTGCCAGCGGATCAGCGCTTCCAGGCCGCAGATGGTACGGCTGCGCAAATCGACCTTCGGTTGATAGTGCAGGACGAACTCGCCCAGTTCCAATGCACGCCGCAATTGCGCTTCCAGCTTCAGCCTTTCGCCCAGATGCGTGCCCATGTCCGCGGTATAGAAGCGGAAACTGTTCTTGCCTTGCGCCTTGGCGCGATACATCGCCGCGTCCGCATTCTTCAGCAGCGTCGCGGCGTCGATTCCATGCTCGGGATACAGGCTGATGCCCACGCTGCATGTGGTTGCAAACTCCTGTCCCTCCGCCACCTGCGGCGCCGCCAGCTCTTCGATGACGCGGGTCACGACCTGCGTCACCGATTCGCGTCCGCTCTGATCGTGAAGCAACAGCACGAATTCGTCGCCGCCGTGGCGCGCAACCGTGTCGCCTTCGCGCAGGCAGGCCGTCAGGCGCTCCGCGCTGATCCTGAGCACGTGATCGCCGGCGCCGTGGCCAAGGCTGTCGTTGATGAATTTGAAATTGTCGAGGTCGACGAATGCCACCGCAATCATGCGCTGGTAGCGGTTCGCCTGCGCGATGGCCTGATTCAGGCGATCGAACAACAGGCTGCGGTTGGGCAGGCCGGTCAGTGCATCGTGGCTGGCCTGATGTTCCAGTTGCTCGCGTACATTGCGCCCTTCCGTGATATCGCTGATCACGCCGACGTAATGCGTAACGCGCCCGCTCGCATCGCGCAGCGGTGAAATGCTCAGATCGGCCCAGAACGCTTCGCCGTTGCGGAGATAGTTGCGCAACACCACCCGCGCTTCGCGGCCGTCGCGAATCGCGGTGCGCAACAATTCGACTTCAGGCTGATCCCGGTCCGCGCCCTGAAGAAAACGGCAGTTGCGTCCGAGCGCCTCGGCGGACGGGTATCCGGTCATGCGTTCGAACGCCGGGTTGACGTACTCGATCGGCTGGTCCGGAAGCAGATGATTGGTGATCAGGATGGCATTGACACTCGCCTCGATCGCGAGGTTGCGCAACTGCAGCGCCTCTTCGGCGCGCTTGCGTTCCGTAATATCGCGCGAAACGCTGACGATGATGTCGCGATCGCCGATGCGCATATAGCGGCGCGCGATCTCGATCGGGAAAACAGAGCCGTCCTGCCGGCGCGCGAAGCGTCCTTCGGACTCCGTCACCACGCGATCGGAGCCCAGCGCGACCGTTTCCTGAAACTTCCGGCGCAAGTCCTCCTCGCTGATATTGGCGTTGATCTGCAGCAGGCTCATGCCGAGCAGCTCTTCGCGCCGGTAGCCCAGCATGCGGCAGGCGGTTTCGTTGGCGTCGATGTAACGCAGCGTTTGCAGGTCGATCAGGAATATCAGGTCCGCCGAGGTCTCCAGCGCGGCACGGAAACGCACGAGATCCTCCTGCACCTTCAGGCGTTCGGTAATGTCTCGCGCGACTGATACTACGATGTCGGCGTCGCCGCTCTTCAGATAGCGGCGGTAGACTTCCACCGGCATGATGCTGCCGTCCTTGCGACGCAGGCGGCGCAGATCCGCGCCCATGCCGCCGGAACTTTCCGCCTCGAACCTGACCTTGTCGAACATTGCCCGCACCGGGGGCAGCCCTTCGTCGGAATTGATGTCCGGTATGGCCATGCGCAACAGCTCGTCGCGCGAGTAGCCGAGCATGCGGCACGCCGTGTCATTGACATCGAGATAGCGCATCGTGGCGAAGTCGGCGATGAAGATGGCGTCGGCGGAAATCTCCATCGCCGCACGGAAACGAATCAGGTCCTCTTCGGCGTTGCGTCGCGCCGTGATGTCCTGGCCCACGCCGCGATAACCTTTGAAGTGGCGCTCCCCGTCGAACATCGGTTCGCCGCTGAAACTGAAGTGGCGTGTGATGCCGCCTGTGAGCACCCTGCGGTACTCGAGATCGCGGAACGGCTCGTGGCGGGCGAGCATCTGGCGATGCGCGTCCCAGCCTGCGGTTGGCGGCAATGCGCCTTTGATTTCCCAGCGCGCCTTGCCGATGAATTCCTCTGGTCGCGCATGTTGATCAAACCCCTGGGACACCTCGGTAAAGCGGGAATTTTCGTCCTGCTCCCAGTACCAGTCGGAACTCAGTTCCACCAGACTGCGAAAACGCGCCTCGCTTTCCCTCAGGTTCTCGTGCGCGCGCTTGCGCTCGGTGATGTCGGTGACGAACCCCTCCAGCGCCATCAACCGGCCGCCCGCATCGTGCACGCCCAGGCCGCGTTCCCACACCCATTTTTCAGAGCCGTCCTTGCAGACGATCCGGTATTCGACGACGAAACGCCGGCGCTGCGCCAGGCCGTCATCGATTTCCCGCCGCGCCCGCTCCCTGTCCTGCGGATGCATGATGCTTTCGTAGGAAACCGCCTTATTGAACAGAAGCTCCTGGACACGATAGCCGGTCAGTTCGAAACAGCCTTCGCTGATCAACTCCATGGTCCATTGCGCATCATTGCGACAGCGATATGCCATGCCCGGCAGGTTGCCCATCAGGGTCTCGGTCCTGCGTTCCTGCTGGAGCAGGGCCTCTTCCACGGCCGTGCGCCGCTCCTCCGATTCCAGACTGTCGAGCGCGAAGGAAACGTCCTCCGCCATGCGCTCGAGAAGCAGTACCAGGTCCTGTTCGAAGAACCCGGATTCAGTCGCGTAGTGAGTGATTGCCCCCCAGACCACGCCTCGCCGGCGCAGCGGGAATGCAGCCGCCGAATGCAATCCGTGGCTATGCGCCAGGTCGCGCCATGGCGCCATCTTCGGATCACCTGTGAGGTCGTTGCAGATGTAACTGCGGCCTTCGAGTATCGCCGTCGCGATCGGTCCGTGCAGCTCCGGGTGCGAGCGATCGAGCGAAATGGAAACCCCGTCGGCATAGGCGGCTGCCGGCCCGCTGGCGGCAACGCGGATGGCGCGATTCGTCTCGAAGTCAGCGCAAGCGACCCAGGTCATGCGCAGGCCGCCATGCTTGACGGCAACCCGGCAACATTCCTCCAGCAGGGCGTCGCGGTCGCGCAGGCGGGTAATCGCCTGGCTGGTGAGGGACAACGCCGCGTACAGATCGGTCAGGCGGCCGATGCGCCGGTCCGCAGCCTTGCGTTCGGTTATCTCCCGGACGAAGACCTGGACGGCCTTGCGCCCGCCATACAAAAAAGGCGCGGACATGACTTCCACGTCGACGATGCCGCCGTCCGCGCGCACGTAGCGCTGCTCCAGCCGCGGCACACTCTTGCCGCGGTTCAGACGCGCGATGCGTTCGCGCGCCGCCTCGCGGTCATCCGGGTGGACTAATGCCAGGACTTCCACGCCGACGAGCCGGTTTGCATTGTCCGCGTGCAACAACCGCACGGCCGCGGGATTGGCGTAGGAAATACGGCCTTCCGTGTGGATCAGAATGGCGTCCGGCGACAGCTCCACCAGGGCAAGGAATTGCTCCGGCGCCGCGAGTTGGGCGACCACACCTGATTTCGACCTGGATACCGCCATGGGATTGGACTGGATAGCTCGTGCGCGAAAGGGAAACAAATTTGCCGGCGCATTTTCGGCTTGATGGCGCGAATCCGCAGAAGTGTAGCGCGACGCGTCGGAATTACACGGTGCGCCGCATCAAATGGCGCGAAGGGTGATGGGGTTGTGGACAGTTCGCATTGCCTCTGCGACCTGTCCATCCTTCGCAGCCACGTTAAGTGGCTCCTCATGACCGCCGGATCGCTCGGGGCGATCCGGCGTCCAATGAACAGTCCCCCGGACTGTTCATTGTCGAACCAGTAAATTCGCTCCGACATCACCTGCCCAACATAGGAAAGGGCCCTGAGGCCCTTTCCTATGTTGGAGCGGGTGATGGGGATCGAACCCACGTCTAAAGCTTGGGAAGCTTTCGTTCTGCCATTGAACTACACCCGCACACGGCCAATTCTACGACAGCCTGCGTGAAATTGGACCGGGCAACGCGGACAGGCCCGGCCTGCCTCGTTCTACCATTGACCCATACCCCCGTGCTAGCATTGATGTTACAGAATCCATTGAGTATTTTTTGACGTGATAGCACTCATCATCAACGGCCAGCAGCGCTCTTTTCCGGCCCCGATGAACGTCGCCGGCCTGATCGAGCGACTCGAATTGCAGGGCAAGCGCATCGCGCTGGAACGCAATGGCGAAATCGTCCCGCGCAGCAAATTCGGGGTGATGGAACTGAACGACGGGGATGCGCTGGAAATCGTGGTTGCGGTTGGAGGGGGCTGAGAGCCGCGAACAGTGATCGGTAAGCGGTGAACGGCCGTTAATCCCATGCCGTCTCACGACTGTTTACTGTTCACCGTTCACTGATTACTGTTCACCGTTCACTTAAATCATGGATCAACTCATCATCGCAGGCAAGGCCTACTCGTCGCGCTTGCTGGTCGGCACCGGCAAGTACAAGGATTTCGCGCAGACACGCGACGCCATTGAAGCGAGCGGCACCCAGATCGTGACCGTGGCAATCCGTCGCACCAACATCGGCCAGAATCCCGGCGAGCCCAACCTGCTCGACGTGCTGACTCCGCAGCGTTACACCATTCTGCCGAATACGGCGGGCTGCTACACCGCCCAGGACGCGGTGCGTACCCTGCGCCTCGCGCGCGAACTGCTCGACGGCCATGACCTGGTGAAACTCGAGGTCCTCGGCGACCCGCACACGCTCTACCCCAACATGGTGGAAACGCTGTCCGCGGCGCAGACGCTGGTGAAGGACGGCTTCAAGGTCATGGTGTATACCTCCGACGATCCGATCATCGCCCGGCAGCTGGAACAAATCGGCTGTGTCGCCGTGATGCCGCTTGCCTCACTGATCGGATCGGGCATGGGCATCCTCAATCCGTGGAATCTGCAGATCATCATCGACAATGCAACCGTCCCGGTGCTGGTGGATGCCGGCGTCGGCACCGCGTCCGACGCGGCTATCGCCATGGAACTTGGTTGCGACGGCGTGTTGATGAACACCGCCATTGCCGCCGCGCAGGACCCGGTGCTGATGGCCTCGGCCATGAAGAAAGCGGTACAGGCCGGACGCGAAGCCTACCTGGCCGGACGCATGCCGAAGAAGCTCTACGCCGCGGCCCCCTCGTCGCCGACTGGCGGTGTCATCGCGTCCGCCAATCGGGGTAAAGCCGCCTGAATCCGGTAGCAGACCGGAACCTTCCTTCCCGCGTCCGGTGAATACCCCGCAACGACATATCCGCAGTTTCGTGCTGCGCCAGGGCCGTGTCTCGAACGCGCAGCGTCGCGCCGTCGATTCACTGCTGCCGCTGTTCGGCATCGCCTATTGCGCTGCGCCGTTCGACTTCGATGCTGCCTTTGCCCGATGCGCTCCGAAGTTTCTCGAAATCGGTTTCGGCATGGGGGAAACCACCGCGCAAATCGCGGCCGAACATCCGCAGAACGATTACCTCGGCGTTGAGGTGCATACGCCCGGCGTCGGCGGCCTGCTGCGGTTGATCGAAGCGCAGCAGCTGACCAACATCCGCATCGTCCAGCACGATGCAGTGGAAGTCGTCACGCACATGATTCCGGCGGCCAGTCTGTCCGGCATCCACGTGTTTTTCCCCGATCCCTGGCCGAAGACACGCCATCACAAGCGCCGGCTCTTGCAGCCTGCGTTTGTGCGGCTGCTGGCGAGCCGGTTGCGCCCCGGCGCGTATCTGCATGTGGCGACCGACTGGGAGGAGTATGCAGCGCAGATCCTGGAGGTACTGTCGGGAGAAGCGTTACTGGTCAACAGCGTGGAAGGCTTCGCGCCGCGTCCGGACTACCGCCCGCTGACCAAGTTCGAATCGCGCGGACTGAAACTCGGCCACGGCGTCTGGGACATCGTGTTCCGCGCCCGTTAAGCCGGCCAAAGGCCGGCCATAAGAACGTTGACGCAAAGGAAGGGCAAGAAAGGTCGCAAAGAAAAGCTGAAAAACTAAGATAACTGCCACCCAGATGTTCCTTCATAGTTTTTGCCTTCCTTTGCGTCCTCCCTTGTTTTTCCTCCGCGTCCTTTGCGTCAACGCCCTCAATCGCTGTCCGCAGGACAGCTGGTTAATTCTTTAGAAAAATCTGCAGCAGGTCGTTGAGAAAGCGCTGCCCCTTTAGTGTGGGCTGTAGGCGCAGGTGGTCGCGTTCGATCAATCCCCGTGACTCGGCTTCCTGCAGTTCCTTGCGCAGCGCGTGCAGTGACACGCCGGTGCGAGCCGCGAACAGCGACAGCTCGAAGCCCCCGGTGAGCCGCAGCGCATTCATCATGAATTCGAAGGGCAGGTCGTCGACTGTCACCACCTGCTCCTGTTGCAAGGCCATACCGGCTTGCGCTCTCTCCATGTACTCGCGCGGCTGCTTGTAGCGCGCCTGCCGCAGGATGCGGTCGGCGAACGACAACTTTCCATGCGCACCGGCACCGATGCCGAGATAGTCGCCGAAGGTCCAGTAATTCAGGTTGTGCCTCGCCTCCCGGCCGGCTTTCGCAAACGCCGACGTTTCATAGTGCCGGTAGCCGGACTCGGCGAGACGCGTTTCAATGGCTTGCTGCATATCGGCCGACGTGTCGTCGTCCGGGACCTTGGGCGGATGCCGGTGAAACAGCGTATTCGGTTCGATGGTGAGGTGATAGGCCGAAATGTGCGCGGGCGAAAAACCCGTCGCCGTCTCGATGTCCGCAACGGCCTGCGCCACCGTCTGCCCCGGCAGTGCGTACATCAGGTCAAGGTTGAAATTGTCGAAGCTCGCCTGCGCGATTTCGATGGCGGCACGCGCCTGCGCCGCGTCGTGGATGCGACCGAGTGCCTTGAGATGCCCGGGATTGAAACTCTGGATGCCGATCGACAAGCGGTTGATGCCGAGCGCGCGGAATTCGGCGAACTTGCGCGCTTCGAAGGTGCCCGGATTCGCCTCCAGCGTGATCTCGGCGTCGGGCGCGAGCGGCAGGCGCGCGCGAATGGCCGACAGCAAGTCGTCGAGCCCGCGCGCCGACAGCAGCGACGGCGTGCCGCCGCCGAAAAACACCGTATACACCGGCCGCCCCCACACTTGCGGCAATGCCCGGTCCAGGTCGGAGATCAGCGCCTGGATGTAGCCCTGTTCCAGGCCGCTTTCCAGGTTCAGCAGCGCGCTGTCGTCGGCGCCATGCGATCCTTTGATTTCGTGCGAATTGAAATCGCAATAAGGACATTTGCGCACGCACCATGGGATGTGGACGTAGAGGGACAACGGCGGCAACGCCGACAGCGCGACCGTTCGACTTGTTACGGGGGAGTCCAGGATCTGCATGCGTGTCTTGAAGGAATTCCGGTTTCTACTATAACCTGTCCGGCAGCCTCTTCCGCGATGCAACGGCCGTCCATCCATCAGCGCAATGACGCAATCCGGCAGTGAAAATCCGATCGGGATCTTCGACTCAGGCGTCGGGGGGCTGACCATCCTGCGCGCCGTGCGGCAGGCCCTGCCTTGCGAAAATCTCGTCTACGTCGCCGATGCGGCTCACGTTCCTTACGGGCAAAAGACACCGGAGCAGATTCGCGAGCGGGCCATGGCGATAGGCGGGTTTCTGGTCGGGCAGGGCGCCAAGGTCATCGTCGCCGCTTGCAATACGGCGACGGCTGCGGCCATCGATATGCTGCGCGCGCGCCTGGCCGTTCCCTTCGTCGGCGTCGAACCGGCGATCAAGCCCGCCACGGCCGCCACACGCAGCGGCGTGGTGGGGGTGCTCGCGACGCCGTCTACCCTGGCGAGCGAGCGCTATCGCAGCCTGATCGAACGCTTTGCCGCCGGTATCCGCATCGTGGCGCAGCCTTGCGCCGGCCTGGCCGAGCACATCGAGCGCGGCGATCTCGATGGCGAACGCACCGAGCAACTGCTGCGCGGTTTCGTCGAACCCTTGCTGGCCGCGCATGCCGATGTGATCGTGCTCGGCTGCACCCACTATCCGCTGGTCGCCCACATCGTCCAGCGCATCGCCGGCCCGGGCGTGGCCGTCATCGAAAACGGTACGGCGGTGGCAAAGGAAGTGGCGAGACAGTTGACGCTGCGGGGATCGGCGCGGATGGTCGGGACGGGAAGCGAAGTCTTCTGGTCGAGCGGGCCGACTCAGCGTATCGAGCTGCTGCTCAGCCAACTATGGGCACCGCATGTCCGCCTGCAACCCCTGCCCGAGATTCAGGGCGGGCAGGAATTCAGCGCAACGCCCTGAGGATTTTGATCAGCCGCAGCAAGCCCAGAATGGTCAACCCGCTGCGGTAGCCGGTGCGCAGCAATCTGCCGGGCCCGACTGCGGCCAGTCCTGCTGCGACAACAGCAACGGCTATGGGACTCGACTTGAGCAGCCGGTAGCCGCGCCGGCCGCCTGCACGGCGAGTTCGCCGCGCTGCTCGGTTGCCAGCGCCACCAGCAGGCGGCGCCGGCGTACGATTTCGCGCAGTCGGGCACTCATCTTCCGCCCAAGCGTTCACGATCCTTGGCAAGTTCCGCGAGCGTAGCCTGGAACAGGTGCGGCCTGCCGCGTGCCACCGCCTTGACCCGCAGGAACGAGATCAGCGCGAGCACGGCGAATCCCGCGGCCAGGAGCACAGCAACCAGAACCCGGTTGGCATCCCAGAACGCGACCAGAACGGCCACCGCAATCAGGACCGCGGTGGTAAAGGCCAGGAACAGCGAGACGATGGTCCATAACAGCATCGAGGTCAGGCGCGCGACCTGCTCCTCGACTTCGGTGCCGAGCAGCTCGATGCGGGTCTGCGCAATGCCGGCGAGTGTGCCGAGCAACTGCCTCAGCGAATCGAACATGCCGAGCGGGTGGCCTTGCGGGATTTTGGAATCATCTTGATCGTCCATGCGTTCCGGCTTACTTCTTCGCGAGCAGAACGCCGACGACGAGGCCGACCGCGGCCGCAACCCCTATGGCAGTCCACGGGTTGTCGTGCACGTATTCGTCCGTCGCCTTGGCGGCTTCGCGAGTCTGCGCGGCGGCCGCGTAGCCGGCTTGCGCAATGCGGGCCTTTGCCGCATCGATGGATTCTTCCGCCCGTGCCCGGGCCGCAGCGACCTTTTCGCCCGCCTGCCCGGCCGTGGCCCTGAGCAGTTCTTCCGCGTCCGTCACCACCAAACGCAGGTCTTCCATCAGCTTGTCCGCCGAAACTGCCTTGCTTTTCATCACGGTCTCCTGGATTGATTCAACACACTATTGTCCAATATGCTTGCGCCGAATACGCGTTTCTGTCGAAAACAGCATCGTGCCAACGCAGCCATCGAAATGACATTAGGATCACCCGCGTTGCTTCAAGGCATCGCCGAGCAACGCCAACGCCTTCCCACGGTGACTCATGAGATTCTTCCGGGCAGGTACAAGTTCCGCTCCGGTCTGCCCAAATACCGGATCCAGGAACAATGGATCGTAGCCAAAACCGCCGGAACCGCGCGGCGCCCGCAGGATTTCCCCCCGCCACAGCCCTTCCGCGATCAGCGGCTGCGGATCCTGCGCGTGCCGCATGACCACGATGACGCAGTAATAGTGCGCCTGCCGGTCCTGCCGATCGCCGAGCATTTCGAGCAATTTTGCGTTGTTGCGCTCGTCCGACCGGGGTTTTCCCGCATAGCGCGCGGAATGCACGCCCGGCGCACCGCCGAGCGCGTCGACACAGATGCCGGAATCGTCCGCCAGCGCCGGCAAACCGGTGATGCCGGCCGCATGTCGCGCCTTCGCCAGCGCGTTCTCTATGAAAGTGCCATGCGGCTCGTCGGCCTCCGGCACGCCGAATGCGGACTGGGGCAACGCCTCGATACCCAGCGGCGTGAGGATCTCGCCGATCTCGCGCAGCTTGCCCGGGTTGTTGGACGCGATGACCAGTTTCTTGAACACGCCAAACCTCACCGCAGAGGCGCAGAGGGCATAGAGGAAACTAAATGCCAGATTCCGCTCGAGAGGGTGCCCGTGCCATCCGATTCTTCTGCGTCTCTCCCTGCGTCTCTGCTGGTCACGATGATTTCCTGCTTTCTCTGCGCCTCTGTGGTGATCAGGCCTTTCCAAGCGCAGCTTTCTGCGCGGCCACCAGCTGTCCGATACCGCGTTCGGCGAGATCGAGCATCGCATTCATTTCCTGCCGCGAAAACGGTTCGCCTTCCGCCGTGCCCTGCACCTCCACCAGCGCGCCGCCGCCGGTCATGACCACGTTCATGTCGGTATCGCTGTTCGAATCCTCGGGGTAGTCGAGGTCCAGCACCGGCGTACCCTGAAAGATGCCAACCGAAATCGCGGCGACGAAATCGCGGATCGGCGAGCTCACGATGGCCTGCCTGTTCTTCAGGGAGGTTACGGCATCATGCAATGCGACGAAAGCGCCCGTGATGCTCGCGGTGCGCGTGCCGCCATCGGCCTGGATGACATCGCAGTCGATCTGGATGGTGCGCTCGCCCAGCGCCTTCAGGTCGGTCACCGCCCGCAGGCTGCGGCCGATCAGGCGCTGGATTTCCTGCGTGCGACCGGATTGCTTGCCGCGCGCCGCTTCGCGGTCGGAACGCGTATTGGTGGAGCGTGGCAGCATGCCGTACTCGGCGGTCAGCCAGCCTTGTCCCTTACCTTTCAGGAACGGCGGCACCTTGTCCTCGACGCTCGCGGTGCAGATGACCTTGGTGTCGCCGCACTCGATCAGAACCGAGCCTTCCGCATGGCGCGTGTAGGCGCGGGTGATGTTGAGCTTTCTCAATTGATCGGTGGCACGTCCGCTCGGTCGCATGGCTGTTCTTTCGTTTCAGGATGACATCGGATTGGGCAGGACTCGGGGCGCGCGACCAGGGACGCAAAGCGGCCGCGCGAATCGGAAAAACGCCCTGATTTGTGTGCTATCTTTTCGGCTCGCCAATTTTGGTGAACTCCATCGCCCTTGTAAAGCATCGGGCCGCCAATGATTTATAGCATGACGGGATATGCAGTTGCAGCAGCCGAACTTCCGTTCGGCGCGCTCAATCTCGAACTGCGTTCGGTGAATCATCGATATCTCGACATCCAGTTCCGCATCCCGGACGAGTTGCGCCCGCTCGAATCGGGGCTGCGCGAGAAGGCCACGTCCCGCATCGGACGCGGCAAGGTCGAAGTGCGCATCGCCATAGCCAAGTCGGCCGCTTCCCAGTCGAACCTCGAGTTGGACGGCGGGCTGCTCGGCCAGCTCGCACAACTGAACGCCCGTGTGAAGACCGCGCTGCCCGAAGGTCAGTCACTATCGGTGGCCGACGTGCTGCGCTGGCCGGGCATGCTCGGCAACGACAATCTGGCGCCTGACGAACTACAGGAAGCCTGCGGCCGGCTGCTTGACCGCGCGCTCGATGACCTGACCGCAACACGCGGGCGCGAAGGCGAAAAGCTCAAGAATCTGCTGCTCGAGCGCATCGCGTCCATGGAGGCGCTGGTGGGCAAGCTGGCGCCGCGCATGCCGCAACTGGTGAACAGCTACAGGGAAAGGCTGACGGCCCGGCTGAAGGACGCCATGGTCAGCCTGGACGACGAACGCCTCAAGCAGGAACTGGTGCTGTTCGCCTCCAAGATCGATGTCGACGAGGAATTGTCGCGGCTCACCGCCCATTTCGGCGAAATCCGCCGCATCCTCGACAAGGGCGGTGCCGCCGGCAAGCGCCTCGACTTCCTGATGCAGGAACTGAATCGCGAAGCCAATACCCTGGGCTCGAAGTCGGTCGATATGGAGTTCACCCAGACCTCGATGGACCTCAAGGTGCTGATCGAGCAGATGCGCGAACAGATCCAGAATATCGAATAGCGGCAATGGCGAACCGCAAACCCGACATGGCCACCCACGGATTCGATGAAAGGTAACGTATTCATCATCTGCGCACCGTCAGGCGCCGGCAAGACCTCGCTGGTCGCCGAACTGCTCAGGCGCGACCGCAGAGCACGGCTGTCGGTGTCGCATACCACGCGCGCGCCGCGACCGGGCGAGCAGGAGGGCCGCGACTACCACTTCGTGTCGAGGCCGGTGTTCGAGGCCATGATCGGACGCGGCGAATTCCTGGAAAGCGCCGAAGTGCACGGTAACCTGTACGGCACGTCGCAGGCCTGGATCGACGAGCAACTGGCTCGCGATGTCGATATCGTGCTGGAAATCGACTGGCAGGGCGCGCAGCAGGTCCGCAGACTGATTGCGGAGGCGATCGGCATTTTCATTCTCCCGCCCTCGCCCGATACGCTGCGGCGGCGGCTGATCGACCGCGGACAGGACAGCGAGGCCGTCATCGAGCGCCGCCTGCAGGCCGCGCGCGGCGAGATCGCCCATCTGGCCGAATTCGACTATGTTATGATCAACAACAACTTCGATGATGCCGTCGAAGACTTGGTGAGTATCGTGCGGGCGACCCGGTTGCGGACCGCCGCACAGGTTTCCCGCCACAGCGATTTAATCAACAGTCTGAAATGAGCTGCATATGGCGCGCATAACCGTAGAAGATTGCCTGAAACACATCCCGAATCGCTTCGAGCTCACGCTCGCTGCGACTTACCGCGCGCGACAGCTGGCTACCGGCGCATCTCCGCTGGTGGATACCAACAAGGACAAACCCACCGTTATCGCATTGCGCGAAATCGCGTCCCAGAAAGTCGGGGCGGAAATCCTCAAGACCAAGGTCTGACGGCCACGCCGTCACGACGACCGCAGGAGGCTCAGCCAAACCCTCTGTACCTGCCGGTGAACGCAGTCAGTCCACCAGCCGCGGCTGAAGCCCCCATGTCCGAAGCCGAGCTTCTGTTCAAGAACGCAGCCGGCTACCTCAAGCCGGAGGACATCGTTCAGCTGCAAAGCGCGTATCAGTTCAGCGAAACCGCGCATGAAGGCCAGTTCCGCAAGTCCGGCGATCCCTATATCTCCCATCCGATCGCCGTCGCCCAGATCCTCGCGCAATGGCATCTCGACGCCCAGGCCCTGACCGCCGCGCTGCTGCATGACGTGATGGAGGACACCGCAGTCACCAAGGGCGAGATCAGCGAGAAATTCGGCAAGCACGTCGCCGACCTCGTCGACGGCGTCTCCAAGCTCGACCGTATCGAATTCCAGACCCAGGAAGAAGCCCAGGCGGAGAACTTCCGCAAGATGCTGCTGGCGATGGCGCGCGACGTGCGCGTGATCCTGATCAAGCTCGCCGACCGGCTGCACAACATGCGCACGCTGACGGTCATGCACCCGAAGAAGCGCGCGCGCATCGCGCGCGAAACGCTCGAGATCTATGCGCCGATCGCCCACCGGCTGGGGCTGAACGAGCTCTACCAGGAATTGCAGGAACTCGCGTTCCGCCATCTCTATCCGAATCGTTTCAACGTGCTGTCCAAGGCGCTGCTGCGCGCACGCGGCAACCGGCGCGAGGTGGTGGACAAGATCCTCGATGCGATCAAGCACAAGCTCGCCGACAACCACCTCGAAGCCACGGTGAGCGGACGCGAGAAGAATCTCTACAGCATCTATAACAAGATGCATGAAAAGAACCTGTCGTTCGCCGAGGTGTTCGACATCTACGGCTTTCGCGTGATCGTCAAGGACACGGCTGCGTGTTACCTGGGGCTCGGCGCACTGCACCAGTTGTACAAACCCATCCCCGGCAAGTTCAAGGACTACATCGCCATACCGAAGGCCAACGGCTACCAGTCGTTGCACACCACGCTGTTCGGGCCGTTCGGCACGCCGATCGAAGTGCAGATCCGCACGCTCGTGATGCACAAGATCGCGGAGGCCGGCGTCGCCTCGCACTGGCTTTACAAGGAGAACGACGCCCAGATCAATGATCTGCACATGAAGACGCACCAGTGGCTGCAAAGCCTGCTGGAAATGCAGTCCGAATCCGGCGACTCGATCGAGTTTCTCGAGCACCTGAAAGTCGACCTGTTCCCGGACGAGGTGTACGTATTCACGCCCAAGGGCAAGATCCTTTCGTTGCCGCACGGCTCGACCTGCGTCGACTTTGCCTATGCGGTGCACACCGACATCGGCAACCGTTGCGTGGCCGCCAAGGTCAATCACGAACTGGTGCCCTTGCGTTCGGAGTTGAGGAACGGCGACCGCGTGGAGATCATCACCGCTGCACACGCCAAGCCGAATCCGGCCTGGTTGAGCTATGTGGTCAGCGGCAAGGCGCGCTCGCATATCCGCCACTTCCTCAAGACCATGCAGTACGAGGAATCCTCGCAGCTGGGTGAGCGCCTGCTGAACCAGGCACTCACGGCGCTGAAGGCCGACCCGGACAAGGTCGACGAGGCACAATGGGACAAGCTGCTCAAGGAGAACAGCGCCAAGTCGCGCCAGGAAGTGCTGGCCGACATCGGGCTCGGCAAGCAGCTGGCGATCGTGATCGCGCGTGAATTGCTGTCGATCGCCGAACCGAAAGGCAGCAAGGGTGAAAAACTGCCCGGCAGCCTGATCATTCGCGGCTCCGAAGGCATGGCGCTGCAATTTGCCAAATGCTGCCATCCGATTCCGGGCGATCCGATCATCGGTTTCCTGAAAAAAGGCCACGGCCTGGTCGTGCATACGCATGACTGTCCGGTGGCGCGCAAGACGCGCGGCGACCCGGAAAAATGGCTGAACGTGGAATGGGCGCCCGACACCAAGAAACTGTTCTCGGTCAACATCAAGATGGTGGTGTCGAACCATCGCGGCGTGCTGGCCAAAGTCGCGGCGATGATCAGCGAGACCGAATCGAATATCGACAACGTCAGCCTCGAGCAGGGCGATTCCAGCGCCTACACCATCATCCACTTCACATTGCAGGTGCATGACCGCCAGCATCTCGCGCGCGTCATGCGCAGCCTGCGACGAGTGCCCGAAGTCATCCGCATCTGGCGGCTGAAAGGTTGACGGACCAACCCCGCATCCGGCAAAATTCGCCTGCGATCTAAAGGGGAGTAGCTTTACGACGGTGGCCGTCAGCACGGGCAACAAGCCCCGGCGCCGTTGGCAGCGCAAGCTGTCGCGAGACCTTTACCAGCCGGTAAAGGTTTTTTTTCGCCCCGACTTTCCGGCCTGGCTTTTCCACCCGTACGGGGCGGTGGATGAAATCAATGGATATTTTTTCCGTGGAGTTTCTCTCCGCGCTGCTCGCCATCGTCGTCATCGACCTCGTGCTCGCGGGTGACAACGCCATCGTGATCGCGCTCGCGGCGCGTTCCCTGCCCGCGGCCTTGCAGAAGAAGGCGATCATCTGGGGAACCGTGGGCGCGATCGTTGTGCGCGCCGCCATGACGCTTGTCGTGGTGTGGCTGCTGATGGTGCCCGGCCTGCGCTTCCTCGGCGGCCTGGCGCTGGTCTGGATCGCCTACAAGCTGCTGGTGCCCAAACCGCACGAAGACGCCATTCACGACAGGCCGATCGACAATTTCTGGAGCGCGATGAAAACCATCGTGATCGCCGACGCGCTGATGGGCCTGGACAACGTACTGGCGGTCGCCGGGGCCGCGAAGGGCAGCTTCCTGCTGGTCGTGCTGGGATTGCTGATCAGCATCCCCATCGTGGTATGGGGCAGCACCTTGATCCTGAAATGGGTCGACCGCTTTCCGGTCATCGTCTACCTCGGCGCCGGTGTGCTCGCCTGGACTGCAGCACAGATGATGCTGCACGAACCCCTGCTGCTGCCGCACCTGCGCGAGCGCGACCTGCTCAAGGCCTCGGCCTATCTGGTCGTGATCGCGGGTGTCCTGCTTGCGGGATTCCTCGCAGAGCGCAGGCACCGCCGCACCCTCCTCTCGCCGCCGGGCGGGCGACTATAATGGCTGGGTAGCGTTCGTAGCGGAGCACACGCCGAAATGTCGCAATTCCTCGCCGCCTGCATGGTGCTGCTGGCTGTCGCCGGGCCGGCGGCGGCAGGAGAGATGTCGAAGGTCCCCGCCTCGCGCAGCGAATCGCTCGAATTGCCGGGCCTGACCGCCGGCTGCCACATCTGCGAGTGGCGGCCCAAACTCAATCAGATGCCGGCCGGAGACGAATGCGGTGTCGACGAGTCCGGTGCCGCCAGGGTCGGCCTGTTCGAATGTGGTTTTGCGCAGGACTGCCAGCGTGAGTGTCTCTTCCTGCGTTGCGGGACCTCGGAAAATTAAACCGGGTCGTCCCGCGTTCTTCCTTCGGGTGCCGGTTTTTGTATGTTTTCCGGCAGCAGGTCGCCGGACAGCGACGGAATTCCCGCCAAAACGGCCATCCGTAGCGTGGCTTCCCGCATGACCTTTGCTAACTGATTGACCACCCGCGGAAAGTCGTCGTTGGCACAGGCGTTGCAGTAGTACCCCGTGAAGATTATCTTCGCGAGGTGAGCCATGATGTTCGATCCGTTCAACAACCTGACCGACCGCCCAGCCAGAGGCGTCCTGCATATCCTGCAGGAAGGGATCCAGACCCTGTTTCATCTCCTGCTGTTTTCCCTGTTGCTGCTGGGCTTCGGCGGACTCATTTACAAGGCGCTGCGCAGCGGCGGATGGATCGAATCCATACTCGGAAGTTTCTGGGCCGGGCATCCGGCGATGGCGATCGCGGCGCTGCTTGCCGCCCTGGCTGTCGCTGCCGGGGCCAAGCGCTATTTCGACAATGCAACGATGTTCGGAAAACGTGGCGATATCCTGGTCTACGGCTGTCTGGCGCTCGGGTTGTTTTTCGCCTTCAAGCTGGTCGTTACCGGCACGCTTTAGCAATACCGCCCCTCCGTCCGCGGTCCCTCCCCCGCGGGCGGAGAAGGGCGGCCCTCTCCCGCTGGCCTTGTCGTTGCACGACAACACGTTTAATCCCGGTTTTTTCGGGCTATCGACGCGAACGGACAAAGCCTGTCGCTGGCGGACGACCGCAGCAGCCGGCTGTTTTTGCTAACCGGCTGTTTTTCGTCTGTTTCGGCGATGGCACGCGAGTTGCAAAAGCGCAGGCAGTCACCTGAGGGAGAACGCCATGCGGACACAGCACCTCCTGTTGTTGAGCAGCATCGCCCTGTCGGGCCAGGCAATGACCGCGGAACCGAAGTCCGCCGCCAATACGACTATCAAACCCGGGAGTGAAGCGAGTTCCAGGGCAGATGCGGCCAGAAGCGCCGCGGCAAGCGAAGAATTGGTCCAGCCTCGCCCAGCCCGGAAGAATCGTGTGCACTACACTTTCCCGCCGCCGGCAAAGCGCATGTGACGTCACGAAAAAAAGGCCGCGTTTCCGCGGCCTTTTTGTTCGTGCTACGACGCTGTCACGGCCGTTCCATCTTGCAGGTGGTCGGCAATGCAGTGTCTTTCCCCTCGATTCGGCCTTCGGTTTTGAATCCCATCCCGGTGCGTTCGACGTCGTACTTGACACCCTTGCCGCCGGACTTCACAAAGCTGGAAATGAACAGCGGCTGGACCAACTCATGGTTGTCGGCGCGCATTTCGACTTCGCCGGTGATGCCCTGGTACTTCATGCCTTCGAGCGCCTTTGCGACTTTGGCCGGATCGGTTGATTTGGCCTGATTCATCGCCTTGGCCAGCATCTCTACGCCGTTCTTCAACGAAAGGAAGAAGAAGTCGTCTTTCACGTCGGGGAACCGTTTGCGGTAGGCCTCGGTCAGTGCATCCGAGTCCTTGCCGCCATAGTTGGTGTGCCACATGCTGACCTGGCGAATGTCCTCGCCAGCCTGGCCGATGGCAGTCGGGCCGCCGACGATGCCGGAATAGTACGTAAACAGATCCGCCTTCAGGCCGGACTCCTTTGCCGCCTTGACCAGCAACGACAAGTCGACTCCCCAGTTGCCGGTGATGATGCTGTCCGCACCGGAAGCCTTGACCTTCGACACATAGGGCGCGAAGTCCTTTACCTTGCCCACCGGGTGCAGATCATCGCCGACGATTTCGACGTCGGGTCGCTTCTGCGCCAGCATCGCCTTGGCGGCTCTGGATACGCCCTGGCCGAAGGCGTAATCCTGATTGATCAGATAGACCTTTTTGATCTGCTTCTGCCCTGCGATATAGTTGGTCAGAGCCTGCATCTTCATGTCCGTGTCCGCGTCGAAACGGAAATGCCAGAAGCTGCACTTGTCGTTGGTCAGGCTGGGGTCGACCGCGCCATAGTTAAGGAACAGGATCGTCTGGTCGGGGTTGCGTGCGTTGTGTTTGCTTACGGCATCTGAAAGGGCAATGGCCACATTGGAGCCATTACCCATGAAGAAGAAGCGGATTCCCTTGTCCGTCATCTGCTTCAGCGAAATCAACGCCTCCTGGGGACTGCTCTTGGTGTCGAAAGTCTCAAGTTCGAACTTGGTGCCGCCGAGCACGCCGCCGGCAGCATTGACCGCTTCGATGACGAGAAGCGCTTCGCGTGCACCATGTTCACCGACGTTGGCGAAGGGCCCGGACAGCGGGTCCAGGAAGCCGATCTTGAGGGTGTCGGCGCCAAAAGCGGAGCCGCCCAGATTCAGCATCGCCAGCAGCCCGAACAGGCCGCGACAAATTTTTCCGAAATGCATGATTGCTCCTCCTAGTCTGTTTTATCTGTGATGTTCTAGTTGTTTTCGGTACCGGCGCCATTCTGCCACGGCCGCGAGCCAATCGCCGCCATAAGGCGCCGGGGCGTCATTGTGGCAGTCCCTCAACGCCGCGCCCCGCGCTTTCGTTTACCCGCAAGTGGGCGCCTCAGCGCTTCCGGACCGGATTCGACAAGCTGCCCAGGCCGTCGATGCGGCATTCGGCCAGGTCGCCGTCGCGGATGACGACCGCGCCGGGGGTGCCCGTGCTGATGATGTCGCCGGGATACATGGTCGCCACATGCGAGTGGAAGGAGACCAGGTAGTAGGGCGGGAACGCCATGTTCGCGACCACGTTCTCGCGGTGCAGCTTGCCGTTGTTATAGGTGCCCACGTTGACCTTCAGTACGTCCGCCACTTCGTCCGGTGTGATCAATTCCGGGCCAAACGAGAAAAACGTGTCGAAATTCTTCGAGCGCGTCAGGAAGCGCGGGTTTTTCTGCAGGATGTCTTCCGCGGTCATGTCGAGGATCAGGCAATAACCGGCGATGTAATCCGGCGCCTGCTGTTCCGATATCCCGTGGCAGGTGCGGCCGATGACTACTCCGATTTCGGCCTCGGCGGTCACGCGCTCGGACTGCGGCGGCAGCTCGATTGCGTCGCCGGGCCCGATGATGGTGTTGTCGCACTTCATGAATGACGCCGGTTCGGTCGGATAGGGCGCGTTCAGGTCGGCGGCATGGTCACGATAATTCAGACCGATGCCGAGTATCTTGCGCGGGTGCCGGTACAAGGGGCCGTATCGCACGGAGGCCGGGTCGAGTTTGAGCGTCGTCTGCCCGGCGTCGGCCAGGATGCGCCGGTCGATGCCTTGCAGGATCAATGCATGCAGATCCTCCGGCCAGGTTTTGCGCAACTGGGCGTTGATCGCGGCGACAGGAACGATACCCGATGAAGTAACAACGGCGGCCTGTTCCCGTCCGTCCCGCTTGATGGTACACAAACGCATGATGCCTCCTGGCTGGTTTTTCCTGCGGGATTATACGTTCGACTCGCCGGACGAAAAAAAGCCGGCCCGCGGGCCGGCTTTTTTTGCTGAAAATCGCGTTCAGTGGTAGTGATCGTCATCGCGATCGCAACGATGGTTGAAGGAAATCCGCTGCGATTGGTAGTTGGGCAGCAGCCAGGGTTCGATTGCAAAAAAGTAGAAGTTGTTGGCGTTTGCGGCCATGAAGTCGTTGTCGTTCGTCACCACCAGCATGCGGCGGCCGTCCGGCAAGTCCGGACCGAATGCAAGACCTTCGATCTTCTCGGGAAATGTCGCCCCGACAAGGCCGTGAGCCGGATCCAGCAAATCGAGGAAACGCGCTTTGGCGACCGGAATAACGCCCGCAGTCTGGCCGCTGACCGGCAATTGCTTCACGTCGCGCACATCGCTCGCTCCCGCGATGCCGATCTTGAACAGGCGCTTGAAGGCAGCCGCCGTGCCCGCATTGCTGTCGCGTTCGAGCACCAGGAACTCGTGATCGTTCAACGCGTCGATTTCATTGACGCCGTAGGACTTCTTGTCCAGCACATAGACGAACTCGCGCGTTGCGCCGGTTTCCACATCGATCTCGACGATGCGGTTGTTGAGGCCGAAGCGCTTGAGATCGCCGTCCAGCCCGCCGTCCTGGATCAATGCATTTTGCATCATGCCGTAGAGTCTGGAGCCGTCCGGCGAAATGGCCAGGCCTTCCATGCTACGATTCGACTGGCGGCCGAACGCGTTCTTGCAAAGCTCCGTATTCGGGTCATCGGAAGGCAGGTCGACCAGCAGTTTGTTGGGCAGATTGACGCTGCGCAGTCGCTTTCCGCTGGAAATATCGAATTCGTAAAGATAGGGACCATACTCGTCGGACACGAACACCGAGCGTCCGCAATGCGAAACGCGCACGCCTTCGGGATCGAAGCGCAGGCTGTCCGTGGACCCGGTCGCGTCGAAGGCCTTTGCCGAACCGGTGAAGAACTTGCGGTCTTCCAGGCGCAGCAACTGCGTATCGCGCAGCGCGCAGCGCGGCGTCGATGCTGTAGCCGCCGCTGCCGTTCTTTTTCGCGCGGATGCTGATCGTGTAAAGCCGGTCGATGTACGAAGTGGTTCCATCGGCCGGGCCGCGATCCGGCGTGGCATAGAAGAGATCGTCGATGCCGCTGTAGATGATCGCCGATCCCAGGCCGCCGATCTGGTTGGCGCGCGTCACGCCGTCTTCGAGCAGGCCTCTCAAGCCTGAATCGTCGAGCGCCGTGCCGGCGATGCTGCCCTTGCCGATGAAAGTGATGCCGGCGGATTGCACTGCCCCCGCATAGCCGACCGCGACGCAGAATGCGGCCGCCATTGCCGCGCGATAGTTCGTCTTCATGCTGGCTCCCGTGAATGGATTGACGCAGCCGATGCAGCTGCTGGCAGGAGCCCAGGGGTGAAAAGTTGCCGGCGCGTGACGCCGGCATGACGCCGTTATTTCTCGCCGCCCCTATTTTTCTGCGGCGAAGCGGCCTCCCCCGAGCGTGCGCCCCTGCACGAGCGCCACCAGGCGCGCATAGGAATGATAAAACTCGTCATCGCCCGAGGGCATGCCGCGCCTCATGGTTTCTTCGCGCAACTGGCGATACATCGCGAAACGCTCTTCGAGAATTTTTCCCCAGTCCGCGGTCAGGTCTTCGACCCCGACGTTGCGGAACCCGATTTCGCGCAACATTTGCGGATATGTCGTGAAACTCTGCACCGACTGCGCCGCAATCCCGCGCCACATCGATCTGGCGTCCGCTGCTTCCAGGCGGCGATGCTCCGCCCAGTCGGTAAAGGCCAGCCGTCCGCCGGGCTTGAGCACGCGATAAGCCTCCGACAGAGCGGCCCGCTTGTCGGGCACGTGCAACAGCGCTTCCTGGCTGATGACCGCATCCATGGTGTCCGACGCGACCGGCACACGCATGACGTCGCCGCGCACGATGCGCACGCGCTGCGCAAGGCCAACCCGGCGTGTGAGATCGGCTGCGCCCGGCGCGCGATGCGGATTGAGTTCGATGCAGGTGACTATGGCGCCGTACTTGTGCGCGAGATAGCGCGCGGGACCGGCCAGGCCTGCGCAAAAATCCGCGACCTGGCTGCCGGCGCCGATGAGGGCGCGCTCGGCGAGCGCATCGACGACCGGGAGGCCGCCGTAGTGATCCTGGTCGAAGGTAAACAGATCTTCCGGTACGAGTCCGTCGAGGTGGCCGCGCGTAGCCCGCACGCCGGCGAGAATCTGGTCGCGCGAGATCGGATGGCGGCTGTAGAACGCCAGCACATGCTGCTTGTCGGTGGTGGACATGGGATTGCTGAGACGATCGATGGCGACGGTCAGTCTACACCGACGGGATTGCTGGCCGATCGGTCCGTGACGGCCGATGCCCTATAATCGCCAATCGCCGCAGAACAATAATTCCCGGAGTGAGGAAATGAAACTGAAGCTGCTCGCCTGCGCGGCCGCGCTGATCCTGCCGACCTTCCTGCCGATTCACACGGCCGGCGCCGCAAAATCCGATTCCTGCGCGCACTGCCACGGCACCGACGGCAATTCCACTTCCAGCGCTTATCCCAGCCTGGCGGGCCAGACCCGGGAATACCTCTATCGCCAGATCAAGGCGTTCAAGGAAGGGAGCCGCAAGAACTCGATGATGTCGCCGGCCGTCGTCGTGCTGTCGGATCAGGACATGCAGGAACTGGCCGAATATTTCTCCGGACAGACCCTGGTGCGCAGTACCGCGAAGACCGATCCGGCGACTATCGAACAGGGAAAGAAAATCGCAGCCGAGACTCAGTGTGTCGCCTGCCACCAGCCGAATTTCAAGGGACTGAACGAATTCCCGCGCGTTTCACGTCAAAAATATCCCTACCTCGTCAAGCAGCTCAAGGATTTTCGCGATGGTGCCCGCGTGAGCGACGTCATGGGGCCGACCGTCAAGAACCTGACCGACGAACAAATCGACGCGCTGGCGCAATATCTGACGAGCCTGTGATGGGCTGAAGGATAGCGGCGCGTTGAAGCATAACGATGCGCTGAAGCAAAAACAGCAAGGGGACGGCGGATGCCGTCCCCTTCGCGTTTTGGTGGGCCGTGCAAGATTCGAACTTGCGACCGTTGGATTAAGAGTCCACTGCTCTACCAGCTGAGCTAACAGCCCGTTTTTCGAAGGGGCGAATTCTAGCAAAAAATCGGGCTGCGGGGCCGGGAATCGCCATAAGCCTGGCTCGGCGCCAAAAGCCACTTGGCAAGGGTCAAGTCGCAGAAGGGCGACAAACGGCACTCCTGTCCGGGAACGGTTCCTGCATAGTAGTCTGGTAGCATCAATGCGCCGGCCTGCGGGTAGAAGTTACAGGCCGTTTGCCGCCCCCCGGCGGCAGTCGCATACAATTTGCGTCACACGCACCGCTTGGCGGTCCGTCGGACGCGAAGGAGCACGAATTGAAGACCGATTTCAAGGCAGCATCGGTACTGGAGCGCCTGGGCCAATCCTTGTCCGACGCGGATCTCGACTATCAGGCGGGCGAGGGCATCCATGAATTCATCGTGCGCCTCGGCGGCATGCGTCATGTCATCAATTTCACCGATGACCTGATGGAGAAGAAAAACGACAAGGACCTGAGCGTTGTCATTCTCGGCATCGTGGAGCGCGCATCGACCCAGTCTTTGCCGGTCCACTTCATGGTGCGCAACGACAATTTCGAGAAAGTCATGCAGGCGCTGAAACACTGAAGTATTGCAGGGCAGTTACCTGAAAGGCCGGCGATCGCCGGCCTTTTGTCATTTGGGACGCCGGAAATAATGTTCCGGAGTTTGTTTTGCCGTGGCCGGCTTGAGAGACAGGCAGAACAGAGTCAAGAAGGGAATAAGAAAAAGAGAGGCCGGATCGAGTTTGCGGAACAGGATCCGGCCAGCGTGGTGCTCAACCATCACGGGAATGCACCATGCGACGCAATCATACGGTGCTGAAAAGTGCATGCGCAATGAGCGATATGGCCTAGTGAGCGATATGGCCTATGGGATGCCGGAAAGGGAGAGGCCGGATACCGACCATCCCAATCTTGATCGGTGGCGGGCACCCGCATCGGTCCCGGTTACATTGCGCCCTGCTTTTGTTTGCCGTTCTGATGGAAGAAGAATGAGCGCGATGAGAGCCATCGATCGCCATTCCAATAGCGGCGACTTGATACGATAGTTACGCGCTGCGTTGTCCGCATGACCGTCCAATAAATCCGCCATCTCCCGATGGCAAACCTCTTGCGCTGCGCGCAGGATTGGACGTGAGCGTTTGTCCGGGACGTTTTGCGCCGAAACGCGCGCCCGGCGTCATGACAGTTGTCAGGACCAGGTCGGATGCATGGGGGAAGAATTCGTCGCACTTCCCGCGTCCGTCGCTCGCACCGTTCGTAGTTGCCGCATTCGCAGAATCATCATTCACTCCCGCTTGCGATCGACGTGATGGCGTCTGCCGTAAAAGCGAACGCCGGAGCTTGCGATTGGGATCGATCGAGAATGATCACAGGACCGTTGCGCAATGACAGGTGATTACCTGATGCGCGCGCCTGGAGATCGCGTTACAAAAATCTCACTCAATCCAGCGGTCCTAACGCGATTGGATCGCCGCGTTTCGCACGATTCTACAATTCGACAAGTAATATTTGCCGAATGGTTCGTGCAGCTATGTCAGCGCCATGGCGCAGCCCGCTTCTCATTCCTCTCGCTACGGGGCTGGAGAGGTCGCGGTGAAATGGCGATGGTCTTGGTACGCCAATTGCTATTACTCGCTATGCGGATTCATGATTGCAACACCTTCGAACTCTAAGGGACCTTTCACTATGGCAACCATCACTGCCGGCCCGATGCCCGTTATCAGTATCGGCCGATTGATTTCAATCGGACCTCACCAGGCTCCCGCTATCGTAAGCAACGAAATCCCCACGCCTGAGGACGCCTTCGGGAAGCGCTATTTCGTGGTGTGCAAATCGGGGCGTGGCATCCGCGCGCGCGATGGACACCGCCTCGGCGAAGCCGTGTTGATTACGGTCGGATGGGATGGCCATAACTGGGCCATCAAGGAAGCGGGATTTCGGGTGAGCGATGCGATGCCGTGGCTTCAGCCGTATGTGCAGCAACTGGAGGACATGGAACAAGGTGCTGCGGACGACTCGTCGCCGCTTGAAGAAGAATTTACAGCGCAATTCAATACGGCGGCTCTGGGGCATTGGGCCATTGGCCAGATGCAGAGCCACTGGATGCAAACCGAGGACCGCCAATCATCTTGAGCAAGCAGGCAGAACGCTTGTGACTTCGACGGAAATGGCGGCGTTCCGTCCAAATTCTCCTGACGAAGCATTCTCGCCGCGGGTCGGTATCGCTCTGCATTGATCTTTGGCGCCGCGCAGCCAGCGGTACGCAACGTATCGCCATATGCCGCATCACGCCGCGACAGAATTCGCCGTCAATTTAATTTATCAAGGAAATATAGTCGAGGTCGATGCGCGGCAACGCGCATTCGGTACGAGCCCGGGACAAGCATCCCGGGAATCGACACTACAATGCCGGACAAAGAAATCCGGCGTCGGGTTTCAACCCAGCAGGTCTTTGAATAAACCGAAGACAACCATTGCAAAGAGCACGCCTCCATACGCAACTCTTTCCAAAGTATTTCCTGCCATTGCGTAGTCTTCTTGCAATTCCCGTGCGTCGTCGCTCATCGCTGCGACTCCTGTAAAAAACATCAAAACAGTCTGCGCTGGATGCGCTCCTGCCGGCCCATTTGCCTGATGGAAGCTTAGGAAATGTGCGGCACGGGGGTAATCAGTTGATGCCCTGATTTTGCGTGGGATCGACTACCGTATGGCGGGCCAACAACTGGCGGGGCGTGGAAGAAAGCCTGGCGCGTAGTCACGATTTCGCCTGGTTCGACAGGATCTGCGACTCCACCGACAAAAGGGTCAGCCTGGTGCGCTAACCCCTTGGTGCAAATGGTAGGCGGTGCGAGACTTGAACTCGCGACCAACGGATTAAAAGTCCGCTGCTCTACCAACTGAGCTAACCGCCCAAAAAAAGAGGCGCATTCTACCG
>WNFL01230291.1_pt1 | contig 48143 bp, 45 predicted proteins | sample 5400361 | NCBI WGS metagenome assembly WNFL01 (sample SAMN13153351, study PRJNA577476) | soil metagenome | isolation source: 40 cm soil on Douglas fir-dominated hillslope | place: USA:California | collected 2013-09-17 | reverse complement strand
GGCTTCCAGAATCCTTGCGATGGGATGCGGAACGCCCGGTTGAAGCGCGAGGACGCGTTCTCCCACGCGATGATCATCGTCAGCTCCGCGATCGTGTCGTCGTCGTAGTGTCGCTGCATCCGCGCGAACAGCTCGTCGTTGACGTCGCGGCGCGTCTCGGTCATCGCGTCGGCGTATTCGAGCGCCACCTTCTCCGCGCCGCTGAAGAGCGGGCTCTTCGCGTAGTCGTCGAGCGCCTCGATCTTCTCGGTCGAGACGCCGTTCCGGCTGCTCACGGCAGCATTGACATCCTGTCAGAACTCGCAGCCGTTCCACCAGGCAACCCGGCGGTTGAGCAGCGCCCGGAGCGCGGCGGGCACCCGCTTGGTCTCTTGCTGGAGCGCGGCCCACATCTCCTTCGCGGCGCGGAAGTACGCCGGGTTGCGCGCGTAGAAGAGGTAGGGATAGAGCGGCGCGCCCCGAAGCTTCCGCTGTTCCTCGAGTGTTTCGCGCAGGTCGTCCGGGAGCGTCTCGACGTCGACCGGCGGGATGCGCGTTTTCCCTTCGAGCATGGCCACCTCCATGACCGCGATCTTACATCCGAAACCGGCAGACGCGTCGGTGGACACTTCGACGGTGATCGAAGCGTCTAGCGTTTCCTGCGGTCACCTGGTTCAGACGCGTCGATCCCGAAGGTCTTCTGAAAGCCCCGCTGGCCCGACGGGGTGACGACCACGGCGTGGCTGCGCGTCGTCCGTTCGATCCAGCCGAGATCGAAGCAGCGCGTGGTGATCGCGATCCCGACCGCGCCCGCGATGTGTGGACGTCGCTCGGTCCAGTCGAGGCAGAGTCGGCAGAGGCGGCGGCGGGTCGAACGCAGGGGAGGAAGCTCGACCCCGAACGTGGTGAGAAAACGGGTGCCCGCGGTCGTGATCTCGGCGACTTCGTCGTCGAGCACGATGTATTGGTGGGCGACGAATGAGTCGGTGAGCTCGACGCTGAGACGGCCGGCAAGGTGGTCGTAGCACATCCGGGCCGCACCGAGCGCGCGTGCGTGAGCGGATAGGGGGCGGTATCGCGGTCTCTTCTCGAGAGCGACCGCGACGATCCCGTCGATCATCTCCGCCACCGCCGGCAAGGCGAGCCGGAAATAGCGATGCCGCCCGATACGGACCACCGACAGGACGCCCGCCTCGGTCAGCTTCGCGAGATGCGTGCTGGCGGTTTGCCGCGTGACTCGCGCCGCGGAGGCGAGCTCGCTCGCGGTCAGGGCACGGCCATCGAGAAGCGCCGACACCATCGTCGCTCTCGCCGGGTCTCCCACCAGCGCGGCGATCTCGGCGATGATGGGGCCGGTGATCATCTACTTGACGAAGGTCGGGCTACACGGGCGGACGTCGTCGGTGCGATTGCCGGCCCCGCGCGCGTCCTCGAAGACGGCGTCGACCCGATAGGCGTACGCCGCTCCCTGGCTCAGCCGGTTGGCGGTGTTCCTCGGATCGCCCACCATGCCGCGGGCGTCGATGCCGGCCTTGCCGTCCGGCTGGATCTTCCCGCTGAGGGTCAGCGAGTTCGGCAGCCCGAGCTCGCCGTGCTGGGCGGTGAGTGCCCCGTCCTTCACCTGGGCGAGGAGCCGTCTCGTATAGCCGGAGGCGCTCCCATGGGCCGGGCATTGGACGGTCACGTTCCAGACGCCGTCGAAGCGCGCGAGATCGCGCGTCCGGGCCGGCGGGCTCACGTTGGCCAGCCGCTGGCGGGCGAGCGGGGCGAACGTCCCCTGGGGATACTGCTTGAGATAAGCCTCGAAGCCCGTGGGATCGGTACCGTCCTTGATCGACATCCAGAACAGGCCTTCGCGATCGGGCGCCGGAGCTGAGGCCGCCGCCGTGGGCGCGGACCCGGCTGCCGTCGCGGCGTTGACGATCAGGTCCCCGGTGAGCGAGGAGGATTCCCACGGGGTCTGGGCGCCCCTTGACCGGCGCGCGACGTTGATCCGTACGCGCTTGAATACCTCCTCGATCTTGAGGCCAGGCTCGCGCAGGGCCTCCAGCAGCTCCTCGGTATACAGGCCGTTCTTGCCGTCCCCGTCCGCCGCCACCGACCCCGGCGCGGTGGCATAGGCCACCAGCGTCCCCCGGGCCGCGTCGACCGCCGCGAGGCCTCGGGCCCCGCCACGCATCCGGCGCTCGAACGGGTTGTTGCGGCAGGCATCGAGGATCACCAGGTTGACCCGGTTCTTCGCCTCGGCCATCTGCTCGAGCAGCAGCTCCACGTCGACCGCGGCGACGCGGGTGGATGCCTCGTCCTCGATCTCGGCGTCGACCGGTACCAGGTAGTTGCGCCCGCGGACCTGCAGCCCGTGGCCCGCGTAGTAGAAGGCGCCGACGCCGCCCGCGGTGAGGCGACGCCCGAACTCTATGATCGCCGCCTCCATCGTGCGCTTGGTGGCGTTCTCGTAGGCGAGGACCGTGAAGCCGAGCTCCTTGAGCCTCTGCGTCATCGCCCGCACGTCGTTCACCGGGTTGCGCAGGGGCGACTCGCGGTAGGCGCTGTTGCCGATCACCAGGGCGAGCCGCGGCTCCCCACGGGACACCTGGGCACTGACCGACGAGGCCAAGGCGAGGGTCCACAGGCCGATCGCGGAGGCCACCCCGAGGCGTCGCCACACACTCACGTTCGGCATCCGGTCCTCCCCGGCGCAAGACAAGAGAAGATGAGCCGGAAAGACCATACCACCGCACCCAGCGAGCCTTCACCGCTTTCGCTCACCTCGACGTCCTGGAGGGCCAGCGTCGGGAGATAGGGGACCCACAGGGGGATCACGATCATGAACGGGTCGAAGAAGGAGAAGCCGTAGAGGAGCTTGATGTTCCGGTTCAGGGAGTCTCGCCGCCGGTCGCGAGCGGCCACACGTAGCGATCCCACGTGAGACCGACCACGTCCATCTGGCCGATGGCTCGTGCGCCCGACCGCTCGGCGACGCGCCGGGAGCGGGTATTCTGCGGAAGGATGGCGGAAATGGCGTACGACAGCCGCAGAACGTCGCGCGCGTAGTCGCGAACGCAACGCGCCGCTTCGGTCGCGAATCCCTGGCCCCAGACCGCGGGGTCGAGCGTGTAGCCGAGCTCACACTCGAACGTCAGCGCGACCCCCGCGGGCGCCTCTTCGCGCCCGAACCATCCCCGGCGAGGTCCGTGCTCGGGTGCCGCGGATTCGACCACGAGGTCCATCAAGCCGCAGCGCCCGATCAGCGCGCCGTCGTCCTTGCGCAGGACCGCGAGATAGCCGAGGGCGAGCCGCTCATAGCTCGCGAGAGTGTACTGCAGCCATGCGGCCGTCTCTTCGGGCGAGCGCGGCCGGCCTCCGGGATACAGATGCCGCGCGACTTCGGGGAGAGCGTGGATGTGGGTGAAGAAGGGCAGATCCGCCGGCGCGATCCGCCGCAGCACCAGGCGAGCCGACTCCAGCCGGTCAGTGCCGTGCGCCAGGGTCATGCTGAGGCTAGCGGCGCAAGACGCTCGAACACGGTGGCCGCGTGGCGGTGGTAGATCAGCCCGGCGGCCTCGGGCTCGCCCAGCGATCGGCCGATCAGCTCCGCGTCCGAGGGAAAGCTCATCGTCTTCCTTTTCCCGGTCGCGGGGTTGAGTTCGCGGCCGGCGCGAAACGACTAGGCGGTCGCGGCTCGACGCCCGGAAGGTCCGAGGAGTAGCCGTCCGCCCACGACCAGCGCGAGCGCGCCGACCGCCGTCACGAATACCCGCGCGTTCTCTTCGCCGAGGAGACCGCTCGCGAACGGGCCGAAGAACATCGCGGCGTCGACGCCGACCCGGTACAGGCCCATCCGCCACGCCAGGTGCTCGGTGCGAGTGTGCTCACGGATCACGCCGACCGGCAGCATCCAGCCCGCCAGGCCGAGTCCGAAGCCCGCGCAGCCGGCCACGAACCACGGCAGCGAGCCGAGGCCCACCGCGGCGGTGCCCAGCCCGAGCGCCACGATCACGAAGCCCAGGACCGGCCTGCGGCCCAGCCGGTCAGCCAGCCGCCCCACCGGGAGCAGCGCCACGATGTCCACGAACTGGGCGAGCATGAGCAAGCTCGACACGCCGGCGCGGTCCAGGCCGAACTCGCGCGTCGCGCGCAGCGGAAGGAGGAACTGGCTCACCGAGGACCAGGCCAGGGCCAGGACCACCCCGACCGCGAACATCGTCCAGAGCGCGGGCGACATGCGATCAGCGTGGTGGGCGACCGGGGTCCGTGACGCCGGTCCATCCAGCGCCGGTTGCCCGTCGGGGAAGCGCCGGCGGATGATCGGCGCCGCGGCGAGGATCAGTAGCAGGGGCGACGAGGCGATCAGCAGCGAGATGCCCCAGCCCCAGTGGCCGGGAAGCACCCCGACGAGGCCGAGGCCGCCGAGCACGCCGATCATCGCGGAGAACTCGAACACGTTCAGGCGGACCGAGGCCCCCGGCCCCCGGTCGTCCTGGAGCAGGGCGATGAGCCCGCCCACGGTGCCGAGCGTGTACGCGAAGCCCAGGATCAACCGCCCGAGCACCAGCAGGGGAAACGACCCGGAGATCGCCAGGAGCACCGTGCCGGCGAGCATCAGCGCCGGCGAGGCGCACAGCGTGGTGCCGAGGTAGCGGCCGGCCAGCCAGCCCGAGGGGATCGCCGCGGCCATGCGGGCGAAGCCCAGGGCGCCGGCCACGACGCCGAGCTGCCAGTCGGCCAGCCCGTTGGCGCGCCCGATCTCGGGCAGCAGCGGGCTGAACGCGCCCATCGAGAAGCAGCTGCAGAGGCTGATGAAGCAGAGCAGCGCGGTGCTGCTCAAGGCACGAACGGACCCCTCGATCACCGTCGGTTTCTTCCCCGTTTGGCTCGCTGAGTATACACGCCGAGCCGCCCTGTGAAGATGTGGCCGTTTGCCCCCCAACACCCTGTCAATTTTCGGCTACGGGGGCTGACACTTCCCCGGCCGTCTCGGGGTCTGCGTCCTGTTCTTCAAGATCTTGGGCCGCTCCACGCTGGCCCGACCCTTGCTCTCTTCACACCTGGCTCGTTGATCACGCTGTATTTGCGCAGAATCCGGCGCGCCTGATTCGTGGGCGGAAGGTGGCGGGGATGCCGAAATTGACCCTGGTGAGGGAACGTAGGCCGGTGCGGATCTTCGAGATGAACTCGTCCGTCATCAACATCGGCCGCTCCGAGGACATGCAACTGATGATCGACGACGCCTCCGTCTCGCGCCGACAGGCCCAGATCCGGTTTGGCGCTCACGGCACCTGGACGATCGGGGATCTGGGGTCGATCAATGGCACCTTCCTCAACGGGCAGCGCCTGACGTCGGCGCAACCACTCAAGCGCGGGGACGAAGTCTCGTTCGGCAAATTCTCGCTGTTCTTCGACAGCGCCATCAGCGCGCCGCCAGGTCCGGAGGCGACCGTGTCGAATCCCGGTGGCGCGCTCACCGAGACGGTGTACATGAGCGCCGAGGAGGCGGAGCGGCTGCGTCGAGTTGTTGCCCAGCAGCGCCGGGCTCAGCTCCAGTGGGAAGCCAACGGCCAGCGCGGGACCTTCTATCTGAGCGGGGGCGGGGTCCTCGTCGGACGGAGCCCGCTCTGTCACCTTCAAGTGCCCGCCGGTCCGAAGCAACACGTGCTCGTGCTGCGGACCCAGTTCGGATTCGAGGTGCGGAACCTCTCGTGGTGGCACCGCATGAAGGTCAACGGGTGGGCCTTCGAGCAGGCGCCGCTCGAGAGCGGAGACGTCATCGAAGTGGGCGGCCTGCGTCTGACCTTCCTCGACGAGCTCGTGGCTCAGACGTCACGATCGGCCCGGACGGGAGGACCGGAGTCGGTCGACGCGCGAGCGTCGTGAGCTCACCATGATCAGCAGCGTCGTCGATCGGGTCGATCGCTACGAGATCCTCGCCGAGCTTGGTCGGGGCGCAACCGGTGTTGTCTACAAGGCCCGCGATCCGGAGCTGGATCGACTCGTCGCCATCAAGACCCTTCGACCTGCTCGTGAGCTAGCGGCGGAGCAGCGCGGGCCGCTCCGGCGGCGCCTCCGGAGCGAGGCGGCCACGGTGGCACGCCTCAATCACCCGAACATCGTCTCCATCTACGACGTGGTCGTCTGGCACGACGCGCCGTGCATCGTCATGGAGTACCTGGAGGGCCGGACCCTCGCTCAGCTCATCGCCGAGCGGGCGCTGGAGCCGGCCCGGGCCGTGGGTATCGTCCTCCAGGTGTGTGACGCGCTGGCGTATGCCCACGCCCTCGGCGTGATGCACCGGGACATCAAACCCGGGAACATCCTGGTGGGCGAAACCGGTCTGGCCAAGCTGGGAGACTTCAGCATCGCGCAGTTGACCGGCCAGGGGGGGCAAGAGACCGGCGCCATGGTCGGGACGCCCGGGTACATCGCGCCCGAGCAGGTGAGGGACGGAGCGGCGGACGCGCGGAGTGACGTGTTTTCCCTCGGGGTCGTGCTCTACGAAGCCGTGGCCGGCGTGCGGGCGTTCCCCGGCTCGGATCTGGCATCGGTCCTGTATGACATCACACACGTCGAGCCGGCCTCCCCTCGAGACTACAACGCGGCGGTCACCCCGGCGCTCGCCGCGGTCGTTCGGCACGCCATGAACAAGCAGCCGGACGGCCGCTACGAGAGCGCCCGGGCCTTCTCGGAGGCTCTTGCCCGAGCGCGTGATGTCACGGGTGCGGCCGCCGGCACTAGCTCCCTTCGGACCCTTCGACGAGCGCTGACCGTCGGACTGGCGGGCCTCGCCATCGCCGGGAGCTCGGGCCAGTCGTCCGAGGTCGGGCGAAGAGTGGGGCCACCGGCCGAGGCCTCGGCTCGTCCGAGGCCGACCGGACGGAATGAGATCCAGCGGCCGGTCGAGCCGAGCGCAACCGGGCTGCGCACATCCGCGATTCCCCGTCCGGAGAGGAGCAGCCGCCGCGAGGTCGCGCCCGGCGCGCCGGAGGGAGGCCAGACCGTCGCCCGCGCAGAACGATCGGTGACGCCGCCGCGCGCTCCTGAAGCCGTCGGGCCCGCGGGATCGGCCCCACGCCAGGGGTGTCTCAGTGTCAACGCGGTTCCCTTCGCCACCGTGCTGGTCGATGGCCGGCTGCTCGGGGAGACGCCCTCGGCGTGTCTGCGGGTGGAGGTGGGGGAGCACCGGGTCCAGTTCGAGCAGGCGGGCGAGCTGAGCCCCGAACGCGTGATGCGCGTGGGCGACCAGCACACGATGGAGCACCCGGCGCGACTGAGCTATGACTTTCGATCGCAGCAGTTCGGTGACGGAGGTCGCTGAGCGATGCGTCCCGCGAGGCACGGCGGGTGGCGGCTCGGACTGATCGCGGGTCTGTGCGGCCTCGCGAGCTCGGGTTGCGCCACCCTCGACCGTACCGCCGACACCTTCATGACGCCGGTGAAGTACGCGTGGGTGGGGGCGGACAGTGGGCTCCGCACGAATCTGGAGCGCGGGCTGGGCCAGCTGGAGGCGGCGGATGCCCAGGGCGCGGTGCGCGCGCTGAACGACGCGCTCTGGGACTTGCAGCGGATCGAAGACCGCGGACTGCGCATGGGGGAGCTCGCGCGGGCCCACCGGGCGATGGGGGAGGCCTACGCGCGCGTGCGGAAGCCGGGCTGGGCCGAAGACGAGTGGAGCCTGGCCACGGCGTTCGCCGCGCGCTCTCGTGAGGCCCCCGTGCTGGGGGACGGGTCGTCAGCGCTCGCCCGGGGCAAGGCCGCCTACATGTCAGCGCAGTTCCCCGACTCGGTGTCCTGGCTTCGGCGGGCGTTGGTCGACCTCGAGGAGGCGGACGGGTTCTTCGCGCGCCTGAAGCACCGGGAGGAGGCGCATTGTTATCTCGGCTTCGCGTACGTCGCCCTCGGCCAGGAGGAGCGCGCGAAAGAGGAGTTCCAGCGCCTCGTGGCCCTGGACCCGTCCGTGACGTCTTGCTCGTGCATGGCCGCGCCAAAGGTTCGTCGACTGATCAACGAGGTGCAGCGGAGGACGGCACGGTGAAGATCGCGGTGTTCGGGAGAACGGATGTGGGCCGCGCGCGGACGGGCAACGAAGATTCCTTTCTGGTGGCGGACTTGACCGAACCGTACGCGCTCCGGCAGTCCGCGATGCTGGAGCGGAAGGTGGGAAAGTGCGGCCTGCTCCTGGTGGTCGCGGATGGGATGGGAGGGATGGCCGCCGGCGAGGTCGCGAGCGAGATGGCGACGGACGCCATCTACTCGCATCTGATGCAGCCGTCGCTGCCAAAGGCGACCGAGCCGAGGCGGTTCGCGGAGCGGCTGCAGGCGGCGCTCGAGACGGCCAATGAGGATATCCACGACTACGCGGCCGCGCACCCCGAGCTGCGCGGGATGGGCACGACCGCGACGGCGGTGGGCCTCCTGGGCGACTCCATGTACGTCGCCCAGGTGGGCGACAGTCGGGCGTACCTGGTTCGCGATCGACGGATCCGCCAGCTGACCCAGGATCAATCGGTGACGCAGCGGCCGGTCGAGACCGGCGACGTGACGGTAGCCGAGAGGGCACCGGGCTACGAGCGGAGCGTCGTCCTCCAGGCTCTCGGGCCGGCAACCCAGGTGAGCGTCGCCATGACCCACCAGCGGGTGCAGAGGGAGGATGTCGTGGTCCTCTGCTCCGATGGCCTGTCGAGCGCCGTCTCGAACAGTGAAATCGCTGGCGTCGTGTCGGCCGAAGCCACGATCTCCTCGGCGTGTGATCGTCTCGTGGCCCTGGCCAATGAGCGTGGTGGGCCGGACAACATCACGATCATCCTCGCTCGTGTCACGCGGTAGCGATCTGCCCGCGGCGACCCTCAGACGTAGGGCAGGACGCGCTCACCGAAGAGCTTGATCGCCTCCATGATCTTGTCGTGCGGCGGGCCGCCCGAATGGGCGTGGCGTAGCCGGAGCAGGAAGGTGCTCGCGTCGGTCGCCTTCTGCCAGCGCTGGAATTCTCGGATGCAGGCGTCGGGATCACCGAGGATCAGGCGATCGGGGGCGAGCGTGTCCAGGGTGAACTCCGAGCCGGCCGAGAGATTGCGGAACTCGGCGAGGCGATTCTCCCAGTAGTAGCGGTAGGCGGTCATCACGTGCGGGCCGTAGACCGCGTCGGCCTCGGCGCGCGACCGGGCGACCCAGGCGTCGCGCATCTGGACGACCTCGGCCGGCCGGCGGGCCTCGCGCGCCGCCTCCTTGTAGACGTTGGCGAGATGCGTCGCGTTCGCCATGCCGGTGCTGGGCGTGCCGACGAAGCCGTCGGCGATCCGGCCGGCCCGGCGGGCCGCCGCGTCGATGCTGGCCCCGATCCACAGCGGGGGCCCCGACTTCTGGTAGGGACGCGGACGGATCTGTACGTCCTCGAGCGTGTAGTGCTTGCCCCGGAACGAGAACGGCTCACCCGCCCAGCACCGGCGCAGGATCTCGATGCTCTCCTCGAAGCGTCCGGCGCGATCCTCCATGGGAACGGAGAAGGCGCGGAAGTCGGCGGGCTGATAGCCGATGCCCACGCCCAGGATGACGCGCCCCTTGGAGACGAGGTCGAGCGTGATCACGTCCTCGGCCACGTGCACCGGGTGATGGAGCGGCAGCAGGATCACCGAGGTGCCCACCCGCAGCCGTGTCGTCCGCGCGGCCACCGCGGTGGCCACGATCAGGGGCGAGGGCAGGAAGCCGTCCTGGTCCTGGTGGTGCTCGCCGAAGAAGCAGGAGTCGAAGCCGCTGGCCTCGGCGAGCTGGGCCTCGGCGATGACCTCGTCGATGCAGCGGTCGAGGTGCTCGCCCCGTGGCGGATTGGCGATCGAGCTGTAGAGGCCGAATTTCATGGCTCACCTCGTCCGGGCGATTATGTCACGGGGGCGGGAGCCCACGCCCGGAAAGGGCAAGGAGCCGGTCCGGGTGTGGCATCATTGCCGCCACGAGCTGACCAGGAGGAGGCCGGCATGACGCTCGACGTGCCGTTGCTCAGGTCGGATACCCCCGGGGTGGCGAACGTTCTCCACTTCAACAACGCGGGCTCGGCCTTGCCGCCGCGTCCGGTCCTCGACGCGGTGACGGGCCACCTGGCGCGCGAGGCCGCCATCGGCGGCTACGAGGCCGCGGCCGAAGCGGCCGACCGCATCGCGGATGTCTACGACGCGGTCGCCGCCCTGATCGGTGCGAGCCCGGACGAGATCGCGGTCGTGGAAAACGCCACGCGCGCCTGGGACATGGCGTTCTACGCGGTTCCGTTCCGGGCGGGCGACCGCGTCATCACCGCGCGGGCCGAGTATCTGTCGAACTACCTCGCGTTCCTGCAGATGAAGGCGCGCGTGGGGATCGAGATCGACGTGGTCGAGAGCGACGCGTCCGGGCAGGTCGATCTCGCCGCGCTCGAGCACGAGATCGGACCTCGTACGAAGCTGATCGCGATCACGCACGTGCCCGGAAGGGGCGGGCTCGTCAATCCGGCGGCGGAGATCGGTCGAATCGCCGCCTGCCAGTCGGTGGGCCAGCTCGCGGTCGACGTGCGGGAGATCGGCTGCCACATGCTCTCGGCCACCGGCCGCAAGTATCTGCGCGGGCCCCGCGGCACCGGGTTCCTCTACGTGCGGCGCGACACCATCGAGCGGCTCGAGCCGCCGTTCATCGATCTCCACGCCGCGTCATGGATCGACGCCGACACCTACGTGGTCCGGAACGACGCGCGTCGGTTCGAGAACTGGGAGCGGTTCATCGCCGGCCAGATCGGCCTGGGGGTCGCCGCCCGGTACGCGCTGCGGGTGGGCGTCGACGCCATCGAGGCCCGGGTCAAGGCGCTCGGCACGCTCCTGCGGCGGGAGCTCGCGAAGCGACCCGGCGTGAGCGTGCATGATCGGGGAGTGGAGCTGTGCGGAATCGTCGCCTTTCTCAAGGACGGCGAGGCGGCGGGCAAGACGCGCGACCGGCTGCGCGCCATGAGCATCAACGCCCACGAGGCCCGCCTGTCCCGGGTCGATCTGCCCGCGGGCGGCGTCGACGCGCTCGTCCGCGCCAGCCTGCACTACTACAACGACGAGTCCGAGGTGGAGCGCTTCGTCCGGGCGGTGGCGGACGCTGGTCCCGCGGGGAACCGCTGAAGGGAAGGGGACATAGAGCCAGCAGAAGATTGCGGCGCAGGATCCGACTCCGCGGTAGGATCCAGGCGGTACGTCCTCGAGATCGAGCGAGAGGAGAGAGATCATGCATAGGCCCGTGAGGTTTGCCGATGACATGGAGCCCCTGGTGCAGTTCATCGAGGAGACCGACCCCGGCCGGATCCTCGAGGTCACCCTGGGCAAGCTGCGCGATGGCCTGTCGGTCAAGAAGCTCCTGACCGCGTCGGCGCTCGCGGTCACTCGGTCCTCGGACTTGCCGCCCGGCCACCACGGCGGGCCCCTGCATCCGCTCGTGGGGCTGCACGCACTCCACCACACCGTGGAGCGCGTGTCGGGCGAGCAGCGGTTCCTGCCGGTCCTTCAGCACGTCGCGCTGTCGAACAAGCACATCAATCACCCCGGCATGGGCCCGTACATCCTGGCGGATGCCAGGCCGGTGGACTCGGGCGGGGTCGAAGGCACCAAGAAAGCGTTTTTCGCCGCCGTCGATCGCGGCCTGTACAACGCGGCGGATCACGCCTTCCTCTGGCTCTGGGACAATATCCCGCAGGCCGAGGCGCTGGACCTGCTGCTGACCGTGGCGATCCCGAAGAACGTGCTCGACGATCACTACTTCATCTTCCCCATGTTCACGTGGCGCGCCCTCGACTGGCTGGGACGCGAGTACACGCCGTTCCTGATGCGTCCCGCCGTCCGGTACGTCAGCCGGTTCCCCACGCCGCCCCCGCTGCGGGACATCGAGCCGCTGCTCGAGGAGTACGAGCTCCTGACGCGCCCGCTGGGGCTCCACACGAGCCCGGATGAAACACCGGCGATCGGTCTGCTGGGCGAGGCGATCACCCAGTGCGATGCCTATGCGGAGATCCCCCGGATGCTCGCGAAGGCACTCGCGGACGGTCTGTCGCTCCAGGGCACCGGCGAAGCCTTGTCGATCGGGGCCGCCGGCCTGCCGGCCTGTTCATGCGATCGCTCACCGGGAATCCGATGGACGTGCACCTGCACACCGGCGTGAACCTGCGCCGGTATCTCCTGAAGCTCCCAGGGGTGAGCCTGCGCAACAAGCTGCTGGCGCTGCTGACCTGGCACACCGGCCCCGAGGTGCGGTCGACGCAGAATCGCATGGAGCCCCCGCCGCAGCCGGATCCGGAGGCCGTCGCCGCGCTGCCCCATCGCTCCCAGGCCGCCTTGCTGGACGCGCTCGAGGAGAGCATCTACACCCAGCCGCCGACCGACTGGTCGAAGGTCACCAACCTGGGGCAGATGCGCGCGGTACCCGAGGTGAAGAACACCGTGAACCTGGCGCAACAGTATGCGGAGCTCGGGTACGACGCGGACGCGCTCATCGGCCGGCTGGCCACGATCGTCGTCCACGACAACTTCACCGAGATGCACGCGTTCAAGCATCATCAGGCCACGTTCGAGGAGTTCCACGCGACCCGCCTTCCGTGGCGCTGGCGGCATCTCGTGAGCGCGGCCCAGGCGTCGGCCATCTCCTACGGCAAGAACATGGAGATCTACGAGGAAGCGGTCGAGCTCCTCCACGCGTAGCCGATCGGCCAGCCGAAGCTGTAGTCCCCGGCGTAGCCTCTAGCCGCCGCCGGGCGCCCGGGCTCGCGCCTTACAAGCGCGTGACGTTGGCGGCCACGCACACCCAGCCCGCCCCGCGTCGGGCCCACACGTCGGTGTAGCGACCGGCGCCCGGCTGACCGTCCACCTTGGTATACGTGGTGCGGGCGTGGATCAGGGCCACGTCGCCCAGCACCCGGATGAGGACGTCCTCGATGCCGAGGTTCTTCACGGTCGACCCGCGCCCGATCTGGGCGAGGAAGCCCGCCCGGTCCAGGAGCGAACAATCCGGATTGCCGTTGACGAAGTCCTCGGAGAGGTTCGCGTCGAACCATCGCACGTCGGCCTCGCCGACCGATCGGATGTACTCGCGGTTGAGCGCCTCGAGCGTCGCCTGGTCGTCGGCCATGGTCAGCACCTCGCGAAGTGGGCGGAGACGCAGAGCCAGCGCCCGTTCCGCTCCTGCCAGATGTCGGTGTAGCGTCCCCGGCCGTGGCTGCCGTCCGGCCGCGTGTCCTCGAAGCTCGCGTGGATCAGGGCGACGTCGCCCACGCGCTGGATGGAGACCTCGGGGGCACGGAGGTTCGTGATGGTGTGGGGCCGCCCGATGCGGGCCAGGAAGCCCGCCTTGTCCACGAAGGACCCGTCGGGGTTGGTCGCGCGGTAGTCCTCGGCCAGGTGCTCGTCGTACCAGGCCACGTCGGACTTCTCCGCGGCGAGGAGATATCCCCGGTTCAAGGCTTCGAGCGTCTTGAGATCGTCCGCTCTGCTCGCCATCGTCAGTTCCTCCTTCCGTTGTCGTTCGAGCGAGGCTATCCTAGGCCCGAGTCTGGCACCGGCAAAGAGCCAGATTCAAACGAATCGAAGGGGCCAGATCAGACCCCGAGGGAGACTTCATGCTGCTGAACCTGCGGGAAGCGAGCGGACCGCTCTATCGCCGTGTCTACCTGGCGCTCAAGACCAAGATCCGGGCGGGCGGCCTGGGCCCCGCTACCAGGGTCCCGTCCACGCGCGCGCTGGCGAGGGACCTCGGCGTGTCGCGCAACACCGTGATGCTGGCCTACGAGCAGCTCGCCGCGGAGGGCTACCTGGTGAGCCGCCACCGGGGCGCCACCTCCGTGGCGGGCCTGGCCCGGCCGCGGCCGGTCCCGGCGCCCGCTCGCCCCACGGCGGAGCGTCCGGTGGCGGTGTCCGCCTACGCGCGACGCCTGACCGCGCGGCTCGACCTCGCGCCCTCGCGCCCGCCCGGCCCGCGGGCCACGCTCCGCTACGACTTCCGCTACGGCCGCCCCGCGGTGGACGAGTTCCCGCGCGAGATCTGGCGCCGGCTCCTCGCCGCCCACGCGCGCCGCGCCTCCTCCGACGCGCTCGGGTACGGCTCGCCCGCCGGCCACGGCCCGCTGCGCGCGGCGCTCAGCGAGTACCTCGGCCGGGCGCGCGGCGTCGTGAGCGACCCCGAGCGCATCGTCGTGGTGAACGGGACGCAGCAGGCGCTGGACCTGATCGCGCGCGTGCTGCTCGATCCGGGCGACGGCGCGGTGGTGGAGGAGCCGCACTATCCGGGCGCCACCATTCCCTTCGAGGCGGTGGGTGCCCGTCTGCTACGCGTGCCGGTGGACGCGGGCGGGCTCGATCCGGCCCGGCTCCCGTCCGCCGCGCAGCGCCCGCGGCTGGCCTACGTGACGCCCTGCCACCAGTTCCCGAGCGGCGTCATCATGCCGCTCGAGCGGCGCCTGGCCCTGCTCCGGTGGGCGTCGCGGGTCGGCGCCTGGGTCGTCGAGGACGACTACGTGAGCGAGTTCCGCTACGAGGGCCGCCCGCTGGAGGCGCTCCAGTCGCTGGACCGCGACGAGCGCGCGATCTACATGGGCTCCTTCTCGAAGACCCTGTTCCCGGCCCTGCGAGTGGGTTATCTCGTGCTGCCGCGCGCCCTGGTGCGCCCCTTCCTCGCCGCCAAGTGGGCGGCGGATCGCTTCTCCGCCCCGCTGTACCAGGAAGCGCTCGCCGAGCTGATCACCAGCGGCCAGTTCGAGCGGTATCTCCGCCGCGCGGGCGCCCGGAACGCGGGGCGCCGGCGGGCCCTCATCGCGGCGCTGCGCGAGCACTTCGGCGACCGCGTGGAGATCGCGGGCGAGAACACCGGCGTGCACCTGGTGGTGTGGCTGAACGACGTGCCCCCGCGGGAGCTGGACGCCCTCGTCGCGCGGGCGGCCAGGGCCGGGGTAGGGATCTACTCGGTGGCGCCGTCCTACGCGGAGCCGCCGCGGCGGGCGGGCCTCCTCTTCGGCTATGCCGCGCTCACGGAAGGGGAGATCCGTTCGGGCGTGCGCCGGCTGGCCGAGCTCGTGTAAGATCGCGGGCACTCATGCGGCGCGCGCTCGGCGGTCTCATCGCGCTCGGCGGTCTCATCGCTCTCGTCTTCACGCTCATCCTGCTGCACGCTCCCCGGCCCGAGCCGCCGCCCGCCGCCGCGCAGGGCGCGACGATCACCCGGAGCGGTCGGCTCGGCGACGCCGACTACATGATCCAGGTCCCGGACGGCTGGCGCGGCGGGCTCGTCGTCTTCGCGCACGGCATCCAGCGCGGTCCGGGCCGGGGCGATGTCCGCATGCTGCCGATCGCGAGCCACGTCCTGGCGCAGGGACACGCGTGGATCGCATCCGGCTATCGCGACCGCGAGTACCAGCCCCACCTGTTCATCGAGGACCTCGTCGCGCTGCGTGAGCTGTTCCTGAAGGAGGTCGGGTCGCCGCGCTGGTCGATCATCTACGGCCAGTCCATGGGCGGTCACATCACCGTCGCGTCTCTCGAGCAGCGGCCGGGCCTCTACCAGGGCGGTCTTTCGGAGTGCGGGCTCGTCGACGGCATCGGGATCGCCGACTACCTGATGGCGTACACCGCTGCGGCCGAGCTGATCTCCGGGGTGCCGATCCTCGATGCGCCCGACCGGATGGCGTTCGGTCCGCTCCTCGAAGGCATCGTGCGGGCGCTCGGCATGCCGGGCTCGTACACCGCGCGCGGGCAGCAGTTCGACAGTGTGGTGAAGTACCTGATGGGCGCCGACCGCGCCGGCAATGATCTGCCGCTGCGCCTCCAGGGGCTCCAGGCGCGGTACCTGCTCAACATCATGCACCGCCCCCGGGACGTCGAGAACGAGCCGAATCGGGGCCTGCGCGCGGCGAGCACCGCCCACGTCAAGTACCGGATCGATCCCGGCCTGGGTCTCACCGAAGACGAGCTCAACGCGCGCGTCCGCCGGATCCACCCGGTGAAGGACGCCCGCTCGTTCCCCGCCAACCCGGTGTACGCGGAGCCGACCGGCCGGCTCACCGTGCCGCTCCTCCTGAGCCTCGAGCAGTCGTACAAGCGCCGCACCATCGCGGCGGGGACGGACCACCTCCTCGTGCAGCGCGTGGTGCGGGCCCCGAGCCATTGCGGCGTCGACGGGGACACGCGGCGCCAGGCGTTCGACGATCTCGTCGCGTGGATCGAGCGCGGGGTGCGGCCGGACGGCGAGGACGTGCTCGCCCCCGATCTCTCGCGCGTCGGGCTCAAGTGGACGCCCTACCTGCATCCGGAGGATCCGCTGGCCGAGCGCCGCTGATCCGCCAAGCCATGTGCGCGTGGGCCGGCCCCACTCTCCTTCCTCTCTGTGCCTGTCGTAGTAGTCTGGTAGCAGGAGGCTCGTCGATTGCGCCGACTGACCAGCCGGACCCCGCCCGCCCGGCTCTCGCGCCGGGCCGTCTTCCACGTTGATGGTCGCTCGTTCGGAGCCGTCATCACGTCGGACAAGGACGGCTATACGGCCGAGGCCACCGACTGGCCCGCGTTGTGGTCCTTTGCCCCCACGCTCGACGCCGCGCTCGCAGACCTCGCCCGCCTCGTGTCGTCTCGCCTCGCCACGGACGCCCTGCCGACCTGGCATCCCGACCCGCTCGACCGCCGACCGGACCTCCGGGCGCGATTCTCCCGGGTGGTCGCCCGTGCCCTGGCCCGCGCGGTTGACCTGACCCCGCCCCGGCTGACCCGGGCGCGGGGAGTGGATGCGGACGTCGCAGAGGCCACCTAGCGCGTGCGTGGGGGTCTGACTGCGGCGTGCGGTCTCCTGATCGCCACGCTCGCGCTCACCGCCTGCGCGACCGGTCCGCCGGTCCCACCCGCGTATACGCAGGAGGAGCTTGCCGAGCGGTGCGTCCGCACCGGTGGCTGGTGGCACGGCGTGCCGCCCGATTCGACGTTCAGCGGGTTCTGCGAGTATTCCGCCCCGCGGTTTCCCTAGCGGCCCGGCATGAGGGGCTATCGACCGAGGGGCGGCTTCGGGGCCGGCGCTACCAGAGCTCGCGCGAGGCCAGCCGGGCGCCCTCGGCTAGGCTGGCCAGCTTCGCCCAGACGATGTCGGGGTCCACCGCGGCCTGGCCGACCCAGGTGCCGAAACCGCAATCGGTTCCGGCGATCACGTTCTCGCGGCCGGCCAGCCGGGCGTAGCGACCGATCCGCTCGGCGACCAGCTCGGGGTGCTCGATGAAGTTGGTCGTCGAGTCGAGAACCCCGGGGATGATGAGCTTGTCCCGGGGCACCTTCACGCGCTCGAAGACCCGCCACTCGTGAGCGTGCCGGGGGTTGGCGGCCTCGAAGGAGACGCCCTGGGGGCGCGCCGCGAAGACGAGGTCGAGGATGTCGGCGAGCGGCACGTCGTAGTGATGCGGCCCCTCGTAGTTGCCCCAGCAGAGGTGGATGCGGAGCTGCTCGGGCGGAATGTTGGCCACCGCGTGATCGAGCGCCGCGAGGTGCAGGCGCGCCATCTTCCGGAACTCCTCGAGGCCGAGCCCGGCGAATTGGATGTGCCGGCCCATGGCGAGGTCCGGACAATCCAGCTGCAGGATGAAGCCCGCCCGCGCCACCGTCTCGTACTCGTGCCGCATGGCGTCCGCGATGGCGAAGAGGTAGGCCTCATGGCTGCCATAGTGGTCATCTCGGAAGAAGAGGGAGATGACTCCGGGAGAGGCCGCGCTCATGAACACGTCCGCCACTTCGGCCGATCCGAGCGCCGATTTCAGATTGTCCACGTCGACCTGGGCCGCCGCCGGATCGCGCAGGCTGATCGGGCCGGTGCAGGCCGGCGTCTTCCGGCGCGACCGGCCCGGATCCCCGAACACCCGCTTGGCCATCTCCGGGAAGTCCACCAGGTCGCGGTACTGGAGCGACTGGCTCGTGCCGCCGAACCCGTTCAGCCGGTCCTTGATGTAGGTGGCGTAGCTCGGCTTGCTCAGCTCGCCGTCGCTGACGACGGTGATGCCGGCGTCGGTCTGCTTGCGGACGACCTCCGCCACCGCGGCGCGGATACGCGCGGCCAGCGCGGGCGCGTCGACCGGCACCCCTTCTTCTCGCGCGAACATCATGCGGATCAGGTCAGCCGGGCGGGGAAGGCTTCCGGTGTGGGTGGTCAGGACACGGTCGACGCTGCGTTTCATCGGTCAGGTCCTCCGGAGCGGTATCTTACCGCAGTCGTGCGCTTGACCGTGGCCTCGGCGGGGGCGATGGTGTCGCCGGCTGCCGACAGGATGCGCATGGACCGTGTCGGGTTCGACCGCGAGCCGCCCGAGAGAGTCCTCGCCGGGTCCGGGCCGATCGCGCGACAGCAGTTCCCGACCAGGATGAATAATGGTGTAGGCTGCGGGGCCAGGACAGACAGGAGGAGACCATGAAAGGCGTCGTGTTCCTCGGTGACCGCAAGCTGGAGCTGAGAGAGTTCCCCGATCCGTCGCCGGGCCCTCGAGAGGTGATCCTCGAGATCAAGGCGTCCGGCATGTGCGGCAGCGATCTGCACAACTATCGGGCGCCGGTCCAGCCGGCGGGGGCCGTGGCCGGGGGTATCAAGCGGCAGGCCGGGGTGATCGCCGGGCACGAGCCGTGCGGGGTCGTGGCGGCGCTCGGTGCCGGCGTCACCGAGAAGGAGGCGCGGGTCGGCCAGCGCGTGATGGACCACCACTACGACGGCTGCGGCAGCTGCAAGCACTGCCGCGCGGGCTGGACCCAGATGTGCCTCGAGGGGACCGTGGTCTACGGCTCGGGCGGGAACGGCGGCCACGCCCGCTACATGAAGGTGCCGGTCTCGACGCTGGTGCCGCTGCCGGACGGGCTCTCCTTCGTGACGGGGGCGGCGATCTCCTGCGGCACCGGCACCGCGTGGGGCGCGCTCCGGCGGCTCAATCTGCAGGGCGGCGAGACGATCGCGATCTTCGGCCAGGGGCCGGTGGGCCTGTCGGCGACCCAGCTCGCGGTCGTGATGGGCGCGCGCGTGATCGCGGTCGACATCTCGGTCGAGCGGCGCAAGCTCGCCCAGCAGTTCGGGGCGCACGAGGTGATCGACGGCAAGGCGGACATGGTGGCGGCGATCCGCGAGCTCACGCACGGCGAGGGCGCGCACAAGACGCTCGACGCCTCGTCCGCGCCGGAGGCCCGCGCGGCCGCCGTGCGCGCGGTGCGCTCGTGGGGCACCGCCTGCTTCGTGGGCGAGCGCGGCCAGGTCACGCTGGACGTGAGCCCGGACCTCCTGCGGCGGCAGGTGACGCTCGTCGGCTCCTGGACGTTCTCGAAGCAGGGCCAGGCCGAATGCGCGGAGTTCGTGGCCGACCGGGGCGTGGACGTGGAGCAGCTCTTCACGCACCGCTGGAAGCTCGACCAGGCGGAGGAAGCCTACAAGCTCTTCGACACGCAGACGACGGGCAAGGCGGTCATCCTGCCGTCGTGAGCCAGGACTGGACCACCGGCACGACCTCCTTGGCGTAGAGGCGCAGCCCGGACTCGGCCAGGTCGAGGGGCGTGCCCCCGAAGCGGAACGAGGTGGCGAGCTCGAAGTCGCCCACGAGAGCGCGCCGCTCCTCGAGCGTGCGGAGGATCCGGTCCGGCGTGCCCCAGACCGCGGCCTCCATGAAGGCGGAGACGATCCCCTCCATGCCGATCTCGCGGGCCATCGCGATCTTCTGCGCGTAGGCGTCGTAGCCCTTCACGGTGCTGAAGTGCGGCCCCAGCAGCTCGTAGTGGTAGAAGTTGCTCTCCACGAACTTGCCCATGTAGCGGCGGGCCTGCGCCTCCGCGTCGTCCATGGTCGCGGTGCACACGCAGAAGTCGGCGAGCAGAGGCGGCCTCGCCGGCTCGCCGTGCATCCGGCGCACGAGATCGCGGTGCTTCTGGATGGCCGGCATGCGCATGGGCCAGGGCCGGTCCGCGAACATCACCAGGCGCGCGTTCAGCTTGGCCGCCGAGACCACCGAGTCGTCGGATGAGGCCACCGCGTACACGCGCCCGTCGAAGCTTCGCGTCGGGCGCGGGCGGATCTCGGTCCTGGGCTGCCGGTAGAACGGCCCGTCTCCCTCCATGAACCCGGTGCGGAGGCCGCGCAGGATCATCTCCGCGGCCTCGTCGAACCGCCCCCGCGACTCGTCCATCGTGCCGCGGAAGGCCTCGAACTCTCGCCGGGCGAGACCGCGGCCGATGCCGAGGCGGAGGCGGCCCCGGCTCAGGTGGTCGAGGACGGACGCCTGCTCGGCGACCCGGAGGGGATCGTGCCAGGGCAGGATCACCGCGGCGGTGCCGAGGCCGACGTTCGGACACTCGGCGGCCAGATAGGACATGAGCTGGAGGTTGTCGGGGCAGAACGAATAGTCGTTGAAGTGGTGCTCCACGGACCAGAGCACGTCGAAGCCGAGATCGGCGGCCAGCCGGGCGAGCCGCAGCTCCTCGTCCCAGGCCTGCTCGTCGGAGACGTTGCTCCACCCGTAGGTGGCGAAGATCATCTGCAGACCGACGTCCATCGCGTCCTCCCCAGGGACGCCATGATTTCACGACTGCCGTCGGGCCACAAGCGGCGCGCTTCAATCGTTGACCTTCCTGGAGCCGCGACGGTACAGTGCGCCGAGGATGCGAGACGCAACCGGGCGCGTCGCCGTCATCGTGGTCCACGGGATCGCCGATCAGCGCGCGGGCGAGACGGTGCGCGAGGTCGCGCGGCTTCTGTGCCACGGCGGGGAGGGTGGGCCGCGGTACGTGCGCGGCGAGGTGCACGGGGTGCTCGTGCCGGTCGCCAAGCTCGAGCCGGGCGGGGCCGTTTCGTCGCCCGGCGGCGGGCGCCCGGCCGGCCCCGCGAGGCGCCGGCCGGGCACGCCGAGTGGGTTCTACCAGGCGCAGCGGGCCGCCGCCGCGCCCGATCTCGGGCTCGCGCTCGACGACTACCTGCTCGGGCGTCTCGAGCTGTCGGACCGCGACTCGGTGTACGAATCCACGCGCGTGTCGATGCGCCGCGGGGCCGACGATCGTCCGGTCGATCTCTTCGAGCTTTACTGGGCCGATCTCTCGAGGCTGCGCGAAGGCGGATGGCGGGCGCTGACCGCGCTCTACCAGCTCTTCTTCCATCTGAGCACGCTCGCGGCCGACATCGTCGACCAGGTCTCGCTCAGCGCGGGGGGCGGCGCGTCCCGGAGGGTGCTGCAGCGCCTGCACGCGTGGCTCGCGTGGCTGATGAAGGGCCCGGCCGCGCTGGTGCAGCTGTCGATGCTCTTGCTGGTGCTCTTCGGCGCGGCCGGCCTGGTGCCGCCCGACCGGGACGGGCAGGTGCTGGCCGCGGCGGCCGGGGCCGGCGCCATCGTGTTGATTGGGCTGGCCGTGCTGGCCTGGCTGCGTACCACCGCGCGGCCCGCCCGGTGGGCGAAGCTCCTGGTGATGCTGGCGGGCGCGGTCACCTGCTCGGTCGCCGTGGTGGTGGTCGCGATGGCCGAGACGGAGATGCCGGTGCTGCACTTCGCGGCGAGCGCGGCGGCCATCCTCCTGTTCGGCGTCTGGGTGACCCGGCGGTACTCGCGGATCACGTCCGGGGTGCGGATCCTGGGCTACCTCCTGGTGGCCGCGACCGTGATCGGGGTCTGCGTGGTCGGCCGCAGCTTGCTGCCGCACAGCAGCACGCAGGCCGAATGGATGGTGACGGCCGCGCTGAACGTGGCGGAGTGGCTGCTCGCCGCGATGCTGCTGGTCGGACTGGGGTTCGTGGCCGTGCTGGTGGCCGCGCTCGTGCTCGGATTGTGGGTGGGCCGCGGCGTCGAGCGCGCGGAGCGGCAGTCGCTGGAGACGGCACGCCTGGCCGTCGTCGGCTCCTCCGCCCTGTTCGCGGTGCTGAGCCTGGTGCTCTGGTCGGTGGTCGCCGATGTCGCCGGGCGCACCCTGACCGACTTTTTCTATCTGCCCGTGCTCCTCGGTCGGGGCTACCGCTCCGCCGAGATCTTCCTCGACGATCGGATGCAGGAGCTCGGCCGGGTCTTCACGCCGCTGGTGCTGGCCTTCCTGGGGCTGGGGTCGGCCACGTTGCTGGTGCTGGTGCCGTCGCTGGGGGAGGAGATTCACCCGACGGTGAACGTCGATGCGCGCGGACCGCGGGGGGAGGCGATCCGGTGGTCGGCGAGGCTCGGCCACTGGCTCGATGGGGGGCTGCGATGGCTCGACCGGGCGTTCCGGATCGGCGCGGCGCCCGCCGCGATCGTGGGCGGCGTGCTGTACGTGGCACTCGTGTACCGCCAGCTCGCATTCTCGATCGGCAGCGCGGGGGAGGGGACCCGCTGGCTCGCGGGGTGGCTCGATGAGATCCGGGGCGACACCCTGGTGAGCGCGGGCAAGTGGCTCGCCGGGGGCGCGTGGACGATCGCCGCGCTCGGCTCCCGATTCACCCAGACGTTCGGCCGGCTGCGGGTGGGGATCGACGCGGTGCTGGACGTCGACAACTACTTCGCCGACCCTCCGAATCGCCAGCCGCCCCGGGCGCGCATCTATTCGCGGTACGCCGCGCTGCTCGCCTACCTGCGCGCCGGCGGCTATGGGCGGATCGTCATCGTCTCGCACAGCCAGGGGACCGTGATCAGCGCCGACCTGCTCCGGTACCTGCACGTGCAAGGGCGGCTGCGCGAGATCGTCGGCGAAGCCTCGATCCGGCTGGTCACGGTCGGCTCGCCGCTGCGCAACCTGTACGCCGAGCGCTTCCCTCTCCTGTATCGATGGATGGGTTCGACCGCGGCGGGCTTCGCGGCGGCCGGACCGAGCGCGGCGGACATCGGGGCGGCCGAATGGGTCAATGCCTTCCGGTCCGGAGACTACGTCGGGCGCGCCATCTGGAGCCGGCGGAGCGAGGCGTATGGCGTGGCGGGGGTGGGGCCCGACGGCCGGGTCGAGGCGGAGCGGGCGGGGGATCGCGCCGAGTTCTGCCTGGGCGCCGGCGCCCACACGCACTACTTCGGCAACGCGGAGGATGAGACGACCGCCGTTGTGTTATGTATCGTCTGGCGGGACGTCAGACATTCATCGAGAGGGAGCGCGCCATGATCACCGACATCGCGTCGTACCTGAGCTTCTTCGAGAGCGTGCGGGGGAGGACCGAGCGCGACGTGGCCGCGCTGCCCCCGGCGGCGGTCGACTGGACCCCGCCCGCGCTCGAGGGCGAGGCCGGCTGGACGATCGGCCAGATCGTGGGCCACATCGGCAGCTCGCGGCTCTACTTCGCCAGCGCCTTTCGCGACGAGGGGTGGCTCTGGGACGAGGCGGCGATGGACCCGCGCGACCAGTCGACGTGGCTGCCGTGGCTCGAGGCGTCCGCGGCGCGCTTCGTCGCGCTCCTCCGGGACGCGCCCGACACGTGGCTCACGCGCCGGATCGAGATGATCGATTCGCCCGGGCGGGCCCTGTCCGGGTGGCGGCTCCTGATGATGATGCTCGAGCACGAGGTGCACCACCGCTCGCAGATCGACACCTACGCCGGCCTCCAGGGCTGGCCGGTGCCCCAGATCTTCGGGCGCTCGAAGGAATCGATCGACGCGCTCCAGCCCGCGGAGCGCGCGAAGCGCGGGCGATGATGGCATCGAGCCACTGCACTTCAGCGAGGAGACCGACTCCGGCCGGATCCCTCGAAGCCACGCTGGGCAAGCTCCGCGATGGCCGGTAGGTCAAGCAGTTCCTGACCGCGTCGACGCTCACGGTCGCACGTTCCGCGGACCTGTCGCCGGGCTACCATGGCGGGCCGCGGCACCTGCTCGTGGGGCTTCGCCGAAGCACGAAGAAGGCGTTTCTCGCCGCGGTGGTCGCGGCCCGGGCTCGCCCGGGCGCACGCTTGGCGGTAGGACGGCATTCGCCCGCTGAGCGCCCCTGTACGGGCCGGCTCGCGGCCCCCGGTTGCGTGCCTCTTGGATGTGCCGATTCCCGTCAGACCGCCCGACAGGATGTGGCAATCCGGGATCTCGCGGTCACGTCCGTGCTCCGCCGGCGAAGGGATCTGCCGCGGCGAAGCCCATCATGGCGAATTCGTGGGCCCGGTGCGGCATCGCATCCGACCGATCCGGCCGTCAGATCGCGGGCTCGGTGGCACTCGAGTTGCACGGCACTTGACGTTGGCCCCCGGGCAGCCGGGCCCCTCGAGCATGGAGGCTTAGCCGCGGACCCGCGAGCAACCGGGCACACCCATGAGAATCCTGATCGCAGAGGATGACAGGACGTCGAGGATCATTCTCGACGAGATCCTGACCCGGCTCGGCCATGAAGTGGTGGCGGTGGCGAACGGTCAGGAGGCCTGGGCGACGTTCAAGCAGGATCACGTGTCGCTCGTCATCTCCGACTGGATGATGCCGGACGTCGATGGCCTCGAGCTGTGCCGTCGAATCCGTGCCGAGAACCGCGCGAAGTACACGTACGTCATTCTGCTGACCGCGCTGGAAGGGAAGGAGAGCTACCTCGAGGCGATGGAGGCGGGCGCGGACGACTTCGCGACCAAGCCCCTCGACGCGGACCAGCTCCACGCTCGGCTCCGTGCCGCGGAGCGGATCCTCGGCCTGCAGCGAGAGCTCGTGCAGCTCGAGCTGAGCCAGCAGCAGATCGTGCAGCAGGAGCGGCTACGGGCGCTCGGGGAGATGGCCAGCGGCATCGCGCACGACTTCAGCAACGCGCTGTCATCGGTCGTCGGCTTCAGTAGCCTGCTGCTCGATCATCCCGCCGAGCTCGACGACCGCGGGAAGGTGCGGCAGCGGCTGGAGCTGATCCACACCGCGGGTCTCGGCGCGGCTCAGCTCGTCCGCCGGCTCCGTGAGTTCGGACGGCACCGGGACGAGAACGAAGCCTTCCTCGCCGTCGACATGAACGAGGTCGTCCGCACCGCGGTGGCACTCACCGAGCCGCGCTGGAAGTCGCAGGCCCAGGCGGCGGGCGCGCCCATCCACATCGAGACCGACCTGTCCACCGTGCCCTCCGTGGATGGAAACGTCTCGGAGCTCCGGGACGTGCTGATGAACCTGATCTTCAATGCGGTAGATGCCATGCCGCACGGCGGCACCCTGCGCATCGCCACCCGGGCGGACGCGAGCCGCTCGCCCGTGCTCGTGACGGTGGCGGACACGGGCGCCGGAATGACCGAGGAGGTGCGCCGGCGATGCCTCGAGCCCTTCTTCACGACCAAGGGCGAGCGGGGAACGGGCCTGGGGCTGGCGATGGCGTACGGCATCATCCAGCGGCACCGCGGCACGTTCGACATCGCGAGCCAGCCCGGTGAGGGCACGACGTTCCAGATCCGGCTGCCCGCGCGCACCCAGCGAGCGGGCGCGGCCCACTCGACTTCGGCCACCATGGCGTCCCGCCCCCTCCGGGTCCTCGTCGTCGACGACGAGCCGCCGATGCGCCTGGTGATGGGCGAGTGCCTGGCGGCTGACGGGCACGCGGTCGAGACGGCGTCGAACGGACGACAGGGCCTGGAGCGCTTCCAGAACGGCCAATTCGACGTGGTGGTCACCGACCGCGCGATGCCCGAGATGAACGGTCTCGAGCTGGCCGCCGCCATCAAGAAGACGGCAGGGGGCAAGCCGGTGGTCATCATGCTGAGCGGATTCGGCGATGAGCTGGACACGGCCGGGGGCCTGCCCCCCGGGGTGGATCTCGTGGTGTCCAAGCCGGTGACCCTGGAGAAGCTTCGGGACATGCTCGCCACGGCTGCGGGGAGGAGTGCGTGACGCTCATGCCGGGTTTCGTGTGGAGCATCGGCCTCGTGGTCCTGCTGGCGCTGGCCTCCGTACCCGGAGTCGCGGGCCGGGCGCAGGCTCACGGGGGGCCGGAGAAGGTGGTCGAAGGGCGATTCGTGGTGACGGTCGCCCTCGCGCCGGACGGAGACCTCACGCGGCTCCGGTTCTTCTTCCGGGACTTTCAGACGGGCCGGGGACTGACGGTCCCGATGTCCGTCCGGGTCCGGATCGCCGAGGACGAGACGCTGACGCCCCTCCACGAGACCAAGGCGGCCGCGGTGGGCGGCCGGGCCGACGTCCTCTACCAGTTCCCGCAGGACGGGTTCTACGAGGTGGTCCTCGAGTTCTCGCTCGACGGGGAGCCGGAGCACGTCTATCGGCCGGAGGACTGGCGGATCTGGGTCGGGCCGCCGCAGGAGCTGGACGGCCGGACCTGGGCCTGGGTGACGGTCACATCGGCGCTGCTGACCGTGGTGGTCGTGGCATCCCTCAAGAGCCAACGGAGTGAGCGGGGAGGAGAGAGATGAAGGAGTTGCTGACGGCCGACATCAACGAGCGGTATGCGGTGGCACTCAACTACCGGCAGATCGATCGGTTCATGATTCAGGTGCTCTGGTGGCACGTCGCATTCCTCGTGTTCCTCACGCTGGGTAACACCCTGTTCCGGCTGGGGCTCTACTTCCCGTCCCCCTTCTCCTGGCGGGTGCCCACCCTCGAGGAGGGCGCGGTGACCATCGCGCTCGGCCTGCTGGCCAGCTCGATTCCCGGTGGCTTGCACGGCCGGATCCACAACCACTATGTGTGGCGGGTCCTGCTCAGCCTCTCCTTCACCGTCCACTCGTATCTGCTCGTGTTCATCAGCGGCGGCTCGATCGAGATGCACTTCCACTTCTTCATGATCATGGCCCTCCTCGTGATGTACTCGGATTGGCGCCTCGGCTGGTTCGTTCTCGTGCTGACCGCGTTGCACCACGCCGTGCTCAACTACCTCCAGCCGAACTGGGTCTACTTCTACGGCCGGAACGACTTCGCCATCGTGGCGCACGGCCTGCCCGTCGGGGTGATGGCGTTCTTCACGACGCGCCTCTGCCAGACCCAGCGCCAGTCCGTCGCGACTCTCGAGGAGACGAGGCGCGTTCAGGAGGAGGACCTGCTCAAGCGCCGCGAGGCCGAGGAGACGCTGCGCGAGAGCGAGGAGAAGTCGCGGTACGTGATCGAATCGGCCGCCGACGCGATCGTGTCGATCGACGCGAGCGGGGCGGTCCGCGAGTTCAACCGGGCGGCCGAGCGGCTGTTTGGCTACACCGCGGCCGAGGTGGCGGGGGAGCCCCTGACCCGGCTGATCCCGGAACGCTTCCACGAGGCGCACCGGGCCGACCTCCAGCGATCTCTCGAGAGCGGCGAGCGCCGCCTCCGGAGCTGGCGGAGTCTCGACCTGGCCGGGTTGACCCGGGACGGGCGGGAGATCCCGCTGGAAACGTCGTTCTCCCGCTTCGAGGCCCGGGGGCAGAGCTTCTTCACCGGCGTATTCCGGGACATCACCCAGCGAAAGCAAGTGGAGGCCGAGCTCGGCGCCGCTCGCGATCGGGCGCTGGAGGCCTCGCGGCTCAAGTCCGAGTTCCTCGCCCGCATGAGCCACGAGATCCGGACGCCGATGAACGGGATCATCGGCATGACCGGTCTCCTGCTCGACACGGAGATGACCGCGGGACAGCGGCACCACGCCGAGACGGTCCGGAAGTCGGCGGACGCATTGCTGACCATCATCAACGACATCCTCGACTTCTCGAAGATCGAGGCAGGCCGGCTTCGGCTCGAGCCGGTCGCGTTCGACATCATGGTCGCGGTGGAGGAAGTGGGCGAGCTGCTGTCGAGCGCGGCGGCCGAGAAGGGACTCGACCTCATCATCCGGATCGCCCCCGACGTCCCGCGCCACGTCGTCGGGGATCCGGGGCGGATCCGGCAGATCCTGATCAACCTCGCCAGCAATGCCATCAAGTTCACGGCCCGGGGCCACGTCTTGCTCAACCTCGAGCGTGAGGAGTCGACCCCCGGCGAGGTGCTCTTGCGGTTCGAGGTCAGCGACACCGGGATCGGGATCGCGGAGGACCGGATCGAGCAGATCTTCGACAAGTTCACCCAGGTCGACGCGTCGTCCACGCGACGCTATGGTGGCACCGGGCTCGGTCTCGCCATCAGCCGCGAGCTGGTGGGCCTGATGGGCGGCACCCTGCGGGTCACGAGCCGGCTGGGTGAGGGGTCCACCTTCACAGCCCGCGTGCGGCTCCCGATCGGCGCGGCGAGTCCACGCGCCACCGCCGCGGCGGGAGAGCTCTCGGGCGTGCGGGCGCTGATCGTGGACGACAACGAGATCAACCGGCAGGTCCTGACCGAGCGGCTCGCGAGCTGGCAGATGCGGGCCGACGAGGTCCCGTCCGCCGCGGCGGCCATGGTCGCATTGCGGGCCGCGGCCGCGGCCGGTGATCCATACGGCATCGTGCTCACCGACTTCGAGATGCCGGGCGGTGACGGGGAGACCCTCGCGCGCGCCGTGCGCAGCGATTCCGCGCTGCGCGGCGTGGCGATGGTGCTCCTCACCTCGGTGGATCAGCCGGAGGGCGCGGAGCACGTTCGGGCCGCCGGCTTTGGCGCCTACCTGGTCAAGCCCGTCCGGGCGTCGATGCTGATGGATGCGATGTTGACGGTCTGGGCCGCCCGGCTGGAGGACGAGGCTGGCGAGATCGTGACCGAGGGGACGCTGAGGGGGAGCCGGCGTGAGCGGGCACCGGTTGAGTCCGGACCCGAGACCCTGCTTCACGTCCGGGTCCTGCTGGTCGAGGACAACCCGGTCAACCAGCAGGTGGCAACCGCGATGCTGGAGCAGATGGGAGCACGCGTGGACGTCGCCGCGGATGGAAAAGAGGCGCTCGAGCAGGTGGCGCTCCTGCCATATGACCTGATCTTCATGGACTGCGAGATGCCGGAGATGGACGGCTACGCGGCGACCGCCGAGATCAGGCGCCGGGAGGGCGGGGGGCGGCGGATCGCGATCGTGGCGATGACCGCGCATGCCATGGAGGGGGATCGCGAGCGCTGTCTGGCCGCCGGGATGGACGACTACATCACCAAGCCCGTGAGTCCCGCGGCAATCGCGGCCGTTGGCCGCCGGTGGGCGCGCACCTCCGGTGCCGGGAAGACCGCCGGGCCCGCCGCCCCGCAGCCCGCCGCTCTGGATGCCGCTCGGATCGCCCAGCTTCGGTCCTCCCTGGGACGGGGCAATGGGGCCAAGTTCCGCGGGCTCGTCGAGGCCTTCCTCGGCGACACGGGAGTCCGCCTCGGTGAGCTCCGGCAGTGCCTGGATCGCAAGGATGCGGCCATGGTGCGTCGCCTGGCGCACACCCTGCGAGGCAGCTGCCTGAACCTCGGTGCGGTACGCATGACCGAAGTCGCCAGCGCTCTGGAGCGCGTGTCCGCGCAAGGGGACGAGGGGGCGGGCCCACTGGTCGAACAGCTCGAAGCAGAGTTCCGCCGGGCCGAATCCGCACTCGTCACTCTCCTCGATCGAGGTCAGACGTCATGAAGATCCTCGTGGTCGATGACGATCCCTCTACCCGGCTGGCTCTGGGGGAGCTGCTGGAGCATGCCGGACACGAGGTCGTGACCGCAGCGGGAGGCCACGCGGCCTGGGCGGAGCTCGAGCGCGCCCACTTCCCGCTGGTACTCCTTGACCGTGTGATGCCCGGTCTCGACGGGATCGAGCTGTGTCGCCGGATCCGGGCCCGGCGCCGGGCCCGGTACACCTACGTGATCCTGGTGACCATGGTCGGTGGAAAGGAACCGTATCTGGAAGGGATGAGTGCGGGCGCGGATGACTACTTCAGCAAACCCTTCGATCCTGACGAGCTGAGGGCGCGACTACGGGTCGCCGAGCGGATGCTCGACTTGCAGGATGAGCTCGCGAACCTCCGCGGCCTCCTGTCCATCTGTGCCTACTGCAAGGCCATCCGCGACGAGCAGAGCGCCTGGGTACCGGTCGAGCAATACCTCCGGGAGCGCACCGCGACCACCTTCAGCCACGGCATCTGCCCGCACTGCTACCGCTCGGAGGTGACGCCGGAGATCGCGCGCTTCCGCGCCGATCGCGGGACCGTGGACCGAGGCGGTCGGCCTACCGAAGCTCACTCGAAGCCAGCCCGGCGCCCTCGGCCAGGCTCGCCAGTCTAGCCCAGCCGATGTCCGGGTCGACCGCGGCTGGCCGACCCAGTGCAAGGCACCGGTGGGGGCGCGACGTGCGCCGGCGGAGCCCACGGCTCGGGTCATCACCCTCGACCAGGCTGGTTCCACGGCTTGAGGCAGACCGCCTCCGAGCCCCGACGGGGTGGCCGCGGCCGATGCCAGCGCTTTCGAGGAGCACCCGGACTATGGCACCATCCGTACCGTGACCCACCTGGCGATGTGTCGGAGCGGGGAGGCCAAGCCCGGGCGGATCCTGACCCCGCGTTGGGTCCTCCTGGAGGTTGAGGAACTGGGGCTCCGGGACCGCGCCGGTTGCGTTGATCCGGGTCCGCCGGGACCGCCGAAAGGATGCGCATGGACAATGTAGAGTTCGACCGCGAGGCGCCCGCGAACTTGACCACGATGATCATGGCGTTCGGGGGATGGATCGACGCGGGCCGGGCCGCCACCGGTGCCTTGCGCCACCTGACCCGCGACCTCCGGGCCGCGCGGCTGGCGCGAATCAACCCCGAAGAATTCTTCGTGTTCACCCAGGAGCGGCCCGAGGTTCGGCTCCGGCCCGATGGGGGCCGCGATATCCACTGGCCGCGGAGCGAGTTCTTCGCGTGGCAGCCCGAAGACGGCCGGGACGGCCTCCTGCTGTTCTGCGGCCCGGAGCCCCATCAGCGGTGGCAAGCCTACACGAAGGCGTTCCTCGGTGTGGCCGAGGGGTGCGGGGTGAAGCGGATCGTCTCGCTCGGGGCCCTCCTGGCGAGCGCGCCCCATACGCGGCCGGTGCGGGTGACCGCCCGCTGCACCGACCCCGCCGCGAAGTCGTTGCTCGAGGCCTGGGGCATCTACCGTCCTCCGACCTACGAAGGCCCGACCGGCATCTCCACGATCGTCCTGGACGGGGCGGAGCGGCGGGGCATGCAGCACGTCGGCTTCATGGGGCAGGCGCCGCACTATCTACCCGATTCCGAGAATCCGGCGGCGATCGAGACCCTGGTGACGTACGTGGCCCGTCTGCTCAACCTGAGCCCGGACATGTCCCACTTCGCCGAGGCCATCCAGGAGTTTCGCGGCCAGTGCGATCAGGCGGTGGCTCGGGACCGCGCCACCCGGGAGCACGTGCGGAAGCTGGAGCAGGAGTACGACGCGGCGGCGAGCGAGGAGCAGCAGCCGTTGCCCGGCGGAGAGCTCGACTCGGACCGGCTGATGCGAGAGGTCGAGGACTTTCTGCGCAAGGAGCGGGAGGGGGGCGCGGGCGGGACTGCCTGAAGTCGTCGGAGCAGACGGGAGGCCGTCATGGGCGACTGGTACGTGAAGCAGACGATCGGACTACTTCCCGAGCGGGCGGCCCGGCAGTGGGGCGCGCGCGAGGCCCTCGCCTTCCAGGGACGTCGGTGGACGTTCGCCGAGGTGCACGCGCGCGTCGACGCGATGGCGAAGGGGCTGCTGTCCCTCGGCATCGCCCCCGGGGACAAGGTCGCGCTCTGGATGGTCAACCGTCCCGAGTGGATCGACGCGATGTTCGCGGTCATGAAGATCGGGGCCGTGCTCGTCCCGGTGAACACGCGCTTCCGCACCGAGGACATGGCCTACGTCCTGGCCCAGTCGGACGCCGCCGCGGTGCTCCTCGCCGACCGCTCGGGCCCGGTCGACTATCTCGCCATGATGCGCGAGGTCGCGCCGGCCCTCGGCGCGCGCCCGGATCCGCGCTTCCCCTGCCTCCGGCGCGTGGTGGCGCTCTCCGACGGGGCCGGCCTCGATGCCGGTGCGACCGGCTGGGGCGAGATCCTGGACCGGGGAACGTCCGTGAGCGCCGACGCGCTGCGCGAGCGCGCGGCCCGCGTGGATCCGGAGGACAGCGCGTTCATCTTCTACACCTCGGGAACGACCGGATTCCCCAAGGGGGCGGTCCACAGCCACCGCATGATCCGGAACGCGTGGGATCACGGCGATCGCATGGGTCTGACCATGAGCGACGTGATCCTCATGTACCTGCCGCTCTTCCACGCCTTCGGCTTCATCGAGGGGCCGCTCATGTCCATGATCCGGGGGGCCCGTCAGGTGCTGACCGAGACCTTCGACGGGGGCCAGTGCCTCGATCTCATCGCGAGCGAGCGGGCGACGATCATGCACGGCTTCGACACGCACTACAAGGAGCTGCTGGACGCCCAGGATCGAAGCCCCCGCGACGTGTCGAGCGTGCGCACCGGCATCTGCGGCACCGGCATGTCGAGCTCGATCCCGATCGCCCGGCGCGCCCGCAAGACGTTCGGCAACCTCATGACCGGATTCGGGATGAGCGAGGTGGGGATCGGCGTGACCTTCTCCTTCCTCGACTCGACCGAGGAGCAATGCGTGGAGGCCAACGGCTATCCCGGCTCCGGCTACCAGGTGCGCATCATCGATCCCGAGACGGGGGCCGACCAGCCGGTGTCGGTGCCGGGCGAGATCCTCGTCCGCGGATACATCGTCACGACGGGTTACTACAAGCGGCCCGAGGAGACCGCGCGCGCCATCGACCCCGACGGCTGGTTTCACACCGGCGACATGGGCCTGATGCGCCCGGACGGCCACATGCGGTTCCTCGGCCGCTACAAGGACATGCTCAAGATCGGCGGGGAGAACGTCGACCCCATGGAGGTCGAGGCCTTCCTCATGACCCCCCCCGCCGTCAATGCGGCCTCGGTGGTCGGGCTGCCCGACGGGCGGCTCTCCGAGGTGGCGGTGGCCTTCGTGCAGGTCGCCCCCGGCGGTGCCCTGTCCGAGCGGGAGGTGATCGAGCACTGCCGCGGACGGGTGGCGAGCTTCAAGATCCCTCGTCACGTCGCCTTCGTCGACGAGTTCCCGATGACCAGCTCGGGCAAGGTCCAGAAGGTGAAGCTCCGCGAGCGGGCGCGGGCCGAGTGGCCCCAGGTGGCGGCGGATCCCACCCCGGCCTAGTCGCGGCCTCCCATCTGGCAGAGGAGCCGCCACTCGGCGTCGGTTACCGGCTGGACGGACAGCCGGGCCACCCTGACGAGCGCCATGGTGGCGAATCGCTTATCCGCCTTGATCCGATCGAGGCCGACCGATGTCGGGAGCGGCTCGACCGCGGCGACGTCGATGGCCTGCCAGGCGCGATCGGTGGAATCCGGGTGCGCCTCCGCGATCACCTTGACGATGCCGACGATCGCGCGCTCCTTGCCGGTGTGGTAGAAGAACGCCTGCTCGCCCTTCTTCATGGCGCGCAGGTGCCTCTGGGCCGAGAAGTTCCTGATCCCCGTCCACTCCGCGCCCTCACGACCCTTCGCGACCTGCTGGGCCCACGACCAATCATCGGGCTCGGACTTCAGCAACCAGTGCGCCATGGCGGTCGATCCCCTTTCCGCCCGCTAGGGTAGCAAATCGCGCCGCGCTATACTCCGGCCGACCCGACCACGCAAGGAGGCGTCCCATGGAGATCAAGGCTGCGGTCTGCCGCGCGACCCATGTGCCGGTGGGCATCGAATCCATCGACATCGATCGGCCGCTCGGCCGAGAGGTCCTCGTCCGCACCGTCGCGACCGGCGTCTGCCACAGCGACCTGCACGTGGTCGACGGGGACGGCCGTTTTGCGCTCGACCGCGGGATCGTGCTCGGTCACGAGGGGGCCGGCATCGTCGAGGCGGTCGGCGATCAGGTGGCGGCGCTCCGGGCCGGCGACCACGTGGTGGCCTGCCTCTCCGGCTTCTGCGGCAGCTGTGCGCAATGCCTCAGCGGCCACCCCAATGTCTGCGTCGGGGGAGCGGTGGCGCGGAGCGAAGCGGCGCCGCCGCGGCTGTCGCGGAAGGGGCAGGGCATCCCCTCGTTCGCGGGCATCGGCAGCTATGCCGAGCGCATGCTCTTGCACGAGAACTCGGTGGTGAAGATCGACGACGACCTGCCGCTGGATCGCGCCGCCCTCGTGGGCTGCGGGGTCCTCACCGGGGTGGGGGCGGCGCTCCGGAGCGCGCAGATGGAAGCCGGGCAGACGGTGGCGGTCTTCGGCTGCGGTGGCGTGGGGCTGTCGATCGTGCAGGGGGCCCGGATCGGCGGGGCCCGGCAGATCATCGCGCTCGATCGGTTCGACGGCAAGCTCGAGATGGCCCGGCGGGTCGGCGCGACCCACGTGGTCAACACCGCGAACGACGACCCGGTCGCGGCGGTGCGCGCGCTCACCGGCGGCGCCGGCGTCGACCACGCGTTCGAGGCGGTCGGCAACACGACCCTCGTGCGTCAGGCGATCGAGTGCCTGGCCGTCCGCGGCACCGCCACCATCGTCGGGGTCCTGCCGCCCGACGCCAAGATCGAGTTTCCCTGGATGGCCATCCGCCCCGAGTGTCGCGTGCAGACCTCCCGCATGGGCGGCAACCGCTTCCGGATCGACATTCCGCGGTACCTCGACTTCTATCGCCAGGGCCGGCTGCTGCTCGACGAGATGGTCACCCGCCGGGGGCGGCTCGACGATATCAACGAGGCCTTCCGCGCGATGAAGGCGGGCGAGGTCGCGCGCACCGTCTTGACCTTCGACTGAGAGGGGTCAAGGGGGCGCCGCGGACGGGCGTCTCCGGGCGATCACCGCCTGATTGACCATCAGGCTCGCCAGCCGTCCCCGGGCGAAGTGCCTCTCCACGATTCTCGCCGCCTTCTTCAAGCCGAGATGAAACGGCCACGGGTGAAAACCGACATGGACGAGGACCTCCAGACCGGCCGCCGCGCACGACCGCTCCAGGCCGCGCCACCCGACGAAGGCCTCGATTCCGCGGAACGGCCTCAGCCGGAGCCGGCTGGCCGCGCGCACCACGCCCTGCCACACGCGGTTTGGCGTGGTCAGCACGAGCAGGCCCTCCGGCCGCAAGACCCGCGCGAGCTCCCGGATCGCCTGGTCCGCGGCGCCGGTGTGCTCGAGCATCTCGCTGGAGATGATGATGTCGAAGCTCTGGTCGCGGACGGCGAGCTGGCAGACGTCGGCGACGAGTCCGCGGCTGCCCGCCCGGGCGGTCGCGCGAGCGACCAGTCGTTCGCCGAGGTCGAGGCTGACCACGGCCGCTCCCCGCTTGACCGCCGCCTCCGAGAAGGCCCCGTAGCCACAGCCGGCGTCCAGCGTTCGCGTGCCGGTGAGCCTCGTCTCGGCCAGGCACTCGTCGAACACGATGCTCAGGCGCCGGCGCAGATCGTCGGGGTGGTCCAGGCCCTCGAACCGATGGGCGATGCTCTCGTAGAAATGGCGAGGCGAGGCACGCGTCACGGGTTCTGATCGTCCCCGCCCGGGGGCCGGGGTTGGCCGGCGCTCGGGTGAACGTTCCGGAGCAGGTAGACCGGGCGGCGCTTGACCTCCTGAAAGATGTAGCCGACGTAGATGCCGACCAGCCCGACCGCGATCATGAGCGAGGCGCCCACGATCAGGATCATGAACATCAGGGAAGCCCAGCCCGGGACGAGCAGGTGCTGGCGTCCGGTGAGCCAGAAGCTGGTGACGTAGAGAACCTCGGCGGCGGCCAGGAGCAGGAAGCACAAGCCGACGACGAGCGCGATCCGGAGCGGTACCAGCGAGAACGAGAAGGTGGCATCGGCGGCCAGCCGGGCCATCCTACGCAGCGAGTACTTCGCCGGCCCGCCGATCCGCGCGCGCTCCTCATACGGGATGACGACGGTGCGGTATCCCGCCCAGGCGACCATGCCCCGGAGGAAGCGGTGGTACTCGCGCATCTCGCGCAGCGCGTCGAGGACCGGCCGCGACACGAGCCGGTAGTCGGCCGAGCCGGTGATGATCCTCGTATCGCCGATCACGCTCAGGAGGCGGTAGAAGCCGGCGGAGGTCCACCGCTTGAACCGCGGCTGATCGGTGGTGACCCGCTGGGTGAGCACCACCTCGTAGCCCGCGCGGTACAGGGCCACCATGTCGGCGATCAGCTCGGGCGGATGCTGCCCGTCGCCATCGAGGGTGACCACCACGTCGCCCGTGGCGCGATCGAGCCCGGCGGTGAGGGCCGCCTGGTGTCCGAAGTTGCGGCTCAGCTCCAGGACGGTCACCGCGGCGTCGTCGGCCGCCAGCTTCGCGAGCTCGGCGCCGGTGTGGTCCACGGAGCCGTCGTTGACGTAGCAGATCCGGACGTCGTGCTCGCGTCTCAACCGCGTCACCACGTCCATCAGCCCGCGGTGGAACTCGGCGACGATCCGCTCCTCGTTGTACAGGGGGACGATGATGTCGATCGCGAGGCGCCGCTCGTCAGCCGTCATGTCGCGTGTCCCCGTGGCCGGCCGCGGGCCCCCGCATCAGGCGGTGCACCTGCCATCCGTACGAGAAAAGCCGCCGGTCGATCACGCCTCGATCGCCCGGGCAGTAGGTGACGTCGGAGCGCGGGCTCACCGTGGCCGGGCAGAGGAGCCGGTGGATCCCGAGCTCGACGAGACGAGTGTGCCGTGCGGTCCGGTACACCGGCTCGGCGCGTCCGGCCAGTATCGCGCTCAGCATCGCATTATCGTGTCTGACCCCCGGCTCGTCGAGGGCGATCCGGACGGTCGGCGTCGGCTTGTTGGCCATCTCCGCGGTGACCACGAAGAGATCGGGGGCCGGCGGCCCGGTGCGATCCGGCGCGGTGACGTGCTCCACGATGATGTCGGGACGGCGCTTGATCTGCGACAGGTGCATGGGCAGCTCGATCAGGTACTCGTTCACGCGGGTGTTCACCAGGACGCGGCTGCGGCCGGGCAGCCCGGCCAGGAAGTCGACCAGGTCGGCGTTGGCTCGGTCCACCGCGAGCTGAACGCGGGCGTCGGCACTGGCGTTCACGAGCGCCGCCACCCAGAGCGATGCGCTCGCCACCAGGACGGACCAGGCCACGCACCGTCTCGCGGCCGGATGCTCGCGGCTTCGTGAGGTCCAGGCGTCGCCGACGACGGTGCCGGCGAGCGCGGCGGCCCCGAAGGCAAAGGGTAACAGATAGTATTCGAAGGTCACCGGCCACGGCAGGTAGACCGCGAGCCAGCCCGCCATCCAGACCCCGGCGTAGAGGATGAGACGCCGCGACGCGGAGCGGCCGCCGACCACCGCGGCCGCCGCGAGGGGCAGCAGCGGCAGGAGGAACGGAAAGTCTCTGGCGAGCCACGCGAAGATCCGGGACAGCGCGGCGGCCATCGCACCGGGGGGGAGCCCGTAGGCGCGGGTGTACGTGCCTTCCGCGAGGCCGAGCGGCGCATAGTACCAGCGCAGGGCGGCGAACACGGCCGCCGCGAGCACGTTGATCGCGACGGACGTGCCGGCGAAGCGCGCCCATGCGCCGCGCGCGCGGGTGGCCCACCATTCGATGGCGAGCCAGCCGATGGAGATCGGGACGAGGACGACGGTCGTCTCCTTCGTGGCGTGGGCGAAGAGCAGCAGGGCGCCGGCGAGGGTGAGCAATCCCGCCCGGCGCCCCCGGTGGGCTTCGGTCGCGGCCGCCGCGGTGGCCAGGAGGGAGAGGCCGATCCACGTCAGCTGCCACGGCTCGGCCTTCGACAGGGTGTAGAAGGTTTCGATCGCCGGCCCGCACAGCGCGAACAGGATCGCGGCCACCCCGGCTTGCCCTGGTGTCCCGCCGGCCCAGCGCACCAGGCGGGCGAGCATCGCGAGCAGGCCGGCGAGGAGGAGAACGTTGACGGTGAAGAACGCGAGCGGGCGAGCGCCGACGAGCCCGAAGACCGCGGAGTAGACGAGCCAGTAGGCCGGGAAGAAACGACCGGTCTCCGGAATGAGGTGAAGCGTGCTCGACCACCGGCCGATCACCTCGCGGCCCGTCTGCAGCGTCAGCCCATCGTCGAGGAGCCCGAACTGGGGGGAGGCGAGCCGGGGGAGCATGACGAGCCCGGCCACCGCGATCGGAGCGAGCCACCGCACGGTGAGCGTCGTTACCATGGCTCGTGCGGCGATCCTGCCAGAGTGCGCCGGAGAGGTCAAACCGCGCGCGGGTCACGCGCCTTGACATGGGTGAGGGACGACACCACAATCCCGGCGTACGCTGTCCGGGATCCGACGTCGAGGTCGGAGCACGCCATGGGTCAGTGGGAAGAAAGCGAGTCGAGTCACCGCGCGGTCCGCCGCGCGCTGCTGCGCGTCGCGCTCACCGTGGGGGTGAGCGTGCCCCTCGGCGGCCTGTGCCCGTGGCGCGAGGCGATCGCGCAGGGCGGCGACCCCAAGAGCCTGCGCCCCCAGGCCGGTGATCGCTTCGTCCGCCAGTCGGGCGAGCGGCCTCAGCAGCCCATCACGGTCGCCGACCTTCCCGAAGGCGGTCCTCCGCTGGTCGTCTATCCCATGGACCCGGGCACGAGCGTGGTTCGAGACGGCTCCCGCCTCAATCAGGTCCTGCTGGTCCGCATCGGCGCGGCCGAGCTCACCGACGAGACGCGGAGCCGTGCCGCCGACGGGATCGTGGCCTACTCCGGGGTCTGCACGCACGCGGGCTGCGACGTGGTGCTGTGGAAGCCGGAGGTGAAGCGATTCCGGTGTCCGTGTCACGAGTCCGAGTTCGATCCCAAGGACAGTGGCCGCGTCGTCGGCGGCCCCGCGCCCCGGCGATTGCCGAGGCTGCCCGTGAAAGTCGTCGACGGCGTGCTGATCGCCAGCGGCAACTTCATGGGCCGGCCCGGCTTTCAGACCGGGTGACGTCACCGGGCGCACGTGGTCTGATCTTCACCGACCTGACCGAGAGGAGAGCGATCGTGGCCATGAGAACGTTCCTCGCCATAGGCGGTCTTCTGATGACGGCAACGACGTCGGTTCTCCTGATCGGCGGGTGTGCCACGTCGCCCGACGCGCCCAAGGCGGCCATGGGGGCGCCGGCGCCGCGGGCAAAGGCGACCCAGGGGGTCACGACCTACGCACCGGTGACGGATCAGCGTCTGGTCAGCCCGGAGCCCGAGAACTGGCTGATGTATCGGGGGACGTACGACGGGTGGGGCTACAGCTCCCTGGATCAGATCACGCCGGCGAACGCCGGGAAGCTCGTGCCGGTGTGGACGTTCTCGACGGGTGTCGCGGAGGGTCATCAGGCGCCCCCGATCGTCAACAACGGGGTGATGTTCGTGAGCACTCCGCAGAACCAGGTCCTCGCCCTCGAGGCGAAGACCGGCGAGCTCCTGTGGCGGTACAAGCGGGAGCTGCCCGAGGACCTGTTCCAGCTCCATCCGACCAACCGCGGCGTCGGCGTCTACGGGGACAAGGTGTATCTGGCCACCCTCGACGCCCACGTGGTGGCGCTCGACGCCAAGACCGGCAAGGTGGTCTGGGACGAGGCGGTCGAGGACTACAAGAAGGGCTACTACATGACCCTGGCGCCGCTCATCGCCAAGGGCAAGATCATGGTCGGGGTATCCGGCGGCGAGCTCGGCATCCGCGGTTTCATCCAGGCGCTCGACGCCGCCACCGGAAAGCCCGCGTGGAAGACGTTCACGATCCCCGCTCCGGGCGAGCCGGGGGCGCAGACCTGGACGGGCGACACGTGGAAGACCGGGGGCGTCTCCGTCTGGATCACCGGCACCTACGATCCGCAGCTCGGCCTCGCCTACTGGGGCACCGGCAACGCGGCGCAGTGGATCGGTGACCAGCGTCCGGGCGACAATCTCTACTCGGCGTCGGTGCTGGCCCTCGACGTGGACACCGGCAAGATCCGCGGCCATCACCAGTACCACTGGAACGACTCGTGGGACTGGGACGAGGTCTCCGCGCCGATCCTGATGGACGTCAAGCGCGGCGACCGCACGATCAAGAGCCTCGTGCACCCCGCGCGGAACGGATACCTCTGGGTGCTCGAGCGCAAGGCGGACGGCATCACCTTCGTCGACGCCCGGCCGTACGTGAACCAGACCGCCTTCAAGAGCGTCGACCCCAAGACCGGGCGGCCCACCTACGACGAGACCAAGAAGCCGACCACCGGGAAGAAGGTCGGATTCTGCCCCTCGCTGTGGGGCGGCAAGGACTGGGTGCCGGCGGCGTACAACCCGAAGACCGGATACCTCTATATCCCGGTGAACGAGAATCTCTGCGGGTCTCTGCTCGGCGCCACCCAGACGTACGAGGCCGGCAAGCTGTGGCTGGGCACCGAGATCAAGGACATCGGCCTGAACGTGGTGCAGGGAACGGACCACGTGGGCGAGATCCAAGCGTGGGACATGAATACCGGGAAGAAGGTGTGGACGCGCACGTTCGAGTCCCACAACTGGGGCCCGGTGCTCACCACCGGGGGCGGCCTCGTCTTCGCGGGCGGGACCAACGACCGCTACTTCCGCGCCTTCGACGCCAAGAGCGGTGAGCTCGTCTGGCAGTGGCGCACCAATTCGGGAATCACCGCGGTGCCCAGCTCGTTCTCGGTGGACGGGGTGCAGTACATCGCGGTCCAGTCGGGATGGGGTGTGGACGCCCAGCGGATGCAGGGCGCCCTCGACGAAGCGCGGGGAACCAAGACCGACGTGCCCCAGGGCGGCGTCATCTGGGTGTTCGCCATCCGGAAGTAGGGGTCGATCGCCCTCACCGCCGGACCAGGCGTCGCGCGCGCTTCGTCCGGCGGTGCTCGGGGGGTTCCTTACCGCAGCGCGCCGCGATTGGAGAAGCGCGTCTCCTGGCTGGTGATGAACTCGAGCAGCGCGGCCTGCCCGCCCTCGGTGATCTTTCTCGCCCGGGCGAAGGCGCCCGCGATGTCCTCGGGCCGCTCGACCCGCTCGCTCCAGCCGCCCATGGCGCGCGCCATGTCCGCGTAGCGCCCGCCGATGTCGCGCGTGCCGTACTTGTCGTGCGACACGACGAGATGCGGGATCTCGATGGCCATGGCCGAGTTGTTGAGGACGACGGTGAGGATGGGGATCCCGCAGCGCACCGCCGTCTCGAAGTCGAGTCCGGTCATGCCGAAGGCGGCGTCGCCCATGAAGTTCACGCAGAACTTGTCGGGGGCCGCGAGCTTGGCCCCGATGATGAGCCCGAGGCCGGTGCCGAGCGCGTGCGACTTGCCCCAGCCGAGATAGCCGCGGGGTGAGGCGGCGCGGTAGAAGGGCAGGAGCTGGTCGCGCGGGCTCCCGGAGTCGTGGGTGACGATGGCCTCGCGCGAGTCGACGGTCCGCATGAACTCGGCCATCACGCGGTAGGGCGTCATCGGAACCTCGGCCGAGCCGAGGGTGGGGGCCCACTCGGCGAGCCAGGCCGCGCGCACGCGCTCGAGATCGGCCCGCACGCTCTCGCGTCCGGCCGGGCGCCCGCCCTGGCCCTTGATGGCCTCGATGAACTGGCGCAGCACGAGGCGCGCGTCCCCGAGGAGCGGGTGGTCGGCCACGTAGCTCTTGTTGAGATCGCGCTCGTCGTTGGTCGCGTGGATGATCGTCTTGCCCGCCGGGATGGTGGCCGCCATTCCGTGGCGGGTGAAGCTGCAGCCGATGCCGAACACCACGTCGGCCTCGCGGAGATAGTGCAGGGTCTGTCCGGTGACCGCGGGGCCGCCGGCGCCGAGGGCGAGTGGGTGATCCTCGGGGAAGGCGCTCTTGCCCTCGAGGGTGGCCATGACCGGGGCCTGGAGCAGCTCGGCCAGCTCGACCAGCTCGGCCGAGGCCTCGGAGTACAGGACGCCCTGGCCGGCGTGGATCACCGGGCGCCGCGCGTCGCGGAGCACGCGGGCGGCCGCCTCGACGTCTCGAACGTTGGCTCCGGCGGCCGTCACCTTGACCGGCCGGTACGCGTCGATCAGGGCGTCGGGGACCTCCTCGTTGACGACGTCGGCGGGGATCTCGACCATCGTCGGACCCGGACGGCCCATGCGCATCAGGCTGATGGCCCGGCGCATGACGTCCGCGACCTGGTTGCCCACCGTGATGGTCTCGACGCTCTTGGTGACCGAGGCGAAGGTGCGCGCCGAGCTGAACAGCGGAAAGACCTGGGCGCGGTCGCGCTGATGCCCGAGCGGCAGGAGCAGCATGGGTGTGGAGTCGGAGTACGCGGTGGCAACGCCCGGGAACGCGTTCTCCGCTCCCGGCCCGTACTGCATGCAGAACGCGGCGAGCTTCTTGCCGTTCGTCACCCGCGCGTACCCGTCGGCGATGCCCACGCCCACTCGCTCCTGGCGGCAGAGGACGGGCCGGATCTCGGCCTTGGCCGCGGCCTCGATCACCGGTGTGGTCGGGTAGGCGCTCAGGAACTCGGCGCCCTCGGTCTTGAGAATGCGGGCGATGGCATCGACGACTTTCACGATCGGCCCTCCTCGGGTCTTCAGGATTGCCGGTCGCTCGCGCGGACGAGCGGCCGGCCAGCGGCCCGGCGTTGACTATATCTCAGCGGCCCGCCGACGGTCCTGGAAGCCCGGCACGCTGCTTGCCCTGGTCCTGGCTGGGGTGGAGTAGATCCGTCCCGGAGGCGCCAATGGCGCGATCGGCGCCTCATTGGGTGACATTTTTGCCACGCGGGTGACGCTGTCTGACACCGGCCGAGCCCCGAAAGGAGCACCGAAGATGCGACCGATCCTCTTCCTCCTCGTGGTCGTCGGGGCGGGCGCCGTCGCGGCGATCCGACTCCTGCCCTGGTGGGCGCTCCTGGCCGCGTTCGCGGGGGTGGTGCTCGCCGTCCCCGTCCTCTTCAGGTGGGCCCTGCCGCGCCTGCTGAAGGCCCCGTTCCGGGCCAAGGGCGCTGTCCTCCGTGGCGCGACGGTGCGCGTGCACTCGGGTGAGCGCACCGAGGCGCCGGCGGTGGGGTCGTCCGGCGAAGACGAGGCCGGCGCGGCCGACCGTGGGCCTCGCGAGCACTATCGCATAGAGGTCACCATCACGCCGCGTCCGGCCGAGGGGCCGTTCAGGCTCTGGGCGCCCGGCGAGCTGGTCCTGGTCGGTCCCGGCGCCAAGGCGGAAGAGCCGGAGGGCGACGACGCCGGCGAGGTTTCTGCGCTCGAGATCGAGCAGGACGGTCACTTCTTGCCGGACGAGGGGATGAAGTACGGGGGACCGCAACGGCTTCGTTTCGTCGCGGCGGTGCCGCCCGGGCAGCGGCGCCTCCGCTTCCGCTACTACTTCGAGATCTTCGGCGACGTCGCGCTGCCGACGGTGACGGTCACGGTCCGGCGCCCGCTCGTGACGACTCGCTGACGGCCGCGCTAGCGGCCCTCGCACTTGTACACGTCGGCGGTCTTGTAGTCCTGGAGCCCGAAGTAGCCCCCCTTCATCGTGCGTTGAGGCGTCAAGAGTGCGACGTTCCCACCGACCTTGGCCGCTTTCTTCTGGAGGTCTTCGAGGTCATTGTCGGCCACGGTCCCGAGCACCCGGCAGCCCCGCACCATCTCCACGTCGCTCACGACCCTCACCTTGGCTGCTTCCACGCTCGAGATCTCGCCGGACGATGCACAGCCGCCCGCCAGGAGCAGGGCCAGCGCAACCGACGCTACGCGTCTCGTCCTCATGACTTGCCCTCCCTTGTCGAGGCGCCGTCGCCACGACCCTAGCAGTCTGCCGGTGGGAAGTCTAGATCGAGCCGGGCCACGCGGTTATGATGGCGCCCATGGCCGGCACGGATCGCCTGACGGTCGGCGGGTTCCTCGCCCGATTCGCCTTCGCCCTCGTGGTGGTGGGCGCCACCTACAATCCCACCGCCTACTCCTACTATGCGTGGGCGAGGACCACCGGCTGGGAGTGGCGTCCGCCGATCGTCTTCGTCGGAGTCGTGCTGCTGATCGGATGGGTCATCTGCCTGCGCCTCACCCTGCGCTCGATCGGCGGGATCGGCCTGCTCCTGGCCAACGCGTTTCTGGCCGCCCTCTTCTGGCTCTTCGCCTACTGGGGTTGGCTGCCCGTCGAGAACACCGCCGCGATCTCCTGGCTCGGCCTGTTCAGCGTCACCGCCATTCTGGCCGTCGGCATGTCCTGGTCGCGTCTTCGCGGCGGCGGGGGCCACCCACCCAGCTGAGCGGCCGGTCACAGCGAGGAGAGCGCCCAGAAGCCCAGGAGCGAGAAGGTAGCCAGCAGCCCGAACGGCAGCGAGAAGCTCCCGGTCGATGCGAACAGCGCCCCGACCGCGGGGGCCCCCACCGCGATGGCCAGCACGCCGACGCCGCTCACCAGCCCCACCGCGGCCCCAGGTGCCCGCGGCAGGGCGGCCCCGGTCGTGTTCATGAGGGCCGCGTAGGGCGCGTTGAACGCGATGCCGAGGACCATGATCGCGATCGCGGCCACGCCCAGCGGCCGACCGGGCCAGGCGAGGACCAGGAGGCCGGCCGCGCCCGTCAGGACGGTGACCTTCATGACCGCGCGCGCCTCGAGCACGCCGTGGTCGACCAGCCACCCGCCGAAGGGACGCGACAGGACGCCCAGGGCCAGGATCATCGAGCCGGCGGCGCCCGCCACCACGAGCGAGAGGTCGAAATCGTGCACCAGGAAGGTGGTGACCCAGATCCCGACCAGGACGGCCAGGCCGAATGTCACGCTGTGCACGAGCCCGAGGGTCCACACCTTGCGGCTGCGCACGGCGTCGGTGAGGGGCGCGGCTCCGGGCGTCGGCCGGACGCCGGGGGCCAGGCCGAGCCACGCGACGGTCGAGATCAGGATCAGCCCCGACGAGACGATGAAGGCACGGCGCCAGCCCATGAGGCTCGTGAGGAGCGGGATCAGGTAGAGCGCGGTACCGCCGCCGAGCTGGACGAATCCGCCGTACAGGCCGAGCGCCTGGTGGACGCGGGCCGGCGGCACCACCAGCGTCGCGTAGCGCATGCCCGCGACGAAGGCCAGCCCGCAGCCGAGGCCCCCGACCACTTTGATGACCAGGAGATCGGGGAAGTGGCGCGCGTAGCCCAGCGCGAGATTGCTCGCGAAGACGGCGGCGAGCCCGGCGGTGCCCACCCGCGTGGGGCCCAGACGGTCGCTGAGCAGGCCGGCGGGCACGCACGCGATCCCGAGGGTGACGAAGAAGACGGTCGAGAGCAGACCGGCCTGGACGGGGCCGAAGCCGAGCTCCGTCATGAGCAGGGGGATCACCGCCGCGTGGTTCGTGTAGTTGGTGGTGGTCGCCCATCCCAGCAGGCACGCGGCGCCCAGGCGGAAGGCCATGGGTCCGGAGTCTAGCACCCGGCCCACCGGACCGTGGCCATTGGACCTTGGTCCACTATCGGGGAGGGAGACCGCCTCTCTACACTTGGTTCCTCACACACTTTCCGAAGGGCCAGGAGGCATCTCATGGAAGCACTACGCGCGTCGCTCAAGCCAGGGATCTGGGGTGTGGTACTCGGGAGCATTCTCACCATGATCGTGGGTTTCAGCTGGGGAGGCTGGACCACGGGCAGTACGTCACGCCAGCTGGCGATGACCCAGGCGGATGCCGCGGTCACCACCGCGCTGGTGCCGATCTGCCTCGCCGGGCAGAAGGCCGATGTGGCCCGCGCCAAGAAGCTCGGCGAGCTCAAGGCCATCACCTCGTCGTACGAGCAGACGGAGTTCGTGATGAAGACGGGATGGGCGACGTTCCCGGGCCAAGCGGACCCGAATCGGGCGGTGGCCGAGATCTGCGCCGCTGCCGTCCTCAAGACCGCGGCGGCCAAGTAGCGTCGCGCGGTCGTCGCTTATCCGCGGTGGCACAGCATCGCGGCGCAGCGTCGTCAGGAGGATGAGATGAAGGTCTGGCGCGAGCCGGCCGGCGGCATCGCGATCGAGAACAAGGTCTATCCGGTGACCCCGTCGTCGATGACCGTGAAGTCCGGGATGATCACCGGCGAGATGAGCGACCTCAAGGTCACCGAGCGCGTCGAGAAGGGCGCCGACCGGGTGATCTCGCCGGCGCGCCTGACCGGGACGCTCCGGCTTCAGAACACGTCCGCGAATCGGACGATCCGGCTGGTCGAGGGCAGGGTCCGGTTCATCGATGCCCAGGGGCAGGCCATCAGACCCGGGGCGGCCGGGACGGATCCGATCGTCAAGTTCACCCGGCCCGGCCACGACTCGCTCGACCCCGACCAGGACGCATCCTATGCCCTGGACGTGGAGTTCCCGGTCGAAGCGCTCCAGGCGAATCGGCTGAAGGACATCCGCCTGGAGCTCGTCTACGTTCCCTCGCCGTTCCGGGAGGAGACGGTCAATTTCGGGGTCTCCATCGGACTCGGCGAGTAGGCCGCCGCCCCCGCCCGGCTCCGCGCCGCCGGGCTGGCGTCGAGAGCTCTAGAAGTCGCCCCCGCCGTGCGGCATGGCCGGCATCGCCGCCTTCTCTTCCGGGATGTCCGTGATGAGCGCCTCGGTCGTCAGGAGCAGCGAAGCGATCGACGCGGCGTGCTGCAGCGCCACCCGCTCCACCTTGGTCGGATCGATGATCCCGGCCTTCACCATGTCCACGTACTCATTCGACTCGGCGTCGAAGCCGTAGGCCACGTCCTTGGCGCTCCGGACCTTCTCGACGACGATGGACCCCTCGAGGCCCGCATTCTGCACGATCTGCCGGAGCGGCTCCTCGAGCGCCCGCCGCACGATCTCCACGCCGGTCGCCTCGTCACCGGAGAGCTTCAGGGTGTCGAGCACCTTCGAGGCCCTGAGGAGGGCGACGCCGCCGCCCGGCACGATGCCTTCCTCGACCGCGGCCCGGGTCGCGTTCAGCGCGTCCTCCACGCGGGCCTTCTTCTCCTTCATGGCCGTCTCGGTCGGGGCGCCCACCTTGATCAGGGCCACGCCGCCCGCCAGCTTGGCAAGCCGCTCCTGCAGCTTCTCCCGGTCGTAGTCCGAGGTGGTCTCCTCGATCTGCGCACGGATCTGCTTGATACGCCCCTCGATCGCCGCGGTCTTGCCGGCCCCGTCGATGACGGTGGTGTTGTCCTTGTCCAACACCACCCGCTTGGCGCGGCCCAGGTCCTCGAGCTTCAGGTTCTCGAGTTTGATGCCGAGCTCCTCGGTGATGGCCTTGCCGCCGGTCAGGATCGCGATGTCTTCCAGCATGGCCTTACGGCGGTCCCCGAAGCCGGGGGCCTTCACCGCGGCGGCGTGCAGGGTGCCGCGGAGCTTGTTCACGACAAGGGTGGCCAGGGCCTCACCCTCGACGTCCTCGGCGATGATGAGGATCGGCTTGCCCGACTGGGCGACCTGCTCGAGCAGCGGAATCATGTCCTTCATCACGCCGAGCTTCTTCTCGTGGATCAGGATGAGGCAGTCCTCGAGGATGGCTTCCATGCGCTCCGCGTCGGTCACGAAGTAGGGGGAGAGGTAGCCGCGGTCGAACTGCAGACCCTCGACGACCTCGAGCTCGGTCTCCATCCCCTTCGCTTCCTCGACGGTGACCACGCCGTCCTTTCCCACCTTCTCCATGGCCTCGGCGATGAGGGAACCGACGGTCGGGTCGTTGTTGGCCGCGATGGTGGCGACCTGGGCGATCTCCTTCTTGTCCTTGGTCGACTTTGAAAGCTTGGCGAGCTCCCGCACGACCTGCTCGACCGCCTGGTCGATGCCCCGCTGGAGGCCCATGGGGTTGGCGCCCGCGGTCACGTTCTTGAGGCCGGCGCGGAAGATGGCCTGGGCGAGGACGGTGGCGGTGGTGGTCCCGTCGCCCGCGACGTCCGAGGTCTTGGCCGCGACCTCCTTGATCATCTGGGCGCCCATGTTCTCGTAGTGATCCTTGAGCTCGATCTCCTTGGCGACGGTCACCCCGTCCTTGGTGATGAGGGGGCTGCCGAACTTCTTGCCGATGACCACGTTGCGACCCTTCGGCCCCAGCGTGACCTTCACCGCGTGGGCGATGACGTTGACTCCGCGCAGGAGCGCGCCACGGGCGTGCTCGTTGAATGCAAGCTGCTTTGGCATGGATCGGTTCCTCCGGCGAGTGTGGGCGAGCTGTTTAACCGCGACCGCGTGGCTGAGCTACCAGGATCAGGAGCCGAGGATCCCGAGGACGTCCTCCTCCTTCATGATGAGGAGCTCCTCACCGTTCAGCTTGATCTCACTTCCGGAGTACTTGCCGAAGAGCACGCGATCCCCCGCCTTGACGTCCAGCGGGGTCTTCTTGCCGGCTTCGGATACGCGCCCCTTGCCGACCGCGATGACCTTGCCCTCCTGGGGCTTCTCCTTGGCACTGTCCGGGATGATGATGGCGCCGCGGCGAGCCGGCTCGTCCTCGATCCGCCTGACGAGGACTCGGTCGTGCAGTGGGTGCAATGTCGTCTGTTTTGCGTGAGCCATGGTTTCGGTCCCTCCCACGCTCACGCTAACCGGGAGGCCGGGGATCGGGTAGTGGACCAAGGTC